>PVBE011172264.1_pt1 | contig 16766 bp, 13 predicted proteins | sample 1631181 | NCBI WGS metagenome assembly PVBE01 (sample SAMN08397723, study PRJNA350692) | Marine metagenome, whole genome shotgun sequencing project. | isolation source: water | place: Pacific Ocean | collected 2012-04
AAAATAATGAGGAATACATATTATGCATAGCAGATGTTTCTGGTAAAGGGGTGTCCGCAGCACTTTTGATGAGCAACTTTCAAGCAAATCTTAAAGCAAACATTAAATACAATCATCAAAAACTTACATTAATTAATCTCATACATGAATTAAATGAAAATGTAAACAATGCTGCTCAAGGTGAAAAGTTCATTACTTTCTTTATAGCACATTATAATTGCACAAAAAGAAAATTGAACTACATTAATGCTGGGCACAATTATCCCATTTTAACAAATGGAGAAAGAGCTACAAATTTAAATAAAGGGTGTATTGGTCTTGGAATGTTTGACAAAATACCAGAGATTGAAATGGAAGAAATTGACATCCACCCTAATGACACCCTAATTTGTTATACAGATGGGTTAGTAGAGCTTGAAAATGAAAATGGAGAGCAGTTTGAAACAGATCGATTAACTAAGATAATCCACGAAAATTTCCATCTTCCTATGAAAGCCTTGGATCAGATCATCTTCTTAGAACTTGAAAGGTTTAAAGGAAGTAAAGATATTCTTGACGACACAGCTTTATTAAGCTGCAGGTTTTTTTAAAGTTTTATTGTTATTTTCACAATGACCATGAAAAAAATACGTGCTGTTATTATCGATGATGAATTTTTTGCTAGGGAAAATCTCAAGCTTTTAATCAACGAGCATTGCCCTATAATTGAAATCGTTGGAGAAGGAGATGGCCTTGAGTCTGCATTGGAAGTAATTAACCACAGCAATCCTGATCTTGTTTTTTTAGACATTAGAATGCCTTCAGGAGCAGAGGGATTTGAATTACTAGACATGATCCCAAACAAGTCCTTTAAAGTGATTTTTATAACAGCATTTAAGGATTATGCTATTAAAGCTTTTAAAGCCAATGCAATTGATTAACTTCTTAAGCCAGTAGATATTGAAGAGCTTAAAGATGCTGTATCAAAATCATCCTCAATGCAAACTTCCAATAACATTGATTTTAACAACTACATTAAAAGACTTCATAACCTCACTAATGACCTAGGGGTTAAAAAAGAAAAACTTGCCATTTCTCACCAAAAAGGCATTAAAATAGTTTACCAAAAAGACATACTGAGACTGAATGCTGAAGGAAATTGCACTATGTTGTATTTTATCAATGGTAATCACTTTTTAGACACCAGAACTTTAAAAATATATGAAAACCTCTTAGATAGTAATCAGTTTTACAGAACACATAAATCACATATAATTAATTTAAATTACATAACTGACTACATAAATGAAAATGGTTCTGTAGTAAAATTAAAAAATGGTGATGAAATTCCTATCAGTAGAAGTAAAATTACAGAATTCACAACATTACTAAAGTCTAATCAATAAACAAAAGCTACCATACAATAAACAACTTCAGCTCTTCAATAAATACGTCCAACCCTTAACTAAATTTAACGTTATGTTTATATACACCTTTAATTGATTTAACATGAAGCTGAAAGCCCTTATTATAGATGATGAATTTAATGCCAGAGAAAATCTAAAACTATTAATTCATGACCATTGTCCAGATTTAGATATAATAGGATTTGCAGAATCTGCAGAATCAGCTAGAGATGTTATTAAATCTACTCCTCCAGATATTGTTTTTTTAGATATTGCTATGCCTAATGAAGATGGTTTTGAATTTTTAAGGTCTTTTGATGAAACAGGATTTTCTGTCATTTTCACAACAGCATATAACGAATATGCTCTAAAAGCATTTAAAGCTAATGCTATCGATTATCTAGAAAAGCCCATTTCAATTGATGAACTAAAAAATGCAGTTGAAAAATCCTTAAAGTATCAAAATGGAAACAACACAAATGCAACAAACGATGAGCTTACTGCATTAATGCACGAAATGAATAACTCAAAATCAAGTGACCGCATAAGCATCCCTACAAGAAATGGTTATTTAATAATAAGAAATCAAGACATCGTTCATCTAGAGGCAAGCGACAATTACACCATGATTTATTTAAATGATGGCAGCCGTCATTTAAGCAGTAAAAACATTAAAATTTATGAAGAAAATTTAGACGAAAATATTTTCTTTCGCACTCATAAATCTCACATCATCAACATTGAAAATCATTTAAAAGAATTTTCTAGGTCAGAAGGGAATGTTGCCATAATGACCAATGGCAAATATGTTCCCATATCAAGAAGAAAAATGACAAACTTCATGGAACGAATAAACACTTTTTAATTTGCCAAAAATTTATTCTTTTTTATGAGAATACTTAGAAAAATAGTATTTGTATTCTTTATTCTTCAATTTCAATCCTTATTGAGCCAGCAATATAGTTTTGTTCAATATTCGGTAGAAGATGGATTATCTCAAACACAGGTTTTTTCTATTTGCCCTGATCAAAATGGTAATTTATGGGTTGCCACGGCAGGTGGCATAAGTAAATTTAATGGGAATGAATTCACTAATTATTCTAAAGAAAATGGACTCACAGACAACGAAGCAAGACAGATCATTCAGCATGAAGAATTTATATGGGTAGCAACCAAACATGGAATCACCCGAATAAAAGACAAACAAGTAATAACTTTAAACCTATTAGATTATATAGATGACGCTGTTATAAACAACATCACCTTTGACAAGAATGGTAATCTATGGGTGAGCCTACAAAACCAAGGATTAATAGAGATTGAAGTTTCATCAAACTCTAGCTTTACCATCACAAACAACAACATTCATAAACACCTAGAGGGGCTGTTTACTATTGCACTTATATGCGACTCAAAAGGTCAAATTTGGTCAGTTGGTAAGGACTATATTGGATTCTATGATAAATTAAAATGGAATACCTTGAAATTACCTGATTCAGGCTTGATCATTAGCGACATAGCTGAAGATCTAAATGGAGATTTTTGGATATCAACATATGACAACGGGGTCTATAAATATAATTTCTTAACCCATTCATTCAAAAACTTCAACAAGACCAATGGTTTAATAAGTCCTATTGTTCGTGATGTTTTTGTTGACAGTAAAAATAACATATGGCTTTCTTCAAAAATTGGAATCTCATGCATTTCAGATAATCAAATAAAAAACTATGAGAAGAAAAATGGATTGAACTCAGAAAATGTAAAAGTAATTAGTGAAGACCTAGAAGGAAATATATGGATAGGGACTGACGGCTCAGGAATTTTTCGATTTACAGGAGAAGAATTTGTGAATTTCACAAAAGAAACAGGCCTACCTAGTAATTATATCATGTCAATTATTCAAGATCATAAAAAAAATTACTGGTTTTCCACATATGATAGAGGATTGTGTTTCTATAACTATTTGAATAAAAAAATTACTACTTATAATGCTTTAAATTCTAAATTAGAGAATAACACTGTATGGTCTAGCATCCATACAAGTGATAGCTCCCTTTGGTTTGGAACAGGATATGGGTTGATCCACATAAAGAATGGACAGATGGAATCTTTTATAGATGAAGAATGGTTGCCCTCCAATAAGATAACTTCCTTATATGAAGATAAAAATGGAAAACTTTGGGTAGGATGCTCAAAGGGAATTGCCATTATAGATGAAGAACTAAATTACACATTCAATGACCAATCAGAGTTCTATGGAAGAAACATAAGGTGCATAAAAGAATTTGACCAATACACCTATGCAGGATCTCGCAATGGTTTATTTGTTTTTGACCAAGAACTTAATGCTAAGACTGCTTCCTTTAATAATGTTTTTAAAGATGATCCCGTATATTGCCTAGAAAACTGGAAAGACTCTTTACTGTTCATTGGAACTGGAAATGGATTATATGCATATAATAACTCTTCTATTTTCAAGCTAGACCTCCACCCCTCTTTTAGTGCTAATTACATCAACTTTTTATTAAATGAAAATGATCAAATACTTTGGATTGGCACTAATTATGGAATATTTGAGCTAGACATTCAAAGCCTTGACATAAATAAGCCTATAAACCTTATTCACCACACTACTGCAGATGGACTAAAAAGTGTAGAAACCAATCTAAATGCAATTTACAAAGACAATGAAGGTGCAATTTGGATGGGCACTGGAAATGGTTTAGCAAAATACAATAGAAAAAAAATAAATGCTTTAAATAAAGTATCCATTCCACAAGTTCAAATCAATGACATTCAGCTTTTCTTAAAAAACACAAACTGGTCTAATTATTCTAATAAAATTAATCCTTTCACAAATCTTCCAGAAGCGCTGTCCTTAAGCCATAAAGACAATTACCTTACTTTTTATTTTGAAGCAGCAAACCTTTCCAGATATAAATCAATAAAATATAGATTCATGCTGGAGAATTTTGATCAAGAGTGGTCCCCTATATATGATCAAAATTCTTTTACCTATGCAAATCTTCCTTATGGGGATTTTACTTTTAAAGTGATTTCCTCTATCGATAATATTAATTGGAGTTCCCCTGTAACATTTAGCTTCACTATTAAAAAGCCTTATTACTTAACATGGTGGTTTTTTCTAATCATTTCTATAATCTGCTGTATTATTGTATTTATAATTTGGAAATGGAGAACTAATGTTATTAAAAAAAATAGATTAACAGAAAGCTTAATATATAAGTCAAATCTATTAGCGCTTGAACAACAAAGCTTAAATGCGAGCATGAACAGACATTTTATTTTTAATGCCTTAAATTCAATTCAATATTTTATCAACACACAAGATAAACTTTCAGCAAATAAATACCTTTCGAGTTTCGCAAAATTGATCAGAAAAAATTTGGATAGCTCATCCTCTGGTAGTAGCCTAATTCCCTTACATGATGAAATTGAAAGACTAGAGCTCTATTTATCTTTAGAGCATATGCGTTTTCAATCAAAATTTGATTATCATGTTAAAATTCAGCCTGGAATTCAAACTGAATCAATAATGGTTCCTGCTATGTTTATGCAGCCGTTTGTTGAAAATAGTATATGGCATGGAGTACTACCTATGAAAAAAAAGGGGGAAATTAAAATTTCTATCATTACTACAGATGATAATGAAGTAAAATTCATCATTGAAGATAATGGCATTGGTGTAGATAATAGTCTTAATAATAAAAGCTCTCATGGACATCAATCAAAAGGACTTAATATCACCTCAAATAGAATTAATGTTTTAAGAAAAATAACTAAGAAAAATTTCAAAATAATTGGTCCCTATCAACTCAATAATGAAAAAAATGAAGCTGTAGGCACAAAAGTAGAAATAACTTTAGACCATAAAAATGAAACATAAGTTGTCATTTTAAGTAAAATAACTTGTGTTTTGATGTACTTTTTTGTAAGTTTGTTATGATACCTATAATATGAAGAGGCTAACATACATATTGTCATTTGTTTTTCTCCTTGCAATAGTAATGGAGAGTTGCAGTAAAATCGCGCCCCCTACTCTAGTAGAAGGATGTGAGTCTGGTGTAGTATGTGGAACAACAACTGAAGACCCCAATTCTAATCCTCAAAACACAAATAATAATACTTCTGAAAAAGATATTACGGATTCAGAGGATGATGATGATCAGGACAGGGACATTAATTCAGATTAAAATAAGCAAATAATATATTACTACTTAACCTCGCTTTTGCGGGGTTTTTTTATTGCAAAATTGAGCAGAAAATCATTAATCACATTATCTATCTTTACATTAATAGGATTCCCTTGTATAGGCTTTATAATTCACTTTTATCTATCAAGCTCAACATTCATCTCAGTATTTATTTCAAAAAGCAATCTTTTAACTGAACTAGCAGTAGGGTGTTTTTCGGGATTAATTATTGGGTTTATAGGATGGCGGATTATTATAATGAACTTTATGAGGCCAGTTCTTAATAAATATAAGAACATGATTGATTCGTCTGATGTAGATATTCAACTAATATTCTTTATTAGCTTTTGTGCAGGTGTAGGAGAAGAAATTCTATTCAGGGGAGTCATTCAGCCAATAATAGGCATATGGATAACCTCAATTATCTTCGTTGCTATACATGGATATCTAAATCCTATGAATTGGAGAATTTCAATTTATGGAATTTATTTAACCTTAATGATAGGTGCTATTGGATATTTAAGTAACTGGCTTGGCTTATGCACTGCAATGACTTCGCATATGATGATAGACGTAGTCTTGTTTTACAAATTAAAAAACATTAGCTCTAACCCTAAACCAACATCTTAACAGCCTTTTTCAATCCATTAACCAATAAGCTAATTTCCTCTTCTGTATTATAGAAAGAAAATGAAGCTCTCGCTGTTCCTGGAATATTGTAAAACCCCATTAAAGGTTGCGTACAATGATGACCCGTACGAATAGCTATACCTAGCTGATCAAGCAATGTGCCTATATCAAATGGATGAACACCATCAATAACAAAAGAAATAACACTTGATTTAAGCTTGGCATTACCTATAATCTTTAAATCATGTATTTCTTTTAAAGAAGCTGTAGCTAAATTCAATAATTTTGTTTCCTGTTGAAGTATAAAATTAAATCCAATTTCATTAATGTACTTTACAGCCTCAGATAAACCTATAACCCCTACAATATTGGGTGTTCCTGCTTCAAACTTATACGGTAAATCATTAAACGTTGTTTTTTCAAACCTTACCTCCTTGATCATATCGCCACCGCCCTGGTATGGAATCATGTTCTCTAAAATATTTTTTTTTCCAAACAAAACACCTGTACCTGTTGGCCCATACATTTTATGCCCGCTAAAAACAAGGAAATCGCAATTCAGCTTTTGAACATCTATTTGCATGTGCTGAATAGACTGAGCTGCGTCTATCAAAACAGCTGCATTAAATTCATGTGCTTTTTTAATTATTTGCTGAATCGGATTAATAGTGCCTAAAGTATTAGAAATATGAGTAAGAGCTATGATCTTAGTTTTTTCATTAATTAAGCCAAATAGATCATCTATAATCAAATCTCCATCATGATTAATAGGCGCCACTTTTAATTCCGCTCCTTTTTCCTCACACACCATCTGCCAGGGGACAATATTACTATGATGCTCCATAGCAGAAATAATCACCCGATCACCTTTTTTAATTTCTTGTCTTCCCCAGGAAGATGCCACTATATTAATGGCTTCTGTTGCCCCTTTTGTGAAAATAATTTCTTGTTTATCTGACGCATTGATGAAATTCTGCATCAACACACGCGCCTCTTCATATTTTTCAGTCGCTAATTGACTTAAATGGTGAACTCCTCTATGAACATTTGAATTATAGCTTTTATAATAATCAGAAATTGACTCAATTACTGAATTAGGCTTTTGACTTGTTGCTCCATTGTCTAAATAAACTAAAGACCTCCCATTGATTTTTTTACTTAAAATAGGAAAATCTTGTCTTATTTGATCTAAATCTCTCATTTAAACAAATGTAATACCTTGATTAGAAAGACTCTAAATTAAGTGAAAAATAATTAATTAAAATTGAAATTCACACTATAAGCAATAATCTGACCATCAGCAGTAATTGTAATCACATCATCCAACCCGTCAAAGTTCACATCACCTATAGTAGTTTTGTTACTTCCTGGAACAGAAAAAACACTAGTTGGATTAAAGTCGCTATCATATAAATAAATTTCTTGTGCATCTTCATCGGCTAACACAAGATATTTATTGTTTTTACCTCTAACATTTAAGTTTCCATTAACATCAAAGTCTAGATTCTCAAAAAATAATAGCTCTTTATCAGCACCATATACACTTAAACTACGATTATTTAACAATGAGTAATACATTAAATTATCGTTACCCAACTCAAATAAACTTAAATAACATTGCTTAACCTCACAAGAGTGTTCTATTTGTGCAGTGTCTGAAATTCCATTGAACAAAGAAGTAATAATTTGATTTAAAGAATCAATAAACACCACTGATGTATTGTCAATGTCAACTCCTTTTTTTAATCTGAAGTTTTGACTTACATGTGGTTTACAGCTCACCTTTGGCTGATACCTAACTCCTCCTCTTCTATCTAATAGATAGATGTGCCCCATTTTATCATAAGTAAACAAATAATCTTTATTCTGTAAAACAAAGTGCTGAATAGAAGAATTTACATGGCTTTTCAAAACTGGATATTTCCAATCTGACAACAGTTTCCCATTTTTATCAAAATTGTATATTTTATTATCCTCACAACAAATTAAAAAGCGATAATTCCCCTTATTTTCATAATCAAAAACATTGACAGAATTTGTAGCAAAAGACTTCAGCTTAAAAGGGAAGCCGCTGACCTCATTTCCATTAATATCTAATAAATGTATGTTTGACTTAGTATTAAATAACATTTGCCATTTGCCATTTCTGTAAATATCCATCTGCTCTACCTCACCTATAATCTTACCTTCAATTTGCTTACTCCATTTTACTTTTCCTGTTGCGCTAATAAGATAAAGTACATTATTATCATCCTGAATCAAAACCTCAAGTGTTTTAGAACGATGGTTTTTCATTAATTCAGGTTCCCGAGTAACACTATCAATAGCTACAACCCAAAGTTGATTAGATTCTTCAACTGTTGAATTCCCTGTACTAACTACATATGAATGATAATTGAATGTTTGAGAAGAAGCTGAAGCTTGAAAAGAAACACCGTCTATACCAGACATTACATCTGAAAATTGACGAGCAACACCTTCGTATTCAACCTTAACATTTGCAAGCACATCATTAATGATCTCATTGTTTTTCCAATAGTAATCTACACTAGAAAAGTTTGATAAATAACTTGAGGAATAATACCTGAAATTTGTAAACCCTGAACTGCCTTTGGCTTTTCTCCAGTCTTTTTCTAAAGATTTCAACCCATTGATTGATGAGATCACAACATAATCTCCCTTTTCGAAATAATACAAATCATCAAGCCCTAGCTTAACCCCTAATAACATTGTAAAAATATTGCTCTTTAATTTATATAAATTATGATCGTCATTATTAATTAACAAGCTATCTCCATACCCTAAGGTCTGTAAAGTTTTTCTTGCACTTTTATAATCTGCCTTTTTAATAATTAATGCATTTGATGAAATTTGTTTATCTGTTATTTTAGCATGAATTACCTCATCCCCCACCAATTCCTCTAATAAAAATATTGAATTGCAATTGCATCCAGCATCGACAGTGCTATGTTCTAAGATCTTATGATCTTCAATAAAATCAGACACATTACTAATAGAATATCTTTTTAATGACCTAACATTTGAAGGAATTAAGTTGTATTTATTGCTGGAAATTGGATCTTGTCTCCTTATAGATTGGTCAAATAAGCTATTGCCCTCCAATAAAGATAATCCAGAAAGCATAAGGCTGTTAGGTCTTGCTGTTAAATCTAACTCTAACCAACCTTTAAAAAACTCTCCATTCTGCCACTTTTGAACGAACTCTTTATTCAAGTATTTTGATATTGTTCTTAAAAACTGATTTGATTTAAAATATAAATGCACATCGCTTGAAAAACTTTTTGTTGCATTTATTTGAGAAAACCCATCATCCTTCAACAACCCTTCCCCTTTTTCTAATTGAAATAGAGACTGCTCTATTAGCATTTTAGATGTTGAATACATTAAAAATGGCTCTTTATAACCTAAAAAACATTTATTGTTATTCTTATCAGTAAATTCATTAAGCTGATTTTTGATTTTTATGAAATTAAAGCCTTCTCTACCTAACAAACTTAAAAGTGATTTATATACGTCTAGTTTAGCATTGGTTACAGCAAAGATTTCAATTGCATTATCTCCGGGATGAAGGCTTAATATCACTTTCTTATTCTGAAAAATTTCTTTATCCAATCTCTCCTTCATTAATATAGAATCTAACCCTTTTAACCCAGCATCAAAAACTTTAAAATATTTATCTTCAAGCATCTGACTCCAAATTAAATTCGTTTCAGATAATGTAACCCAGCTTTTTTTTAGCTTATTACTTTCAATGATCAAGCCCGCGTCCATTGGTACTGCTGCAATGGGGTCTTGTTGGCTTATCAATGACACTTTTAACTGCTGATGAGAGAAAAACAACAGTGTGCTGCATAATGCTATCAATAATATGGCAATAAATACTCTTATCAAGATAAATTAATTTCAATCAAAAATAATTTTAAGTTCTCATAAGCTCACTTAAAATCAAAAGTACATATACACACTATTATGTGGATTTATAAAAATCTATTTAAAAAACAAAGCTTGTGGGTTTATCCCGGTATTTACTGAGTCTAACAGAAATCCTGAATCATCATATCTAAAAAGCCACCCCGACTGCACAAAATCTACAGCATCTGTTACATAAATCTCACCGGACTGATCGTGAATCGATAATCCATAAAAATACTTCCCATTAGATGGTATTTGTTCTGTAATTGTCCCTGATTGATCAATATCCATTTTTTTTACACCACCATCAATCCAAAAAATAAACTCCCCATCAGCATCAATGCATAATTTTGATGGTGATGAATTTAAAGAAACAGTCTCTTGGTGACTGAAATTAGTTATAGCTACTCTTTCCAAAGTTCCATTATTTGAACCCCATGATCCAGCACATAATACCCATAAATCATTATTCTTATCCAGTATCATATTCATAGGAGAATCGCCTACAGCCAACGAATCAATAAGCTGATGGTTATTTGAATTGATCTTATATATCAAACTAGACCCTGGACAAGCAACATAAGTAATAGTATCAATAACCAAAATAGATTCTGTCCATCCGGAGACATTAATAGATGATGTAATAGATCTACTTTGTAGATCAACAACCTGTATGCTGTTTGAAAAAAGATCCGTAACGTAAGCTTCATCATTATTCACCTTCTTTATTTCTCTTGGACTAGAAAATCCATTCACTGTACCTTTCAATGAAAAATCAGCAGAATCAACAATTTCAATTTTTCCGGAATTATTTACTACAACATGAATATCTCCGTTTATTTCTTCAATAAATTGCACAACATCTCCTAGAACAAAATTATTAACCTGTTCAAAATAATTATTAGATACTTCATTGTTGACTCTATCATAAGCAGAAACTGACCCATTTGAAGATCCAAAATTTCCTTCACAACCAACTAATACATTAAAATATGATATTGGATTGGCAGGAACAATAGGCTGCGGACCTACTTCTTCTTTTCTGCACCCAACTAAAGCTAAGACAGAAATTATAATGGTGATTTTTTTCATTTTTATTGTTGTTTTAAATTTATTTTCAAATTAAATAGCACATGTAACCCTGGCATAGGCCTATATGAGATAACATGATAATCTTCATTGAATATGTTAATGATCTTTAAACCTGCTATTATCTGCTTACCATCTATGTAAGAGCTAGTCCACTCTAAACCAAAATCTGCTGGACTATAGTTAGGTAGATAACTAGTATTGTCACTATTAATGTAAACCCTACCCACTAAACTCTGTCGATAATAAATCAAAAATTTATTAAACAATACGTCCAAACAAAATTGCCCCTGATTTTTGGGAGTATACATTAATTGATGATTTAAAGCTGCATCATTTTGAATGTAGGAAGCTTTAGTAACGGCATTTAACATGTTATATTGAAATGTTGACCTAAGACTAACAGCCCCTAGATCTTTTTCAACAACAATTCTAGACTCAACTCCATATCTCATAACTTCCTTTATATTTTCAGGAGACCAAACGCCATTGGTGTTTGGCAACCACAAAATCCAATCTTTTGTTTTTCCATAAAATGATGATAATGAAAATTTAACCCCCTCAATTAAATCAGAACTATTATTCCATTCTAATTCATGTCCAATTTCTGGCAAAAGCAAACTATTTCCACCTGGAATCCAAAATTGATCATTAAGTGTAGGATATCTTGATGTTTTAGAAATATTAAAATCTGAATACAAAACTTTTTTATTTACTAAAAAGGATCTTTTAATCCCTAAAGAAGGCATTAGAGGTTTCGTATTGTAATCTACTAATTCGTTCCTTATTGCAAAATGATAACTTATTTTGCCTATCGTTTGCTCCCATTTAAAATATGCAGAAGATCTACTTTGTGATGTTAAATCCAAAAAGTAATCTGAGTTGGCTACATCCATTCTATTCATTAAATAAAACTGGATTTTAGCACCGATTGAAGAAAAATATCTATTTATTTTATAATTAGCATGATAAGAGTCCACTTTAAACTCAGATGTGATATCATGAGAGGTATCTTGATAAGACATTAACTCATTAACATAAGCAAATTTAATTTGATGGGACCATTTATCATTGAACCATTTATAGCCCAATAAGGACCTTAAGTATTGATCATTTTGAAACTCACCATTATTAGGAAGCCCAATTATTGAGGGGATTTGTCTCCAACTTTTTAAAAAATTAAGCTTAAAATCTATAATACTATTGTCTTTGATTTTTATTTTACCTTCTTGTATAAACCCATGTTGATTAATCGAAGCATTTTCTCTCTTTTTCACTTCACGCTGAAGGCTTGTGACGTCAATATAGCTAAAATCATTTATAGCAAACCGGTGCAGGTATCCAGTCATAAATGATGTTTTCTGATTACCATAATTTACTTTAACCTTTGTCCTTTTAATGCCAAAAGAACCTAAAGTCTGCTCTGCACTTAATTTAAATTTATCTCTATTTGTTTGATTCGAAAATAAGCTTAATGCACCTCCAATACCTCCCGATCCACTTGAAAGACTAGATCCTCCTTTTTGCAAAATAATCTTATCATAAAAGTCAACAGGAAATAATGAAAGGTCAGATAATCCCAAAGTAGCTGAGTTAACAGGTATTTCATTCCAATAAACTTGTGTTTGATTGGCGCTAGAGCCCCTTATTGATAAAGATGCTAAATTTCCAGAACCATATTGTTTAACATAAACTGCTCCGTTTTGAGATAAAAGGTCATCTATTGTTTGACCTCTATATTTAAGCATATCTGATGAATCGACCTCAATGACTGAAAATGTTTCAACACCTTCTGTTAAAAGTTTCTCAAGTACTAAATACTCCTTTAAAGTATCTGACTGAGCATTGAATCCAATTATAAAGACAAATAAAAATTGAATTACCCCAACCCAATAAAAAAGAAGTTTTTTCTTTATCATTATTACTTTTTAATTAAAAATTAAATTGGGAAAAGCTATAGAATAAGGTGCAACTCTAAAAAGGAAATTGAGAATTACATTTCTATTGCTTTTTACCCGAAAGCAATTATTTATGATAATCGGCAGGTCTTCTGACTTACTATAAACAATGTGTCTTCCCATAAAAAAACAGTGACACTATACATTGCTCTTACAATAGCTTACAGCTGCGGGAACAGTTTAGGATTTACACCCAATTCCCTTTTAATCTTTAATATAGAACCAAAAATCGGGTCAAATGTATGAAAATTAAATAATGAAATTTATTTAGAAATATAATTTTTATTCAAAATAGGAAATTGTAATCTTATTATATAAAACAAGAAGAAAACACTAGAAGTGAAAAGCAAATCACCTAGCATTGTATTGTGAAAAAATGGAACAGCCATTTCATAACATGATATTAAACCACCAACATTCATTGGGTAAAAGCCTCCTTGAATCCAAACAGCAAAATTTGTTATCAAAAAAAACAGGACTGAACTAATTAAAGAGGACCCTAAAACATTAATAATTGATGGCTTTTTTAATCTAGAACCCACAAGCACAATAATTCCAAAAGAAAGATAAACCGCCCACATAAAACCATGAAATCCAATAAAAATATCAGATAAGAAAAGTGCGCCCAATGGAATTAAAAGTGCTACTTTTTTCTCATTTAAATAAGCACCTCCAAATAATGCCATTGCTGCAATTGGAGAAAAATTAGGAAACTTAGATAACCAAATATTAAGAAAAGACAACAATATGACAATTGAAGAAATAATTAAAATTCTAGTTTTAGTAGCTTTTTCCATTTTTGGTTTTTTTTACAAAAATAAAAGAAAAATGACAAGTAAAATTTTAATTTTTAATGCTTTTTTAAAATAATGTTCATAAAAAATCAATTATAAAATTCAAATTATAATCAACTAAAACAATAAGCAAAAAACTATAATTACCTGAGAATAAACAGTTTTTTTTTATGCATAAATAAAAAGTAATTCAAAAAGCATTGTGAATAGAATAATGATAGGGCATGTAAAAAATTAATGAATAAATCGAATTTTTACATACCAAGAACACTTCTGAATGAAGAACAAGGAAAATATAATTGGCCTATTCCCCTTAAGGATATTTTTACTTCCTGGAGATCAAACCACCTTACATATTTATGAACCCAGGTATTTACAGTTAATTAATGACTGTCTTGAACAAGAGGTCTGTTTTGGAATTCCCTATCAAGGAAAAACCACGTTAAGTGAATATGGATCCATGGTGAAAATACTTCAAGTACTTAAATATTATGAAAATGGAGAACTAGATATTTTAGTTGAATGTGATCAAAATTTTAAAATTAATCAGTTTGAAGCAAAAAAAGAGGATAAGCTCTATCCTGCTGGAACCATCACATTAATCAAAGAAAATATTTTTTCCCCAAATGATGACCTGAAAAATGAAGTAACCTCTTATTTGCAAATTTTACTAGACAAAGACATTTCAAATGAATTAAATGAGCTCCTGTCTTTTAAAAGCATCATCAAAATCATGAACCTTACAGATGATGAAAAGGTTAAATTCCTAAAATATGGGAATGATAAAAGAAATGAATTCTTACTTAGAAAAGTAAGATTTATGCAAATTCTTCTAAATCAGGAAAAACAGGTTGAGCAAAACTTTTATCTTAATTAATGCTTATCTATTACTCTTTCAATTGCTCTCCAAATAATATTTGCACTCTTGTCCCAGCTAAACTTATTGGCTTGAGCCATTCCTTTTTCACGACATCCTTCAAAACAATCTTTATCTAGTGCTTGGAACATACCTTTTTCTATAGATGAAACAGAAAATGGGTCTACATATATAGCCGCATCTCCTCCAACTTCTGGCATACTAGACAGGTTACTGGTTACTACAGGAACACCGCTTTTCATTCCTTCCAGAACGGGTATGCCAAATCCTTCAAAATATGACACATAGATCAAAGCTTGACTACAAGCAACTATTTGAGCTAGCTTTTTACCTGAGCTTCTGCCTAAAAAATGTACATCCCTAGAGATACTATCAAGTGCTCTGTCCTTACTCCACAGGGGATCTCCAATAATAATAAAATCTAGAGGTTGATCATATTTTTCTTTAAGTGACTTAAAGGCCAAAAGCATTCTTTCTATGTTCTTTCTTTTATGCAACGCTCCTACATAAACAAAATAGGGTATGTTATTATTGATCTTTTGCAACCCCTCTTTTCTTTGTGACTCACTTAATGGTATATAAAATTTACCTGCGCCATTATATGCTACGCTCAATTTGTTTTCATTAACCCCATAAGATTGTATAATATCTTTTTTTGAGTTTTCAGAAACTGTAATAATATGACTTGCTTTATTGGCAAATAATGGGAATCTTTTTTTATAATACTTAGTAATATGTGAAGGAAGGTCTTCTGGATGATGCTCAAAATTAAGATCATGCATCACAGCAACCTGAGGAACATCACTCCTTAAGCTTAACATTCCATCTGGCGAAAAAAAAACGTCAGCTTTATATTTCTTTAAAGCACTGGCAACAATGTAATCAAACCATATGTTAAACAATATTGGATGTCTTGCTTGAGGGTATAGAACCACTGGCTGAACATTCTCATTAAATATAAACTCTTTACTATAAGATCGATCGAAAAAAAATATAAATTGATGTTCTGGATGAGCATTACAGATTCGTTTTAAATTCTCATAGGTGAACCATCCAATCCCTTCAAGTTTATCTTTTAAAAGCAAGCGTGTATTTACAGCAATTCTCATTTAAAGAATTTTTTTGTGAAGCTAATGACAAACTATTAACTGAACAATTATTTAAATTATTTTTCCTTTACTATTAACATTTAACTTGTATTTAAGATATTAAGCTGAAAAAGCAAGAAATAGTGGGTGAGGTTAATTGGAATGTTTAGAGTAATTATTAAATGAAGAAAATGAATGTTTTTAAAGTCTTCTTTAGGAAACAGGAGGCTTAATTTTTTCCCATAGTTTAAGCTCTCCCTCAAAAAATGAATATTCTGAATTGTTTTGTTCTAAAAAATTTACAATTTCATTTTTTGTAGCTCCATCAATAATTTTTTGACCATCAAAAACAGAAAAATCGAAAGTGTTGTCTTCCTTTTTACTAGACCTTTCAATTCTAAACACCTTTAGTTTCTTTCCCAATTTAACTTCTAAGCCAATTCCGTTACTGTTGTTGTTAAAAATGAGTCCTTTCCTTTTGAATCTTTTAAATTCCACAAGTAATATGATTTAAGTTAATTATGCTCTAAAAGTAATAAGAAATCGGGGAAGATGGGGGTTAAGCCTAAGACCTTAGATGAAATAAGTATTTCAGGTAACCATTCGACAAGAGACAGTTATTTAAGAAATGCAGAAAGAGACTATAAGTAAAACCGCAACTGTTGCGAATTTACCAAATGTGACACTGTTTTAAATTTACCAGTAAAGCAAAATATTTTAAGAATTCAATGATTAAGATAATAGGTAGACATTTTATCTGCTGCGTAACTTCCACCGTCTATTTCTTTTATATTA
>PVBE010686565.1_pt1 | contig 16765 bp, 8 predicted proteins | sample 1631181 | NCBI WGS metagenome assembly PVBE01 (sample SAMN08397723, study PRJNA350692) | Marine metagenome, whole genome shotgun sequencing project. | isolation source: water | place: Pacific Ocean | collected 2012-04
AATCAATTTCAAACACGCACTCTCGAAACACAAAATATTTTGAATTATTCAAGACCTGAGGATGACTTCGGTCGAGCTCCACGACGGCTGGGATCTCGGCTGTTTCCCAACGCTTCGTTTGATCACCGACTTGATGAAGCAGAGCTTGTATGTCTTCCTCGTCACACGAAAGAAAGTGATCGTCACCGTATCGATCCATGGTGTCTGAACCAAACCAGGTTGATGTAGCGAGATGTAGGCGATGTTTTGGTCGCGGTGGAATGACACGACCCTCTCGAATACAGTCCTTGAGCCAATCGATGGTCAGTACGTCTCCGTGTTGGCACGCCGCCTTAAACTTTGTGCCCTCTCGAGTCACGGCAACGCAGTGCGTCACCTTTCCGTGCCACATTTCACTCGTCATCCCGCCTCGCGCGATGATCGCTTTGAAGAGCTCCTGTTTTTCTTCACGACTATCGCAATTGACGATGTGCACTTGCATGTTCTTGAAAATTTCAGATTCTTGTTTCACGCCCGAAACATCGACGGGCATCAGGTGAGCGGGAAGTAGCGTCGTCGTCGCCGCGGAGCGAGTGCGCTTTCTCGCACGCGTACCGCCGCGTCCATCGTCAAAGTCGACGCCTATATTCGGTCTGTTCTCTTCCACAGTTTGCTTGAGTTCTGCATACGAGAGTAAATCGGACCATTTCTTGTCGTAGCGAATACCCGTAACGCGAGGGAAACGCAAGCTGTATCCCGACGCAAAAGTGGTGGTGCGGATTATTCGAATATCGCCTTTCACTCTCACGACTACAGAACGCTGAGGCGGCCAGATCCAAACATCTGGCCGCTCGTTGTATGCATCCGTGACGGTGTAATTCATCTCACGTGGTTTTTCTCTGTGCATGTAATCTCCGAGACGATTTCTCAAGTCGTCCAGCTCCACAGCACTGATTCCGGTACCAACCTTACAAAAGCTCATGATTTTGATTCCAATGTCGCTCGTTGGATCGTTCGTGGACTCCACGATGCCGACGAGAAATTGTGAAATTTTACCCCCGCGCATTTCTCCAGCGCCGTAGTAACCACCTATCAATAACACATCGAGATCTTCCGTCTTCAAATAATCCGGCTTTATTTTCATCCAATTGCTGCTCCTATCACCCGGTTTCCATTCACCGTTCAAATCTTTGATGACTAAACCTTCCTCGCCGTTGTCCATTGCTTCTAAAAGGGCGTGCTCGATGTCCTCCTTTGTCGAACCTACGCGAGCGAATTCGCAATCGGGCGTCGCGAGTTGAATGCGAGCTTTGATGTTACCACACATCACAGACATCTGTCGAACACTTTCTCTGAGCTTCTCGTGCCTTTCACTGAGTTTTAAATGACGAATGCTTTCGTCGCCGATGTAAAGGATGTCGAACGGTACGTACACCAGCTCAAGGTCACCGTACGTGAGTTTCTTGACATTTTCGGCGTACCACGCATACTTGGAACTTCTTGGGTCAGCCGTACCATCGTCACCATTCCCATCACGATCGTCGAGGTGAGTCATGAGCGGAAACAGTTCATCCCTTGACTTGCGCAAATTCGCTGCGTTTATCAAGTTCTTTAAGGCGCCGAAAGGATACCATTGCTCCCGGAGCTTGTTCCACACGAGAAGTTCGCCATCGAGAATGCAACGTTTCGGTAGGTGACGAAACAGACCATCCATCACGTCGTAACCGCGTGGACCGAAGTCATTCATGTTCCGAGTCCAGTAATTGATGACGTCTCCGTCTTTGTGTATTTGTATTCGCTCGCCATCGAACTTTGTTTCGACGACGAATTGCTTACCCTTCAGCGCCTTGTACACCGCGTCGACAGAGTTTTGTCGCTTTGCTAATTGTGGATTGACTAAACCTTGCCCCACTTCGATGTCTGCCCGTTTCAATCGAACTTCGCGCTTGGGTAAATCCTCGCAGACTCTGCGCAAATCGCTCGTCCAGTCGAACAGATCCTCCGCGTCGCGATGATAATGACGAAGCACCGATTTATCCCCCATGCGAAGCTTTGTCTCCTTCAAAATGATGCAACACGTCCATTTGGCTTGCGTGGCGTCCATTTTCGCGAACAATTTCCTCAGGGTGACGACGCGTTCCTCCTTCGTCGTGCACGCCGCCAACGCGTCCAAAGACTCGTTCACCTCTCCCACAGTCAACCTCCGAACGTCCTCGTCTCCCTCTCGACCTTCGAGATGTCCCGCCGCCAACACATCTCGAACAGTCTGCGGAAAATTCCCACCACCCTTTTGTTTCCAATCGATCAATCTCTTCGCGTCTTCGCCCTCGGGCGACATGTCGAACGCGAGCACCGTCGCCTTGGCCAACGCGTCGTGTTTCAACTGATACACCGCCCGCTCCTTGTCCAACGACGGCAACAACAGTCTATACGCGTCGAACGCGTCGACTCGACTTCCATCTTTTCGAGACACGAAACATCGGTCGTGCAACGCGTCGAGCGCTCGATACCTCCTCGCCGCGTTCGCCTTGGTTCGTCCTCTCTCCCCCTGGATGCGCTCGAACGCGACGCAAATCTTCCGGAACGGCACGTCTCGCGCCGACGCGTACGCACACAACGACGACGACGGGCTCACGCGGTCGTCGCGGTCGCCGCCGTCGTCGCCGACGGCGCCGCGCGCGTCGTCGGCCGCACCGTCTCGGACGCGGTGGTGCCCAGATTCGACGCTCCCGCGCGCGCGCGCGTCGTCGCGCATGCCTCGACGCGCGCGAGACGACGAGCGCGAGACGTGTACGCGCGGCCTCGACGCGCCGAGCGCGGCGATCGCCGTCGCGCGCGCGACGAACGTTCGGAGAGGCGAGCTGTGACGACCGAGAGGTGCGATGGGCCCGACCGTTGCCGCCGTCACATCGTCGCTCGAGACCGCCCGGGGAGGCATGCGAACGCGTCGTGAAGCGGTCTGACGGTCGAGAGAGATCGTCTACGTCGCGCGCGCGCGGTGTCGAGCCGATGAGGCGCGCGCGAGAGCGCGGTGGACGCGCGAACGCGCCGACGGAGGAACGAGCCGCGGGTCTCGTTCGAGGCGCTGTCGGCGTCGAGATGAGGCCGAGGCGGCGGCGCGCGCGCGTGATGACGCACGCGGTGTTCGCGCTCGTCGTCGTCGCGTCCATGTTGGCGCGCGCGCGCGCGGCGCCGAATTGTTCGCAGGCGAGTCTCGCGGAGGCGACGGCGCGAGAGGACGTCGACGCGTTCGTCGCGGAGGATGAAATCGCCGGTCGTGGAGGTAACGCGTACGATTCGAACACGAAACTTTCCAAAGTAAAGCGGTGCTTTTCGAATTATGCGTTCGAGAGCGCGTCTGATCCGACGCTTCGATGGGTACTGATGTCGTGGCCGTCCTCGAGCGCGTTGTCGAACGCCACTTCGTACGCGCACGCGACTTTTTACGCGGAGGGAAGCGCGCGAGCGACGCTGCGTCCGGACGTGGAGGGTAAATATTCCGCAGCGTTGGTGAATGGAGGCGACTGTTACGCGAGTCGCGTGCTGGAGATTGAGGCGACGTGGACGTGTAAACCAACCACGAATACAGCGATTACGATCGTGTTCGTCGCCTTCGCGATGGTTTGCGTGTATTGGTTCGGACGCGAGATGGCATCCTCAGACTTTGAAGATAAGCGTAACATTATTTTGGACGTCCATGCCGCGTATTCCATCATGGGCAAGGGTGAAGCGAACATCGACAGACGCGAAGAGTATGAACGCGAGATGCAAGAGCTGACCCAAGAAATAGATAGCGAGCATCTGACGTACGTAACCGGAATTGATTTGCGGCAAGATATGAAAAATATCATATTGGAGAGGAAAAGGTCAGCCAGAGAGGCATCCGCGAGAGATGCGGGCATTTGGACAGAGTCGGAGGAGAAGTTTCAAAACAAATTGTATGCTCAAGAAGCCTCAGAACGATTTCGAAGCATGATTGGAGAAAAAATTGTCTTGAACACGCGCAAAGGCTTCGCTTGGGTACGCTACAAAATTCGTCGTCCATATTTGCAGTTCAAATTATGGTTGGGGTACACCTTAGGTAGAGTCATGCGTAGAGACTATTGGTGTCGTATGTTGCTTCGATTTCAAATGTGCGTAGAATTCCTCAGCTTCACGGCATTTGCGTGGCGGCGTACATGTTTTTCGCTGGAAATGTACCGTGACGGTGTAGCAGATGTTTTCTTTTACCCACCGCTATTTGGCCCGGACATGACGTCCACCAGTGCCCCGCAAGAGCTTATGAATTGGTTTTTCGTGCTGCTATTCGGCGTTTTGATTTGTCCATTGCTAGGTAGAATCAGCGGGAGGATTCAAGGACACTTCAACAGTTGCATGTGGAGTTATGCTGAACTCGTAGAATTGGGTGGGGATCAATCCCTGGAGGAGTACGTGGGCGAAGATGTGGAGACAGGCGGGCTACAGGCCGCGAACGATGACGAAGAAGTTCCACAAAAAACGGGCATCCTAGGCAAGATGAAGAACAGGATGACTTCGTTAGGGAGAGCGATCCTCATGAAGCCAGATCCAGTTCCCGATGATTTTCACGCAGTTCGAAGTCAAGAGCAAAGACGCGTGCAAGTCGTTCCAAGCGCTACTTGGGAAAGTGGTAGCGATGAGATGATCTTGCGAGCCATTAGGCAGGTGACCAAAGCTCCCATCAATTTGCGGCTGATACCGCGTGATGCGGCTGAACGAATGGAGCTCATGGCCGAATACGCTCTCGCTCGTAGACGAAATGCGATGTTTTTCGAACGCTTACAAGCGCGTTTGTGGTCTGTCGGTTTCGTGTTACGCGTGCTGGTATTGCGGGTGGGACTCGTTCCAATGATGCTCTCGGCGCTTGGTTTCCTCATGGTGACGACATCCTTCGTTCCAACGCCGTGGATTCATGTATCCAAGGACGACAGCGCAACGTTCGGTGGGAATTTATTCATTCCGTTATTCGTGGGTTTGGGATCGATACTAGTGTCGACGCGAATGGCCTTGGATACAGAGACGATTGAGCCGAATTTGCGCCCTGTACCGCGATTTGAGTTTCTTCTCATTTGCGTCAAGGTCATTCTTGCAACCGTCACGGCGTACACTGAGGCTGAGTTTCCAGCGCTCGGCGTGCCATCTCTTGATGCCGAGGCACGTCTAACGACGTTGAACACGGCTCGAAATGGTCTTCCGATCTTGGCGTGTGGGGTACTACTTCTCGCGCATGTAAACATTCAGTCGATGCGCGGTTTCGGTCAGAGTTGGAACACGACTCGAGCGGGATCTTTTGCGGGAGCCACGTTATTCGCGATCACAGCGTTTGCGGCGAGGTCTTTCAACACACCACCGTGGTTGAATGAAACCCCTCTGACTGTTTCCGAGAATTGGGGGAGGCCCGGCATCGTGGTCGGAATCATCGTCACCTTGATAGCCATGGTGATGGCGCGCATCCTCAATTCCAGTTTTAGCTCGAAGTGCATTCGTGGCGAACTGAAAGAACTGAAAGATCCGGAAAATGTGGAGCGAATCGACGAAGTGTTGACTCCAGAGTTCATCAAAGAACAGGTTGAGGGCGATAATCGACGTGACCGCGTCGTCGCGCTCGTGGCGTTCAATAATCTGCTCTCCGAGGATCAAGGCAACCATCTGCTCAATTCACTCGTGAAGAAGACAAAGATGCCACGGAAGTCGTCCGCAGAGGAAAAGGAAAATGACAAGGAAGATGGCGAGACGGACGCTTGGAGCGTAGCCACGGATGCATTCGATGAATTAGGGATCATTGTGCACTGCATCAAGGACGATCCAAACAAGGAATTTCTCCAGAAAGCTGGTGAAGAATTCGTCAGAATGACTCTTCAGGCGTACATTCAAGGCGTGATAGAGATCGTGCTCTGGTGTGAAAGCGACAGTGCGGAGCTCGCATGGGGTGTCGTGCAGACAATCGTGACCATGGCGAAGGATTGCATCAAGGGAGGCGAGACTAAAACCTTCGAAGCTACGATTGCCTCCGTCACCATGGAATGTATTCAGACTCTGGAGTTTGCCAACTTGATGGCTAAGCTCTTGTTCGTCGCTCACGATATTGACATCGACACAAACTATGACGAGTACGTCGTTCCGTGGCAAACGTTTCGCCGGGTCATCGACGACGCTTTTGAGATCCCTCCGCGTCCGATGGCGAAAAAGCTCCAACAGGTGATTACTCACGTTCGGGATCCAGAAACTTTGGAAGTTCAAAAGCTCGATCTATCTGATCGCATACTGTACATTGTGGTCAGTTGGTTGCGTGTGCCGGTGGAGGAAAAGAACAAGCCTAAATTGAATTGGCTTTCTTCCATGGGATATTATGCCGCCGTCGGAAAATTACAAGATGAAGCGGACGAGGAGCGCACGGATCTCGCGAATGATTTCTTGAGCACTTTGCTCAAAGCCACGCTCAGCACCGACTCACAGATTTCATTCTTTGCCATCAAAACGATCGCCACTTTAGTGCGCGTCGGTCACGCGACGTCGGGCATTCTCGCGATTGATGGACTCCCGCTGTTGTTCGAGTGCATGGTCACGCATCAAGGCACTTCGAAGGAGACTTTCGTGTTTGAGATTATGTACGCGCTCACGAACGACAGAGAGAGCCGCTCAAAAGTTTTGGTGTCACTGGCCAGCATCATCGGTCAAGTCGATGGTCCGGACACGCAGCATCGAGTGCGATCCATTGAGCTGCTACACCAAGCGTTTCGGTTGGAGATTGAAGCCGTCGACGACGCCAGGAACGAAGTCGACGAGTTCAAGAAGAAGCGTGCTTACAAAGCGTCGATATCGACTAATTCGGCCAAGCGAGCGCACGATACGCTGTACGGCGCCCTCATCGACTCAGAACCGGAGATACGCGAGCTCGCGATTCACGCATTGGTTGACCTCGTGAAGCTCTTCGTGTGGGGCGCGAACGATAAATGGTATGATTTTGTTCCACCCGTCACGGAGGAATACAAAGACGTCGCGTACATGAAATTCGTCGACCGGGCGAAACGACGCATGAACGGAGGCGCCCTGCTATCCACCAGAGTGCACGCGCACTTGTGTCGTGGAAATCAGTCGCACGCTATGCACAAAGATACAGATAAACTCATGGCGGTGCTGCTGAAAATCATCAATACAGACGCCGACACGCGCGTACGCACAGCGGCTGAGAACGCCTTGGCCAAGGTCAGAACACTCTTCGAAGACGATAAAATGATGGTTAACGCACTCGTTGCGTACGACGAAAGGGCAAATCACACGCAGAGAGGTGCAGCACCGTCGCGAGAGGTGCTACGAAATGTGCGCACCTTGCTCCACGACTCCGTTGAGCGGCAACACGCAAAGGACGAGACGGCTGCAAAGCTCCGCTTGAATGAATTCTGGAGGAACATGAGAGAGCGATCTAGTCCACCCACGGATGCTAATCAACCCACCAGAGGAGGGAGAGTGGAGATTGAGCGTCAATCGGGAGGCAATGACGGCCGAACAGCTCCGGGCGGGCGGTTGCCCGTCGTGAAAGAGTCAACCGGTTACAGAAAGGCGGACCGTGGCACGCGCAAGATCGTACGCCACCCACCTCAACGGCCCACGAGCGCAGCCATTGAACGGGAACAGATGAACAGGCGGACGGTTCGCGCAGACAGGCTCGCAAAGCGAGAGGCGGCTTCAGAACGATGGTACGGCGGAGAGAATTTCAGGCGTAGTCAACGCGCCACAGGTGATACCACAGATGGTTCCAAGATTCTCTCCAAGTCTGACGCGCTGAACGAAAGACCGACCATCACAGCACCGGCGTTCGGTATTTCCAAGGTGCCCAAGGAGTTCTGTCGACCACCGAGACGAGATGAGTAGATGATGAGGTGCTGATTGTAGTAACAATGTTTCAACTTTCTGTGACTACTGATGCGATCGCTTGTACCCACGTCGCCGCGGCGATCGCGCCGGGATCCGGCGTTTCCTTCAGTACATCTTGGTTAACGTAGCTCGAGCGACCGGCGTTTGCCTTCATATTTTTGGTATCTTCTGCGCCGTTCACAGCAGCCTTGGCGGCTTCAGTCGCGATTTCCACCGATGACTTTTTCGATATAAACGTGGCAGAACCCATGGTCAACGCGGGCACGAGCGCGTCGAGCATGGTTCTATCACCCGCACGAGCTCCCCCGTATTGCATCATCGCGTGGACGCCCGTGGAAAAGCCAACAAGAACGAGCTCGCAGCTTGGCGCTTTGCCGTTTGCCACCTTCGTCAGCTTGTCCGCCGCCGCGGTGAAAAATATATCATACAAGACACCGCTTGTGCCACCCATGTTCTTACGAATCGTGTTTCCGATCGCGCGCGCCAATAAGCCAACGTCATCGAGAGGGTATGTTTCGACATCCTTCATCAAAGCTTCCGCGCCTTTGCGAATTGTCGTGCCGCAGTCGCCGTCGCCAACCGCCATGTCATATTTAGTGAGCTCGCCTTCGATCGCGATCAGCTCTTTCGCGATGCGCTGGATGGCTTTCTTCGCCACGGTCCCCTCCGCCGTTTTCGGCGGGCCTTGACAGGTCAGACCACTCTCCTCCGCGCTCGCCTCTGGAGACGTGGTGAGAAGCGTCGTCGGAGTGAGTTGCGCTGTTTTCGGCCACGCGGAGCACGAGCATGGCGCATTGAGGCGCTTGACTCGCGTGGCGTCGTCGAGGGCGCACACAGTTAAACTGAACCCATTCATATCGATCGCAGACATGAACGTTCCGACGTACGCGTGCGTGATGGTTATGTTTCTGGTACCGAGCAACCACGCAAACGCAGCGCGAGCGGCGATGTACAACTCCATCAGAGGCGTCGCACCGAGCGAGTTGACCATGAGCGCCACCTTGGAGCCCTCTGGGAGCTTGGAGAGCTTTTCATTTTGCGCGAAAATATTCGTCAAGAGCGTGCCGACGATTTCATCGACACTTGTCACCTTAGCCGTCGAGGCGCCCGGTTCGCCGTGAATACCGAGTCCGAGTTCCATCGTACCCTCCGCGATCTCTCGCGCGACACCGGTCGACCCAGGTAACGTGCACGCCTGTAACGCCACACCCATCGTACCGACACTCTCGACGCACGCCTTTGTCTCCTCTACGACTTCCTGCAGGGATTTCCCAGCGGCGGCCGCCGCGCCCGCCACTTTATGCGCGAACAGCGTTCCCGCCAAACCTCGTCGACCCGCGATGCCAACCTTATCGCTCGCCAACGCGCAATCATCGTTCACGATCACCATCTCCACCTTGTGTCCCTCCAACTTGGCCCTCTCCGCCGCTAAACCAAAGTTGAGACGGTCGCCCGTGTAATTCATCACCACCAACACCGCGCCCGCCTTCCCGGCTGTCGCTCGAATCGCGCTGAGCACCGCCTCGACGCTCGGACTCGCGTACACGTTCCCACACACCGCCGCGGTGAGCATGCCCTCACCGAGATATCCAGCCATCGCGGGCTCGTGGCCGGAACCACCGCCAGAGATGACGGCCACCGTTTCGTCACGATCTCTCGGTTGGTACACCAAGACGTTTTGGTCGGCGATCCGCGCGATGGAGGGCGTCGACAGACACGCGCCGTCGAGCATCTCCGCGACGGCGTGCTCCGGAACGTTGAGAAACTTCTTGGAGGACATGGCGCTGATTTCGAACGCGTCGAGGAGTGCTGGATTCTTCTTCTTCGTCGGTCGTCGTAAGGACGCGCGAGTCGAGTCGATACGGATGGTCGCGGCGCGCGTCGAGACGCGTCGATTTTATTAGATGATAGAGTGTATTGATGAAAACTTTTGGTCGCATGTCGCACATCGTGACGATGGCGTCGTCCATTCCGAGTCTGACGTCCTCCGCGTGCTTACGCGGCGGTTTCCTCCTTCTCCTTGGCTCCTTCCTGCATGTACTTGTCCAGATCGGCGTCCATGTTCGCTGCCTTATCCGGGCAGTCTCTGGCAAAGTGACCCTCCTTCTTGCAGAGTCTGCACGAGTTGTCCGGAGGCAAAGAGCAGTTCTTGGCGAAGTGCCCGAGCTCGCCGCAACGGTGGCACTTGTCGTCCGCCTTCGCCTGGCGACCGCGCTCGTTCTCCGGTCTCGTATCCGGTTGCGAGCACGAGCTCGCCCAGTGGCCCTTTTCACCGCAGCGGTTGCACACGTCGTCGGCACCCGGTTGCTTCTTCTCGCGTCTCGGTCCGTTGTCGTACCCTAGGCTCGCGCCTCTGTCCCGGCACTCCCGCGCGAAGTGTCCGAATCGTCCACAAATTCTGCACGAACCGTCGTTACCACCCGGTCTCGCACCACCGTACGCCATCACCGGCGACGGACAAGAGCGCGCGTAGTGTCCCAACCCTCCGCATCTCGAGCATCGGTCTCCCGGTCGCGCTCCGACTCTCGGGGCAAAGTGTTTCCTCTCCCCCGGTCCTCGCGTGTCCGGCAGCGAGCACTCACCCGCCCAGTGACCGATCTGTCCGCATCGGTTGCATCGATCGGTCCCCCGATTCGGCGCCGCACCGCCTCCCTGCGGACAGTTTCTCGCGTAATGCCCCGGCTGTCCACAATTCCGACACGTATCGTTCGCCCCCGCCCCCGCCCCCGCGTACGGGGCGTACGGGGCGTACGACCGTCCCGCACCCGCGTCATCGTCCATCCATTTGCCCATGTCTCTCCGCGCGCGATCCGAGAGCTCGGGCGCCGTCGACGCGTCGCGCGGTGGCGTCGAATCGCAATCGAATGTCGTGTGTTTTGCCCTATTCCGATGCGTCCCGAGGATGGGCCCGCGACGGCACACGTTCGCGCGTCTGTGCGCGGGATCGCGCGCGGGTCGGGTCCGAAAGCGCGCGCGTCGGGACGATGCGAGCGTTACTCGCGCCTCGAGCGTCACCTCGAGCGCGTCGTGCGGTCGAGACGCGCGCGAGAGGCGCGAGAAGCGTCGAATGGAACGCACCGTCGTGGCTCGAGCGCGCCATTTTACCAGCCTCGGAGGCGGCGGTGGTGCGCAGAGGGCAATATTGCGATTGGCGATTGGATGCGCAGGATGCGTCGGAGGTGTGGGCGTATCGCGGGGGGTTGGTGACGTGCGCGACGGCGTGCGTGGGCGCCGCGGCGGCGCACGAGATGGGAAGGTTTCAAGACGCCGAGACGGCGGCGGTGCTCGCGGACGCCGCCCTGGGCGTGTCGTTGACGCTCGTGCACGTCTACGTGAAACCGATCAAGGATACCATGCGCGCGCTGTGGGCGGTCGGGTCTTTGGGCGTGGCTTGGATCGCGTTGTTCGGCGACGCGCCGTTGACGGAGTACGTGTGCGCGCATAGAGAGTCGATGCTCGCGGTGGGCTGGACGTTTGCCGCGTTCACTGGATTGGCGTTCAAGGAGGGAATGTGTTACGGAAAAGCGGAGGCGGGCGCGTTGTTTTTTGCCGTGCCCATCATGTGTCTGAGTCATCTGTTCGGTGCGAGCGAGGACGCGCGCGCCATGGGGCTCGCGGTGAACTTGGCGTTACTGTCCGTGTTCGCGGCTCGCAAATTTACGCAAGAGATACACGCCGACGTCGGCGACAAGAGCGTCTTCATGCTCCAAGCGATGTCCGAACCCGAACGCGAGGTGTTCTTGGCCGAGGCGCGCGCTTCGGGTAGAGACGTGTGGGATTGATTGTTTGTTTGATTGATTCATTTCGCTGATTTGTATTTGTACATGTATTGCGCCTAATCCGAATCCGAGTCGTCGCTCGAGTCCGCCTCGTCCGATTCGTCGCTCGAGTCGTCCGAATCATCGTCTGATTCATCGTCTGATTCATCCGAATCATCCGAATCGTCGCTACCCGTGTAACTACTCGAATCGCTGTCGCTGTCGCTATCGCTTTCGTCGCTCGAACTGTAGAAGCCGCTCGATCCGAGACCGTTCGTCTTTCCGTTGTGCAGAGCGATGGCGGAGGCGCCCTCTCTTCCGGAACTACCGGCGAAGTACTGCTCGCGCACATTCGTGGGCGGTTGCACCTTGGGATGCGCAGACATCGGCGTGTACCCCGGGGCGACGTGTTCCATGAAGTGCGAGAGCGATCCCAAGACGTGCTCACACGTCTGCGTCGCTGGCGACGGAATCTTCGGCTCTGGCTTGGAGCACAGCACGATGGGGTCGCCGAACTGCTTGACAGTACTCGGCTTACCGTCCACGGGGAACAAGGCGCGGAAAACGCGGATGCGATCGCGCATGTCCACGGATGGATCGGCGGCGCCGAGCGCGAACACCATCTTCAACATCGACGAGATGCGCATGGGATCTTGCACGTACATCTTGCAGCAAGTATTGACGATTTGCTGCTTGGTCGTGTCGTGCTCGTCGGCGAAACCTTTAACAACGTGACCCATCATCTCCACCGAGAGCTTGAAGAACTTCTCGCGGAGTTCCTTGTCCGAAGCCTTGATGTTCTCCGCGTCGCCGTCGAAGAGCTCCCCGCCCGCGAGCCAAACCACCGCCGCGCGCGCCTCAGGAGCGATGAGCTGATCCAGGCGGCGCATTAACCTCATCACGACGACAATGTGTTCCTTGGGATTTTGCTGCACCAACGCGCGAATGACGACCACCGCCTCCGACGCCACCTTGGGACTCGGATGAAGCGAAAGCTCGAGAAGCGAGCGAATGCACACGGACGCAATCTGCGGCATAATCGCGGCGCAACGTCCGATGGCTCGAATGGTGAGCGCCACGAAATCGTGGTTGGATGAACGCAAATACGCTTGAAGCTCTCGCAGTAGTAACGGGGCGTTCTCACTCGTCACGACGTGTGTGAGAATCTCAAGCTTCAACGCGCGAACGTCGAGCGGGTCTCGCGGGCTCACGAAGAACGCCGCAAAGTGAGGCTGGAAAAGCAAGGGTTGCGTCGTCACCATGGTACAGATGTTCTTTACGACGATGTGTTGAACCTCGGGCTTACTGTGCGCCGCGAACACTAGCGCGCGGACAACCTTGGGTAAATCCGCCACTGGGCTCAGGTAAAAGTGCAACGCCGCGACAGCCATGACGACGCCGGAATTTTGCGACTGCAAAAGTGGTCTCGTGCATCGTAACAACAGACGATGATCTTCGTCCATCCATCCAGGACCTCGGTTATCCGCGGTGGCACCGCCGCCCTTGCTCGATTTCTTGGCCTTTTCGTCATCGCTGTCGTCGCTATCGTCGTCTGAATCCTCCTCCTCCGACTCGGAGTAGAACGCCGCGCTGCTCGCCACGATGGATTGAATGCCGGCGTTCGATGAATCTTGGTAAGACGGTTCATTCGAAGGAAGCGAGAGGTCGAGCTTCTTGTCGCTCTGCGCCGCCGCCGCGGCGATTTCGCGCGCGTGCGAGTCGGGAGCTAAGAACTGCGATCTGGCATACCGCAACAGCACCTCGCTCATGAGAATTTGTCCCCACTCGTCCATGTCCACCAACATTCGACAAATCTTGCGGTAATGTCGATGCAACAAATCGATTCTATTTGGGCACACCTCCGTGAACGCGGCCACCGCGGAGGACAACACGAACGGCGTGCTGTCTCGAAGCATCGTCTCGATGATCTCAATCAACTCGTCTTGTCGCGTGTCATCCATTCTGAAAATCTTCGGGATTGCGTGCGCCGCCGCTTTACGCACGTACGGGCTCGGATCCACCGCACACTTTCTCGCCGCTAATATCACCACCGGAACGATGACTTGAATGCGTATGCTCGACATTACTCGCAGCGCCAACGCTCGCACTCTCGGATTTGGGTGCGCCAAATCCTTCTGAAACGAGTTAATAGACAACAACGCCTCCTCAGGTTTCTGATCCGCCGTGCGCACCAAAAACATGTACACCAACACCTTCACCTCGAACGATTCACTCACGATGTTACACACCACCGACGGGAAAAACACGCTCACGTCTCGTCCCGTGGCCAAGAGACCGACGAGTTTCTTGAGCGCCTCGAGTTTTTCCCTCGTGTTCGACGAACGAAGCTTCCCATCGAGCTCGCGCTGCTCCTCGGCGATCTACGCGCACAAAACGCATCATCGCGCGTTCTCGTCAGTCTCGAGCGCACTCTCCCGCGTCGAATCGCGTCGCATCAGTCATTCATTCACGCGCGAGCGAATGAAAATCTTGTCCCGATCGCGTCCCGACGATCTCGCGGTCGCGGTCGCGCGCGTCTCGTCTCGCGGTCGCGCACCTGCGCGTCGTCGACGAACTGCCGATTCCCATTTCCCGGAGGCACGCCCATCGCGCGCGGTTCCGGAGACGTTCGCGGACCGTGCGCGAGGCGCGATCTGAGGCAGAATTCAACACCCAGGCGGTTGTCGGCGTCGGAAAAGTTTACGGTGGATATTGTTACTTCAAAGTCGCCGCGTGTGCGATCTGCGCTCGCTCGCGCGCGCGCGTCGTCGGCGTGCTAGTGTTCTAACGGATGTGCTCGAACGGCGTCGATGTAAACGCGCGTCGTCGGCGGAAGAGTGACGACGCGCGTCGACGTGGACGCTCGCGCCCGCGCGAGCGTTTAGAGCTTGGTCGACAACTGAAGACCGTACTTGTACTTCATCTGCGACAGAGACGCGGGAGAGAGAGCGGTCGGTCAGTCGGTCGTTCGCGCGCGTCGTCTCGCGATCGGGGTGAATGTTAATACTATTTATGGCGCATCACGCACGGAGAAGCGCGAGCACCATCTTCGAGCATTGTTGATGTTGGCGACTCGCGGCAATCATCCGACCAGGATGGGCGCGGCGATTGTTTGACAAGAGCCGCCGGGTCGAGACGAGACGAGACGCGCGCGTTCGAATCTCTCTTTGTTTGTGTACGTACCGTCTTGTCCACTTGCGCGCTGAGCGTGGCGGTCGTCTTCGGGATCAAGCTGCCGAGGCTCGCGTTCACGCAGAGCGTCGGGTTCACCTCCGCGGCCACCGGGTTGGAGACGACCGCCTTGAAAGAGTGGCCGTCCATCTTCTTGGAGTAACCGATCGTGGCCGTCGCCGTCTTCTTGTACGTCACCTCGGCGCCGATGGTTTGCTTGTTGTCCAACGCAGTCACCGCGCTCACCTTGAAAGTCTTGAACTGGTCCGCCGCCGTCAACGCGTACGTGACGTCGCCTTGCTTGGATTGCGCGGCGACGGCGTACGCCACCGCCGAGCTCTTGACCGTGGCCATGGCCCCGACGGCGACGCCACCGCCGAGCGCGTAGCACACGCTCGCATCAGCCCTCGGCGCCGCGTAGTTGGCGACGTCAGCCTTGAGACCGAGCGCGCCCGCGACGAGAGAGGCGGACACCTTGAACGACTCGAGGTCTTGCACCGTGCCGCCGACGGAGAGCTTCCCGTTGGGGATCACAGACGGGAAAGACGCCGTCACCTTCGCCTTGGCGTCTTGGTTCAACTCGAGATCAATAATTTGATCGACGATCGTCGCGTTCACCTTCACATCGCCGCTCACAGCCTCGCCCTTTTGCGTGACGGAGCCCGACACCCCGGTTCCGTTCGCCTTCGTGTCGAACGCGTACTTGTGGTCGTAGTTGAACCCTCCCGTGAGAAGATCTGCGCGCGATTCAAAAACACCACGCGACGCGCATACGAATCATTCGTCAGTCACCACCCCTCTCCACGTCTCTCACGCGCGTTTCCCACATCACCCGTCGTCGTCGCCTCTTCGCCCCGCGCGCGCGATCCGCCGCGTCCGCCCTCTCTCTCTCGCTCTCTCTCTCGCCCCTCCCTCCGTCGTCGTCGTCGTCGCTCGCGTCGTCGCTCACCCTTGGCGCTCTTCGCGATATCACCGTAATACTTGGCCATGTCGTCCGTTCGCGCGCCGTTCGTTCGCCTAATCGATCGAGCGCGGGGAGAAATCAAACGGATCAGTCAGTCGTCACGTTCGTTCGTTCGTTCGTTCGTTCGTTCGTTCGGTCGGTCGGTCGTCGCGGACGAGGACGACACACCGCGCGAGCGCTCGCGATCGCGTCGAGGTCCTCACCGAGGTATCGCTCAAGCGCGGGTGAGTGTCGCGCGCGAATCCATCCTCGCGCGCGTGCGTCGTCGTCGAAATCGTGCGATGGATCGATCGATCGTGGTCGGGGAGGGGGGGTGATTAACGAGTCGTGATCGGTGAAAAGGGAGGTCAGGGCCGTGCGCGCGGGCATGGGCCTCCCTCGCGCGCGTGCTCGGTGTGTGATGATTGTTTCTTTCTTTATGTATGAGGTACCACAATACGTACCGCGTGTCTAATTTATATGTATATCTGGTATGTGCGGTCGTCTCCGCGCGCGACGCGCGCGCGTAGTGCGCGCGGTGTGAACGCCATGTATGGTTTTTTTTTGTAGTGCGACGTTCATCGACCGCGGCGATCGACGAATCGATGCGTCGTGGGCGGATTCTCGTCGGATCATCGCGCGACGCGAGACGCGCGCGACGCGAGGGACGATTGCGACGATTGCGACGATTTCAACCTCTCTCTCGCGCGCGTCGACCGCGCGCGCGCCTCGCGCCGGGACGCGGGGACGCCGACGCGCGCGCGCATCGGTGACGAGGATGGCGACGTCCGGAGACGACGGTGACGGCGCCGATGAGAGGCGCGCGCTCGTTCCCGTGGCGTTCGGAAGCGAAGAGATGGAGACGGTGATCGTCGTCGACGTGTTGCGACGCGCGGGAACGCGCGTGACGCTGGCGGCGATCGGTGGTGAGGGCCCGAACGAGACGACGGTGACGTGCTCGCGAGGCGTGCGGTTGGAGGCGGACGCGCGTCTGGAGGACGTCGCGGACGAGCGGTGGGAC
>PVBE010993390.1_pt1 | contig 16765 bp, 14 predicted proteins | sample 1631181 | NCBI WGS metagenome assembly PVBE01 (sample SAMN08397723, study PRJNA350692) | Marine metagenome, whole genome shotgun sequencing project. | isolation source: water | place: Pacific Ocean | collected 2012-04
ATAAATAGAACTCTTCTAAAAACTATTCAACTAGGGGTAGGCATGATACTGATGGATATTTTCTATTAAGTCATAATTCCAATCAACAGTTCAATTATCCCAGTTCATACCCTTGATATAGGTGAAAAGGCTACTGATTGAAGTAGTACGACTCAGAGGGTATAGGGATTGAGCAACGCCTCAGTATAACTTTCAAGTGGGCGATGCAGGATTCGAACCCGCGTCGACGGGTCCGAAACCCGTCAGGATATCCAAGCTACCCTAATCGCCCGATGTTTCATGCGAAAAGGGCATATCTCTTGAAGAGAACGGGTCGCACCACTAGTTAGGAGGGTGTGCTAATGGTGGCTGAGTGGGAGAAAACACCTTGTTTAAACAAGCAATGTAGTAAATGCTGCCGCCAAACTGAGATGCCCATCTCAAAAGCCGATATTACTAGACTTGAAGCGGCAGGCCACGAGCGTTCAACGTTCTCAATCGTCCTGCCTGATAGCAGTGTGCGCCTTGCGAACGCAGAAGATACCAAAGCCTGTGTATTTCTGAAAACTGACTCATCTGACCTGCACTCACCAGGAACCTGCCAAGCATGGGATGAGCGCCCAGAAGGTTGTAGAATCTACCCACTTGTACTCGACGAATTAGATGAGCCATTCTTTGATGAGTTATGTCCACATCGTAACGAATTTCCTGACCCACCATTAGGATTGAGGGGTCGTCTTTTGGTATTGGCACAAATACTTGAAGATGAGTCACACTAAGCTCTTAGCCAGCGTTCCAACCGGTCACCACCGACATCTTCACTTGATACAAGTTTCAGTCCTGCCCCTTCAAGGATCTCAGTAGTGATTCCCCCATTCAATCCTTCACCAAGGTCAACTTTAGAGTGGAAAATACAAGCCTCATCTACCAATTTTTCATTAAGGAATCTAGCCCATACATCAGGCCCACCTTCTACAAGTAATCGTTGTACTTCCCTATCACCTAGAAGGTCTAGAAGTTGTAGTAAATCAACTCCTTCATTATCACTTGAGAAAAGTGGTGGGATTAGAATAGTCTCACATTCAAGAGAGCCACCTCCCCCTTCACAGTGCAACACCACAGTACCATCACCGTCTGTTACCATTTCCGCTTTTTCAGGTGTCCGTAAGCGTCTATCAAGCACAATTCTCAGTGGTTGCTTACCCTTGCCAAGATCAACTCTTCTGACCGTTAGTTTAGGGTCATCTCGAATGACAGTGTTCACGCCAACCAGCACTGCATCACATTGTAGTCTAAGCCGATGGACTTCGTCAAGAGATTCTTCAGAAGTAAATCGAGCAGGTGGGCCAGAAATTGAATCTACATTTCCGTTGCAATCGAGAGCTGCTTTGAGGGTTACAATCGGTCGCCGCTTCTCACACCAATGCATGAATGCATCCATTTGTTGGCAGGCTTCAACTTCCATCAAACCTTGAGATACTTCTATTTCAGCACGCTTCAAGTTATCAATGCCACCGCCTCTAACTGTTGGATTTGGGTCTTCAGCAGCAACAACCACTCGATTAACTCCTGCCCAAAGCAAAGCCTCTGTACAAGGAGGGGTTCTTCCATGATGGTTACAAGGTTCAAGTGTAACAAATGCCGTTGCTCCTTGAGTTGCAACACCTCTAGCCTCAGCATCAGCAATTGCAGCCTGCTCAGCATGCAAATCACCTAGATGGTCATGCCAGCCTTCAGCAATAATCTCGCCATCTCTAGCAAGTACGCACCCTACTGGCGGGTTTGGTGATACTTGGCCAACTCCTTTCTGAGCCACTTCTAGCGCCCGTGCCATGCACTTACGCTCAAAATCACTCCATTCTGAGTGGGTCATCAAGGGTTCGGATAAGCCGCATCCATTTGTTACTTCGCTTTATGTTATTCATGCGGATTGTTTGAATGCTCAACCCTCTCTGCCACACCATGCCTCGCATTGCTTGCATAGTAAATCCCGCCGGCCGCGATGGCCATGCTCTAAAGCGATGGAAGTCAATTGAGCCGGCCTTGGCAGATGCTGGATTTGAATGTGAGACACATTTCACAGAGAGAGTTGGTCACGCCCCCGAAATCGCTTACTCAATGCGTGACCGAGATGATATCGACCTCGTAGTTGCTTGTGGGGGAGATGGAACTGTCCATGAAGTTGCATCGGGACTTAGGGGTTCATCAATCCCATTAGGAATCATTCCAGCGGGAACTGGAAATGACGTAGCCCGCGCACACGGAATCCCACTAAAGAAAACGTTGGGAATAATCGATGTATTGACCAACGGCAAGAACAGACATGTCGGAGCATTCCGTCTACAAGGGACACCTTCACCCAGTGAAGGAGGTTATCCTGAACCAACCAATAATCCCGCATGGGACGGAGAGCCCGACATACCAGGAAGGGTGGTCAGGTGGGTCTTTCTAGAATCTGATTGTGGTGTTACTTCGGCAACCGCCCGAGCCAAACTTTCACGAGCAAAATGGATCAAAGGCTCATTCAAATACACATATCTTGGAATTACAGAAATACTCCCTTGGAAGAAGAAAATGGCATGGGTCAAAATTAACGATGGACCTGGAGAAATTGTAGATTTCTCAATGCTTGCCGCCACAACCACAGAAATGTTTGGTGGAGGGTACAAAGTTTGCCCCGGAGCTTCACCAATACTTGAGCATGGATTCCTTTGCCATGCTTGGGGTCTTTCAAAACTGAAAATGTTAATGCTGATGGGTCCATTGAAGAAAGGAAAACATGTGGGTAAATGGGGTATTGAACTCAAACCCTGCACCCGTCTTGAGATTCGCTCATTAGACAGTGAGGGTAACCCCTCGGATGCTTCTCACAATCCTCCACTGATTGTTCAGGCCGATGGCGAGCCCTGCCTACAAACTCCAGCCCTACTAGAGTATCATACGAAACAACTCTGGATAAGAGGTGCTGCAGAAGTTCCTTGGGATGTTTGAGCCAAAATAATGAACAGGTCCATACACCCCAATCTCTTTGATTGAGTGCGTTACTTCACAACCATGAGAGTGAGAGCCTTGTTGCTGACCTTGCTCCTCCTTGGCACCATACCAGCCCTACCCAATTTACTGATAATGCCTGCATCAGCAGGCCAGGTAAACCATTTTGGAAACAGTGGATTTCCTAATTCAATAAACCTAACTTTCACTTCAGCAGGTAATGACACTAGCACCAATCTCACCTTAGGCGCAAGTGCAGTTGCTAGTTCAGCATCTTTTGATGTACAGGGATGGCCAAATTCACAGGGTGATAGCCCTCTCACCATAGGAATTGATGTAGGGGATGATGGAGATTTGGAGTGGGCATTTGGTGGCCCAGGTAACGGTTCTTTTGGCTACGTTAACGAATTTTCCAATGGTTGGGACAAGGCCGCTCTTAACTTATCAAGCGGGCAAAACATGACCTATTCTCTTCGCCTACCTCTCAATGCCACAGTTACTTCGGCTTCAATGAATGTCTCCACTCTTAGTGAACTCACACTCTCGGGAAGTGATGTGCAGGACACCTACATTCGCAAACCAAATCCATCATATGGAAATTCCACTCATGCTAACTGCAACTATGGAAATGCTACAGTCAATGTAGTTGGGAAAACAGAATGGGTTAACTGGAATATTTACCGTAGTCTCTACTGGTTTAATCTTTCACAACTTCCTGCCGTGACTGTCTTAGACGCAAACTTATCATTCTGGATTGATGATGTTGTTAACAATGCTAACAGCGGTCAACCAGTAACAGTACAACATAGTTACGATATCCATCCACTTCTCAAAGATTGGGAAGTGGGGCAGGAATACAATGTCGTGGTGCAACAAGGCCCCGGCGTAACATGGAACAAGGCAATTGACAATGTGACGGGTACTGATTATTCGTGGACTACTGCTGGAGCTTCTAGTGCCTCAGATAGAGGGGCGGCGGTGGCATCGATTACTGAAAGCCCCGCTAATCTTGAGCAGACTTGGATGGACTTCAATTCCCAGAGTTTGACTAATCTTGTACAGAGTTGGGTCAATGGAAGTGTTAGCAATCAAGGCCTATTGTTCATCGGAGATGAAAGCACAAGCAAACCAGATGGCTCTAGATTAACAATCACAACTAGTGACAACTCGACACATGGACCCCGTCTAGTCGTGGTGTTTGAGGGTAGTAATGATGTGACTGCAGGTATTGACATAGGTAATGATGGAAATATGCAATGGAACCATTCAGGCAACCTAAGTAATGGTTCAGTAATTCCTAATTTTGCCGCATCTATAAATTCTCTACTGGCAAATTCAGCCCCCACTTTCACTGATGCATGGGGCAACGAGTTTGTTGATATCCCCGTAAATGTGACTGGAAATGCAACTTTAATTCTAGACGATATTGATGTTCGTTACGATTGGAGCCCAACAGTAACAACTTCACCTAATGGGGACCTTCTAACAGAAATTAACCAACACCTTTCATCTCTTACTCCCGATGCCACGGGAAATGTCAGCATCACTATCAATGTAAGCAGTGGTAGTGCTGGAACGGTAGAATTATCAAATTTGGTAATTGACCTAGGAGACCGCCCTCCTTCAATAGGTTCTATCACTTTGCCTACAGATACTATGGTCCCAAACGGTCAATTTCATTCAGTTGGTTTGGAGGTTACTTCCTATCAAGAGCTTGCTAATCTTTCATGGATCACCTTCACCCCTCAACTACAAAATGTAGCAAATCGCCCAATTTTCCTACATTCACTTACAAATGGCAGTTCTTGGGTAAATGACCCCGGAGGTTATGTTGCAAATGTATCAGGGCAATGGCAAGCACTGAATTCTGACACTGGTCAAATTGAATGGAGTATTGAGCCAAGTTGGGCTTGGCCACCAGAAACAGATGTCGAATGGTTTGCTCAAACAGGCACCGTTGATGGCCTGCATACAAGTCGTATGTCAAGTGCAACTACTAACCATGAAAGACGAATGGAAATTACCTCGTTCCATCTTTGGGATGAGACTTCACCTACAGATGGCGGGCCCGAGGTGTTTGAAAATGAGTGGGTTGCAGGTAACGATCAATTGCGAGTCAGTGGGGCGGTGCACTTTCTTAATGTCTCTACAAAACCCCTACCGGGTGATGTGTTTGTTGAATTAGAGAACGTCACAGGAAATGGAACAGTAGATGGCAATGGTGCATTCTCAATAGATACAATTGCACCTAGTGGTAATCGGTATGGTGGATTCACAATTAGTACAAGCATTGCCGGCCCTCTTGACGCCACTCCTCCTGAAATGGGTGTTCGTACTTTCAGAGTCGATGCAACCTTACCAGGTATGATGTTACATGCTCCTTTGGGTGAGCGCATTGTACCTCATAATCAACAGTTGTTCAATGTGTCAATTGCTGAAACCAATGATTCTAGTGGTGTTGCTGATGATACTCTCCAACTATATTGGTGGGTTGAAACGCTCCATGATGACGGCGATGGAATCCCAGAGATAGGTGAATATGCAACACGCCCGCTGCTACGCCAAGGTGCTTCAAATTACTTCCACGCCACCTATGAGGACCATTCTAATTCTCAAGGACAAATGGTATCACTCTACATCGAAGGTCGTGACAATGTGGGCAATTCTCTCAATGGAGGTGGGCCTGGTTTTGATGAAAACTTGCATCATTACATGTCATTAGTTCCATCTCCTCCTACTTTGACTAATGTGGCCCTTGAATTATCAGGCGGTGATGTTATTGTTCCAGCACATCCCAATTGGCTCAATCTAACATTGCTAGATGAAAATTGGTTAGAGGACATTGAACATATTTCAATTGACATGGGCCAAGGAATTGAATTGACTTGGATTGTTGGAGAAGGATTCACCTCTAGTAATTCAGATGTGGTAATCGAGGAATATTCCCTCACTAGTGCAGTCGAAGAGATTTACTTGAATCTCTCTTTCAGCACAACCCCTCTCTTCAGCCCGGCTTCACCTTACGGCCAGTTACTAATTTTAGTGAGTGATTCTTCGGGTACGGAGGTATTTATTTCAGGCCTTACATGGGAATTTAATGCCGACATAATGCTAGCTGAATCATCTATTTCTATTGCCGATGATCTTTCACAATTATCTCTTGAAAATGACAGTTACGTTGCTCTTAACGAGCGTTTGCAAATCAGTGGAAGGGTACGTTATACTGCTGCTGACCTTGCACCACCTACAGATTCCTATGATGTCCAATTAGAGGTCCCACTTGATTTACCATTGTCTGTAAATTCAGACGAAAATGGTTACTTTTTGGGTGAAATGAATGCACATGGCGGAGGTCTTTACCGGGTTACTTTGCAAGTATTAGGGGGCCTTGGTATTGTTAATCCCGAACCTGAATCAGTACGTTTGCAAATAGATAGTAACCCACCCACCATAGTTGGCTCTGGACCATCATTTATTCCAGCAAATGCTACAACATTCATTTTACAGTTGGACATACAAGAGTTAGGTGCTGGTCTGTCTACAGAAGATGTGGTATTTTTCTGTCAAGCACGGCGAGGGCTTGAATTGGTCGGGGAACAAATAGAGAGTGTAGCTATCATGCAAATTCCCGGGGAAGTTTCCCGTTATCTCGTCAACCTATCATTTGCCCCATTACAAGCACATGATGACCTAGATTGCTGGTTAGATGTCTCAGACCTAGCTCGCAATCCTCTCACTGGCATAGGTTCAGCCCCTAATTGGCCGCTGAGTCTACCTGTAGTTGAAACCCGGCCTGATTTGTTAGCAGATGAACTGACCCTTTCACCTAACCCTCCAATATTTGGCCAAAATGTTGTAGTCAATGTTACATTGGTAAATATTGGTAACCATACAAATCAGCCTTTCATAGTGACACTTGAAACTTTGATAGAACACGAAGGTCGTTTAGAGGGATTGGAAATAGGTAGGCAACAAGTCTTGTTGCTAGAAGGTGAAAATAGTGCAATTATATCTTTCACTTGGATTCCAGATTGGGTCGGTGATCTCGAACTGGTCGTGCGAGTTGATTCTAATGGTAGCATTTCTGAGCGCAATGAAAACAACACTAACTCATGGGCTGTTAAAGTTGAGCCAGCACCTAAAGAGGGTGGCTTTTTGTCACAAACTTCCATAGCAATTGGTGGCATTGCAATACTATTGCTAACATGTATCGGAATGCTATTTGCTCTGCGTTATAGAAAAGAGGATGATGATTCAGATGAATGGGATGTATATGCAGATGAAGATGCCCCCCCTCATTCTATGCAAGGAACGATTCAACCTGATGGACATGAGTATGTTGAATGGCCAAATGGTAGTGGAGATTGGTGGTACCGTGAAGACTCAGAAAATCATTGGAGTCCATGGGTAGATGAGTGAATACAATTCATTTCTTCGAGGGTAAACGGTATTTGCGCTCTTTCAAATCATTTTGATACCTATTGCCAAATTCATTGCCATGTTCTGCAATCCACTCAGAGAATTTGAGAACACCTAGTGGTTCTTCATCGGAAGCCATTAAGCCGCGCTTAAGCCCTTTTATTTCCGCTCTAGTAATTACTAAATCTTGCAAGAAAAATCCTAGAAATTTGCCAAAAGCCCAGCCCATTATCGAAGGTATTGGTAATATTAATCGGCGCAAACCCATTGATTTTGCCATTAAGCCAATGTATTCCTTGTAACGAAAAGTCTCAGGCCCCGTTACATCAATTGTCACATTCTCTCGCAACATACCTTGCTCCACAGCAACTCTAGCAACATCCTTCACATGCACTGGTTGGATGGGATAATTTCCCATGCCAAATACTCCGAACACTGGAAATTTTCTTAGCATCCAAGCAATATTATTGATTAGCACATTTCTTCCACCACCGAACAATACCGTTGGACGAAGGATTGCAAATGAGTGATTTGAGTTATGTAGAATTTCTTCTACTGCGACCTTGCCACGAAAGTAAGTCCAATCTGGAGCTTTGTGAGGGTGAGCAACAGAGAAATGAATGATTCTTTCAACTCCTGCTTCTTCAGCAGCCTCAAACAATTTACTACTATTCTTCACAGCAATTCCATGGTCGAAATTTTTGCTATGGTGATTGTAACGAACCCAATAGGTGTTGTAGAGAACCTTTGCTCCTCGTAATGATTCAACAAGTGCATCATGGTTTTCAAAATCAATTGGATGGACCTCTACTTTACCATCAAAAGGATCATCTCTCCCAATTGCATTAGTCAGAGTTCTCACTCGAAAACCCTTCTCAAGAAGATGGTGGGCAATCCATCTTCCAGAATAGCCAAACGCCCCGGTGACGACATGAAGTTCATCCGCCATAGTTGGCGCTTTATGCCATTAGATAAAGCAATGATGATGGAAGACGAGGTTCTTACCCCTAAGGGGAGAAGAATGCTTGAAATGAATGCAAAAAACCTAGAATTGAATACTTGGAAGCCTAGTACAATGATTCTCAAAGTAATTCGAGGAAGAGGAATAATAATTTTCAAAATCCAGATGCACTTAATCATTATTCGGACTTCTGCTAATCATACATTTTCTGAATAGATAAGAACAAGTAGAGCCGTTGGTACGACGTTTCATGGTGATGTTGAATGTTTATTCAATTGCACATTTCTTGATATGGCTAATATCTGGGCGCTTCATTCTGAGGAGTTGGCCATTGTTTCTTGCCCTATCTATTGGGTGGGAATTATTAGAATTATTTCTTCCATTCGAATTTGCTGTTGAAACATTGGATAACAAATGTGCTGATGTTATTGTCAACTGTGTAGGATTTTCAGTTGGTTTATGGTTAAAAAATAATCAGAAACAGTAACTGAGACCAATCATTCTGAGATTGCTTCTGTTACCCAACCCACATCATCGTCATAGATGTGAACCGAGCCGACAAAGACTGTAATTGCACCTAATGGCACCCCTGTACTTTGTGATACCTCATTTCTCACATCAGCAATACCCACTAGGTCGGGAAGAAGTTTCTTGCCTGCATCCCAAGATCGAAAGTAGATATTTGTCTTTATTTCTCCATCTCTAATAAGAAAATGAATATTGGATAGACAAGGCACTGATGCCGGTGTAGAGGGGTCGTCAATGCGAGGGTCACTCATGGCAATTACAGCACGGCGTGATTCTTTATCTTGAGATAGCAAGTCACAAACGCGTGCAACTTGGTCAAGCCCCCTTTCATCGTAATCATACACTCTAACAGCATAAGTTCGATCAATCCCCTCAGGGGCTTTACCTCTAGCCCAGAGATCTTTCATCCATTCAATTACATTTGGAGGATGGGTGGAGTTCATGATCTCTAGAGTATTTGTTGTGACAATTGTATTCTCAATAGACAGTACTACGTTTACCGCCTCGTGTGTTAGTCCTGGTATGGTGCCACTGTCACCTGTAAGTATAGGTTGAGCGAGTGAACCATCTCTCAGAATGTGGCGGCACATTTTTTTCCAGGCCGCTACCATATCTTCAGCATAAATTGTAACCGGGCCATTCTCTTTTGCCATATTCTTCGATACTAACTAACACTATAATAAATCTCACAATGATTGTTGAGATTCTTAGAAGCACAAGTTCCATGAGACCGGTTATTTAATTCATAAATTGCTAGCGGCCTTGCATTATGGCTCGCGCTTCAGAGGCCGTGTTGCTCTCCGCTCTGATGTTGATGAGTGGTCTTGCGGGATGTTTTGGCACTGGTGAGGGGGGAGACATCTCTCCTAGTTCATTATCCATCTCAGATTCAGATTCTCTAGCGGCGGGCACGTGGCAAGAAATCACAATCTCTGCTGAGCAAGATATTTCTGTATTCATCCCATATTTTTTGATTGATCCTGGCTCAGGAAGAGCACAAAATGGTACAGTTTTCGACATCAAATCAGGAAATGAAATCTCAATGGATATTCTTTTTCCACCTCGAAATGGGGACATAATTTTCCAAATAGGAGATTATGGTCGAACTAATTGGCCTGTTAGAGCTGCAAACCAATCATGGATGGATTGGTTGAATGATGATTCATACGGTGGAGCCGTAGAAGTATCAGAAAATGGTGATGAAGGAGGCGTTTGGCCATGGTTGTCGGCAAGTGATAACGACGGTGGGAAGGTAGTGGTCAAGCACCTCTCTGCTATCAGACCTGTTGGAGATGGATACACACCAGAAAATGGTGTGGGCGCATCTGCAGGATGGGTTGATGGGCGTTCGGTTTACGAATGGGTAGAATTCATCACTGACGAAACCCCTGATTTACTTGACCCCGCTGATGGTGCGGTTGGATATTTAGACAGATGGATTGGCAACGGTAACCCAGCATATGAAGATGCAATTACCTACTTTGAAGGCGTATTGGCCGGCTATGGACTAAGGACTGAAGTTCATAGATTCCAAACCGGCACACTTTGGGCAGTCAATATTTGTGGCTACAAAGATGGGACTACATTTGAAGATGAATGGCTTGTTTTTGGCGCACATTTCGATATCGCCCCATACGCAACACCAACTTCATTACTCCCTGGACTTGAACAAACAGGATATGGTACTAGAACAGGGGCATATGACAACACAGCGGGAACTGCAATGGTTCTCACAACAGCAAAGGTCCTGTCGGAATTTGACTCACGTAGAACAATGGTCTTTTGCCTATGGTCTAGTGAAGAAGAAGGGTTGTGGGGCTCTTCAGCGTTTACTGGTGATATACCAGATGGCATCACTGTCTCAAATTATCTTAATCTAGACATGGCTGGAATCAATTACCCCGGTGATTACGCACTTTCAGTCTACCTTGGTCCTGACGGCACAGGAGAAGAAATTGACCAACCAGGTATGTATCATTTAGCAGAATGGATTGGGGCTGATGCATTGAACCTTTCATACCAAATTGAACGTGGAAGGGTTGAGTGGGAAGCAGTCGGAGAAGAACCACTATGGGGAGAACAATATGAAGACATGGTGGCGATTTACGAATCACCAACCGCGAGAAGTGACCACTCCTCTTTCCAAGATATCGGGGTCGCAACACTTGGGTGGAATGGTGTTGTAGATGGCTATCCGTGCTACCATAAGACATGTGACAAACTTGAGACGATGCAAGGTTACATGGAGACTGACACTGCTACTGGAGAGGCTAACTTAGTTCACTCATGGGATATCGTAACTTGGTGGGCCGTGCTTGCTTTCTTGCACATGGATCAAACACCTGTCCCCAACGAACTTAATTGAAGCCACAAGGTTTGGATAACTCCACCATATATCCACCATCTCACTCATAAAGGAGGCGTTCGCCGGCTTGCTCCATAGGTTGGGGTGATGCACATGGATTTCGCTTCTCTGAATCTTTGCCAGCCCCTGCTGGATGCCCTAGATGAGATTGGTTACGTCACACCTACGCCGATTCAAGCCCAAACTATTCCTGAACTCATCAAAGGACGCGACATGCTTGGTTGTGCCCAGACGGGAACAGGAAAGACGGCCGCCTTCGCCCTTCCAATCCTTGATGCAATGGCCGAAGATCCATGGTCGGGGCCACGCCGCATCCGCGCTCTGATGCTCTGTCCAACGCGTGAACTCGCAGCCCAGATTAACGATAATATCGAGCAATATGCACGCTACCTCGACATCCGTTCGATGGTCATGTTTGGTGGCGTATCGCAGCGCCCCCAGGAAAAGAATCTGCGCCGGGGCATCGACATTCTAGTTGCCACACCCGGTCGCTTGCTTGATCTCACATCTCAAGGATATGTTGATCTGTCGCACGTGCAATTCCTTGTACTCGATGAGGCGGACCGCATGCTGGACATGGGCTTCATCCGAGATATTCACAAGATTCTTGCACATATACCCGAAAACCGCCAGAGCCTGCTATTCAGTGCCACCATACCGCGCTCGATTGCTGAATTGTCTCGTAACATGCTCTACGATCCCGTAAATGTCTCGATTACACCTGAATCTACTACTGTCGAGGCCATCGAACAATCCCTGATGTTCGTCATGAAGGAAAATAAGCGTGGCCTCTTGACATACATCATCAAGGAGGAGCGACCTGGAAAGGTGCTCGTGTTCAGCCGCACCAAGCACGGTTGCAATCGCATCGTCAAGCAGCTCGGACAAGACGGAATCGAAGCCCTCGCCATCCACGGTAACAAAAGTCAGGGGACGCGAGAGAAAGCCCTCGGCCGGTTTCGCAATGGGTCCCTTCAGGTGTTAATCGCCACCGACGTGGCGAGCCGCGGCATCGATGTCTCAGACATCAGCCACGTCATCAATCTAGATTTACCCAACGAGCCCGAGGTCTATGTTCACCGCATTGGACGTACAGGGCGTGCAGGCCAAGGTGGTATCGCCATTGCTTTCTGTGATGAGAACGAAGGAGAATATCTGCGCGGCATCGAGAAGTTGATCTCTCAGGATATCCCAGTCGATGAGGACCACCCCTTTCACTCTGAGAAGGCTCGATCGTGTAAGGGCAACAAGGCACCCAAGAGGCAGCAGAATCGGGGTCGCGGCCAACGCCAGCCACGCAATCATAAATCCAACGGCAACCGCGGAAATCGCAAATCTAATCGCCAATCCAATGGTGGACGCAATGTCCAGCATTCAGGACGCGGCCGAAGCCGCAAACAACGCAAGCAGCAGCCACGTTACTGAACTCAGTGATACGTGTGAATATTGACAAAGGCAAACCATTCTATTTCAGACGCACAAGGGTCCGAACCCGTAACCTGTAGAGTTAATCATGAAATAGTATTGAATCTCGGAATAATATATGGTGAATACAGCAGTGAAGATTGGCATTGTTCTTCTCCTAAGTTCAATTGCTCTAATTATTATTGGAATATTGATGATTGATAATGCATTTGACGATTTTCTATATATGCCATGGGGGGAGTTGCTACTGGGTGATACCCCGGATGGGAAGATACCTAGAGCACACACGATCTGCTTCTTCGGTTGTGCAATTACTATCATAGGTATTGGAGTGGGGTATTTTGCGGTATTGGGAATATTGATGGGTTCATTTAACAAAGAAAAGGTGATTCTAGTACAAGAACAAAAGTGACCCATAGGGCAAACTCACAAGGTACTACAACCTCAATCAAATGAGAAGTCCGAGAATTCCTCGTCATCAGCAACGTCCGGGCCACCCTTAGTAGCCGGGGCGGGTTTAGGTTCTGGAGCGGACTCTTTCTTTATCCCCCTAGTTTTGCGAACCTTTCTTGCAGGTGGTCTTGATTCTTTTTTCATGGGCTCTTGTTTGGTAGATTTAGAATCTGGCACAATTATGGATCCTTCAGGAACGAACATCCCCCCGCTGTGCCCTTTTGCAACCTCTTGTAATTCTCTAGTTGCATCTATTTCATCCATTTCTTCTTGCAACTCAATTGATTCAGCAGTCTCTACTACTCCTCCGCTGCTTGATTTAGTAATAGAGCGAGCACTCGGTCTGTGAGCTCCATGAATAGCAGAATCGATGTCGAAAGCATCTAGTTCAACACCTCCTCCAGCAGGAATATTCTCAACTTTCTTGGGTTTGGGGCTGACGGGTTTTCTATCCTCTTTTCGAGGTGCTTCAGCTTTTATGTCCTTAGCCGCTTGATGTAATTCTGACTTTACTCCACGTGCCGCAATCATTTGTGCTTCAGTTAATAATTCTCGAGCGCTTAGTGTGGCCCCTCTGCGAATCAAACCAGTAGATGCTAAGAATAGTAAAAAAGCACCACCAAAGGATAGTAACACAATTGCTGAGAAAAACCAACTTCCAATAATTGGTACAGAGAATGCGTTGTATGAATTTTCTTCATCAATCAAACCATGTTCTCCTAAAGTCATTGAAGTTACTAACATAGAGCCACTATAACCCTCGCGATTGGGTCCTGCAATTATTCTACATTTTCCATCGTCAGTCATATGGATTTCAGAATAACCCATGTAAGAGCCGTCTAAAAGCCAGCCTTCAAGGGCAATTGGTTGATGCCAATCAAGTGCAGAGAATCCATCTAAGACTTCTTCGTTTGCTGGAATTAAACCAACAACTGCCCAACCCATATGTGGGAAACCACTTGATGAATCAGAACCTGGTGGGCGTGCTTGAACCCCTACAGATGGTGTATTCCATTTCACGCCATCGACCTTACCTTCTGTAGGCCCCTTAGCCAGATCATATTTGCCAAGTTCAATGATGACAGCAGAAGCACTCATCATTTCACTAGGGCTAGAAGATAAAGCTCCATCAGGGAAATGTTGCGATAGATGAAGCCAGCCTTCAACATGGACCTTTTTATCAGTAGATGTTTGGTTCGCTGCTGCTGAAAAGTTGCCTTCACTATCACATCCTAGCAGATTAGCCACATCGTTTTCGAGAACTAAGTCGCCTGTATGGGTGGACATCGTTGCAGTTTTTGCATCGTTATCTATGCTTACTTCAATTCCATCAGAACCCCATTCTTGAATATCTGGAGATAGACAACCAGAAAGCATCATACTGAGTACAATTAGCAGGCTGAATAACACCCCTCGCCCTCTCGCCATGTAATGGCGAGGAGGGGCAGAGTTGATGACGGTTGCGAGCATTATGTACTCAATAATTAGATAAGAAAAGTTTGATTTAACCGATTAATACCAATATATCCTCAAGGAATTCATCAGCAGACCAATCCGAGCCAACCCATGCAACACGCTTCATTCCGTCTTTATCAAGAATGAAAGTAACTGTACTATGTCCTACATCATACATTTCCTCTGCAGTTTCTTCGTCTTCGCTTTGACCTTCTTCGGATACACAAGACAATTGGTCACCCCCATCTCGTTGATAGCCCTCATCACACATACAATGAGCTCCCGCTCCTTCCCCCATCACCCAACCATGACCATTACATTGTGCAGAAGTAGGTGTTGGTAAATTAGAGATGTTTGAATTATTAGCTGCCCATGCAAGATGATGATGATGGGAAAGGTCTACTGAATCAATACCCATTTGACTTTCTTCCCAAGCGGAAGAAGTTCCATTCCATGCATAAAGACCCCAATACCACGAATAGTCAGAAGGTGCTTCGAACCCTGAGATATTTTCCATGTAATGGCCATACTCTGATTCTGGCGCTGTAAAGGAGATATCGTTCGTGTTGAATGACATCATCGTTAGATTCCAACCTGTTGCATTTTCTGGCAAATGTGAGCCATTGATTTGATATTCCGCCGTGCTATTATCTGGCATCATGGTGATGAGTGAATGCATCATGGAACTATCCTCCATGTCATGGCTATCATTACTCATATCCATTCCACCATTCACATGTTGATCTATCATACTAGTATTTACTGCGACCCCCCAACCATTCCATACTTCTTTGATCATATCATAATCTGTTGAAGTAAGGTGAGGCCAATCATATCCATTATTGGTTACATAGTCTGCTAGAACTTCTGGAGTATCTCTAAGTGGATCAATTGAAATTGATAGATAAACAACATCTTCACCATAAGAGTCCCCTAATTCCTCTTTGATGTATTTCATGTTAGATTCAATAACTGGACAAATATCAACACAATGGGTGTAAGTGAAGGCTACAACAATGACCTTGCCCTCATAATCTGAAAGTGACACATCGTCTCCATTTTGGTCGGTTAAAGTGAAGTCTGGCGCATCTACTGGTGGCTGATATTCCAATCCGTTAAAGGAAACCTCAACGTCATCTCCACTCCCAAAACAACCGGCAAATAGCAAAGCACTAGTCAGAACCAACACCACAACTCTACGCATGGTTGTAATCCCCGAAAACTATACTATAATATCATGTCTTGAATATGTGAACAGTGACACATACCTAATTTCAAGCCATGCACTTTCAAGAACGATGAGCGGGTCGGGACACTTGCTGCGGACGTCGCATAGCCTGGTATCGCGCCGGATTTGAAATCCGGTGACCTCGTGTCGCGGGAGTTCGAATCTCTCCGTCCGCGTCAACAATCGCTTTTCAAGTAGCCATTAGGCTATCTTGTTTTGTTGTGCACTCTAATTTTCAGATTAGAATCGACACCATGCAGGCAGGGAATCTGGTGCACCCGGTGTAGTGATTGCAATGAATACAATCATTATGATAATGAAGAAAGCAGGGAATAACGCCGTAAGTGTTAGAATATTGCTATCTGGCTCCATTCGAAGGTGCATAAAGACAAAAGCAATCCCGAGGAATTTTACTGCCCCAATTGATACAAGAACTAGAATAACCATTTCTGGCCCAATTGTTCCTTTAACTGATGCAGCAACAGCTCCAACTTCAATTGCTGTTAATATCATCAGCATTGCAAAATTCATATTGTACGCGTCTTTTCCTAGAATTTTATGACTCATTTTCATTCCTCCCTAATACAGATAAAATGCTGGGAACACCAACACCCAAACCAAATCAACAAAGTGCCAATAAAGACCGAAGTATTCGATAGACACCGCGTTATCTGGATCATAAGTGCCCTTATGGGCTTTGTAAGTCATGTAGGAAAGCCCAATCATTCCAGCAAATACGTGAGCCCCGTGTGTACCAGTTATCACGAAAAATGTCGATGCTGACAGACGTAAATTCACATCAATGTGTTCTCCGCCATGCCCTGCTCCCGCAAAGGAATACAACTCATTGTGAATAGTGAATCCATCACTCATCAAACTAGGAGCATGGAATGGGCCTATGTTGAAGCCAACAAACCATTCAATCATCTTAAACATCAGGAAAAGAGTTGCTAGTGCTAGA
>PVBE011912005.1_pt1 | contig 16765 bp, 15 predicted proteins | sample 1631181 | NCBI WGS metagenome assembly PVBE01 (sample SAMN08397723, study PRJNA350692) | Marine metagenome, whole genome shotgun sequencing project. | isolation source: water | place: Pacific Ocean | collected 2012-04
ACCGGTTCCGGGGGAGAAAGGGTGCGTTCCATGACGCCCTGGACGGCATTCGTCGCTCCCTGGCGGCGGGGTTCCGGACCAGCCTGCGGCTGACGCTGACCAGCCACAACGCCCACCAGCTGGACGAGATCTTCGACCTGGTGGAGGCTGAGGGGATTCCGCGGGTGTGCATATACCACCTGGCGTACTCGGGGCGCGGCGGGAAGCTGCTGTCTGCGGACCTGGACCACCAGGCGGCGCGAGCGGCCATGGACCGAATCTTCGCGCGGACGCGGGACTTCGCGGAGCGCGGGCTGGACATCGAGGTGCTCACGGTCGACAACCACACGGACGGCGTCTACCTCTACCAGAAGCTGGCGGAGGAGGACCCGGAGCGAGCGCGTGAGGTGCACGCGCTGCTGGCGCGCAACGGCGGCAACTCCTCCGGGCGCGGGATCGCCAGCGTGGACAATCTAGGGAACGTGCACGGGGACCAGTTCTGGTGGCACTACTCGTTCGGGAACGTGAAGGAGAGGCCGTTTGGGGAAATCTGGGAAGACACTTCCGACCCCCTGATGCGGGGCCTGAAGGACCGACGGGGGCTGCTGAAGGGACGCTGCTCCCGCTGCTCGTTCGTGGACCTGTGCAACGGCAACCTGCGGATCCGGGCAGAGACGGCCTACGGGGACGTGTGGGCGGAGGACCCGGCGTGCTACCTGACCGAAGAGGAGATCAGCGCCTCCTCCCTGGCAACGGTTTGATGCAGCCCCGTGAGGCGGTCGCGGAGGCGCCCCGGTCAGCCGGCGGGCCTCCGATAGACTACGCCATGTCGCCCCAGGTGATCTTCTGGGAGGTGACGTGGGCGTGCGCGCTGCGCTGCCTCCACTGCCGGGCCGAGGCCCAGCCAAAGCGCCACCCCGACGAACTGACGACCGAGGAGGGGTATCGGCTGCTCGACGAGATGCGCCGGTTCGGGCAGCCGATCGTGGTGATCAGCGGGGGCGACGCGCTCATGCGGCGCGACCTCTTCGACCTCCTTCAATACGGGACCGATCTTGGCCTGCGCATGTCCCTCGCCCCCAGCGCGACCGCTCTGGCCACGCCAGTCAACCTCCGGCGCGTCTACTATGCCGGGGTGCGCCGCCTCTCTTTCAGCCTGGACGGGGCCACGCCCGAGACCCATGATGGGTTCCGCGGCGTCCCCGGCTCATTCGAGAGGACACTGAGGGCCGTTCGCACGGCGCAGGACGCCGGAATTGCCGTGCAGCTGAACACCGTAGTCAGCCGACGGACCTTCGGCGACCTCTCCCTCATGCCATCGCTGCTGGAGGGACTAGGCGTGGTGCTGTGGGACGTATTCTTCCTGGTGCCCACCGGCCGGGCGCAGACCGACGATCTGGTATCGCCTGAGGAGCACGAGGCCACCTTCAACTGGCTCTACGACCTATCCCTCAAGGCCACCTACCAGGTTAAGACCACCCTGGGCCAGCCCTACCGCCGCGTGATGATCCAGCGGAGCGAGGGTGAGCGGGCCGCCGGGATCGGCACCACAAACGATGGCAAGGGCATCTGTTTTGTTTCACACCGAGGCGACATCCTTCCGAGCGGCTTCCTCCCGATCGCGGCGGGCAACGTGCGCCGAGACTCGCTGGTGGAGACGTACCGGAACTCCCCCCTGTTCCGGGCGCTGCGGGACCCGGCTCAGCTGAAGGGGAAGTGCGGCGTATGTCCGTACAACACTGTCTGCGGGGGCTGTCGCGCCAGGGCCTACGGGGTGACCGGCGACTACCTGGCCGCGGAGCCATCGTGCGTCTTACAGCCGCCTGGGTGGGTGGAAGGACTCGGCGCGACCCCGACGACCGGATCGAACTTTGCTGACACGGCGCGGGACGCCGGCGCTGCCAGGTCGGACGCCTAGGAATGCTCAGACCCGTCGTCGGCATCAGCCATCAGTCGGCCTCCGTGGAGGTGCGGGAGCGCGTGGCTTTGGCGCCCGAGCAGGTCGTCGAGGTATCCGAGCGACTGCGGGGGGTGGCCTCCGTACCAATCAGGCCAGAAGTGACCGTCCCCACGTCGATGGCCGTCACGTCGGAGTAGGCGCTCCCCAGGACAGCCACCGGCGCTACGCCGTTTCCGTTCAGGTTCGCTGAGCTCGGGTCGGAGCCGGGTTTGATGTCGATGACCACGGGGATGGGATTGAGAGGTTGCCAATCCGGCCGAGCGTCTTCCCACTCCCATCGGCGTTCGTAACGTAGATTTCTTCGTTTCCGTCGCGGTTCGAGTCGATCGCGAACTGGCCGCTGTCTCCCGGCAAAGCCGCCTGCGCGACGGGGCTCAGCCGCGGCGCGCTCACCATCAGTGCGAGAGCCAGGCTGGCCAAGAGCACCAAGCCTCGAAGTATCCGCGCCTTGCTCATGCCCCTTCACTCCTCACCCGATTCACTCTTGTCGGGCCCTCTGAAGCAAAGGCGCCGTGACGGCGGCACAATCGAATACGACCGCCCGAGGATTCCTAGCGGCCCGTGTTTCACCGCCAGCCCGCTCGCGACAGATGTCTGCCGAGAAGCCCTGTGGCCCCGCGATTCCACACCCGTACCCCAGTCCCGTGAACCCAGTGGGACGGCGCATCGGCGACGGTCGCACGCGGCCACGCGTGTGGCCGCCCGAACCTGGGCGCTGCGGAGCGTCTTCGCGGAGGCGAGGCCCGCGCTTGACAGGCCATCGGGGCGAGTCCAAGATGGGCCGAGCAAAAAGGAGGTGGTGTGATGCCATACACGACGGACCAGTACGAGGGGATGGTCGCGGAGACCGTGACCATGCAGGGTCACCAGGGGGACACGATCCACGGCTACCTCGCCAAGCCGACGGGCGATGGTCCGTTCCCCGGGGTCGTGCTCATAGCGCACATGCCCGGCTGGGACGAGTTCTACAAGGAGACCACCCGTCGATTCGCCCACCACGGCTACGTCGCCCTGTGCCCGGACATCTACTGCCGCGTGGGGCACGGCACGCCGGAAGACGTGGCTGCTCAGGCCCGCGCGGGGGGGGGCGTGCCTGACGACCAGGTGGTCGGCGACATGACTGCGGCTGCCGCCTACCTCCGGGCCACGGGCCAGCTCAACGGGAAGGTAGGCCTCATCGGCACCTGCTCGGGCGGCCGTCAGACTTTCCTCACCGCCTGCCGGACGGACGGAATCTTCGACGCCGCGGTCGACTGCTGGGGCGGCAACGTGGTGCAAGCTGCGGACCGGCTCACGCCCAACCAGCCAGTGTCGCCGTTGGAATACACCAAGGACCTCTCGTGCCCCCTGCTCGGCCTGTTCGGCAACGACGACCAGAACCCCCCGCCCGACCAGGTGGACACACAGGAGCAGGAGCTAAAGAACCACGGCAAAGAATACGAGTTCCACCGCTACGACGGCGCGGGCCACGGCTTCTTCTACTACGATCGGCCCATGTACCGCCAGGAGACCGCGGTGGACGGCTGGAACAAGGTCTGGGCGTTCTTCGAAAAGCACCTGGGGGCGTAGCTCCCCCCATCTGCCCCACAATCAATGGGTGAGGGCCCGTCTATTCTGACGCAGCCCCCGCGTCGAGTAGGCGGGCCCCCGACAGAGGAGGGGCAAATTGGTGAGCGGAGTCCCGACTGATGAGAAATCGGCTCGCGAGCCCTTCGTGGTCATGGCGAAGCCGATCGGTCCCATATGCAACCTGGATTGCACCTACTGCTACTATCTCGATACCACGAGCTTCTACACTCGCCCGCATCGATTCCGGATGTTGGACGCCCTGCTGGAAACCTACGTCCGTCAGGTCATGGAGGCCAGCCCAGGACCGATCGTCCCGTTCGTGTGGCATGGCGGCGAGCCGACGTTGGCGGGACTCGACTTCTTTCGACGCGCCGTGGAGCTGCAGAAACGCTACCTCCCCGACGGGTGGACCTGCCTGAACAACCTTCAGACCAACGGCACGCTCCTCGATGAGAAGTGGTGCGCGTTTCTGGCCGATGAGCACTTCGATGTGGGGCTGAGCGTCGATGGCACGCGGTGGCTGCACGATGCCCATCGCAAGGACCGCCGTGGCCGTGGCTCATATGATCGAGCGGTGGCGGGTGTTCGTCGCCTGCAGGCCCACGGCATCCAGCCAGACCTGCTGTGCACGGTGAACTCGGCGGTGGCGGAAGACCCGCTGGGCGTCTACCGTGCGCTCAGAACCCTCGATACCGGATGGATCCAGTTCATACCTATCGTGCGACGCGACCGGGATGGGCAGGTGGTGGTGGAGTCCGTGACACCCGAGGGGTATGGGCGGTTCCTCAGCGCGGTGTTCGACGAGTGGGTCCACCACGACATCGGAAGGCTGGAGGTCCAATTCTTCGCCGAGATGTCGCTCGTGTGGGCGGGAGGAACGGCCAATGTGTGCTGGATGGCCCCGACCTGTGGGCGGGTGTTCGTCCTAGAGCACGACGCCGGCGTGTACGCTTGCGATCACTTTGTCACGGCCGAGCACCGCATCGGCGACCTCGACACCTCCCTCCTGGGCGAGCTGGTCGATGCTCCGAGCCAGGTTCGTTTCGGCGAGGACAAGCGGGACCTCCTTCCAGCGCAGTGCCGCTCCTGCCAGTGGCTCGAGGTATGCAACGGCGGGTGCCCAAAGGACCGCTTCGCGAGCGCGGATGACGGCGAGCTCGGGCTCAACTACCTCTGCGACGGCCTGAGGCAGTTCTTCGCGCACGTCGAACAGCCGCTGAGACGAGTCGTCGAGGGCAGGCGGCGGGGAATGCATCCCCAGGCCATCATGGCCGAGCGGCGCGCCGAGTCGCTGGTTCGCTGGCGAGGCATCGGCCGCAACGACCCATGCCCATGTGGCAGCGGGCTCAAGGCAAAGCGGTGCTGCTGGTCGCAGCGGCCGTAGCGGATCCGGGGCGCGACTGAGCGCCGTGCCTCGAGGCTCGCACTGCCTCAAGTCCTGGCAGGACCATCGCGGCGTCTGGCGCAAGTCTTGGGGGTAGGTGAAGCCGCTCTTGCTTCCCAACGGTCCTGATGTCGTCACAGGCTTTGAGATCGTCACCGCCAGCCTTGTGAATGACTGCTCCATCAGCGGGGGATATGATTCGAGTGTAGAGGGCGGACGAGGGTTCGCAGTTCCCACGCGCCTCGCCGTGCTGGCCACGGGCTGGTATTTGCAGCCTTGCCCGACATCGTGGTCGGCGGCGCAACCCACGTTGTGCTGAGAAAGCGATCGTGACGGGCGGGTGGCGGACGGGTAACGCGTGCGGCCTCCGAGACCTATTTCCGGCGCTCCGACCAACAAGAAGGCCGCCCTGTTCATGCGGCCTTTGCTGTCCACGCGACGCTCCCCGCATGGCAGGGGAGACAACTGACTGGTGGCGACCCGGATGGGATTCGAACCCACGATCTCCGCCGTGACAGGGCGGTGTGTTAGGCCACTACACCACCGGGCCGTGCTCATCGATGGTAGCTGCGGGAGCGGCCTGGTGTCAAGGAATCGCGCACGCCTAGTTCCCCCGGGCGCGCCTCAAGACCCCGCTTGCAGGTGCTCTCGGATGTCCGCCAGCACTTCCGCGAACGCCTCCGCCGTGAGCCGGCCTGTGTTGGTGTTGCGCGGGCTCGGGTGGTAGGACGCGAACAGTGTCGGGAGGCCGTCGCCGAGATCGTGGCGCGCCCCGTGCCGGAACGGCGGACGCTTCCCCACCAATCCTGCGACGGTCCGCAGGTATGCATCGAATCCGATCCGACCCAAGGCCAGCACCGCCCGGACGTTTGGCAGGAGGCCCATTTCCTCCTCCATGAACGATCGGCACTGTGCCATCTCCCGTGCCGTCGGACGATCGTTCGGCGGGGCGCAGCGCAGGGCGGCGAGGATGTAGGCGTCGTGGAGGCGCAGCCCGTCGTCGCGGTGCTCCGAGGTGGGTTGGTTCGCGAACCCGGCTCGATGCAGGGCAGCCATGAGGAAGGTGGCGGAGGGGTCGCCGGTGAAGACACGGCCGGTCCGGTTGCCTCCGTGGGACGCCGGCGCGAGCCCGGCGATGCACAGGCGCGCGGCCGGATCGCCGAAGCCGGGCACCGGCAGGCCCCAGTAGTCCCACGCGACGAATCGGGGCCGCTTCTCGCGGGCCATGCGTTCCCGGTGCTCCACCAGTCTGGGGCACCGGCGGCACTCGACGATCCTATCCCGTAGCGCGGCCAAGCGCGGCGCGGTGGAGTGGGAGGCATGGGCGACCATGCCGTGTGGTCGCTCTTCCGGCTCCGCCACGTCGGCGGTCACGTGCTCGCCGGCACGAGTCCTTGGTCCGGCACGGGGCGAAGAATCGATCGGGGGCGGGCACGCTGGAGGAAACGCACCCGCCCCCGACTCAGTGAAAACCCTCGGGGTAGGTGGGCCGATGGGATCGGCCCCTCCCCGGCGGGCCTTATCCACACTTGTTGTAGCCGCACTCCCGGCACATGAGGCACCCCTCCTGGGAGACCAGGGGGCCGGAGCACTCGGGGCAGCGGCCCCAGCCGCTCACGCCGCCCTCCGTGGGACCGTCGGCCACCGCCACTGTACCCGTCGTCCCACGGTCGACCGCATCCCGCTTGAAGAGCGCGAACTGCGCCCCATAGGGGCTCGGACCCTCGCCGCCGACGGCGCGCGACAGCGCCAGTGCCACGGCGTCCGGGGCCGAGCGCACCAGCACGCCGCTGTCCCACACCGGGTCGTCCGTGATGCCCCGGAGCTGGGAGATGATCGATTCGGGATCGACCCCCGCCCGCAGCGCCATCGAGATCAGGCGTGATACCGCCTCAAGCTGGGCCGAGTCGGAGCTGCCGCCCTTGCCGAGTGCGGTGAACACCTCGAAGGGGCGGCCATCGTCGTCTACGTTGATGGTGACGTACATGGTGCCGTGGCCCGTCCGAATCCGCTCGGTCATTCCTCGGACGCTCTGGGGACGCTGCCGTGGCACCAGGTGGCCCGCCGCTTCCGGCGAGTCGGTCCCTTCCCTTGTAACCGTCCCCGCAGTCAGCACTTCCTTTTCCCGGCTGCCCGCCCGGTAGACGGTGATGCCCTTGCACCCCAGATCCCATGACAGATCGTAGGTGCGGCGTACGTCTTCCACCGTCGCCTCATTGGGGAAGTTGATGGTCTTCGATATGGCGGAGTCGGTGTGCTCCTGAAACGCGGCTTGCATTCGCACGTGCCACTCCGGTGCTATGACCGGGGCTGTGACGAACACGCGCTTCGTCCACCCCGGCACGTCCGCGGTGGCCTGGAGGGAGTTACCCTCGGAGAGCCAATCGGTCAGCTCGTCCGAGTAGAAGCCCTCGTTGCGCGACACGGCCTCGAATGCTTCGTCGATGTAGAAGAGAGTCTGACCCTCCAGGATGTTGTGCTTGCGGAAGGCCAGGGCGAAGATGGGCTCGACGCCGCTGGAGCAGCCGGCGACCATCGATATGGTGCCGGTGGGGGCCACGGTCAGGCGGCAGGCGTTGCGCATGGGCGGGGCGCCGGGGTGGTCCAGGCGGCTCCCCTTGAAGGCGGGGAACGTGCCGCGCGTCTCCGCCAGTGCGCTGGACGCGGCGTCCGCCTCATGGGAGATGAACCCCATCACGTCGCGGGCCGTCGCGAGACCCTCGTCCGAGTCGTAGGGGATGCCGAGCCGCACCAGCATGTCGGCGAAGCCCATCACCCCCAGGCCGATCTTCCGCGTGAGCTTGGTGACCCGCTCGATGGCCGGGACCGAGTATTGGTTGGCGTCGATGACGTTGTCGAGGAAGTGGACCGCCATCGTAACGGTCTCCGCCAGGCGGTCCCAGGCGATCTCCGCGCCGTCCGGCGTGTCGCGCAGCATCCGCGCCAGGTTGATTGAGCCCAGGTTGCACGACTCGTTGGGCAGCAGCGGCTGCTCGCCGCACGGGTTGGTGGCGGATATCCGCCCCAACTGAGGCGTGGGATGGGAGCGATTGATCGTGTCCAGGAAGACCATCCCCGGCTCGCCGTTCCGCCAGGCGCCTTCGACGATCTGCTCGAACAGGTCTCGCGCGTCCCGCTGACGGAGGGTCTCCCCGGTCGATGGGTCTTTGACGTCGATCGGCCCGCCGTCCCGCACCGCCTGCATGAAGTCGTCCGTCGCCCCCACGGAGATGTTGTAGTTGGTGATGAGCCCTTCCTGGTGCTTGCAGGTGATGAACTCCGAGATATCGGGGTGGTGCACGTCCATCACGGCCATGTTCGCGCCGTCCCGCTTGCCGCCCTGGGTGATCATCGTCGATACGGAGGAGAGGTGCTGGAGGACCGCGATGGGTCCGCAGGCGCGGCCGTGGGTCGTCGATATGGAGGCGCCCTTGGGCCGGAGCCGTGAGAGGGCCACGCCCGTGCCGCCGCCGAACTTCTGGACCATGGCGATGTCCGTGGCCGCCTGCATGATGTCCGTCATGCTGTCCTCCAGGGGGAGGACGAAGCAGGCGCTCAGCGTGCCGGCGCCGCTGCCGGCGTTCATCATCGTGGGCGAGTTGGGCAGGAACCACAGCCGGCTCATCGCCCGGTAGAACGACTGCGCCGTCGCCTCCACCCGGGCGTCCATGACCTCCGCATCGCCGATACGCGACGATCCGGCGGCGCCGTTGCTGTTCGATGCGTTCGGCAAGTCGTCGGGGTACAGCCGGTCCGCGTCCGCGATTGCGCGGGCGACCCGCCAGAGCATTCCCTCCGGCGTCTCCGCCGGCTCACCCCGCTCGTCCTTGAGCAGGTAACGCCGCGAGAGGACCACCTTGGCGTTCTCGGTGAGCTGGGGCGCGCCCTCCGGCGGCTCGGCCGTCAGGCCAGCGGCTCGCAGGGCGCTGCCGATACGCCGACGCGCCTCGGGAGCGTCCAGCGCCCCCTCCGCCGACTCCAGGGCGGCGATGGCGCGCTGGAGGGATTCCCGAACGGTCGGGTCCGACTCCCGGGCCATGGTCTCGCGCAGCTCCCGGAGGAGGGCGGCGCGCTCTACTGTCTGGTCTGCGTGGGCTTCCAGCATTGCGGACTCCTGGTGGGTAGGTTGTAGTTGGACAACTGGGAGGGCCAAAGGAACTACGGCCTTCTCCGTCGCCGGAGGACGCTGGACCGGCGCGTGCCGGAGAGGTTCTTGACCGTGCCTCCCACGCCTGCAGCCCTCATTGCGGCTCGGGCTTTCGGCATGTCCTGCTGAGGGACTTGAAGAACCTTCTGATTGAGGCCGCTTCTTCGAAGCCTGCTTGCCGCCGCAGGGAAGTTCCCGCTCAGCTCCACTTCGGTCGCTCGGCGCTTGGTTGCCGCGTCCAAACGTCCGCCTCCTTGCAAGGGGACTTCCGTTCGGCCGGAGGAACCCGCGGCGCGCCGCTTCAGTTGCTTGTGGCGCTTGCTCTCACTCACTCTCGCACCTCGGTGTTGGGATTCGGCGTCGCGGTTCTGACACTTACGAGCGCAGCGGCCTCCAGGCCCGCGCCGAACGGTGGACGGCCTTGCCCCGCATCACGCTGGCCATGACCGGTGTGGCCCCGCGCTTGATGGCGCTCTGCTTGTAGTGGGCGGGGTCCATCGGCGGCGACGCGCCGCCCTCGGGTTGCTCCGGCGGCTGGGCGTCGTCCTCCAGCCGTGATAATTCCACGTCGGCCGCGCCTTCCCATCGATACAAGGGAGCGTCCATGGCTTGACTACCCCTTTCTCTGGACCGCCGGTCAGGCCCCCTTGGGGGGTCTGCTGGCGGCGCGTGCTGTGGACCGCTGGTCAAGGCTCACATCTTGTCCAAATGCGTCAGGGTTAGGACGAACGCTCCATCTCCCTTCCCGAAGCGCCTCGCCTCTGTGTACCGCTCCATGACTCGGCCGCGGCGCCCCTCGCGGACCTGCTCGGTTCCCGTGGCGAGGTCTGCTGTATGCGCCGCCGATCGCACGGTGGGCAGAGGGTCCATGCCTGGTCGCGGGACGATGTCTATCCTTCCACCTGTGTGACGATCGTTGGTCACCGTCCACGCCGGAAGTAGCCGATTCCAACTAGTCATGTTGCGCAAGGACCAGAAAGTCAAGGCGCAGGGTTCCGGGTGCAACTTGGATAGCCGCAGAGCGGTGGCCGTGATCGATGTCTCGAATCGCGATGCCAAACTGTGGACTCCTCCAAGGCTCCAGCCGAACGTCCCCGCATGTGATACGAACGCCGATTCGGGCATGAGTATGCGGGCTGCGATCTCATCACAGACTGACTCAACCTGTGACGAAGGCCCTCCTCGCAAAGCCACGGTACCTTCAGACGGGGCGTTTGGCGACTGTCTCAACAAGAGGTGCGCCAGTTCGTGCGCGATTGAGAACCGGACGCGCTCCGGGCCCTGCGGACTACGGCTGTCGACTGCTATTATCCAACGCTCCTCCTCGCGTGTGAGCACTGCCGGAACTCTCATGGGCCGCAGAACAATATCCGTAACGCCGCAATCAAATGCCAGGCTCCGGATATCCACGCGCGGGCCAATCGCATCGCGGTGTTTCAGACAGCCCTCAGCAAGCACGACTGCATTCCGGATCATGTTCTCCCGCCGAAGCTTATCCCGGCGGCTGATCAACTCGCGATCGCTGGCTTTCATGGTTCTCACGGTGCTACTGGATCAGCCGACGTTCCAGTTCGGCTATCAAGTCCGGAAGGTCAGGCACTTCGTTCCAACCCCTGAAACTAGCCTCTGACCGCGAGTGCTCAACATGGAGGTCGAGCCACTCCTGGACCTCTAGGTGGAGTGCCGCCTTCTTTCTCGGATCCACATTGTGACGCTGAATCATGGCATCGAAAGCATGCCATGTCGCCCCGATCAGGCCAATGCGCTGCAGTTCCTGCGGGTCGAATCCCAGCGCCGTTGCGATCGCGTGAAAGTAGTTTGCGTTATTGAGATAGAGGCCGGCCCGTTCGGTGTCTTCGATCATCAAAGGAGTGGCATTGGACCCCTGTTCTCGGAGCTTCAGCGCGAGGTCACGCGAGGTCATGCCCAACTCCTCGCGGCGTTCCCGGATCATCTCGCCAATTGCATGGATGTGGTTACTCATTCTTCCCCTCCGGGCCGTTGACTCTGGGCCACGGGAGCTTCACCGCTGCGGCTTCCCACGTAATGTAGCTATGTCCTTTTGCCGCGGATCGAGGCCGCCTTCCGGCCTCCCCGTCGCTTGCCCTCCGTGCCCTCGCCGTTGAAGGGCAAAGAGAGCTGGGCTTGTAGCTCGGGGCTCGCGGGCCGTGCCTGAAGAAGCTCCTCGACTTCCTTCTGAAAGCTCTCCACGTCCTGGAAGTTGCGGTAGATGCTGGCGAAGCGAACGTACGCGACCCGGTCCAGGGCCCGTAGCCGCTCCATGACCATCTGGCCGATGACCGCGCTCGGGATCTCCGCGCGCCCCAGGGTTCCCAGCTCCCGCTCGATCGCGTCCGCGAGCCGGTCGACGTCCTCCGCGGTGACGGGGCGCTTGGTGCATGCGCTGAGCACGCCGATGCGCACCTTGTCCCGGTGGAATTCCTCGCGTCGCCCGTCCTGCTTCACCACCAGCAGCGCGGTGGTCTGGACGCGCTCGGACGTGGAGAAGCGGAGCCCGCAGCGTTGGCACTCGCGGCGGCGGCGGATGCCGTCCTCCGTGTCACGGGAGTCGGTCACCCGGGAGTCGTCATCGCCGCAGTAGGGACACCGCATCGTCCGGCCTCCGGGACACCACATCTTGTGGTTGGCTGCGTCACGACCACATCATGTTGTGCCGCGGGGACGATGCTATCACATCGGCATCACGGGATGTCAAGGCCCTCGGCGGGCAATTCCACGCCGTTTCGGGGACGCGGCCGCCATCAAGATAGCTGCCCCCCAAGGGGGTCCGGGCCGCCCCTGGGCGGCCACCCGTGTTGAGCCCGCGGCGCGCAAGCATTAGAATAGGGCGGCGAGGCAGACCTTCCACAAGGGGAAGAAAGAATAAACTGGCTGGACATTGTCATCCTGGTAACACTGGTAGTCGCCGGATTCATCGGGTGGCGGACGGGGGTCATCAAGGCGGTCTTCGGCGCTGTGGGCGTGATCGCCGGGATCTTCCTGGCGGGGCGCTTCGGTGGGCCGCTGGCGGAAAACCTGGACTTCATCTCCGACGAGAACCTGGCGAAGCTCATCGGGTTCGTCGTCGTGTTCGGCGTGATCTTCATCGGCGCCATGTTCGCGGCCAACATACTGCGGAAGCTGCTGAAGCTGATCCTGCTGGGCTGGGTGGACAGCGCCGGAGGGGCCGGACTGGGGCTCGTGGCAGGCGCCCTCCTCTGGGTCGGCCTCATCGGCCTGGTCGGCTCCTTCCCCATCGGCGGCCTGGACCGGAGCATCGAGAGCTCGGCGACGGCCACCTTCCTGGCGGACAAGGTCTCCGTGGGCCTGGCGCTGCTGCCTTCGGAGTACCGCGACGTCCTCTCCATAATCGAGACGCGGGTCGGCAGCGGCGGGGGCGGCACGGTCGAGTTCACCGGGATGAGGGTCGAGCGAGTGTCCGCCGCGCGGCTGAGCTTGATCGCCACCCTCGACATCGACAATCCCAGCGGGTCCGAGGGGACCATCACCCTCCTCCGCTACACGTTCGACCATGTGGATGGGGACAGAGTGACCTTGCTGGACTTTGGCACGCTGGAGGGCCTGTCGGTGGCGGCGGAGACTACCACCGAGATCAGGGTGCCCCTCGATCTTGGGGGTGGCGCGGCCGCTACCCAAGGCTCCCTGGTTCAGAGCCTCCTCGACGGCGAGTCCGCAACCTTTCAGGTCGAGGGGACCGTGGCCATCGAGCTTCCCACGGGCTCGGAGGAGATCGAGTTCGACTACGAGGGCCAGGCCGAGGTGCGGGCGCCGTAGCGGGCGCTCGCGCGGCTAGCCAGGGCTTGCTAGGGCACGGCGAACCTGCGACAATGTGGCTGTACCGGGTTCGCTCAGAGGTGATCGTGTGCGTGAACGCCGAGGTCACATAGTCCCGGAGAGGTGGCAATCATGGGCTTCTTGAGAGGCGTCGGCATGCCGGAGCTCCTGATCATCCTGTTCATCGTCCTGCTCATCTTCGGGAGCACCCGGCTTCCGAAGCTTGCCAACTCCATGGGCAAGGCGATGAAGGAGTTCCGGAAGGGCACTGGGACCGATGAGAGCGCCGTCCGCAACGGCAGCAAGAGCACTCGGTCCAAGACCCCGTCTTCTCGCACCTAGGGCGCTCGGCTGGACCGGCAACCTCGGCTACAGCTAGCCGCCGGTCCAGCACGGTTGACGACGAGCGGTCCACCCCCGGACCGCGGCTTCTGGTGCCTAAAGCGCCTCCAGCAGCGCTATCCCCAGCGCACCGGGGCCAAGGTACGTCCCCATCACGGGCCCGAAACGCCCAACGATGATCTTGCCCTCCGGCAGGCACGCTGCCACCCGCTCCACCAGCGCCGCGGCGTGCTCTGGCGAGTTGGAGTGGATCACCGCCAGGCCCTCCAGCGGGGAGTGCTCCACGGTCAGCTCCACCAGCCGGTCCACGCCCTTGGCGCGCGTGCGCGGCCGCTCCAGTGGGTGCGCTATGCCGTCCCGGATCGTGAGGATCGGCTTGACGCGGAGCAGCGTTCCGACCCACGCCTGAGCACGGCCGATGCGCCCGCCCCTCTGCAGGTACTCCAGCGTTTCAAGCAAGCCGAAGAGGTGCGCCCTTCCCGACGCGCTCTCCGCCTCCGCCTGGACCTCTGCCAGCCCCGCACCCCGCTGGGCCGCCCGCGCGGCGGCTTGTACAGCCAGCCCGAGGCTCAGCGACGCCTGGAGCGAGTCCACGACGACGATCGGCTTGTCTTTCCCCATCTCCTCCCGCGCCTGGGTCGCCGAGTTGTGCGTGCCGCTCACGTGCGACGATAGGTGCACGGAGACCACGCCGTCTGACTCCGCGAGCAGCCGCTCGTAGGTCTCGACGAACGCCCCCACGGAGGGCTGCGACGTGGTGGGTGCGCGGGCGCTGGCCACCAGCCGGCGGTAGAAGTCGTCCGGGTTGATGTCGACGCCGTCCAGGAACGTGTCTTCACCGAAGTGCACGTTCAGAGGCACCACGTGGATCCCAAGGTCCTGGACCATGTCAGCGGGGAGGTCGGCGGTGCTGTCCGTCACGACGCGTATCGCCATGTTTCCCTCCTGAGGCGCTCGTCTTGGACTGCGGGGCCGGCGCGCCCATCGGCCGCGGCTCGCCAGCAACCACTATAGGGGCTCGGGCGCGCCACGGGAAGCCGGGCGGCGGATTCCGAGCCCTCGCTTGAGGCGAGGGCGTCAAGCGCACGACCCACTCCGGTGCGCCGGAGCCGCGGCGTGCCCAAGCCGCCCCTGGTGGGACACAGGTTGCTGAGGGCGGGAAAGCGATGTACCCTAGGCGGCAAGCGCCAGGGACATGCGCGGCACCGGCGCGCGGAGGTTGAGCGGATGCTCGTGGGCGCCTTCGAGCTGGACGAACCGGTTCCCCAGCTTCGCGACCCTCATATGTTCGTGGCGCTTCGGGAGTGGGTCGACGTGGGCAGGGTCGGCACCCTGGCCCTGACCGAGCTCGAACGTCACCTGAGGGCTCGGGACCTGGGCAGGCTACAGCGCCCAGGCACATACTATGACTTCACCCGCTACCGGCCCCTCCGGCTGGCCGACGGCTCCGGACTCAAGGTGCCCAATGCCGACCTGCGCTACGCCTCCCTACCCGGCGGCCACGATCTGGTGTTCGTCCACGCCTACGAGCCCCACTGGCGCGGCGAGGAGTTCGTCGAGTCCGTGCTCTCCGTTGCGGAGAAGCTGGGAGTGCGGCGATACTGTCTGCTTGGGGCCATGTACGGGCGCACGCCGCACACGCGGCCCGTCGGCGTCAGCGGGAGGGCCACGGAGGAGTCCGTGCAGGACTACCTCAAGGCCGCCGGTGTCCGCACAAGCGGCTATGGCGGCCCCACCACCATCATGTTGATGGCCAGCGAGCTGGCCCCGGAGCGGGGCATGGAGATGATGCATCTCCTGGTGCAGCTCCCTCCCTACATCCGGGTCGAGGAGGACATTCGGGGCCAGGAGGCCTTGCTGCGAGCCCTCGACGGACTCTACGGTTTCAATCTGAACATGGACTCGCTCGTCCAGCAGGGCGACAAGCAGTACCAGGAGCTGAACCGGCTCGTCCGTCGCAACCCGCAAATGCGAGCCCTTATCCGCCGCCTCGAGTGGGACTACGATTCCCAGTCGGTCGGCCTCTCGGGATCGGAGGACGACCAGGAGCTGCCCCCGGACATCGAGGGGTTCCTGCGAGAGCTGGAGGGCACCGAACCGGAGGAGTAGACGCGGCGCCGATGGGGCAGCGGCCCAGGCCGATGCCCCCTGATGTCCTCCCGGCGGTCCCCGCCGGCGAGGCCAAAAGAGGCTGGAGCTCTCGGAGCGAAGCGGCCTCTGTAGATATGAGGAGCGCAGCTATGTGGAAAGTCGTCGTGGAGGTGGTTCGCGGGTACTTGCCCATGGTGGAGCGGTGGCTGCCGACCGCGGCCCTGGTAGTCGGGATCCTGGCGTTGAGCGTCGGCGTGTGGGCCCGGGTGAGCGCGGGCGGCGCCGGAGACGACGTGGTCGGCGTATCAGGAGGGCTGGGCACGGTCCGCGCCGACCTGGAGGGGGTTTCCGCGGAGGTGGACTCGGCCCGCGGCAGCCTGGCGGGCGCCGTGGAGCGGCTGAGCGCGGCGGAAGGGGAGATAGTCGCCCTATCGGCCTCCCTCGCATCCGGCGACACCGACCTTGCGACGGCGACTGGGCGCGTCACGAGCCTGGAGACGGGGCTGGCCGCGGTCAGGGGTACCCTCGAGGAGGCCCAGACGGCCCTTCAGGACTCCCTAAATGCCCTGGGCGAGGACCAGGCAGCAACGGAGCTGGACCTGGCGTCGGCGCGGGCCGGCGTCAGCGCCAACAAGAATGCCACGGCCGCCCTGGGGACCCGGCAGGCGTCCCTGGCGACATCCCTATCGGAGGCTGGCGACGGCCTGGCGACCGCGGTCGGTGACCTGGCGGCCCTCACCGTGGCCCTGGACGATCTGAAGGCCAGCTACCTCCTGACCCGAGACGAGGTCGCCGCAAACCAGGGGTCTTCCGCCGACAATGCCACGGCCATCACGGCCCTCCAGGAGAGCCAGGCCGCGACGGACGAGTCCCTGGTTGCCCTCCAGAGCGACGTCACCGTCATGATTGGCAAGATCGAGACGGCGAAGCTCTTCGCCGAGGCCTCCGACGCCTACTTTGGATGGAAGGCCGCCAACGCGCTGACCCTGGGCGATCCGTCCGCCTCGGCCCAGATCGGCGCGTCACTGGACGCGATGGCCACGGCCGTGGGGCTCACGACGGATACGGCGCTCCAGGCGGCGTACCTGGCGAGCACCCTGGCCTCGACGGACCCCTTCGACGGCGCGGCGTGGGTGGCCGACGACACCCGCGACGCGCTCGGAGCGGCGGGGGTCGACGAGAAGATCCAGCGCTGGCAGGGGGCCGAGGGCTACGTGAAGTTCGTGGTGCCTCCGTCCAGCGGCGGCGCGGCCACGGTGCGCGTCGGCGACCCCGCGCGCTCCCACGTGGAGATCGGCGGGGGCCCCGCGGTGGCCGCGGGGCTGCTGCGCTTCGACGACTCGGGTGGCCGGCCGGCGGTGGCCGAGATGGAGAACACTTCGGGCGGCTACCGCCCGGGCCCGCTGCGCAACGCCACCGCCCGCGCGGCGATCGAGTCCGCCGGCTACGCCGTGCGCGCGGTCTTTGACAACCCCAGCGGGGGCTACGACCGCTCCCG
>PVBE012082089.1_pt1 | contig 16765 bp, 11 predicted proteins | sample 1631181 | NCBI WGS metagenome assembly PVBE01 (sample SAMN08397723, study PRJNA350692) | Marine metagenome, whole genome shotgun sequencing project. | isolation source: water | place: Pacific Ocean | collected 2012-04
CCACACACCCCTACTTCGCGCCGGGCAACTACATGCTCTACAGCGCTGGGGTCGAGTGGAAGCACTGGTTGAACCCGGAGCTCTATCATGGCTCAGAAGACATCTGGTACTCGGTCAAGGCGAACATCATGCTCGACAACAACTCCGAGAGTTACACCCACTTCGGGCTCACTGCGGCCTACGAGGTCTCAGAGACGATCAACTTCGCTGCAGAGACCTCTGCCTTACGCTCTAACGTCGTTGACCGTACCAGCGCGCGTTTGTTCTTACTGATCCGGATTCCTTAGTCTGTTCAATAGGGAGCCCGTCCGGGGTCAAAGGACCCCGGCCTCTTCGCTATGGAAAGACCTGAACACGGAAACCATGGGGGCAAACCCCGACGCGGTCTCAGCCGACGCGGCTTGCTCGCCGCGACCGGAGGCGCTCTGGCCGTCCCCTTCGCATGTTCGATCTTCAACAGCAAGACAGCTGAAGGCATGACCCGCTCACGCATCGGCGTCTCTTTGGCCGGCGGTGAGTTCAGCTCGGACCGCCCCTCTTTCTCGAACGAGCAGCCTGGCACCATCGGTCAGGACTACACCTACAACTCTGAGAAGAGCTTCGCCTACTTCGCTGAGCAAGGTTTCCGCCTCCAGCGCCTCCCCTTCCGATGGGAGCGCCTCCAGCCGAAGCCCGGCGGCGCGCTCAACCAGAGCGAGCTCGGGCAGCTCCGCCGCTGCGCGGACTGGGCAAAGAGCAACGGCGCGCGCCTGATCCTCGACTGCCACAACTACGCCCGCTACGTGATGCCCATCAACGGCGTCCCGACACCCTGCGCGCTCGGTGAGCGCGTCGGCAAGCACGTCCCCATCACGCCTGAGCACCTGACTAACCTCTGGCTCCGCATCTCGGACGCCCTCGGGGACCACATGGGCATCGACGGCTGGGGGATCATGAACGAGCCTCACTCGCTCGGCCGCATCCCGTGGAAGACCGTCTCTCAGGACGTCGTGAAGTCACTGCGCGCAGACGGTGACACCAAGCGCATCTTCGTCGGCGGCGACGGCTGGAGTAACGCCCAGCGATGGGCCGACATCAACGGCTCAAAGCCCTGGATTCAAGACCCCTTGGGTCGCACGGTCTACGAGGCCCACTGCTACTTCGACTCGAACGGCTCAGGCAAGTACGCCCGCTCCTTCTCCAAGGAATACGACCAAGACCCGCGCCTGATGAGCCGCGGCGTCGAGCGCGTGATGCCCTTCATCGACTGGTGCCGCCGAAACCGCGCCACCGGGATGATCGGCGAGTTCGGCGTCCCCACAGGCGACCCCGCCTGGCAAGAGGTCGTGAAGCGCTTCTTGAGGGCGCTGAGTGACGCCGCCATGGAGGGCATCTACTGGGCCGGCGGTGAGTGGTGGGGCAACTACCCCCTCTCGATCCAGCCCACCCGCAACTTCTCGGACGACTCGCCGCTCATCAAGGTCCTCCAGGGCTAGGAGAGCTACGCGAGGGAGGTGTGTTAGGCGTATCCTGTGCGCCCCCGGTCTAGCGCCGCTCGCGTCGGACCACGTCCACACACCCACCAAGACTTGGGACCATGAACCCTCGACCGAACCGCCGCGCGATCCTCGCCGGCCTGGCCACCTCCCCTCTCTTCATGAACCTCAAAGCCCAAGGCGCCGCCTCTGTGATGCGAGACAAGCTCAAGAAGTGCTGCAAGATCGGAATGGTGGGCGAGGGTGGCACCCTCGTCGAGAAGTTCCAGCTCCTGAAGGACGTCGGCTTCGACGGCGTCGAGATGGACGGGCCGAGCGGCCACGACTGGAAGGAGGTCGTCGACGCCAAGATCGAGGTGGGCCTCGAGATCCCCGGGGTCGTCTGCTCCACCCACTGGTCTAAGCCGCTCTCAGATCCGAAGCCTGAGGTCCGCGCGGAGGGAGTCGCCGGGCTAGAGACCGCGCTCCGCGACGCTCGCCTCTACGGCGCATCGACGGTCCTCTTGGTCCCAGGTCTCTGCAACGCGGACGTCACCTACAAGGACGCGTGGGAGCGCTCGACGCACGAGCTCAGAGCGGTCCTACCGCTCGCGCGCGAGCTCGACGTGAAGATCGCGCTTGAGAACGTCTGGAACGACTTCATCACGGACGCCAAAGAGGCGGCCCGCTACGTCGATCAGTTCAAGGATGACTACCTCGGCTGGTACTTCGACGTCGGCAACATCGTCCGATACGACGACCCGGTGAACTGGGTGAAGACCCTGGGTGAGCGCATCATGAAGCTCGACATCAAGGACTACAGCCGCGCGAAGATGGAGTCCGAGGGGATCTGGAAGGGCTTTGACTGCAAGATCGGCGCGCCCGAATCGAGCGCCGGCTGGGCCGAGGTCATGGCAGCTCTCGCAGACATCGGCTACGAGGGCTGGGGCTCCGCAGAGGTCGGAGGCGGCGGCCGCGACAGGCTCGCCGAGATCTCCAGCAACATGGACGACGTCTTCGCCCGCTGAGGATCCCATGCGCGCACTCCTCCTCGTCTCTCTCCTCACCGCCTCTTGCGCCGCGCCCCTCGGCTCCGCGCGGGTGAGCGTCACTGAGGTCGCCGCAGTTGAAGGCCCTCGCGTCCTCTGCGTCGTCGCACACCCTGACGACGAGACCGTCTTCGCCGGCACCCTCTTTAAGACCGCCACCCACCTCGGCGGCGCCTGCGACATCTTGCTCATCACCAACGGTGAGGGCGGCTTCAAGTACTCGACCCTCGCCGAACGTCTCTACGACCTAGAGCTCACCGAGGAGGCGGTCGGGCGCGCGCACCTGCCAAAGATCCGCCGTGAGGAGTTCCTCGACGGCTGCCGATACCTCGGCGTGCGAGACGCCCTCTTCCTAAACCAGCAGGACCACCGCTACTCACAGGACCCCGGTGAGGTGCTCGACACAGACGTCTGGGAGCTCACCGAGGTCGAGCTCGCGATCGATCGCGCGCTCCGCGACGGCGACTACGACTTCGTGCTCTGTCACCTCCCGATCCCGACCACACACGGCCACCACCAAGCGGCGACCCTCCTCGCCCTGCGCGCCGTGAAGCGCATGGAGGCCTCCCTTCGCCCTGTCGTCTTCGGCGCGACCACCAACGCGCTCATGCAGTTCACGGAGCTCCCCGGCTACCTAGAGGCTCGCGCTGTCGAAGGCCCGGTGCACGTCTTCGACCGCACGCAGCCCTTCGGCCACCGTGACAAGCTCGACTATCGGGTCGTCGTGAACTGGGTCATCGCCGCCCACAAGTCCCAGGGGACGATGCAGCTCGCGATGAGCAAGGGGGACCGTGAGCGCTTCTTCGTCCTCGACACGGGAACTCTGGACCCACATACGAAGGCTGCGGCTTGGTTCGAGGCGCTCAAGGAGCCTCAGTTCCCGAAGAAGGTCTATGGCGCCTCTGCCGGAACGAACGCCTCCTCGAACTAGGGGCTCCGGGTTCGGCGCCTGCCCACCATGGGATCCCCCCAACCCATCAGCATCCACGCGACTGAGCTTCGGCTGACGGACGTCCAGACCCGCCTCCCGTTCCGCTTCGGGGGCGCGATCTTGAACGCCGCTCCGCTCGCGACGCTGCGCGTCCTCATCAAGACAGCGGACGGCGAAGACGCCGAGGGCTTCTCCTCCGACCTGCTCGTCCCCAAGTGGTTCGAGAAGGACCCGTCGAAGAGCGCACGTGACGACGTCATCTCGCTCCTCGCGAGCATCGAGCGCGCGACCGCTGCTTGGACCAGGGCGACCACGGTGCCCGTGCCCGTCTTCGCCGCCTGGCGCGCTGCCTACGCAGAGTGCATGGGCGCGTTCGACCCCACGGACACGATCGCCCTCGTGCGAGGCTTCGGCGTCGGCCTCTTGGAGCGCGCGGTCATGGACGCCACATGCAGAGCCGCTGACACCTCCTTCCACGGCGCGTTGCGTGCGGACCTCTTCGGCTTCACACCTGGAGAGGTCCACCCGGACCTCGCGTCCTGGGACCTCGCCGCATCTTTGCCAGGCAAAGCGACGGACTCCATCGAGGTTCGACACACGATCGGGATGGACGACCCGCTCAGGATCGAAGACGTCAAGCCGATGGACCGCGCCGACGACGGCTTCCCCCAGGCGCTCGACGAAGACATCGCGCGCTACGGCGTCCGGCGCTTCAAGGTGAAGGTCGGCGCGGGCGAGGAGGAGGACGCGCGCCGCCTCACGGAGCTCGCGGCCTTCTTCGAGTCTGCTCTCGACGGACAGCCTGTGATCACCCTCGATGGCAACGAGCGCTACGCCGACCTCGCGAGCTTCCTCTCCATGCTCGAGGCCACCGCGCGCGATCCCTTGGGCGCGCGCCTCGTGGAGCGGATCGCGTTCATCGAGCAGCCGCTCGACCGCGTCGCCACCTTCGACCTCGACGCCACCGCAGCGATGAGTGACCTCTCCGTCCTCGCGCCCCTCGTCATCGACGAGGCGGACGGCCACGTCGACGCCTTCACCCGCGCCGTCGCCCTCGGCTATCGCGGGGTCTCCATCAAAAACTGCAAGGGCGTCTTCCGCGCGCTCTTGAACCGCGGCCTCGTCGAGGCGCGCGGTGGCGAGCTCTTCCAGACGGGCGAAGACCTCACGAACCTCCCCGCCGTCGCCTTGCAGGAGGACCTCGCTTTGATGTGCGCTCTCGGGGTCGAAGACGTCGAGCGCAACGGCCACCACTACTTCCGCGGCCTCGACCACCTCCCCGAGGCCGAGCAAACGAGCGCCTTAGACCGCCACGCAGACCTCTACGCGCGCGAGCTCGACTGCGGCTGTGTGAGCATCTCAGAGGGGAAGATGATGACGGGCTCCTTGGCCTGCGTAGGCTACGGCCATGAGCACGACGTGGCCTTTGAAGACCGCACGCCGATGGAGGAGTGGGCCCCGCAAGAGGCCTGAGTGATGCGCTTCCAGAGCCCCGGTCACTGCCGTGACGCCGAGAGCCTGCGCGCGGTGCTGCAGTCCATCGACCCGAGCTTCGACTGCGACCTCACGCTCGAGGCAGCGGGCCCCCTCTCTGAGCCCTTCGAGGCCGGCGGCTTCCGCCTCGCGAACCGCTTCGTCACGCACCCGATGGAGGGCTGGGACGCCGGCAGTGATGGCCTCCCGACTGCAGACACCTTGCGCCGCTGGCGGCGCTTCGGCCGGAGCGGCGCGAAGCTCATCTGGGGAGGTGAGGCCTTCGCTGTCTCGGAAGACGGCCGCGCCAACCCGAACCAGCTCTACCTGAACGACGACGCCGCGGTCTTAGCCGGTCTCGTCCAGCTGCGCGCCGAGGTGGGCGCTGGGCACACAGAGATCGGCGAGAACCCCGAAGAGCTCGTCATCGGTCTGCAGCTCACGCACTCGGGCCGCTTCGCCCGGCCCCATGGCGAGCCCGCGCCGAAGGTCGCCCACAGCCACCCGCCGCTCGCTGCGAAGTACGGCGGAGAGCCCGAGCCGATGACAGACACCGAGCTCGAGGCGTTGGGCGAACGCTTCGTCGCGGCCGCGCGCACTGCCCAGGAGGCGGGCTTCGCCTTCGTCGACGTGAAGTGCTGTCACGGCTACCTCCTGCACGAGACCCTCGGCGCACACACGCGCGACGGCGTCTATGGCGGGAGCTTCGAGAACCGCTCCCGCTTCCTCTTGCGGGTCATCGACGAAGTGAAGTCTGCTTGCCCAGGTCTTGGCGTCGTGGCGCGCGTCTCGATCGTGGACACGCACCCCTTCAGCGCGGGCGAGGACGAGCTCGGCGAGCCCGCCGGTTGGGAAGAGCACGTCCCCTACCGCTGGGGCTTCGGCGTCGACCCAAGCGACCCACGGGAGACGAGCCTTGATGAGCCACTCCAGCTCCTCGGGCTCCTCTCAGGGCGCGACGTGAAGCTCATCAACCTGAGCATCGGCTCGCCCTACTACAACCCACACCTCCAGCGCCCGGCCGCCTACCCGCCGAGCGACGGCTACCAGCCGCCGTTCGATCCCCTGGAGAGCGTCTTCGCCCACATCCAGGCCGCGCGCGCCTGCAAGGAGGCCTACCCCGACCTCGCCTTCGTCGGCACGGGCTACAGCTACCTGCAGGAGTGGCTCCCGCACGTCGCCCAGCACGAGCTGCGCACCGGCGGCGTCGACCTCATCGGCCTCGGGCGCATGCTCCTCTCTTACCCAGAGCTCCCCATCGACATCTTGCGCGGGAGCCCGATCGACCGGCGGCGCATCTGCCGCACCTTCAGCGACTGCACGACCGCGCCCAGGAGCGGGCAGAAGAGCGGCTGCTATCCCTTAGACCCCTACTACCGAGATTCACCTGCCGCCGACGCCATCAGCGCGCTCCGGCGGCGCAAGAGCTAAGCGGCGCGCAGCAGCTTGCGTCCCATGCCCACGACGAGGGCGAGGACGAGGAAGGCTGCGAGCGCGCCGAGGCCGTACCAGCCCGCCTTCTTCCAGGCGCTGAAGAGGCTCGCGTAGGTCGCGATCCCAGCAGCGAGGAGCATGAGCACGTTCCAACGCAGGCGCGCGCCTCCCTCCGGACGATCCGCCCCCATGAGGGAGCGGCTGTTCATCATGAGGAAGAAGGTCCAGTAGGCGATTGGTAAGAGCACCATCCCGAACACGCTCGTCGGCACAGCCAGCCAGAACTTCGCCTGGCCCGTCCACACGAAGGGACCGAGGACGCCGAGCCCGGCGACCATCGCGCCCATGCGGTGCGCCTTGCCGCGCGGCTCCTTGCCGAACATCTCGCAGAAGGCGAAGCCCGAGATGAGCATGAGGATGATCACGGTCGAGATCGCCATGCCGAGGACGCCGATACCGAACACGGTCTGTGCGATGGCGCTGCCTGTGAGCGGCTCGAGGGCGTCGGCGAGGGCGAAGGCGTCGCGCTTTTGCAGGGTCGCGGCGAGCTCGCGGTCGGCAGGCGGGAGGTAGGCGAAGGCTGCGGCGACAGCCGCAGTCTTGGCCCCTGCGTCGAGCGCACCGAACTCGTCCCCTGCGAGGCGCAACTCTGTCCCCTCGTCCGAGCTGAGCCGCGCGTCGAGGGCGCCGAGGTAAGCGCCGTTCGCGGCGGCCGCAGCGGGGTCATCGACGAGGGCTTGGTCAAACTTCGTGTGGAACTGGCTCGAGGAGGCGATGACGACGCAGGAGGTCGCGATGAGGAAGGGGATGAAGAGCCCCGTCGCGAGGTCGAAGATCCCGAGGCCGCGGTGGCCCTTGCCCCAGCCCTTGCGGAGCATCGAGTAAGGAAGAAGGAAGGTCATGTTGATCCCCACAGCCGTCGCGGCGGCGGCGATCATCACGTCCTGCTGTTGGCTGACGATGCGATCGCTCCAGAAGGCGCTCGCCTCGCCTGTGCGCGCGAGCACGTCCGTGAAGGTCGAGGCGGGCTGCGAGAGGAGCGAGAGGTCGGGGACGAACCCGCCGAGGATCTCTCCCACTGGCAGGCTGCTGTCGCCTGTCATCAGGGTGACAACGACCCCGAAGAAGGAGAGGACGACCACGCCGACCATCGCCTTCAGGATCCCCTCGAAGACCTTCACGCCTTTCGCGCCAGAGTCGTACTGCCAGATCACCGCGGTCGCGATCCCGAGGATCAAGGCGCACGAGATCACCTTGCCGGTCTCGCCAGCCAGCGCTTCGGGGAAGAGGTTCTGTTGGAGCGCGGCGGTGCCGAGGGCGAACTGCGGGAGGCTCCATACGACGTTCGCCATCGCGACGGCGAGGATCCAGCCCCAACCGAGGACAGGGTTCACGTGCTCGTTGATCGCTTGGAAGGGGCGCTTGCCGGTGGAGAGCGTCACGTAGGCGATGGCGCTCAACATGATGATGCCGAGGATCATCGCGACGGGCTGCAGCCAGAGCATCGAGTAGCCGGTCAACACGCCGAGGTAGAGCGCGCTCGCGAGCGATCCCCCGCCGAGGGTGATCGCGCTCTGCAGCCAGCCAGGACCAGAGAGCTTGGTGTAGAGCGCGAGGGTCGCGAGCGGCCCCTTGGAGCGCGCGTCTTCGATCTGAGTGAGTTCGTCCGATCTTGTGTTTGTTTCAGTCATTCGCTTCGAGCTCCTTCTTCAACTCCTCCACGGTCCAGGAGTGCTGGCGGTCGCCAGACGCCTCGCGCACTTTGGCGACGGTCTCCTCGGACACGGGCTCTGCCGTGTGGCCCCACTCGCGGCGGACGTAGGTGAGCACGCCGGCGATGTCGCGGTCAGAGCCCGCCAAGGCCGGCATCTCCTGGTTCCAGGTCTTGCCCATCACCTTGATCTCGCCGCCGAGCCCGTGCATCAGGACGCGCGCGAGCCAGCCCTCCTCGCCGAGCACGAAGGGTGAGCGCCTGAGCGGCGGGCCCTTCCCGTCCTCGCCCCTGCCGCTCGGCTGGTGGCAGCCAGCGCAGATCCCCATGTAGAGGTCGGCGCCGTGCGCGTAGAGCGCGGACTCCTCCTCCGTGAGCTCGCGCGCCTCCTCGATCTCGACTCCTGGCTTGCCAGGCCAGATGAGGCTCTCCTTTAGGCCAGAGAACTTCTTCGAGAGGAAGTCGCCCTCCGCCTCGAGGGCCATGAGCCCAGCGGGCTCTCTGGAGACGTGCATCGGCACGGGCTTCTTGTCCTTGTCCTTGTCGCGCGCGGACTGCACCCCGTCACAGAGCGCGCCCTTCTGCCAATTCTCCTCACACCCCTCGGCGACCAAGGCGACGAGGCCTTCGATGTTCTGCATCTTCCCCTCGCGGGCGATCCCGCGGGCGAAGTCCTTCAGCGAGCGGGAGCGACCGTCGGACTTCTCTAGGACGTCGTCACGCTCGAGCCAAGCGCTGAGGAGCTCGAGCTCCCTCCCTCCAACACCAGAGAAGGTGATCCGCCTGAGGTCCTCGTCGCCGCAATACGCCGCGAGGAACTCCACGAGCGCGGCGTCCGCCGCCTTCGAGTTCCCCTCTCCGAGCGAGAGCCCCACCTGACGGCGCAGCTTGTAGTCGTCTCCCTCTGCGACTTTAAGCATCGCTTTAGCCACAGCCTTTGAGCCGAGCTTCAGGTGCCGCTCGCCCGTACGCACGCCAGTCTCAACGACCCGCGGGTCCTCATGGGCGAGGGCAGCCAAGACCTCGGACTCCTTCGTGGCGCTCAAACCATCGAGCGCCCAGAGCCCGTGCACCCAGCCCATCGGCGCGGGGCCCCGAGCAATGTGTGCGTGGAGCGCGGCCTCCGCCTCCTCATCACCCCCGCCCTCGTCGACGAAGACGCGCTGGGCGCGGTCGCGCCACCAGCCGTTCGGGTGGTTGAGCGTGAGCGCGAGCTCGTCCCAGCTCGCATCACTTAGCTTCGGACCGCCCGCGCCGACCTGCCCCGTGCGCTTCACGCGCCAGATGCGGCCGAGACCGAGGGGGGTCTCCAGCTCGCGCTCCTCGACCTGGCGGCGCAGGAAGCTCGTGACGTAGTTCCTGTGCTGCAGGACGCCGCGATAAAGATCGACGATGTAGATGCAGCCGTCCGGGCCGCCGGCGATGTTCACGGGCCGGAAGCGCTCGTCCGTCGATGTCATGAACGAGGACTCCTTGCGCGCGGGTTCGCCGCGCACCACACCGCGCTCGTTCTCGGTGAGCTCATAACGCAGGACCAAGTTCCCGCAGGGCTCGCACACGAAGACGTCGCCCTTCACGTCAGGTCCGAGCCCGTCGCCGCGCTGGATGTAGGGCGCGCAGGTCCCGGTCGTCCTGGCGAGCCTGCCCTCCTCAGTGAGCATGTGCGGCTGATAGCCACGGTTGATCCCGGGGTTCACGCGGCTCGAGTAGACCTTCTGGTCGCGCACGACCTGGGACTTCACCCCTGGCGGACCCGGGAGGTTCGGGTTCCTGACGGCGTAGACCGAGCTGTACTGGTCATAACGCAAAGCGTCAGAGTTCGAGTTGAAGAAGATGCGGCCCATGTCATCGGTCGCGATCCCCCACTGGCCACCGCCCGTGTGCCGGACGCGCTCGAAGGCCTCGCCCGTCCACTCATAGCTGTAGCCGCCGTTGGCGCAGTGGAAGCGGTTGTCGAGGGTGCGCAAGAGCCCGTTCACAGCGTGCTCGGGGTTCCTGTGCCCCGCGAGCCCAGGGTCGACCTTCTCGATGAAGATGCGCTCGTCGGCGCGTCCGTCGCCGTCGGTGTCGCGGCAGAAGTAGAGGTCCGGCGGCAGGATCACGAGCGCGCCACCTTGCGTCGGCGCGACGCTGCGCGGCAGCTTGAGCCCGTCGAGGAAGACGGTGCGCTCATCCATCACCCCGTCCCCGTCCGTGTCGGTGAGCACCGCGATCTCGCAGATCGGGTTGAGCTCGTTCGTCGCGTCGATGTCCGGCATGTAAGCCGTCCACTCCACGACCCACATGCGGCCCACATCATCGAAGACGACCTGGATGGGGTCGTTGATAAGCGGCTCGCTCGCCGCGAGCTCGACCTCAAAGCCCGGCGGCAGCTCGAAGGTCGCGAGCGCCTCTTCCGGGCTCAACATGGGCGCGGGCGGGATCACGATGTCCTCGCGCACCAGCGCGGTCTTGCTCACCGCGTCATCACCGCGCTGCATCGCGGGCGCTGTCGCACACAGGAGCGCGACCATGACTCCAAACGCGAGCTGTCTCAAGTCGCCCCCAGCGCCTCTCGCTCGGCCTCGAGCATCTCCGCGAGGCCTGCCGCCTCTGCGACGGTCGCCTCAAGCGCGGTCCCATTCGCGATCGCGCCCAGGAGGTGCCGCACCTCGCCGTCGTAGCCGTTGATATCGTCGACCTCGACCGCCTCGAACTCACCACCGGTGGCGAGCATCAGCTGGTCGTCCCTGCCGAGGTCGAAGTCAGCCGTCGCCTCGTCAAAGACCACGACGTAGCGCATCTTGAAGGGTGAGCCCGGCGCGTGATCCCAGCCACCCTCCGCGACGACGTGCGCAGGCCCGTCGAGGTAGCGGTAGAGCGTCGTGACGTGCGCCGTCGTCCCCGTGCTGCGCAGCTCATCCGGTGCGCCGAAGACCCAGCGGACGAAGTCCGCGTCGTGGATGTGGAGATCGACGAGCGCGCCGCCCGTGCGCGAGTCGTCTTCATAAAAGCCCCCGCCCCATCCGGGTCGGGTGCCGAGGCGCTGGAAGGCCGCAGAGCGCACGGCTCCGTAGGTCCCCTCCCGCACCCTCTCACAAAGCCACGCCCACGCAGGCCAAAAGCGCATGCACATGGCCGGCATGCAGAGCGCGCTAGTGCGCGCGTCCGCCTCGGCCAAACGCCCGACCTCTGCCGCCGTCACGGCGACCGGCTTCTCCACGAGGACGTGCTTGCCCGCCTCGAGGGCGGCGATCGCGAGGTCGACGTGGGAGTCTGTGGGGGTGCAGATGCTGACGACGTCAACGGCTGGGTCACTGAAGAGCTCCGCCGGGTCCTCGTACCCCTTCACCTCTGCGGGATCGAAGAGATCCTCTGCAGCGTCCGTGTCGAAGTTCCCGGCGGCGGGCGCCTTGCCGGCGCGTCGCTCAGGGTCCGCATCACACACGGCGACGAGCTTGTTGCCGAAGCCAGCCTCGTCCGCGCGCTGGTAAGCGCCCAGGTGTGTCTGGCCCATGAAGCCGAGGCCAACGATCCCTACTCCGAGCTTCTCACTCACGCTTGGGCTCCTGTCTTCTCGTCCACGAGGGCGCGGGCGATCTGGATGTCTCCCACCCGGTCGTCTCCGGCCTCACGCTCGATCATCATGCCGACGTCGAGCCCCTTCGAAGTCATCACGCCGAAGAAGCCGTCCCAGTCGACCTCACCTGTGCCGACCGGCACCTCGGCGCCCCAGGTCCCGGGCGTCAGAGTCTTCGTGGCGTCCTTGATGTGCACCTGCATCACGTGACCAGCGAGGCGCTCGAAGGACTCCACGGGGTCGCCCATGGCGTAGAGGATCATGTTCGCCGGGTCGAAGTTGACGCCGATGTTGTCGGAGCCGAGCTCCTCCAAGACGGCGAGGAGCGTCGCCGCGTCCTCTTGTCCGGTCTCGAAGGCGAGGCGGATGCCGGCTCCCTTGAAGGCCTCGTCGAGCTCTCGCAGGCGGCCTATCAACTTCGGCCGCTCCGGGTCGCTCGGGTCGTGCGGGAGGAAGCCCGCGTGCAGGCTCACGAGCTCGATCCCGAGCTCGCGCGCGACGGCGGCGTTGCCGTGGGCTGCGCGCAGGTTCGCGTCCCAGTGCTCGTCCGGTCGCACTCCGCCGGTCTCCGAGATGCTCTCCAAGGTCGAGTAGTCCTCGGCCTCCATCCCCATCATCCCGCTCACGACGCTCGCGCCGACTCCTCCGAGTGCCTCGACGGTGGCCTTGGTGCTCCACTCGCCAGTGCGCAAGGGGTCGAGGTGGAGCTGCACGGCTCCGACCCCGATCTCGCCCACCTTGCTCGCGAGCTCTTCAGGAGATTGGGGCTGCAGGGACCAGGAACAGACGCCCAGCTTGGGAGGGTTTGATTCAGACACAGTCGGCTCTTCGTGTGGTTTCAGGGGAGTGCGAGGGAGAGATCATAGCGCGTTCCGGGCCCCGCCCCCGGCTAAGGAGGCCCTCTCAGGCTCCCGCCCCCTTGCGCTGTGAGGCGGCTGGCCTGAAAGTGGTCCTCGCTACGCTCTCCATCCGCGCACAAACCGCACCCAAGACCCCATGTCGAACGATCCCACCCGCCGCGACGTCCTCGCCGGCGCGACCAGCCTCACTGGCCTCGCGCTCACCCCCTCCCTCCCTCTCGCAGAGGACCCCTGGTTCCGGATCTCCCTCGCGCAGTGGTCACTGCACCGCACCTTGCGCGCGGGCAAGCTCGACAACCTCGACTTCGCCAAGGCCACCCGCGAGCGCTTCGGTCTCGCCGCCTGCGAGTATGTGAACGCCTTCTTCAAGGACAAGGCCTGCGACTTCGACTACCTCACCGACATGAAGACGCGCGCCGCCGACCACGGCGTCGAGAGCCTCCTCATCATGGTCGACGGTGAAGGCCAGCTCGGGAACCCCGACGCCGACGCCCGCAAGCGCGCCGTCCACAACCACTACCGCTGGGTCGTCGCCGCCTCCTTCCTCGGCTGCCACTCGATCCGCGTCAACGCGGGCGGCAACGGTAACCGCGACGAGGTCCAGCGCCTCGCGGCGGACTCCCTGAACAAGATCGCCGAGTTCGGTGACCAGTACGACTGCGACGTCATCGTCGAGAACCACGGCGGCGCGTCCTCGGACGGCGCGTGGCTCGCGGGCGTGATGAAGCTCGCTGACAACCCGCGCGTCGGCACGCTCCCCGACTTCGGCAACTTCAACGTCGGCGGCGGCAACTGGTACGACCGCTACAAGGGCGTCGAAGAGTTGATGCCCTATGCGAAGGCCGTGAGCGCGAAGAGCCACGAGTTCGACGCCGAGGGCAACGAGACCAAGACCGACTACAAGCGCATGATGCGCATCGTTCAACAGGCAAAGTATCGCGGCTGGGTCGGCATCGAATGGGAGGGTGGAGAGCCCGGCGAAGACGAGGGCATCAAGCTCACCCGTGACCTCCTCGTCCGCTGCGGCGGACGCGCTGGCTGAGAGAGGGACCTGATGTTCACCCACGCGCTCTTGGGCTGCGCGCTCCTCGCGAGCGCACAGCACCCCGCCGACGGAAAGTCCGACGACGGCCCGCCCCTCGTCATCCGCGAAGCCTCCAAAGAGGGCGAGGAGGCCATCACGCGCATCCAGACCGCGCCGAACCTTGAGGTCGCGCTCTACGCGGCAGAGCCTCTGGTCGCGAACCTCGTCGCGCTCTACGTCGCTGACGACGGCGCTGTGTACGGGGTCGAGACCTTCCGCTCGGAGTCCGGCGTCACCGACATGCGCGAGCACATGGGCTGGCTGGACTACGAGCTCAAGAACACGACGGTCGAAGAGCGCGTCGAGATGCACCGCCACTTTGAAGGCGACGAATCGATGATCTTCGCTGGTGAGCCCGAACGGATCCGCCTCTTGCGTGACACGGACGGTGACCACGTGGCGGACGTCTCCACCGTCTACGCAGACCAATTCAACGAGCCCGCGGACGGGATCGCCGCCGGCGTCTTGGTGCGCGGCAAGGACGTCTGGTTCACCTGCCTCCCGAGCCTCTGGAAGCTCGAAGACACCGACGGTGATGACGTCGCCGATGAGGCAGAGGCGCTCTCAACGGGCTACGGCGTCCACATCGCCCTGCGCGGGCATGACCTCCACGGCCTGCGCTTCGGCCCGGACGGCAGGCTCTACTTCTCTGTGGGTGACCGCGGCGTGAACCTCACGACCAAAGAGGGCGAGCACCTCTACCTCCCCCACACCGGCGCGGTCTTCCGCTGCGAGCCAGACGGCTCGGACCTAGAGTTCTACTCCACGGGCCTCAGAAACCCCCAAGAGCTCGTCTTCGACGACCACGGCAACCTCTTCACCGGCGACAACAACTCTGACGGCGGCGACCGCGCGCGCTGGGTCTACGTCGTCCAGCACGGCGACACTGGCTGGCGCTTCCACTACCAGTACCTCGAGTCACCTTGGGTGCGCGGTCCTTGGAACGACGAGAAGCTCTGGCACCCGCACCACCAGGGCCAGGCGGCGTACATCGTCCCGCCTATCGCGAACTTCATCAACGGGCCCTCAGGCCTCACCTACTACCCCGGCAGCGGCCTCACCACCGAGTACGACGGCCACTTCTTCCTGTGCGAGTTCCGCGGCAACGCCACCCACTCGGGCGTCATGTCCTTCGACCTCATCCCGCAGGGCGCGAGCTTCGCGATGAACGAGCCGGAGAAGTTCCTCTGGGGCACGCTGACAACGGACATCGACTTCGCGCCGGACGGCTCCATGTACTTCTCAGACTGGGTGCACGGCTGGAACAAGTCAGGCAAAGGCCGCATCTACCGTGTCCACTCCACCGCCGGCGAGGGCGAGTCCCTGCGCCAAGAGGTGCTCCAGCTCCTCACCGAGGGCATGGAAGGCCGCGGCACCCTCGAGCTGATGGAGCTCCTCGCTCACCGTGATCGCCGGATCCGCCAAGAGGCCCAGTTCGCTCTCGTCGATCTCGGGGCTGAAGGGATGCGGGGCTTCGTGAAGGTCCTCCGTCAGTCGCGTGAGCGCATGGATCGACTCCACGCGCTCTGGGGCATCGGTCAGCTCGAACGGAAGGACCCGACCGGTGCTGTGGGCTACCTCCCCTCTCTCCTTTACTAGGAGGACGAAGAGCTCCGCGCCAACGCGGCGCGCGTCCTGGGCGATCTCAAGCACACAGACGTCGCCTACGCCCTCGAGGAGAAGCTCGAGAACGACACACTCCGCGTGCGGCACCTCGCCGCCATCGCGCTGGGAGAGATGGGGCAGCCCTCCAGCGTCCCGGCCCTCGTGAAGCTCCTCGACGACACAGGCGACGCCGACCCGGTGCTGCGGCACAGCGCCGTGATGGGCCTCTTGGGCTGCGCATCTGACGAGACCCTCGCCGAGCTCGCAAGTCACGAGTCCACGCACGTTCAGATGGCAGTGCTGCTCTGCTACCGCCGCAAAGGCTCGGTCGAGATCGCGCGCTTCCTCTCCTCAGAGAATCCGCTGCTCTTCACGGAGGCCTGCCGCGCCGTCTACGACGTGCCGATCGATGGCGCGCTGCCCTCCCTCGCCGCACAGATCAAACGCGCCGACGTCCCGAACGCCGCCTGCGCCCGCCGCATCATGGCCGCCAACCACCGCCTAGGCGGTGAGCGCCGCGCCCTGGAGCTCGCCCGCCTCGCGACGGAGGACACCCACCAGGAGAAGTTCCGCGTTGAAGCGCTCGAGCTCCTCTCAGACTGGGGCGACTCCCCCGTCGCGGACCGCGTCCACGGCGCGTACTGGCCGGTGGGAGAGCGCGACACAGCTCACCTCGAAGGCGCCTGCGCCCTCTTGGTCGGGCGCGGCATCCTCTCCGCCCCAGACAAGATCGCGACCGCCTACATCGAGCTCGCGAAGACCGCGAAGCACGCCGCCTCAGGTCCTGCGCTCGCCGCGCTCGTGAGCGATGGCGCGAGGAGCGGAGAGCTCCGCGGCCGCGCGCTCTCCGCGCTCCACACCGTGGGCGCAAAAGAGTGGCAGGCTGCCCTAGAGGTCGGCCTGCAGTCCACCGACGGAGACCTCCGCGGCGCGAGCCTCGGGCAGCTCCGCAAGCTCGACCCCGCCCAAGCCCTCGCGCGCGCCGAGGGCGCGCTCGAAGAGGGCAGCGTCCCTGAGCGCCGCGCCGCCTACACCGTCCTCGGTGCGCTCGCAGACCCAAAGGCTGCGGCGCTCCTCACCGCCGAGGTCGAGAAGCTCACCCGCGGCGAGGTCGCCGCAGAGGTCTCCCTCGAGCTCATCCAGGCCGCAGAGTCCAAGGACTCCGCTCCGTTGCACCTAGCCCTCGACGCCCGCAAAGCGCAAGAGACCGACGCCGCGCTCGCCCGCTGGGTCGAGTCCATGGAAGGCGGCGACGCCGCCCAAGGCGAAGCGCTCTTCCTCTCCAAGGCCGAGCTCTCCTGCCTGCGCTGCCACCGCGCAGAGGCGACGGACGAGCCCATCGTCGGCCCGAACCTCTCCGGGCTCTCCGAGCGCATGACGCGCCGCGAGATCCTGACCTCCATCGTCGACCCCAACCGTGACGTCGCAGAAGAGTTCGAGTCTTGGACGCTGCTCCTCACAGACGACGAGGTCCTCGCTGGCCGCATCCTGTCGGAAGACGCAGAGAACCTCGTCCTCATCAACGCCGAGGGTGAGGTCTACGACGTCGCGCCGGCAGACATCACCGAGCGCAAGCGCGCCCTCTCCTCCATGCCCGAGGGCCTC
>PVBE012150132.1_pt1 | contig 16765 bp, 12 predicted proteins | sample 1631181 | NCBI WGS metagenome assembly PVBE01 (sample SAMN08397723, study PRJNA350692) | Marine metagenome, whole genome shotgun sequencing project. | isolation source: water | place: Pacific Ocean | collected 2012-04
AGCCAAGGTGGCACCAAATCTATTATTTGACGAATTAAAGGCTTACTGTTATTTTTAGTGCGTCTGAAAAGTCCCTTATTTTTGAGGTGCAATTCAAAAAGAAGGGGCTTTTCAGAATTTAAACTTTCGGATAGTTGTGAGGAAAAGTGTAAATTTGGATTCTACCTTCCCACTTTCCCAGACTTTCCGAATAGTTCATTTTTTTTTAAAACTCAGTTTTTGATCAGGAATATCATTTTCGACCTGGGGAATGTTATCATCAATATAGATGAGCAAACTGCCGCTAAACGATTTGCTAACCTGGGGTTTAATGTGGCTAAATTTTATAATTCATCGGGGCGGCATGAGATTTTTGATCTTTTCGAAACTGGAAAAGTTGATGAGCATGATTTTCTTGCTACTCTTGCCCAACAAACTGACAAAAGTGTTACACCAGTAAAGATCAAACAGGCCTGGAATACTGTTTTGCTGGATATTCCTCCTGAAAGAATAGAGTTCATTCAAGAGCTATCGAAGAACCATGATTGTTATTTGCTCAGCAATACCAACGAAACGCACATGAATTGTATTCGTCAAAAGGTTAAGGATGAACACGGGACGTTCGTCTTTAATGACCTCTTTGAGCAACAATTCTATTCCTATGAATGTGGATTAAAGAAACCTGATCCTGCCATTTTCGAATTTGTTTTGAACGAAACCAACATTGATCCCAAAGAAACTATTTACCTGGAAGACACATTGAAACATATTGAAGCCGCACAGCGATTCGGAATTGTTTGCTTGCATATCAACCAGAATACAAACCTGTTCTCAGTTCAAAACCACCTGAGATCAGCGGAGACTATAAATTTTTAACTTTACCAAACTACATAACCAAATTTCTACATTATGAAAAAGCTATTTAACGCAGTACTTCTCACCAGCCTTTGTTTTTTCACCCTGCAAGTATCTGCGCAGTATTACTACGTACCATTCATTGATGCCGGCCAAAACCCCGGTGGTCTCAATACTGATGAAGATCAAACGCCCGCCACTATGATCGCAAATTATCCTGGTTACATCCAGGTTATCAACTCCGGATCAAGCACCTGGTCGGCTCAATTGAACCTTCCTTTTTCATTCGATTTTAATGGAAACAGTTATACCAAGTATTATGTTTCTTCCAATGGAGTGGTAACCTTTTCTGGATCTGTTGGCACAGTTCCTTCAGATGTGAATGCCGCGCTTCCCCATGCATCTATCCCTGATAACTCAATTTGTTGGTGGGGTATAAATTGCACCGGAGCCAATGATGGTGTAATTGCTAAAACATTTGGAACCGCTCCTAATCGACAGTATTGGATCACCTGGGCTTCAGCTTCGTGGAACGGGCTTTCCGGTACGGGATGGGCTTACTTTTCTATAGTTCTGGAAGAAACGAGCAACAGGTTTTACATGGTAGATGCCAGAACTTATGAAACCGGAAGTGGTCTGCCTAATTTAACTGCCGGAGTTCAATTTAATTCATCCTCTGCCATTTCATTACCTGGTTCTCCAAATTATCAACCGGTGGCCAATAATGGCGGTAGCGATGTCGGGCCTGATGACAACACCTACTACATGTTTGCCCCCGGAACACAGCCTACAGACGATCTTATGCTTAGTGATGTTGATGCGGTAAGTTATACCACACTTGGCGGAGCACCATTGGATTTTTCAGGTACGATAGTTAATATTGGCAGCGCCTCGCTATCCAGTTATGATGTTAGCTATACGGTTAATGGAGGAGCAGCTGTTTCAAGCTCAATTAATGGGCAAAACATAGCTTCACTTGCCTCAGCAAATTTCACACACCCAACACCATGGAGTCCAACTGCTGTAGGTGCATATACTATTGTGATAGCAGTTTCCAATCCAAACGGAAATGCAGATCCAAATCCTGCCGACAATTCAGCAACGTTTGTGGTTAATGTTATTGACACTTTTATCCAGAGAATTCCACTTTACGAAGTCTTCACATCTTCCACATGTAATCCTTGTAATCCGGGTAATGCCAACTTTCATACCCAGGTGGCCAGTTATCCAGATGAGTATGTTGCTGTGAAGTATCAACAAAACTTTCCTGGAACTGGCGACCCCTACTGCACAGATGAGGCATTTGACCGTAGAGGTTATTACGGTGTGACTTCTATTCCAAGAATGGAGATTGACGGAGGTTGGGATGAAAATGCCCAAAATTTTACGGCTCAGCATCACCTCGATGCCAGGAATGTGCCTTCCTTCCAATCCATGGCTCTCTACTATCAACTCGACACCGATTCACACAAAGTATCGTGGTGTCTCGATATGCATTCCTTCAAGGCCGAAAGCAATGTAACATTGCAATTTGCTATACTTGAAACCAGTACCACTGCCAATGTGAAAAGCAACGGGGAAACAATATTTCATCAGGTAATGAAAAAAATGGTTCCCGATGATCTTGGCAGAGCCGTTACACTAAACGCATCTGGTGGCCAAAGGATTTGTGATGAATACTATTTCCAGGGAAGCTACCGACTGCCAAGTGACGGACAGGATGTTAATCGCATTGACCATAGTCTTGAACATTCGGTGGAAGACTTTGACAACCTCTACGTGGTGGCATGGATAGAGAACGATAACTTGGAAGTGCTACAGGCAGTGAATGGAGAGCAGATGGCAACACCGCCATGGACCACCGGTATTGTTGATGAAAAAGAACATACTGCATTTTCAATTTATCCAAATCCTGCCGATGATGAAGTATTTGTTCAGTTTTCAGGTGAAGTTAGCGGATCGGTAACTATTGAGGTTATAGACAATTTGGGACACCTGGTGAGTTCGGTTCCCTACCAACAGGGAGAAAATGCTACAGACCAGATTCTTATTAACACCTCAAAGCTCACAGCAGGTTTGTACTTCATCAACCTGGTAATGGAAGATGAAATGGTATCCAAGAAACTCATGATCAACAAATAGTAATTCCTTGTTGCGGAAAACAGCGATCGGGTTTATACTAATTGCACTATCCTTTTCCGCTTGCCAGGATTACGAACACGGGCCGCTCCTCAGCTTTAAATCGGCTGAAGAGCGGCTCGTTAATGTTTGGGCTGTGTGTTTTGTGCAAAACACAGCAACCAATCAAGAACTCACCGCACAGTTAGTGGCTGCCAACTACCGTTTGGCCATTTTTATCAATGGTGAATTTGAAGTTAGCTGGAACGACACTTCCGCCAACACCATTCAAGGATCATGGACCTTGCAGGAAAATGACACCAAAGTTGCTTGGACATTTTCTGGCACGGACAGAATTGGCATAGTAGGTCAAAATGGTAGTATCACCGAAATTACACGGTTGAAAAGAAACGAACTCTGGTTGAAAACAAGTGTAAACGCATTGGAGTTTCAATTTGTGCTTGAATGAAACAATTGCACGATTATTACCAATCTGTTGATTTCATTATTTTCACTGACACTCTAAAAATATTTGGCAATGAAGAGCTTACGTACGTTTCACCTTGTCCTTGTCGGACTTTTGTTTTCCAATTTTCTGATCGCTCAACAAGTTTATTTCTGTTCAGAAGTTCGTGGTGATGGAACACCTATTGGCCATACCAACAATTGGGCTGTAGGCGAAGACGGTGGTGTAATTGTAGTAGTTTACGATAATGGAATGCAAAACATTCCCGGAGGCGATGTGTTGATTCAAATTGCTCAGAAAACTGTTACCACCGGTAAAATGGATGTGATAGAACGGTTTCAGATTCCTGTTAGTGCGCCCGGAAATTGGGCAACGCTTGAATATCATTTTCCTAAAGCCGGAGATTACAGAGTGACTTTTTTGAATTCGCGTGAAGTGAGGCTTGGTAGTGGTAAGGTGACCGTAGAAATTGATCCTTCAATTAAATCTGCTGACGACCGACAGGGAAAATACAGCAAATGCAAAGTGCAATTCTGTGAAAAGGTGGATTACAGCGGTCATCCAATCGATCAAAAAAATGTCTTCGACTTCTCAGGCGGTGAACGGAGGTTTACGGTGCACATCAATAACAAAGCCCCCTTGCTTACCGACACTATTTTTGTAGATGTGTTCCGTTACACCGGAAATGGTACCGATGCCAACCACATTGAGTCTTTGGACATTCCTGTCCAACCCTCCTGGGATCATTGTTCTTTCGAATATTCTGTTTTTGAGCCGGGTGAATTCATGCTCGACATCTTCAACAAGAATGACGTTTGGATCAACTCTGCCCAGGTGAAGGTGGGAAAATAACTTGTCACAAGACCTGAACCGTCACTGCCAATTCTACCGTCAATTTCGTTCTGGAAAAAGCTTTTTAAGTCCTTCTTCGTTTGCCCGGCAAATTCCTCGTTCGGTTACCAATCCACTGACTAACCTGGCCGGAGTAATATCAAAACCCGGATTGGCCGCTGGCGAATCCTGCGGCATCAGTTTTACACTTACAATTCTATCATTCCACAGACCTGATATGCGCGATACTTCTTCCTCATCTCTTTCTTCGATAGGAATTTCGTTCAATCCGTCCTTCATATTCCAATCAATAGTGCTGGAGGGAAGACAGACGTAAAATGGAACGCGATTGTCGTGAGCTGCCAGGGCTTTAAGGTAGGTGCCGATCTTGTTGGCCACATCACCTGTTCGTGTTGTGCGATCCGAACCCACAAAACATAAATCCACTTTTCCCTGCTGCATGAAATGACCGCCTGCATTATCGGTAATTACAGAGTGTGGGATATTCTGATTGCCCAGCTCCCAGGCCGTCAGGCTCGCCCCTTGATTCCGGGGTCGTGTTTCATCTACCCAAACGTGTATTGGAATTCCCTGCTCCTGTGCCTTGTAAATTGGCGATGTAGCCGTTCCCCATTTTACGCAGGCCAGCCAACCGGCATTGCAGTGTGTCAGGATGTTCACGGTTTTTTTTGTCCGCTTGAAAACTTCCGCAATCAATCCAACACCATGTTCACCGATTTTACGGCACGTATCAATATCATGATCCCTGATTTCAATGGCTTTTTCCAGGCCCCTCTTTATTGCTGTTTCTTTTGACTCAATTCCTGTCAGAGCATAGCGCATTTCGCCAATAGCCCACTGAAGATTTACCGCTGTGGGCCTTGTGGCTAAAAGCTGTTTTCCTGAAAGTTCAAGTATTTCTAACACAGACTTGTTCGGATTCTCCCGAAGTGCCAGCCACATTCCAAAAGCAGCGGTTACCCCGATCAACGGAGCGCCCCTGACCAACATATCGCGAATGGCGGTTGCGGCTTCTTCAACCTTTCTCAACGTTACGATTTGCACGTGATGTGGCAATGTTCTTTGGTCGATGATCTTCACTGAATCATCGATACCGGGTTCAATCCAAATGGAAGATGTAGGATGGGTTTGAGCCATGCAGCAAACCTAACAAAACTAAGGCGAGTGGGGGAATGTGTTTAATTATTTGGAAATCAACAGAGTAGTGCTTTTTGTGAATGTAAGCTAAAAAGCATCTTTCAATTTGAAACAAAACTGATTCATTCACGTAAAAGGAAGCAAGACTCTTTCGAGTATTTGTGTAGAACGAAAATATGAGGCGCTATGGAATATCCAAGCAGTAAAGATTTGAAAGAAAGGGGTCGATTACTTCGACTAAAAACAACCAGGAATTACGACAATCCGCTCGATTCTCTTCTGGTTCATTTCAACAAGGCTTCCAGGATTTTAGATTTAGACAAACGGGTTTACGATCGTTTGCTTGCTCCTATGCAGGAAGTGAAAGTGAATATGCCCGTGGAAATGGATGATGGCCAGATTCATGTCTTTGAAGGCTATCGGGTTCTTCATTCCGACTATATCGGACCCGCCAAAGGTGGCATTCGCTTTGCCGATTGTGTTAACATTAACGAGGTGAAAGCACTGGCTACCTGGATGAGCTTAAAATGTGCCGTTGCAGGTGTGCCTTTTGGCGGGGCCAAAGGTGGCGTTAAGTGTAATCCGCGCAGAATGTCGGCAGGTGAATTAGAGCGTTTAACCCGAAGCTATACGCGGGCCATATCAGATTTTATTGGTGAAAACAAAGACATTCCGGCCCCCGATGTGGGAACCAACGGGCGGGTGATGGGATGGATAGTTGATGAATATTCAAAAATACGTGGTGAGAATGTACCGGCTATTGTTACCGGCAAACCACTAAATCTTGGAGGATCTCTGGGCCGGATTGAGGCGACAGGTAGAGGTGTGATGATTACGGCTGTTGCGGCTATGAGGCAGATTGGTGTTGACGGGAAGAAAGCGACCGCAGCAGTACAGGGATTTGGTAATGTGGGCTCTATTTCAGCGATGTTGTTGCAAGAACAAGGATTGAAAGTGATTGCAATTTCAGATGTGAGTGGAGCCTACGTTAACTCCAATGGTATCAATATTGAAGCCGCTATTGCCTATCGCGATGACAATAATGGTACGTTGGAAGGATTCACGGAAGGCGAAATGATCAGCAATGATGAGTTGCTGGGTCTGGATGTGGATGTATTGGTTCCGGCTGCTTTGGAAAACCAGATTACCGCAAAAAATGTGGGTAATGTGAAAGCTAAATTGATTGTTGAAGGCGCTAATGGTCCGACCACCGCCAATGCCGACCAGGCTTTGTTCGATAAAGGCGTGATGGTAGTTCCTGATATCCTTGCAAATGCCGGTGGTGTTACGGTATCGTATTTCGAATGGGCACAAAACAACAGCAAACTACGCTGGACCAAAGAACGGGTAGAATTTACCCACGACCGCACTATGAACTTTGCATTTGAAAATGTGCATGGCAAGGCACAAGAACACGATGTGAGCCTGAGAACAGCGGCTTATGTGTTAGCGCTCGAAAAACTCGCAAGTGCTTTGAAAAAGTAAAAGCATTTACGATCTAAAATAGCCCAGGGACCCGACAGGTTGATTCAACTTGTTGGGTCTTTGTGTGTTTGAAAGGTTTATGCCCAGAAAGTTTTATGCTGCCAAAGCTTGGATTCAGTAATTCCAAAATTTAACCAGAAAGTACAAAAGAACGGAGTAAGATTGCCTTATGTCGTGGTTCGATAACTGACAATAACGTGGTCCCCCCTTTTCTTGAGCCGAAACCTGATAAGCAACTATTCCTCTTCCGGCTCCTCCTCTGCTGCTTCACTCTCTTCCACCACCTCAGCATCCTCAACCGCAGGTTCTTCATCTGCAGATTCTTCTTCAGCATCATCGAGCGTTACTTTGCCAAGTTCATCCAATAAATGATACCATTTTATGAGTTTCTTGAAATCGCTGGTGTACACACGATCTTCATCAAAATCAGGAACAATTTCACGGAAGTAGGAACGAATATCATCCGAGCTATCTTTTTTAGGATGCGGAATTGTAAGGCCCCCAACTTTTTCCTTCATCGTTTCAAAAACCTTTTTCAATTCAATACCTTCATCGGTTTCCGTATATAGCGTAATACTTTCCAGTGGACTGAAATCATGCATTCGACTGGAAGCAAACTTGGTTTTCCCATCTATCAACGATTTCACAATCAATCCATCAGGTCGTTGCGACACTAATTCGAAAAGCCCGCCCATTCCACTCACTGCTAAAATGTCTTTTAGTTCCATCTTGTCTGTTTGCCGCCAAAATTAAAGGAATTACTCATTCACATTCCCGAATTTTGAAGGCTTTGCACATTTTGAAAGAAACAAATTGGATTTCAAACTTACATCCACCTTCACACCAACCGGTGATCAACCTCAAGCTATTGTGGAATTGGTGGGGGGGCTGCAAAAAGGTGAGCGGGCACAAACCTTATTAGGTGTAACGGGTTCTGGCAAAACTTTTACGGTTGCTAATGTCATAGCACAGGTGAAACGACCCACCCTGGTTTTGAGCCATAACAAAACACTGGTGGCTCAGTTGTATGGGGAGTTTCGACAGTTCTTTCCAGACAATGCAGTGGAGTATTTCGTTTCCTACTACGACTATTATCAACCCGAAGCCTACATGCCGGTTTCCGATACCTACATTGAAAAAGATCTTTCTATCAATGAGGAAATTGATAAACTGCGGCTGAGGGCAACCTCTTCTCTGCTTTCAGGAAGGCGCGATGTTATTGTGGTGGCCTCTGTTTCTTGTATCTATGGCATGGGCAACCCTACTGAATTTCACAAAGGAGTGGTGCCATTAAAGGTGGGCCAGACTATTGGTCGCAATCAGTTTCTACACAGTTTGGTAGATGCATTGTACTCCAGGAGTGATGCTGAATTTGGTCGGGCCACATTTCGTGTAAAGGGTGATACTGTTGATATCAATCTGCCTTCCGTAGATCATGCCGTGCGAATTGTCTTCTTCGATAATGAGATTGAAGAGATTTACCTTTTCGACCCAATCAGTGGAAAGAGGATCGAAAAATTGGAGGAGATTACAATTTTCCCGGCCAACCTCTACATTGCGCCCAAAGATTCGTTTGAGGAAATTCTTTACGAGATTCGTGATGAAATGGTGGAACAGGTGGAATACTACCAATCCATTGGGAAGGAGTATGAGGCCAAACGACTGGAAGAACGGGTCAATTTCGATATTGAAATGATGAAGGAGTTGGGCTATTGTTCGGGCATCGAAAACTATTCTCGTTTCATGGACAGGCGCCAACCGGGGGATCGCCCTTTTTGTTTGCTCGACTATTTCCCCGATGATTTCCTATTGGTTGTTGATGAAAGCCACGTTTCCATTCCCCAGGTAGGGGCTATGTTTGGAGGTGACCGATCGCGAAAAGTGAATCTTGTTGAACATGGGTTTCGTCTTCCTTCTGCTATGGACAACAGGCCACTTACTTTCAATGAATTTGAATCGTTGATAGGCCAGGCCATTTACGTGAGTGCCACTCCTGCCAAGTATGAATTAGAACAGTCTGAAGGGGTTATTGTTGAACAGTTGATACGGCCAACAGGTTTGCTGGATCCGCCTATTGATGTTCGGCCAAGCATCAATCAAATTGATGACCTGCTGGAAGAGATTGATGAACGAACCAAAAAGGCAGAACGGGTGCTTGTGACAACCTTGACAAAGAGAATGGCCGAAGAATTGACGGATTACCTGACCCGGCTGGATATCAGAAGTCGTTATATCCATTCAGAAGTGGATACGCTCGATCGCGTGGAAATCATCAGAGACTTACGCTTGGGGAAGTTTGATGTTTTGGTGGGTGTAAACCTTCTGCGTGAAGGTTTGGATTTACCTGAAGTTTCGTTGGTTGCTGTCTTGGATGCAGACAAGGAGGGATTCCTCAGAAGCCAGCGGTCGCTTACCCAAATTGCCGGTAGGGCAGCAAGGAATGTCAATGGATTGGTCATTATGTATGCTGATCGTGTAACGGACAGCATGCAACGAACCATAGACGAGACCAATCGCAGAAGAAGCAAACAAATGGCCTACAACGAAAAGCATGACATTAAACCAGAGACTGTCTTCAAATCGAAACTCGAAATACTGCAAACTAGCTCAATCCTGGATATGAAGAAGGGTGGTGGTCAGCAGGCATATACAGGTCCGGAGGAATTGAGTCAGGTAGCCGACCCTGTTATTCAATACATGAGCAAGGAACAGTTGGCAAAAAGTATTCTTCAAACCAAACGGAAGATGGAAAAAGCGGCCAAAGAACTCGATTTTCAAAGTGCAGCTAAATACCGTGATGAATGGTACGCATTACAGGAAATGAAGAAAGAAAGATTCGGTGAAGAATAGTTGGTTGAATAAACTATTGTTTCAATCGAGGATCAAGTGCATCGGTTAATCCTTCCCCTAGTAAGTTGTAGAGCGTTACTGTAATGAAAATTGCAAATCCTGGAAAGATGGCCAGCCACCATGCTTCAGGGTAGCTTCTTCCAATAGAAAGTAATTTTCCCCAAGTCATGGTATCAGCAGGTACGCCAATGCCCAGGAATGAAAGTGAGGATTCGGTTAAAATAGCCACAGCAATCCCAAATGCAATGGAGATGAAAACCGGAGTCAATGAATTTGGAATGACATGCTTCAGGATTATTCTCCATTCCGGATAGCCAAGCGCTTGTGCTGCTTCAATATATTCGAGACTTCTAACCCGAAGGATTTCACCACGGATGAAGCGCGCGATACCTGTCCAGCCTAATAATCCAAGAATAGTCATCACCAACATGATGGATGGCGGAGCAACTGCTACGATAGCAAGCAGCAAAAGCAAACGCGGTACTGAAGTAAATATCTCAATCATCCGGGAAATCAGGATATCAACCGGAATTTTGACGCGTGTACCAAGCCAGGGTAATTTCTTAAGAGGCATGGCGACCAAATTCACGGCCACCATAATTCCCAGGAACATGAACAAGCTTAGATGAAACTCCTTGATGAAACTTAACAAGCCTTCTTCGAATGCTGCAGTCAAAGTGAAAGACCGAACATGGAAAGAATAAAAGAATGCAAAATCAACAGACACCAGGTTCATTAAAATGGCAATTCTGCTCATTTTAAAACGGTTATCGCCATAGTATCCTGCAAGAGACCCTAGAAATATTCCTATCAATGAGGCTATGCTCATGGAAACCACACCCACGGCTACCGCAATCCTTGTTCCATGAATCATGCCGGCCGTGACATCACGACCGATGTGATCGGTTCCCAGCCAATGCCTCCACCTCCAGGACTTTACATCTTGTTTCTTAAAAGGGTTCTCAAAAGTTTCTATCAGGTTGTTGTTGTTGGGCAAATAAGGAACCAGTGGCCAGATCGCCCAGTCGTATTCAAGTTCATCCCAGTCGATTGCCTGAAACTTTGGTTCCCAGTTGCTCATGCCAAGGTCAACAGCATATTGCTTGAAAACGGGGGCATGGATTGATCCTTCATAACCACAAAAGATTGGCTTTTCGTTGGCCAAAAAATCAGCAATAACGGCAATAAATACAATCAGATATACGAACCGTAGAGACCAGACCGCTCTTCGGTTTTTCTTGAACTGGCGTTTTACTATCTCGAAATAGCTTTGGTCCAGTTGGGTTACTGTTTCTCGCTGCGACATCTATCTATTTCGATTTGCTGGTGAATGTGATACGAGGATCCACTAATGAATAAAGAATGTCAGAGAAGAGAATGCCCAACATCGTCAAAACTGCCCCAAACATCAATACGGTGAAAACAATTGGATAATCTCTGAACACCACAGCTTCGAATGCCAGTTTGCCCATTCCGGGAATGGTGAAAATCACTTCCAGGATAACTGAACCACTCAATGCAACAGGGAAAACAGAAGCAAACATGGTAATGATCGGGATTAGCGAATTTCGGAAGGCGTGCTTCCAGATAATTTTGTTTTCAGCTACGCCCTTTGAACGTGCTGTTCTGATGTAGTCCTGAAGGATAACGCTTAGCATTCCACCTCTCATCTGACGAGATATGAAAGCTAAAGAGCCATAAGTCCAGCAGAACATGGGTAGAACCATGTGGTGTAATACGTCAACTATTCTATCCCACAAGGGTGCTGTTGATGGTATGCCAAACACTTTGCCGGGTGGAAACCAATTCAAATACGCAGGCTGACAAAGGAAAATAATTAACATGGTAGCTACCCAGAAACCGGGTAAAGAGTAAAGAATAAATAAAATGGTAGTGGTCACCTTGTCGAAGCCGGTATCTTTTTTAATGGCAGTTTGTACCCCAATCGGAATAGCAATTGAATACGCCAGGAAAAAACTGAACATTGAAATCCAGAAGGTGTATTGCAAAGCATCCCAAATACGACTGGTTACTGGTCGTCTGTCCTGGTAAGACATTCCAAAATCTCCACGAATGAATCCTGCACTTATGAAACTGCCCTCAGGAGCCTCTCCAAACCATGGTTTGTCGCCAAACAACCACGTGTGAAATTGACACTTTGTACCATACCAATGTAGGGCAGGGAACATGTTTTTGTCGGGTGTTGCAGTTTTCTGCATTTGTCCATATGCTGATTTGAGATCGGCATATGAAGATTGTACCGGGTGAAGTGACGAGTCTTCTTTAACGTACCCGTCAATCTTCCCAAACAGATTTTGAACCTTAAAATCTTCGGATGTTTTGTGAAGAACGTTTAGCTTCTGTTTTATCAGTCGTAGGCTTTTGGCATTCGTTGAGTTTTTGCTCACCATGTAGCAAGACTCTTCCACCGCTTTAATGCTGTGATAGTATTCAGAAATTTCAGCCCAGTTGCCGTACAGATAAGTTAGTTCGCCTAAATTATCCCGGTGTTTTTTCTTGGCGATACGATGAAGAGAATCGGTGCTGGCCTGGTTGCTAAGAGTAAAATAAAATGCCGGAAGGTGGAGACCTAACTTTTCACGTAACTCAACATAACTTTGCTCCTGGGCCAGTTTTTCAGAGAGTTGCCCTTCCGTACTTTGGGTTCCGAGCATTTGTTCGACAGGGTCGCCTGGGGCAATTTGGCTGAGCATAAAAGTTACCCAGGCAATGATCAGGAAGGTCGGGATAAATATAAGTATCCGCTTAATTATGTATTGAAACATCGGGTGACGGTGTTACGCTGCGGAATCTTAGTTAGCCCATTCTTCTTTTTTCAAAGAAAATGTATTCAGGTCATATCCTGGACGTACCTCGGAGATTCCAATGTTTTCGAATCGGTTATGTGAAATAATCCGTTGCTTCAATGAAAACAAGAAGACATAAGGCACCCGATCATGCAATTGTTGCTGAAACTCATGGTAGAGTGAATTTCTGTACTCTTCATTCAATTCGAAACGAATGGAATCGATAATCTGATCGGTGTATTCGTCACCGAAGCTCACATAGTTGGAACCTCCATCAATGGATTCAGTATGCCAGATTTGTTTGAAATCGTCTAATAGTGGAACGCCTATCCAAGCGCCACAGTAGAGGTCGAAATCATGATCTTTGGTAACCTGGAGGAAAACAGACCACTCCTTGCTTTGCACTTCTATTTCCATTCCAACCTTTCGTCCAACTTCCTGGAGCAACAGACCAATAGTTTCTCTTTGTTGGTTGCCCTGGTTGAATATGTAGGTCAGTGACATAGATGTCATTTCTCCTTCAATTTCTTTGTCTAAAATTCCATCACCATCTACATCGGCCCATCCAGCTTCTGCCAGGAGGCTCTTCGCTATGTTAAGATTGTAGGGATATGGAGAAATGCTTGAATTGTAGTAAGGTCGGCTTGGGTGAACTGGTCCGATACACTTTGAGGCCAAACCATAAAATACATTGTCAATGATTTGATCAGTATTGAACATATGTGCCATTGCTCTCCTTACGGTTGCATCACCAAGAATAGGATGCTCCATATTTAAACCTACATAGTAATATGCGAATGCATCAGGTGCGTTTAAGTCAAAGTCTTTGGTAAACGATTCGTCCTCTTGCAATTCAACGAAATCCTTGGGTTTTGCAGCCGTGCTTACGTCTAATTTTTCTCCTTTCATGGCCACCAAGGCAGTGGTTTGGTCGTTATAGACTTCGTGAATGATTCTTGGAGGAACCACAACAAAATTTGGGTCCGTTTTGGCAAGTTCATCTCCCCACCAGTTTTCCTTTCTGATTACTTCCACACGTTGACCTGTAACCCATTCACCCAGGGAATAAGCGCCACAGCCTACAACAAATTCCTTTTCACGCATGAATTTTTCTGAATTGAAATGGTTTCCGAATTTGATGATGTCCGGATCTGCTTTTAATCTTTCCTGGTTTTCGGCTTGATTTAGTTCATGTAAACTGAACTTGTCCATGATGCCTTCAGCATCATAGATGTATTTTGGAATCAGCGTATATAATCCACTACTTGTTTCACTTCTGATGTATTGGTCTTTGGTATAGAAAACAAAGTTTTTCGGATCCTCAGGGTTAGTCCAGATTGAATCCAGGAATTCATAGTAAGGTCGGGAACGCTCAGTGTCACACATTGGGTTTTTAATACACTTCAATGTGAAGGCGACATCATGCCCTGTTACTGGTTCACCATTGTCCCATTTGGCTTCCGGGCGAATGTTATATTCAATTTTCAATCCACCCGCATACATACCTTCTTCCAATATTGTCATGGTTGGTCTTGCCTGCGCAATGATCGGCACAATGTCCTGTGTTTGACCGTCTATGGAAAGTAAACCGGAAAAAAGATGACCTTGAACATATGTTGAACTTGCTCCTTGAGAGATGTAAGGATTTAATCCATCGGGATCGGACAATTCATGTACCCAAACGGTGTGTGGATCACGATGTGAACTACTGGTTGTTTCACCACCATTTTCAGACCCGTCTCCATTACAGCTTACGAGTAAAAAAGTGGAGACCAAACTGATGGAAAAAAGTTGAAAAGCTCTTTTTATGGTCATGATTATTCAGGTTTAGGATTATCTGGAAAGAATTGATTGTAGGGCGTTTGCCCGGTGGTGATTTTAAAGAGAACGCAAATATAAAACATAAAGCAACAAAGGCTGTTGCACGGCTGGTGCGGTAACGGTTCTTGTAAATTTGAGGTTCCTGCAAATGTAAATTTCCTTTGATGAAAACAGTTTTTATTACAGGTGGAACCGCCCTTGTGTGACCCCGGCTTTCAGAAGTAATGATTAAGCAGGGATTTGAGGTCAGGTTTTTGGGAAGAAAAGCAGGAGAGCATAAAGGAATCCACGTTTTCGAATGGAATCTTAAAGCCATGAGCCTTGATCATGATGCCTTGAAGGGAACAGATGCTGTAGTGCACCTTGCCGGTGCATCGATTGGTGAAAGGCTTGCATTGAACCGTACAAACGCGTTATCCTTGAAAGCCGGGTAAAGTCGGATAGATTGCTCCATCACTCAATTGCCAAACACAACTCTAGGTTAAAACAGATTGTTGCCGTGCCTCTACGAATGATACACCATTTAGCTTGGAGTAGGCCCAACTGGCAAAATCAAAATAACTGAGTCCAATGGTGTTCATTTCAGGGCAGTCTTCAGATTTCAAAATAACAGCATAAAATTCCTTCAGTTTAATCTGAGCTTCATCTGAATCTGCGAAAGCGGCAATTTGCTTTAAATGATCGAGAATCAATTCCTCGAATTGCATGGGATTGGCCGCCTGTCCAATAGCCCTTTTAGTGGACTTCAACAGGGATTCGAGAATATCAAAATTTCCCAACTCGTAATGTAAAATGATGCGCATGATCATCACCACCAGGTATTTACTTTCGTTGGTGTAGCGGTAGCGGTGGTGCTCTTCGTTCATGGTTTTGTTCAACCATTCAAGACTAGCTTTGTGTTTTTCAAGGCCAAAATATGTGGTGGCAATTTCCAGGTAGAAGTCGTTAAGTTTCCTTTCATTCAATTGCTTCGAGTAAAAAGTGAGTCGTTCCTCAATGCTTTTAATAACAGGAATGTTCTTGTCATATTCTGAAGAGAGATTATTTTTTTCAATCTGCAGTGCGTTAAAGGTTAGCAGGTATGATTGCTGATAATGCGATGCCCTGGGGAATTTCTCGTTGGTAAATTCTTCGAATTCTGAGAAAAATCGATCGAAATCTTCAAATCGTCTTAACAGGTTTAGCATGAGCAGCAAATTGAACATACCGCCCAGGTAAAGTGTCTTAAAAATGATTTTCAGGTTGGGTTGTTGATTGAATAATTCAACCGTTTTGGTTCTGTATTTGAGACTTTTTTCATTGTCGCCAATAGCCCTGTAATAGTAGCCATACAAACTGTTGAAGTAATATTTTGCCTCAAACGACTGTGCCTTGTTCTCACATTGCAGCAATTCAGTTTCAAGAATTTTGGCGAGTTCTTCCTTGGCTTCGGAGGTTCTTATATCACCACCAAATTTGGCGTAAATGCTGAGGTGCGTTTTTTTTCTCAACCAGGCTAATTCAGTAGCGTTTGAGATGGTTTGCAGTAAATCTTTTTTATAGAGATAGGCGGCTTCCTTGTTCTGATATTCGTTTTTATCAATGGGAATCAGGCGATCAGTCAATTCCCGAATCCGCCAAAGGGCATAATAATTTTCGTTTTCCTCTGCCAGTAATTTAGCTTTTCGGGTCAGTTTTTCAGCTTGCCTTTTTAGCCCTTTGTCCAATAGAATCTCAATGTCGATGATCAGTTTCTTGAGTTGTGCCTGTGGGTCGTTCTGAGCCTGGTATTCCCGCAAGCTTCTCATTAATAAATTTGAGAGATAATTTTTAGCTGTGGGTAAGTTAAAGGAAGGATTGTTCTTTGAAAATTTTCGGGTAATTTTCTCAGACTCAAAGTTTTCCATGGAGTCGATGTAGTCAAATAACTTTAGGTAAAATCTATCATCTCCTTCGCTGCGGTTTTGCTTGTAAGCAAACTTTTTGAAGTAGGCCCGTTCTCCCTTAGAAAGCCGTTTGATCAATTGATGCAAGTCGTCTGAATGCGTCATTATCTCTGTTGTTGATTTCAACCATTAACCTTGGCGTTAATAGAAGAATTAGGAATTCTTTAAATGGTAGATCGAATTGCTAAAGGTGAGGGATTCTTGACAAGCGGAATATGAAATTAATGATATTACGCGATTTCACGTAGAAGCTGATCACAGAATCAGCTATTGTAGTTCAAATTTGTAGAAAGCCAGCGCCCCACTTTGTCGAGTTCCATTTGCTTGCGGCCAGCGTAATTTTCAACCTGGTCTTTTCCGATTTTACCCACACCAAAATAGCCCTTTTTGGCGATTTTGGGCGATTTTTGCTATTTTTTGGATTTGAGGGAATTTCCAAGGCTTTTTAATTTTTTTGGCGATTCTATATA
>PVBE010204838.1_pt1 | contig 16759 bp, 16 predicted proteins | sample 1631181 | NCBI WGS metagenome assembly PVBE01 (sample SAMN08397723, study PRJNA350692) | Marine metagenome, whole genome shotgun sequencing project. | isolation source: water | place: Pacific Ocean | collected 2012-04
AGGTATCCGCCGCCCGCCCCGTACATCGAGTCGACGTAGACATTCAACCCTGCGGCCTTTATGGCGTCCAGGTGCACAAGCGCAGCGATTCTCTCGAAGTAGGGTGGAGTAGGGTCCAAGTCGACGATAAGGTTGTTATTGCGGCTCTCAGCGACGCTGCTGACGGGTCTGGCTGGTACCTGGGCGATGGACTGCTCCAGCCGGTCTGTGATCCCCTGAGTGGCGCTTCCGGCGTAGTCAGGTTTGAACTTGAACCCGTTCCATTGCCCAGGGTTGTGGCTAGCGGTGATGATAGCTGCGCCGCCAGCCTGTTGATGCAGGACGTTGTAGCTGAGGACGGGAGTAGGTGCAGACTTATCGGCCAGATAGACTTTGATCCCCTGGGCGGAGCAGACGTCGGCAACAGTCTGGGCGAACTCTGGAGACAGGAACCTGGTGTCATAACCCACAACCAGGCCCCAGTCTGCCACTCCGACCTCTTTCAGGTGGGCGCAGAGTCCTTCAGCACAACGGGCTACGTTTTCAAAGGTGAAGTCCTCGGCGATCAATGCGCGCCAGCCGTCTGTTCCAAATCTAATGTCCGTCAAATCAGTCCCCCAGATGATGCCTGGATGCCAACAGCATATCTCAAGCAACGCCCGTTGTAAGCAGTTCTACGGCGTAGCTACGCGCTAACCACTACCTCCAGGAAATATCAGTGATTAAAAAAGGGTCTTCGGGTTAACCCCGAAGACCCCATTCTGTTGCTAGAAGTAAAGCTTGCGGCTGATAGCCGTCAGCTAATGGCTAGAGTCCGGCATCCGCGCGGAGGGCGTCGGCCTTGTCGGTCTGCTCCCAGCTCAGGTTCAGTCCTTCTCGACCGAAGTGGCCGTAGGCGGCTGTGGGCTGGTAGATGGGGCGGCGCAGATCCAAGTCACGGATGATGGCTGCGGGACGCAGGTCAAAGTGCTTGGCGACCAGCTCGTGGATCTTTTCGCTGTCCACCTTGTTGGTGTCGAAGGTCTCAACTGCCACCGAGATGGGAGTTGCCACACCAATGGCGTAGGAGACCAGTACCTCGGCGCGGTCGGCAAGGCCGGCGGCAACCAGGTTCTTGGCGACGTAGCGGGCAGCGTACGCGGCCGAGCGGTCAACCTTTGTGGGATCCTTTCCGGAGAATGCTCCACCGCCGTGACGGGCGATGCCGCCGTAGGTGTCAACGAGAATCTTCCGGCCGGTCAGTCCGCTGTCACCGGCGGGGCCGCCGATGACGAACCGTCCGCTGGGGTTAACAAAGATCTTGGTGTCGGCATCAATCAGGTTGGCCGGGACGATCTTTTTGATGACGTGTTCGGTAACGTCCTTTTCGATCTGCTCGTTGGTCGCATCTGGGTCATGCTGGGTGCTGATGACCACTGTGTCTACGCGGGCGGCGACACCATGGCGATACTCAACGGTTACCTGGGACTTGCCGTCTGGGCGGAGATAAGGAACGATGCCCTCTTTCCGGACCAGGGCCAATTGCTCAACCAATCTCTGGGAAAGGCTGACGGTCAGCGGGAGAAGCTCGGGAGTTTCGTTACAGGCGAAGCCAACCATCATTCCTTGGTCGCCGGCGCCGGTGGCCAGCATGGCTTCTTCAGCGGCGTCACCGCGTTGTTCCAAGGCGGTGGTGACACCCTTGCTGATGTCCTGGGACTGTTCTTGGATGGCAACCATGACTCCGCAGCTGGTGGCGTCGATACCGTATTCGGAGTCGGTGTAGCCAGCTCGAGCCAGGGTGTCGCGAACAATGGTGGGAACGTCCACATAGGAAGATGTGGTGATCTCACCCATGACGACTACCAGACCGTTGGTGACGGCGGTCTCACAGGCAACGCGGCCCATGGGGTCGTCCTTGAGGACAGCGTCCAAGACACCGTCTGAGATTTGGTCACAGAGTTTGTCCGGGTGACCTTCTGTAACCGACTCTGAAGTCAGCAGATAGCTAGGGGACTCATGAAAGAGCATTGGCATGATGATTTCTCCTGTATTTGACCTGGGGTTTACTCAAGCCCCAGGTCGTGCAATTCGGTTGATTCTAGATTGCGCAGGTTAGCTTAGGTTCCTTCTTGCCAGCTGTCCTGGTACTTCTGTTGGGCGGCGGTGAGCACATCGATGCTGATGCCCATGGACTGGAGCTTCAGTCGTCCAATCTCGGCGTCCATGTCGGCAGGCACAACGTGGACTCCGATGGGCAATTTGCCCTTGTTGACGTAGATGTACTCTGCGGAGAGAGCCTGGTTGGCGAAGCTCATGTCCATCACTGCGGAGGGATGACCCTCAGCGGCGGACAGGTTGACCAAACGGCCGTCGGCCAGCAGGTAGATCAAACGACCATCTTTCATCGTGTATTCCTCGACGAAGGGTCGCAGTTCCCGGCTGGAAGTGGACATTTCCTTCAGTGAGTCGATGTCGATCTCATCATTGAAGTGACCACTGTTGGAGAGGATCGCACCGCTGGGCATGACTTCGATGTGCTCCCGTCCCACGGCGTGCAGGCCGCCGGTCACGGTGATGAACACCTCACCAGTCTTCGAGGCCTCGATCATGGGCATGACCTGGAACCCGTCCATGACGGCTTCCAGCGCGCGGACTGGGTTGGTCTCACAGACGATGACGTGGGAGCCCATGCCCTTGGCACGGGAGGCGACACCACGGCCGCACCAACCGTAGCCGGAGACAACGACGCGGCGTCCCGCCCACAGGATGTTGGTGGCTCGGGTGATGCCGTCCAGTGTGCTCTGACCGGTGCCGTAGCGGTTGTCGAAGAAGTGCTTGGTTTCGGCGTCGTTGACGGCTATGACCGGGTACTTCAATTGACCCTCAGCGGACATGGCGGTCAGGCGGATGACGCCGGTGGTGGTCTCTTCTGTGCCACCGACAACGTCGGGTAGCAGGTCCGAGTGCTTGGTGTGCAGCAGGGTCAGCAAGTCTGCACCGTCGTCCATGGTCACCTGGGGTTTGACGGCCAAAGCCGATTCCAGGTGCTCATAGTAAGTCGTATCGTTCTCGCCCTTGATGGCGAAGGTCGGGATACCGTACTCCTGGACCAGTGCCGCAGCAACGTCATCCTGGGTGCTGAGCGGGTTGCTGGCGCAGAGGGTCAGGTCTGCTCCGCCATCACGCAGGGCGATGGCCAGGTTGGCCGTTTCGCTGGTCACATGCAGGCAGGCAGACATGCGAATACCGGCGAGGGGCTTTTCCTTCTCAAATCGCGCTCGGATGAGCTCCAATACGGGCATTTCGCGTCCGGCCCATTCAATCTTGTTGACTCCGTCTTTAGCCAGGGACAGGTCTTTAACGTCCCCTTTGGTCTGTTGTGATGCCAAGTTGTTCTCCTTGCGTCAGGTCTCGTCGATATGTGTTTTACGGACCCGCATTTTATTGACTACGTTTTAAGAATTACGTTGTCTTGATGGATATCTCTTGTGTTAGGCGTCGTCACCGTACGACGTTGGATGACCACCGGCAATCCATGAGGGGGTGCCGTCATCGATGTTGTAAAGGTTTTCCGAATCGTAACCCATTGCCCCGGCCATCTCGCAGGCCAGGCCGCTTCGGACACCAGCAGCGCAGATGAACAGGAGTTTCTTGTCGGTGGGAATCTCGCTGATCCGGTCGGTCAGGTCGTCCACTGGGATGTGGATGGCACCGGTTACGTGTCCGGTGACCCATTCATCGTCCCGTCGAACATCGATCACCACGGTGCCGTCTGGATCCGCAGCGACGATGGACTGTCCTTCAGCTGAATCAACCCTGAAGTAGGGTTCGCCTGGGTCTTGTCTTGGCATTTATGTCCTCCTGGACCTTGCCGGTCCCTAGCTTAAATATCTACCCGTCACCGGGGCGAGTTTTCGTTTCAGGTCTTCCGGTATCTGGTCTTTCTGAGTGATGATGGCATCCCGCAAAGCTGATTCACAGGAGCAGGTGCGTTCTCCACCCAATGCGGGAATGACTTTCTTCAGCATCGCCTTGGAAGTTTCCACGTTCCTCATCAGGTTGGCAATGACCATGTCCACGGTTACAGACTCGGCCGATTGGTGCCAGCAGTCGTAGTCGGTGATCCAGGCCATGGTGGCGTAGCACATCTCAGCTTCACGAGCCAGCTTTGCCTCAGGCAGTGCGGTCATGCCGATGATGTCTGCTCCCCAGGAACGGTACATGAACGATTCTGCCTTGGTGGAGAAAGCGGGTCCCTCCATCACGACCATGGTGCCGCCGGGGTGGACGTTGATGTCCAGGGCTTGGGCTGCATGGTGAACAGCGTGGCTGGTGTCGGCGCAGAACGGTTCAGCCATTGCCACGTGGACGACTATATCGGTCTCGAAGAACGTACTCTCCCGCAACCGGGTCCGGTCAATCAATTGACTTGGGATCACCAGGTCCAGCGGCGCGAACTCCTCTTTCAGACTGCCGACGGCGCTCACCGAGATGATCCGCTCAACACCCAATGTCTTAAGTGCATAGATGTTGGCCCTGACGGGAATATGGGATGGGTTGAAGCGGTGGCCCTTGCCGTGCCGCGGCAGAAACGCGACCTTCACACCCTCTAGTTCTCCGACCATGATGGAGTCGCTGGGTTTGCCGAAGGGTGTATCCACATCTACGGTCTCGACACCGGTCAGGCCGTCCATCTCATACAGACCGCTACCGCCAATCACCGCTATTGTCGCTTGTTTCGTTGTGCTCATAGGTTCTGTATCTATTCAGCCGAATCGACGGCTGACTTTAGGCTCTGATTGAATGGAGGGCGGGCGATTCCGGCCTCGGTGATGATCGCGCTGACATATTGGGCAGGGGTGACATCGAATCCCGGGTTGAACGCTTCAACACCATCTGGGGCAACAGGCACGCCTCGGAACTCTGTTACTTCGTCGGAGGAACGTTCCTCTATCTCGATCTGGTCGCCGTTACTCAGGCTCATGTCCACAGTGCTGATCGGAGCGGCGACATAGAAGGGGATTCCATTTTCCTTAGCCAGCACTGCCAGGCTGTAGGTGCCGATCTTGTTGGCGGTGTCGCCGTTAGCGGCTATGCGGTCGGCACCGGTTATCACACAGCCAATCTCTCCTCGACGCATCAGCATTCCAGCGGCCGAGTCCACAACCAGAGTGGACGGTATGCCAAGCTTCTTGAACTCCCAGGCGGTTAACCTGGCGCCCTGGAGGAACGGTCTCGTTTCAGTGTTAAACACGCTAAAGCGTTTGTCGTTTTCCCAGTTGGCTCTGATGACTCCAACTGCCGTGCCAAACGCAGCGGTGGCCAGCGCGCCAGCGTTGCAGTGGGTCAAGACTGAACCGCCCTCTGGGATCAGGTCTTTACCGTGATCGCCCATGCGGCGGTTGATGACCTCGTCCTCTTTTTCCATGGCGATGGCTTCGGTCAGGAGGCGGGATTTGATACTTGCGGTGTCCGGTTCTGCATCGGCGATGCCGACCATGCGGTCAACGGCCCACATCAGGTTCACGGCGGTGGGCCGCGCGGCCTTGATGGTGGCCCCGGCTCGGTTGAGTTGCTCCATGAAGGCGGGTTTGTCGGCGATATCCGTATCCCTGGCGGCCATTGCCACTGCGTAGGCAGCAGTCACGCCGATGGCTGGTGCACCGCGTACCTGCATCGTCTTGATGGCATTGACTGCTTCCAGATACCCGTGCGCCTCCACGATGACTTCTTCGGAGGGTAGGCGGGTTTGGTCAAGCAGCCTGAGTGTGCCGTTGGCCCACTCAATGGGTCGAATCTCGTTCACCGGATATGCTCCCAGGGCGTTACGAAAGGGGTTCGTTTTCGTTCTTAAAAGTCTAGAATGCTACTCAAGGTTATGTTCGGTGGGCGCATGGCATAAAAAAAGCTTCTCAAGAAATAGAGAAGCTCACAGTTCCACTGAGCCCCCCTCATCTTTCGCCTAACGATATAATCGCCAGACGCCGGAATTAGCACCGTATCTAGGTCCTTCCATGAAGGACGTGGACCGGTTGCTAGGCTTCATCGGGCCGTCCCCTCTGCCGTTCTGGATAAGGGTTTCTGAGTTGCAGTCGATTTTTGAGCGCGTTTTCGGGTCGAGTAAATGTTACTAAGGGGCCGTCATGCTGTCAAGAAGAGTGGTTCGGTAACGGAAATAGCCCTTCAGACGTGAACCACGCTCAAATATAGTTGACACAGGCTTCGGAACGGCAACATAATACCCGCTAACTTAAAGGAATCCGACTATGTTTGTTACGGAATCAATGACCATCTCCGGCCTTTCTTGCAGATGAATACACCCAGGCTATCACTACCAGCCGAAGACCTGGGCCTGTTCACGGATCTCTATGAATTGACCATGTCCCAGGCGTTCCTGCGCCAGGGTATGACCGCCACCGCAACCTTCAGCCTCTTCACGCGGACCTATCCTTCCAATCGCGGTTACTTTATCTCCGCAGGCCTGGAAGATGTGTTGGATTACCTAAGTGATCTGAACTTCAGCGGAGAGGCCATAACCTACTTGAGAAGCACGGGCATATTCTCTAAGGATTTCCTGGAATACCTCAGGGACGTCCGGTTCACCGGCAGCGTCCGGGCCATTCCGGAAGGACGGTTGTATTTCACGGACGAACCGGTGGTTGAGATCACCGCTCCGCTGATCGAGGCGCAGCTGGCCGAGACGTTCATCATCAACCAGGTAAATCTCCAAAGTATGCTGGCAACCAAAGCCGCCCGCTGCGTCTGGGCTGCCCAAGGTCGGGGCATCGCCGACTTCGCATCTCGACGCACCCACGGCACGGATGCCGCACTGAAGATGGCACGGGCTAGCTACATCGCCGGGTTCACGTCAACCAGCAACGTGCTTGCTGCTAATCTCTACGGGATACCACCAGTGGGCACCATGGCCCACTCATTCATCTCCAGTTTCCCATCTGAACTGGAAGCTTTCAGGGCATATGCCGAATCTTTCCCGGACTGGACAGTGTTGTTGGTGGATACCTATGACACTATTACCGGCACCTGGAACGCGGTGCAGGTAGGGAAGGAGTTGGAGGAACTTGGTCACAAGTTGGTGGCCGTCCGTTTGGACTCGGGAAACTTTGACGAACTGAGCCGCAAGGTGCGGAAGATACTGGACGATGCAGGTCTGGATTATGTAAAGATACTGGCCAGTGGCGGCCTGGACGAATATGAACTGGAAACCCTGGTTAAAGACGGAGCGCCGATAGACCTATTTGGCATCGGCACCAAGGCAGGGGTATCGGCAGACGCTCCATGGTCAGACATGGCCTACAAGTTGGTCAGTTACGATGGCAAACCCGTCATGAAGCTCAGTGAGGATAAGACATCTCTGCCAGGGGCTAAGCAGGTGTACCGCACCAAAGATATGAACGGGATGTTCGCCCGAGACATCATCGCCTCGGAGAATGAAAACCTGCCTGGTGGGCTGCCGCTCCTGGAAGAATTTATGAAAGATGGCCACCGCACTTCGACTGCACCGTCGCTCGAAGAAATAAAGACGCGTTTCCATGAAGACTTTGCCGCTCTGGATGACCGGTTCAAGGTATTGAAGAACCCGCCCCGATTCCCGGTCGGCCTCAGCAGCAAACTAGAGCGTCTTACTTCCGAGGTCAGGGAAGAGGTCCTGGGTGCCAACGTATCCGACAGCGATTAGAATTCACCGGATAGAAATGATCTGTCCAACAAGGTCTAACTAACAAATGAAAACAGCTGTATGCATGAAATTCGTGCCGGTGATATCACGAATCAAATTCGATTACGAAGCCAAGACCATCGTCCGTGAGGGCGTTCCATCTGAGGTCAATCCGTTTGACCTTCTGGGAGTCGTCCGCGCCGTTGAGTTAAAGAATTCGCCCGAAGATGAAGTGGTGGTTATCTCCATGGGGCCGCCAGCGACCAGTGAAGGGCTCACCAACTGCGTGGCTCTGGGGGCTGACCGGGCCGTCTTACTCTCAGACCGGGCGCTGGCTGGGTCAGACACCCTTGCCACTTCCAGGGCCTTGTCTTTGGTGTTGCGGCGGGAGCAGCCAAACTTGATCATCTGCGGTCGTAACAGCACCGACGGTGAAACCGGCCAGGTCGGCCCGGGGATAGCCCAAATGATGGGCATCCCCCACGTCAGCCACGTGCGAAAGTTGGACCTGAGCGCAGACGGAAAGTCTGTGGTCGTTGAGCGGATGACCGATGAAGGTTCCCAAACCCTGGAATGTGACCTGCCCGCCGTGATCTGTGTCACCGAGGGTGTCGCCCCGGAGCTTTATCCCGACAAAGAACAGATGGAGCGGGCGGAAGTCATCCCGGCCGAGGTTATCACCTGCGCTGACCTATCTGCTGACCTGAGCCAACTTGGGGCCGAGGGCTCACCAACCTGGGTGGATGAGATTCGATTGGTGGAACCAAACCGTCTTGGAGTTCTGCTGGAAGAATCGACACCCGAAGACGCCGCCAAACAGGCCGCTGAGGCGCTGAGACAACGCCTAGCAGAACTTGCTGCTGAGTCTGAGAACGAGGCCGAACAGGACGCCGGAGCGCTTCCCAGGTACCCCGGTGCCAAAGAACAAAGCATCTGGGTGGTGGCTGAGAATACCAGCAGCGGTCTGGCCCACGTCACATTTGAATTGCTGGGTAAAGCCCGTGAATTGACCCAGTTCACCAAGAGCGAGGTGGTGGCGGTACTGATCGCGCCGCCCAGCGAAGAGAAGATCTCAACCCTGGCCGCCCAAGGAGCCGACCGGGTGCTGGTGCTGGATAGCTCCCGGTTGGGGCCGGTATGCGGCCTGGCTGTAGGAAACGCGTTTGCCGCCGCGGTTGAAGCCGAGAAACCCTACGCAGTGCTGTTTGCCTCCACCGCCGACGGCGGCGATCTGGCCTCCCGTTTGGCTGCCAGGATGGAACTGGGGCTGACTGGTGATGTGATCGACCTGGAGATCAATTCCGATGGGAGACTGGTCCAGTTGAAACCCGCGCTGGGTGGCAATGTGGTAGCGCCCATCATGTCGAAGACCCTCCCCAACCTTGTTACCCTGCGACCAGGGTTGCTCACGCCAGTCACACCGGAACCGGACGCCACGGCACCAGTGGAACAGATCCCAGCAGTGCCGTTTGACGGCTCGGACATACGCCTGTTGAAAGAAGAATTTCAGGAAGACCAGGAAGGCATCATTCTGGCCAATGCTCCGGTGGTGATCGGGGTTGGTATGGGTCTTGGCTCACCGGATAACGTGGCCAAGGTCCAAGAGATGGCCCGATCCGTTGGAGCAAGCATCGCCACCACCAGGGATGTGATACATGAAGGTTGGTTGGCTCAACAGATGATGGTGGGTATCAGCGGCCGCACCATCGCGCCCACGGTCTACATCTCGGTTGGTATTCGTGGAGCGTTCAACCACACCGTTGGATTACAGCGCTCCGGAGTGATCATCGCCATCAACCAAAACCGGCGGGCGGTCATGTTCCGTTCTTCCGACTTTGGGATAGTCGGAACCTGGGAAGAATACCTGCCCCCGCTGATGGAAGAACTTCGTCCGATCTTGCTTGAGTTGACCTCGCCGTCAGCTTAGGTTGCCTGGTTTCTTAACGCCCTGGCAGTACCCTTGGATTCACTTGACACAGATTCCATGACACTGGAAAATGGCAGGGCGTGAATCTGAGGGGCATTGGTAGGCATACCAAGCCCAGTTTTACGCATAATGGGAGAGTCACAAAATGGATTTTGGCTTAACAAAAGAGCAAGAAGACCTTCGTCAAGAAGTCAGGAAATTCATCGACGATAACGTCAGTCAAGGACTCCTTGATGAGATGGAAGCCGGTGAGGAAGGGGGCCGCGGTCCCGAGTACCGAGACCTCGTCAAGAAGGTTGCTGACAAGGGTTGGATCGGCATCAGCTGGCCTAAAGAGTATGGCGGCCAGAGCGGTAGCCGCATCGACCAGTACATAGTAGAAGAAGAGTTCATGCGTCGGGGTATCGGCATCGGTGGCGCGGGAAGCGGAGCGCCAGCCATCCTGGCCGCAGGGACCGAGGAACAGAAAGAGTATTTCATTCCTGGGATGATCCGCGGCGAGATCATCTTCGCCTTGGGTTTCACCGAGCCCCAGGCAGGAGCCGACCTGGCCGGTCTGCAATGCCGGGCAGTGCGAGACGGTGACGATTTCGTCATCAACGGCCAGAAGATGTACACCTCGGCCGCCCACTACGCCTCCCACATCTACATGATGTGCCGAACTGATCCAGACGCTCCCAGACACCGGGGTATCTCAATCTTCCTGATACCCATGGACACACCTGGAATCACGGTTCGACCTCTTTGGACCATCCAGAGTGATCCGCCAGCCCCTCCTGGCACCACCTACGGCATGCCCAGGACCAACGAGACTTTCTTCGAGAATGTCCGCGTTCCAGCCTCCTGCATGCTGGGTGAAGAGAACGGTGGTTGGTATGTCGGCGCAATGGGCTTGAACCTGGACCGCGTTGGTGCCAGCCGTTACCTGATCTCCGTTCGCCGTGACGAGGATATCGTCAACTGGGTCAAGGAAAATGACTTCAATGGGTACTCCCCCGCTGAAAACCCGGCCGTGCGCGACAAGATCGCTGAGATGTGGACAGAGGCTCAGGTCTGCCGTCTGATGACCATGCGCAGTATGTCGCTGGTCAATCGGGGCGGTAACTTCACCTATGAAGGCTCAGCGGAGAAGGTGTGGGCGCCGGAACACGGCGTGAAGACCACTGAATCCATCTCCCAGATGCTTGGCCCGTACGCCCAGCTATTGAGCAATTCTGAAGAGAACATCGAAGACGGACTGTTCGCCCACAACCTTATGGGTTCGTTCCAGTCTGGCATCAACCACGGCAGCGTGCAGATCATGCGCGACCAGATGGCTCGCCGTGGTCTAGGCATGCCCCGAGGCTAACGGCGCAGCCGTGTTTCGTACGCTGCGCGGGGAACCGGGTCAAACCTAATGCGTTATGCCGATTTGGCATGACCTCAAGAACAAGGACAACCATGGATATATTGCCCACAGAAGAAGAACAGATGCTCAAGAACGTGGCCCGGGAGTTTCTGGAAGCAGAAGTCTCCACGGCCCTCGTTCGTGAGATGGAACTTGACGGCCTTGGCTACCCACCGGCCCTCTGGAAACAGATGGCAGAACTGGGTTGGCTTGGTATGTCTATCCCCGAACAATACGGCGGCCAGGGACTGCCCATCACCTATCTCGGCCTGATCCTTCAGGAAGCCGGTCGCGTGATGGCGCCAGTGCCGCTCCACAGCACCATGGTGGGAGCTCTCACAATCGCTGTGGAAGGTTCCGACCAGCAAAAACAGGAGATCCTGCCTGCTGTATCAGATGGCAACATGGTGCTCACTTGGGCTGTCCACGAACGGGATGCTCGGTTAATCCCAGAGGCAATGGAGCTGGAAGCCAAGGCTGACGGCGATGGCTGGGTTCTGCACGGCACCAAGATGTTCGTCGACAACTTTGTGGTGGCCGATCGTTGTTTGGTGGCCGCCCGGACGTCACCGGCATCCGCTGCCAATCAGGGAATCTCGCTGTTCTTGGTCGATCCCAATGGCAGTGGCGTGAACCAGACGGCTTTGGTCACCCTGGCCAAAGACAAACAGAGCCGGGTGGACTTCAATGACCACAGGATTGAAAGTGGGGCTCTGGTGGGCGAGGTTGACCAAGGCTGGCCGCTGGTGGAAGCCATGCTGGACCGCGGCACCGCGCTGCTCTGCTGCCAGATGGTTGGAGCGGCCCGCAAGGATGCCGAGATGGCCATCGAGTACGCCAAAAACCGTGTAGCTTTCGGAAGGCCGATTGGCTCGTTCCAGTCGGTGCAGCACATGCTGGCCGACATGCTGCTTCACGTTGACGGCGGCGAGATGCTGACCTTTGAGGCCTTGTGGAAGATGGACGAAGGACTCCCTGCCTCGGTTGAGGTTTCCCAGGCCAAAGCCTTCTGCAACGAGAAGTGCGAATCTGTGGTGCGTACCTCCCAGGTGATCCATGGCGGTATCGGCTTCATGATGGAGTTCGATCTGCACCTGTGGTTCCGCCGGGTCACGTCATGGTCACTGCGCCTTGGCACAACCTATGACCACCGGGCCAGGATCGCCTCAGCCCTGCTGGACGTTCCGGGACGAGTGCGTTTGGGTATGCCTCTGCCAGTGAGCGCCTAACCAGTCTCAGCACAGCTAGTCGGATTCTTGATTGAAACAACACGAGCTGCCAGGTGAATGGCAGCTACGTTCACGGAGAGTGACCAATGGCCAAAGACATCGTATGCGGAAAAGAGATTGACGAGGACCAAGCGAGAGCTCAGGCCTCACAGACTTCCCATGGCGCGTCAGAAGTAGACCCGACCCAGGGCACCAGGATCTTCCATGACGGCCAGTGGCTGTACTTCTGCGGACTGGACTGCCGGGGCAAATTCCTGGCCAGCCCGGAGACCTACCTCTCTTAGTCTGCCAAACTTTTTGCTAACTTGATTAGGGATGGAGAGAAACTATGCCTGACGCTATCAAACTAGACCCCAAGAAGACAGCATTCATCATCATCGATATGGTGAATGCCATTGCCAAAGGTGGCCCAGGGCCGGATTACACTTTGCCCGACAACCGCAAGGACATCGTGGCCAGCTTTCAGAAGATGATCGCCCACTGCCGGAAGGTCGGGACGCCGCTTATCTACATCACCACCCACCGCCGGGAAGACAATGCTGACGGGCCAAAGACCGTTTCCGACATCGGTGGCGGCGGCGGTAATCCAATGCTTCCGGGCAGCGCAGCGGTAGATGTCATCGACGAGTTGGCCATGCAGCCCGAGGACTTCCTACTGGTGAAACCCAGGTTCAGCGCGTACTACGGCACCAACCTGGACCAGGTCCTGCGGCATCTGGGCACTGAGACCATCCTAGTGGGCGGTATATCCACCCAGCGCAGCGTCGAAGGCACGGCTCGGGACGCTAAGAACAGGGATACCCAATGTGTCGTGGTCAGCGACTGCTGCACGGCGGGTGAGGTGGATGTCCATGAGATGACCATCAACCATGTGCTACCGTTGCTGGTCAGGGTCAGAAACACCGACGAAACCATCGAAGCACTCAGTTAACCCAAGTAAGCAAACAAAAAGGCCACCTCCAATTGGAGGTGGCCTTTTTGTTTGCTTACTTGTTTACGACTTAATCGTCGTAAGGGCGAAGTTTGACCTGGTGTAGGGCTGGGATGACCTCTTTGCCCAGGAGCTCGATGGACCGCATGGTGTCCTCATGCTTCATAGCGCCCTCATTACCGTAGATGTGGACGTAACCAGGACTCAACCGCTCAATGATCTCTGTGAACTTCCTGGTGACCGTCTCAGGGCTGCCAACGATGATGTTGTTGACGGCTTGGAGCTCCTCATAGGTGGTCGGGTTACCGAACTCGGAGGTTCCGGTGCCCAGGGCAGGCCTCGCGCGCTTTACTTCCACGGCACGACGGGTCTGGTAACCGGGAGGGTCATTGTGCTCGCGTGGTCCCTTCTGTCGGTGGTCGGCAGTCCACATGAACTCGCGTCCGATCTCTATGGCTTTCTCGTCGGTATCTGCCACCACACAGCGGAGCAGGTAACCAAAGTGCTCGGGGCCGGCCTTGTAGCCCGACTCCTTGGCGGTGTCGATGTAGATCTGTTTCAGCCACTCGGTGGTGTCCACCAGAGCGCCCAGGTTCATGTACGGGTGGCCGTGTTGGGCTGCCCAGACAACGCTCTCCGGGCTGCCGGTACCGGGGAACCAGATGTCAGGTCGGGGGTTCTGCATGGGCTTAACCCAAGGGTTCACCACCCGGTATTTATAGTACTGGCCCTCATGGCGGAAGGGGCCGTCGTCGGTCCAGCACTTGATGATCAGGTCGTGGGCTTCCTGGAACCTGGCGAAGTTCTCCGTTGGGTCCTGACCGGAGAGCAGGGTCTCTACAGCGGTGCCGCGGACGAAGCCAGAGATGATGCGGCCACCGGAGTAGCAGTCCAGCATGGCGATCTCTTCAGCCATACGGATGGGGTCTCCGACCGATATAACGTTGCCCAGGATGGCGATCTTGACCCGCTTGGTCAGTTTTGAGATAACGGCCGCATCCAGGTTGACCGCCGGTTTCATGCACCAGTACGAAGCATGGTGCTCGTTGCTCATGATGCCGTCGAAGCCAACTTCGTCGGCCAGTTGGTATTGCTCGTGGTATTGGTTGTAGAGGACCGATGCCTTTTCTGGGTCGAAGTAACTGTTGGGGAAGCCAAGTCGTCCTGAATCGTACTTCTTGAGGTCGTCCTCTGTGACGTGCCCGTAGGGTTGTTCAGAGAACCAGTAAATCTCAGCATGCTCTGTGGGGCGTTTCAACTGGTCAACCATTTGCTTCTCCTCGCGTTGCCGGTTTCTGAGCCACCATCTCCCAGAGATATACTAGAAAGATGATTAACGGAATCCGGAAAATGTTTCCCAAAGTTGTGGCTGTGCGCCAGAGGGTGTACCGGCGAATCCCGGTCACTACTGGTGACACCGGAGGATTATAGTCAATCAGAATTATGGTGGCAACTATATATTCTGCTTGTTGTTGTGAAGGTCCGCCCTCGCGGGTAATAATGGCCTGCATATCACAATAGTTGATCATGAAGAGGAGAGTAGATATGGGACTGACATTGGGCGAGGCGAACAGAATGGTACAGGCGGCAATCGCCGAGGCAGAACGGATTGGCATCAAACTGAGCGTGTCGGTCTGTGATGCTGGCGGTCATTTGCTGGCCTTCAACCGCATGGAGGGTGCGATCTTTATCAGCGCGGTTGCCGCCCAGGGCAAGGCTTTTGGGGCAGTGGGATTCGGTCGGGATAGCAGCGTGATTCCTGCGGACTCTCCGATCATTCAGGCCATCATGGCCACCCAAGGTGGCAAGGTGATTCCGGCACAAGGGGCATTGGTGATCGTCAAGGACGGCGAAACCGTGGGAGCCATTGGTGGCAGTGGCGGCACCGCCCAACAGGATGAAGACTGCGCCCGGGTTGGTCTGGCGGCTCTTTAACTGGTAACCCGGAACCTTCAAATAGAAAAAGCCCCTTGCCTGAATGGCAGGGGCTTTTGTTTTGACGGAATCAGGGCCGACGGTTGTTAGCGGCGAGCGCCTTTCAGGTTCTTTTTGAGTCCGTTTCGTTTGCGGGCTTCCGCGTTGACGCGGGCCACAAATTGTTCCGTGGTCTCTTCGGGTTTTTCGCGTTTGGGCTTTGACTTAACCATGATTCGGTAGCTCCCTCTGTCCGGTGGACAGGTATGTTTTTGTGTCTAATCAAACGGCCATTGTCAGGCTAGCTTGAGCAAAATTGCCAGGTAATCATACACCAAAGTCACCGTTCAAGCCCGTTAACCCTGGTATTAAAGCCAAACAAGACAAAAAAATAAAAGGGCGTCCCGATTACAACGGGACGCCCTTTTTCGTGCTCTGTATTATCGGAGACGTTTAGTTAGGGGTTACTGCGATGGAGCGGATCTCTCCGAACTCCTTATCCAGTTTGGTCCACTCGTCGCCGCCGTCGGTGCTGACGTAGACGTAGCCGAACAATGTGGCCGCGGCAACTACGTTAGGGATCTCGGGGTTGTTGGCCAACCAGTACACCACGGAGTTCGGCATCACTGGTAGTTCCACCGGCGCCCAGTTATTTCCGCCGTCGTTGGTCCTTTGGACACAGCCGATGACACCGGGGATGAAGTCGCCATTGCCGACGAACATCACATCGGGGTTGTCGGGCTTGACGATCATACCGCGGCAGTAGGAGCGGACGTCGTCCTGGTTGAATTTGGGGAAGTAGTGGTAGTCCCAGCTCTCGCCTTCGTCCCTGCTGGTGGCGAAACCGAACGGGCTAGTGCAATAGACACCGGAATCGGTGATGGCCATACCGTGGATATCACCGTGGAACGGGTCTGGGCCCAACTCGGGCATCTGCACCCAGTTGTCGCCGCCGTCCAGGCTCTTGTATACGCCGTCGACTTCGATTCCAGCCCAGATGGTGTTGCTGTCCCTGGGGTCGACTACGATGTTGGTGGTGCGGGGGGTGCCGATGGGGCACTCCTTGATAACGCCCATGGATAATTTGTCCCAGGTCTTGCCGCCGTCACGGGAGCGGAAACCCTCGGGGCGGGTACCGGCGAAGATCGTGTCGGAATCCCGGGGGTCTACGGCCACCGACCAAACTTGTTGGTCGCCAATGGGGGAATCCACGGTCTCCCAGGTTATGCCGTTGTCCTCACTACGGAACAAGCCCAGGCCATCGGATCCGGCCAGGATGCGGTGCGGGTTGTTCGGATAGGTGCGGAGAGCCCGGATGTTGCACTCCGAGGGAATGGGGTTCCGGATCTTCGTCCAAGTCTCACCGCTATCACCGCTTACGTTCATTCCTTGACCGACGGTGCCGACCAAGATTGTAAAGTTGTCTGCCATGATGCGTCCTCCTAAATTGGGGGTGGTTCTAGGATTTGGTGCCAGGGGAATTGGTGCGGATATGATAGCCCCGACACGCAAAAAACGCCAGCGGCAATCCGTCTCTACCGTTCGATTCGTACACCCGCCCGTATAACTGAAAGCAAACTTTTATTTAGCCGATGCTGGCACGCCGGGGATCATAGGTTTTACGTCAGCGACATTGCAATTTTATCGCCGTGTTAATATCGCGCTTCAACCATTAACAGAGCCTGGGCTCCCATCCACAATGAATACTAAATATCATCTATCGCTGAGGAGGATC
>PVBE010220185.1_pt1 | contig 16759 bp, 15 predicted proteins | sample 1631181 | NCBI WGS metagenome assembly PVBE01 (sample SAMN08397723, study PRJNA350692) | Marine metagenome, whole genome shotgun sequencing project. | isolation source: water | place: Pacific Ocean | collected 2012-04
CACCTCTTGCTCTACCATCCGGCTTTTCGTGCGGTGAAGGATCTGGTCGCCAAGGGGACGCTGGGAAAGCTGCGCTACATCTACAGCAACCGCCTGAGTCTGGGCAAAATACGCCGTGAGGAGAACGCCCTGTGGTCGTTTGCCCCGCATGACATCTCGATGATCCTGTCCCTGGCCGGGCGCATGCCGTCCCGCGTCGTCGCCAGCGCCGGCCACTTTTTGGATCACAAAGTGGCCGACACCACGCTTTCGCACCTCACCTTCGACGACAACCTGCAGGCCCACGTCTTCGTTTCCTGGCTCCATCCCTACAAGGACCAGCGCCTGATCGTGGTCGGCGAGAGCGGCATGGTGGCCTTCAACGACGTCGCCGCGGAGGCAGACAAGGTGCTGTTCTATCCCCACGACGTGGGCTGGCGGGGCGAGGTGCCGGTGCTCTCGCGGGCCGATGCCGAGCCCGTCGACTATCGCCCCGACGAGCCCTTGAGGATAGAATGCGAAGCCTTTCTCGAGGCTGTCGAGAGGGGCACGCCGCCGCCCTCGGATGCGGCCGAAGGCATTCGCGTCCTCAAGGTCCTGCAGGCCTGTCAGGACGCCATCATCAGCGGCAACAAGGTGGTTTTTTGAAGCATCATGCCAAACGGGTTGCGGGCCGGTTCCAGGCCAGGGAAGGTTTTCATGAGTGATTTTTTCGTCCACCCGACGTCTGAGGTGGGAGAGGGGGTGGAGATCGGTGAGAGCACTAAAATCTGGCATTTCTGCCATGTCCAAGCGGCCGCCGTCATCGGCCGCGGCTGCGTGCTCGGGCAAAACGTCAACGTCGGGCCCAAGGTCCGCATCGGCAGCGGCGTCAAGATCCAGAACAACGTCTCGGTCTATGCCGGCGTGGAGATCGAGGACGAGGTCTTTCTCGGCCCCTCTATGGTCTTCACCAACGTCCTCACGCCCCGGGCCTTCGTCGAGCGCAAAAGCGAGTTCCTGCCCACCAAAGTATGCCGCGGCGCCACCATCGGCGCCAACGCCACCATCATCTGCGGCCTCACCATCGGACGCTACGCCATGATCGGCGCCGGTGCCGTGGTCACCAAAGACGTCCGCGATCATGCCCTGGTGGTGGGCAACCCGGCCCACGAGATCGGCTGGGTGAGCCGCTCCGGCGAGCGCCTGGGCGCCGATCTGGTATGCCCCCGCAGCGGCGAACGTTACCTTGAGACCGAGGCCGGGTTGGTGCCCGGCGACAGTTGATCCCAGAAACCTCAGGAATCCCATGGCCCTTGATTTTGTCGATCTGAAGACCCAGTACGCGAGATTGCGTGAGCCCATTCGCGCCCGCATCGATGCCGTGCTCGAACACGGCAAGTTCATCCTGGGCCCCGAGGTGGCGGAACTGGAGAGCCGCCTGGCCGCCTTTGCCGGAGCCAAACACGCCATCGGCGTCTCTTCCGGATCGGACGCCCTGATGATGGCCCTGATGGCGGCGGACATCGGTCCCGGCGACGCCGTTTTCTTGCCGGCATTCACTTTCACGGCGACGGCCGAGGTGGTGTTGCTGGTCGGCGCCCGGCCGGTTTTCGTGGACATCGATCGGGCCAGCTTCAACATCGCGCCGGAAAGCCTTGCCGCGGCCGTCGAAACGGTCGCCGCGGCCGGGGAATTCCGCCCCCGGGCCGCGATCGCCGTCGATCTCTACGGCCTGCCGGCCGATTATGCCGCGCTGGCCGATATCGCCCAGGCCCATGAGCTGCTGATCGTCGCCGACGCGGCCCAGAGTTTCGGTGCCCGCCAGGGCGATCGCCAGGTGGGTACCTTGGCGCCCATCACCGCCACCAGCTTCTTCCCGGCCAAACCGCTTGGTGGCTACGGCGATGGCGGCGCGCTTTTTTGCCAGGACGACGAGCTGGCGGAGCGCTTCCGCTCGATCCGCGCGCACGGCAAGGGCGGGGCCAAGTACGATATCGTAAGGGTCGGCCTGAATGCCCGGCTGGACACGCTGCAGGCGGCCATTCTGTTGGCCAAGTTGGATGTTTTCGATGACGAACTGGCGAGCCGCCGTCGCCTGGCGGAGGGCTACCAACGGCGCCTGGGGTCGGTCGTGGCCACGCCGGCCAGTAGCAACAGCAGTGACAGCGCCTGGGCCCAATATACCCTTGTCGTCGACGAGCGGGACGAGGTGCAGAAAATCCTGGGCCAAAGCGGCATTCCGACGGCGATCTACTACCCCAAACCGATGCATCTGCAGACGGCCTATGCCGGCTTCGGCGACGGCGCCGGCAGCTTGCCGGTGAGCGAGTTCCTTGCCGATCACGTCCTCGGCCTGCCCATGCACCCCTACCTGTCCGATGAGCACATCGGGCAAATCTGCGACGCCGTCAAGGCGGCCGTGAGCGGAGCCCAGGGCCATGCATGACGTCGTGCTGATCATCAACGACCTGAACTGCGGTGGCACCGAGCGGGTCTATGCCACGCTGGCCAACGCCTGGGCCGAGCAGGAGAGAAAGGTCTGCGTCATCACCCAGACCACGCCGGACATGGATTTCCACAAGCTCGATCCCAGGGTCACGAGATTGGTCTACCACGGCAAATGCGATTCATCTTCGCTCATCGAAGGTTTGGTGCAAAACCTGCGGCGCATGCGCAGCCTGCGTTCGGTCATCCGCCAGGCCGCGGCGCCGGTTGCCGTGCCGGCCGTGGCGCCGACCGCCATTCTCGTGGTGATCGCCTCTTGGGGCCTGGGCACGCGGGTGGTGGTGGCCGAGCGCAACGACCCGGCGCGCCAGTCCTACGGCCGCATTTGGGATTTCCTGCGCCGCCTGATTTACCGCCGCGCCGATCTGGTAACCGCCAACAGCCGCGGCGCCTTGGACAGCCTCAGCGCCTTCGTGCCGACAGAAATGCTGCGCTACCTGCCCAATCCCGTGGTGCCGCCGCGCCTTCCCGAAGGTCTGGGCCCCCGGCGACCGGTCATTCTCAACGTCGCCCGGATGTATCCCCACAAGGCCCAGAAAACCCTGATCGACGCCTTTGCCGCGATTGCCGACAAACATCCTTCGTGGCGCCTGGCCATCGCCGGTGAAGGCCCGCTGGAGGCCGAGCTCAAGCAACGGGCGGCCCAGCGCGGCCTTGCCGACCGCGTCGACTGGTTGGGCGTCATCGACAATCTGGGCCCGGTCTACGCCGAAGCCTCGGCCTTTGTCCTGCCCTCGCACAACGAGGGTATGCCCAACGCCCTGTTGGAAGCCATGTGGGCCGGCCTCGCCGTGGTGGTCTCGGATGCCTCGCCGGGTCCTCTCGAGGTCGTCGACTACGGCAACAGCGGCCTGGTCTTTCCGGTCGACGACGTCGACGCTCTGGCCCAGCTCCTGGAGCGCATCATCGGCGACGCCGACCTGCGCCAGCAGCTTGGCGAGGCGGCGCGAGAGCGCCTGGGCGAGTTCGAACTCGACAACGTCTTGCGGACCTGGGAGGCGGTTCTCGGCCTGGAGACGCTGCCGGCCCCGGCGCCGGCCGCGTCGGCGGCGGGTCAACCCTAGCGTGGATCGGCGTCGAATGACGCCCCGGCTAGCCGGCGAACCCATCCGCCTCGCCCTGCTGGTGCGCAGGTTGGATCTCGGCGGCGCCGAGAGGCAGCTCGTGGAGCTTGCCAAAAGGCTCCCCGCTGAGCGCTTTGCCACCACCATCTTGACCTTCTATCCCGGGGGCTATCCCGGGGGCGGCTTGGTCGAGGAAGTCCGCCGGGCCGGCATCGAGGTCTTGTGCCTGGACAAAAGCGGGCGCTGGGACCTAGCCTTTTTCCAGATGCGGCTGGTCGCCGCCTTGCGCCGTCTGCGCATCGATCTCCTGCATGCTTTCGAGGCGCCGCCGGGGCTCTTGGCATTGACTGCCAGGCCTTTCGTTTCGGACCTGCGGGTGGTCTGGGGCATCCGGGCGGCCCATATGGAGCTCGGCCATTTCGATTACAGCCGGCGCGTCGTCTTCGCCATTGCCAAACGCCTGGCCGGGCGGGCCGATCTGGTGGTGGCAAATTCCCGATCCGGCGCGGCTTATGTGCAGGCCCACGGCTTTCCCGGGCACAATCTCGAGGTCGTGGCCAACGGCATCGACGTCGAGCGTTTTGCCCCCGATGAGGTGGCCCGGCACAGCCTGCGGGCGGGGTGGGGCGTGGCTGATGACGAAACCCTGATCGGCATCGTCGCCAGGCTCGATCCCATGAAGGACCACGAAACCTTTTTTCGCGCCGTTGCCGACCTTGCCGCGGCCGACAGCAAAGCCCGCTTCGTTTGCGTCGGCGACGGACCCGAGCGTCAGCGCCTGCAAGCGTCGGCGCAAAGCCTCGGCCTCGGCGGGCGCCTGATCTGGGCCGGCGTACGCCACGACATGCCTCAGGTCTACAGTGCCCTCGATGTCAACACCCTGACCTCGACGGGGGAGGGCTTCCCCAACACCCTGGGCGAGGCCATGGCCTGCGGTACGCCCTGTGTGGCCACCGACGTCGGCGACACGGCTGACATCGTCGGCGATCTGGGCCACTTGGCGAAGGTCGGCGACGCCACCTCCGTGGCCACCGGGTGGCGCGGCTTCGTGGGCCTGGACCCGGGGCAACGGGCTGACCTCAAGGAGCGCTGCCGGGAACGGATTTGCCAGCGCTTTTCGACCCAGGTGATGGTCCAGCGCTATGCCGCCCATTACCAAACATTGCTGGCACGATGTGCGGCATCGCAGGGCTGATCCGGCCGGGTAGTGAGGCGGCCTCGCTCAGGCGCACGGCGTCGGGCATGGCCGCCAGCCTCGACCACCGCGGGCCCGACGATGACGGTGTCTGGGTCGATGCCACCGCCGGCGTCGGTCTCGGCCATCGTCGTCTGGCCGTCATCGACCTCTCGGCCGAAGGCCACCAGCCCATGATCTCGGCCAGCGGCCGCTATGTCATCGTCTACAACGGCGAAGTCTACAATTTTCCCGACCTGAGCCGGGAGTTAACGGCCGCCGGCGTGATCTTCCGCGGCCACAGCGACACCGAGGTCATCCTGGCGGCCATCGAACATTGGGGCCTGGAGGCAGCGCTCCAACGCTTCGTCGGCATGTTCGCATTCGCTTTGTGGGACTGCCGTGACCACGAGCTGGTGCTGGTCCGTGACCGCCTCGGTATCAAGCCCCTCTATTGGGGCCGCTTCGGCTCGCTCTTTCTCTTTGGCTCCGAGCTGAAAGCGCTGCTGTCCTGTGACGCTTGGCCGCGCCGGATCGAGCGCGACGCCCTGGCCGCCTTCCTGCGTTGGAATTACGTACCCTCTCCCACCTGCATCTACGCTGGTGTGGCAAAAGTGCCGCCCGGCCATTTGCTCAGGATGCGGCCCGGGCAGGAACCGACTAGCGAATGCTATTGGGACTTCCGGGCCATCGCGATATCGGCCTCCGACCGGCGCCAAAACCTCGCCGAGGGCGAGGCCGTCGATGCTTTCGAGGCGGTGCTGGGCGAGGCCGTGGCCAGCCGCATGATCGCCGACGTGCCGCTTGGCGCCTTTCTTTCCGGGGGTATCGATTCGACCACCATCGTGGCCTTGATGCAGGCCCAAAGCGCCCAGCCCGTGCGCACCTTTACCATCGGCTTCGGCGAAGACGAATTTGACGAAGCCCCCCATGCCCGGGCGGTGGCGCGGCACCTGGGCACGGAACACAACGAGCTTTACATCGACCCCGACGACGCCCTGTCGCTGGTTTCCAGGTTGGCCGGGATCCACGACGAGCCCTTTGCCGACCCTTCCCAGATCCCCACCTATTTCGTCTCCGAGATGACGCGGCGGCATGTCACCGTGGCGCTCAGCGGCGACGGTGGCGACGAACTTTTCGCCGGCTACACCCGCTACCGCTGGGCCGACTTGGCGTGGCGCCACCTGGGCCGCATGCCCCAGCCCTTGCGAGCCACCCTGGGCAGCTTGATCGCCACCGTGCCGGGGCCTGTGTGGCGTGGCGCGGCGGCGCTGCTGCCGGCCGCCCGACAGCCCGGGCGGCTGGCCGAACGCGCCGTCAAAGTCGCCGCGCTGTGCCGCGAGGCCGACGCCAACGGCATTTACCGGCGACTGCATTCCCACTGGCCCAACCCCGACGCCATCGTCATCGGCGGCAGCGAGGGGCGCAACGTGACCTGGGACGCCAGCCTGGCAGCAGAACTGCCCGACTTCGTCGAGCGCATGCAGTTCTTCGACACCGTAACCTATTTGCCGGACGACATCCTGACCAAGGTGGACCGTGCCTCGATGGCGGTCAGCCTGGAGGCGCGGGTGCCAATGCTCGACCATCGGGTGGTGGAAGCGGCCTGGTCGCTGCCCCGCCAGCTCAGGCGCCGGGGCGGTGTCAGCAAATGGCTGCTGCGATCGATCGCCGCCCGCCACGTGCCCGAAGCCCTGCTGGACCGTCCCAAGAAGGGCTTTGCCGTTCCCCTTGCGGCCTGGCTCCGGGGCCCCTTGCGGGAGTGGGCCGGGGACCTGCTGGCGGCCGACCGGCTGGGGCGCCAGGGCTATCTCGAGCCGGCCCCCATTCAGCGCCTGTGGCAGGACTTCCTGGCCGGGCGGCCGACTTTCCATGACCCGCTCTGGGGCGTCCTAATGTTTCAGTCCTGGCTCGAATGCTACGACGGCAAGCGGCCGGCATGAGGCGGCCGCCGGTGCGGGTGCTGCACGTCATCACCGGTCTCGCCACCGGCGGCGCCGAGACCACGTTGCTCAAGCTGGCCCAGGCCTGCGAGCGGGAGGCCATTGACAACCGGGTGGTGTCCTTGACCGACAAGGGCGAAATCGGGCCCCAACTGGAAGCCGCCGGAATCCCCGTCGCCGCCTTGGGCATGCCGCGCGGTGTGCCGCATCCCCTGGGCCTCTTTCGCTTGCAGCGCGAGATCCGCCGAGCCCGGCCGGACGTGGTGCAGACCTGGCTTTACCATGCCGATCTGCTGGGCCTGATCGCCGCCCGCCTGGCCGGGGTCGGGGCGGTGGCCTGGAACCTGCGCTGTTCTTTCATGGGCGAAGAGTACTACCGCGGGGCCTCGGGGCTGGTGGTGAAAGCCCTGGCGGTGCTGTCTTCCTGGCCTGCCGTGGTCGTCGTCAATTCCCACGCGGGGCGGCGATTTCACGAGCATCTGGGGTACCACCCCCGGCGCTGGCAGGTCATTGGCAATGGCTTCGATCTGGAGCTGTTTCGTCCCGATGCCCGGGACCGGGCCCGCCTGCGCCGGGAAATAGGCGTTGACGACGACACCACCTTGATCGGCCTGGTGGCGCGCTGGGATGCCGTCAAGGGACATAATGTTTTCCTCGAGGCGGCGGCGAAGTCGGCCTCGGTGAGTTCCGGAAAACTGCATTTCGTGCTGGTCGGCGAGGGCTGCACGGCAGACAACCGGGCGCTCGGGGCGCTGGTTGCGCCGGCCCTTGGGCAGCGCCTCTCGCTGCTCGGCGAGCGCCGCGACGTGCCGGCCATCAATGCCGCCCTCGATATCGCCTGCTGCACCTCGATCGGCGAGGGCTTCCCCAACGTCATCGGCGAGGCCATGGCCTCGGGCGTTCCCTGCGTCGTCAGCGATGTCGGTGATTGCGCCAAGGTCGTTGGCCAGACCGGCTGGGTGGTGCCGCCCGCCGACAGTGCGGCCCTGGCCCGGGCCTGGGCCGAAGCGGCGGCGCTGGCGGCGGCAGCGAAGGCGGCACTTGGGGCCGCGGCCCGCCGGCGGATCGAGGCGGACTACGGGCTTGAGCGAAGTGTTCAGGGATACCAGTCCCTTTATCGCGACTTGGCGGGCGCAACGGGGACGGTCCGGTGATTGGGGTATTCCGGCGCGGCGCCGAAAAGTGTTGCGAAATCAGAGGCCGGGCGCTACATCCGTGCTGCGCCAGCCCCTGCCCGGACACTGGGTGACGAAGTTGAAGGTTGATGACGGCCCACGAAGATTTTTCCCGCAGGCAGGAGATCAAAACCGGTTCGGATCGTGGATTCGGAGTGGTTTTTGCCCTGGTGTTCGCCGCCGTTGGCCTCTGGCCGAGCCTTGCCGACGGTGCCGCTCCGCGCCTCTGGGCGCTGATCGTGGCGGCCGCGTTCTTGGCCGTCGCACTCTTTCGCCCCGTGCTGCTGGCACCGTTCAACCGCCTTTGGAGCCGCCTGGGATTGGTCCTCAGCCGGATTGTCAATCCGCTGGTGTTAGGCGTTCTTTTCTACCTGGTGGTGACGCCGACGGCTTTGGCTTTCCGGGTATTTGGCAAGGATCCTTTGCGTTTGCGCCGCGGGCCCGAGGAAAAGAGCTATTGGATCGAGCGCTCGCCGCCGGGCCCGCCGCCCGATTCCATGAGCAATCAGTTCTGAGGAGCCGAATATGGTGAGTTTCATTGTCGAGTTCTGGGCTTTCCTCAAGGTTCGCAAGAAGCTGTGGCTGTTGCCGTTTATGGTGGTTCTGGTGGGCATCGGGGGGCTTTTGATGCTGGCCCAGGGGAGTGCCGTGGCGCCGTTCATCTACACCATCTTCTGAGGCTGCCGGCGGTGCGCATCCTGGGAATTTCGGCCTTTTACCACGACAGCGCCGCGGCGCTAGTCGAGGACGGCCATATCGTCGCGGCGGCCCAGGAGGAACGCTTCAGTCGCAAAAAACACGATTCCTCGATGCCCCGCCAAGCCATCGCCTACTGCCTGGCCGAAGCGGCAACGACGCTGCCGGAGGTCGACTACATCGTGTTCTACGACAAGCCGTTCCTCAAGTTCGAACGGCTGATCGAGACCTATCTCTCCTTTGCACCACGTGGCTATCTCTCCTTTCGCCTGGCGCTGCCGCTGTGGCTGAAGGAAAAGCTCTTTCAGAAAGACTTGCTGCGCAAGGAGTTCACGCAGCTCGACCCGGACTTCGATTGGCGCCAGCGGCTGCTGTTCACCGAGCACCACCACAGCCACGCCGCCAGCGCCTTCTTCCCCTCGCCCTTCGAGAGCGCCGTGGTGCTGACCATGGATGGCGTCGGCGAGTGGGCGACCACGTCGGCGGCCATCGGCGAGGGCAACGCGCTGGAGATCTTTCGCGAGATCCACTTCCCCCACTCGCTCGGCCTGCTCTATTCGGCCTTCACCTACTACACCGGTTTCAAGGTCAATTCCGGTGAGTACAAGGTCATGGGACTGGCGCCCTATGGCGAGCCCAAATACGCCCAGCGCATTCTCGACAATCTAGTCGACCTGAAGGAAGACGGCTCCTTTAAACTGGATCCGAGCTATTTCGATTATTGCACCGGCCTGACCATGACGAACGGCCGCTTCGATGAGCTCATGGGGGGCGCCCCCCGCCGGCCCGACCAACCCCTGACCCCGCATCACATGGATCTGGCGGCATCGATCCAGGCCGTGGTCGAGGAGGCCATCCTGAGGATGACCCGCGAGTTGGCGGCCACCACGGGGCAGCGCAACCTCTGCCTGGCCGGCGGCGTCGCTCTCAACTGCGTCGCCAACGGCAAGATCCTGCGCGACGGCCACTTCGACGACATTTGGATTCAGCCCGCGGCGGGCGACGCCGGCGGCGCCCTGGGGGCGGCGCTGGCCGCCTATCACATCCACAAAAACGCCGCCCGCCAGCCCTGCCGGGCCGGCGACGCCATGCAGGGCGCCTATCTCGGCCCCGCCTTCGATGATCAAGAGATTGCCGATCGGCTGGCCGTGGTCGGGGCCCGCTTCGAAACCCGGGTGGAGGAAGATGTCTCGAGCGTTGCGGCGGCTGCGCTGGCCGACGGTCAAGCCGTAGGTTGGTTCCAGGGCCGCATGGAATTTGGCCCCCGGGCCTTGGGCAACCGCTCGATCCTGGGTGACCCCAGATCGCCGACCATGCAGTCGGTGCTGAACCTCAAGGTCAAATACCGGGAGTCGTTCAGGCCCTTTGCGCCCGCGGTCCTGCGCGAAGACGTGGCCGACTGGTTCGAACTGGAGGTCGACAGCCCCTACATGCTTTTGGTCGCCGATGTTATGGACAAACGACGCCGGGCGATGACGGAAGGCGAGCAGGCGCTCTTCGGCATCGACAAGCTGAACGTTCCGCGCTCCGAGTTGCCGGCGGTGACGCACGTGGACTATTCCGCTCGTGTGCAGACCGTCCACCAGGAAACGAATTCTCGCTTCCATGAACTGATATCCGAGTTCAAGGAACTCACCGGCTGCCCGGTGCTGGTCAACACCAGCTTCAACGTCCGCGGGGAGCCGATCGTCTGTACCCCCGAAGACGCATTTCGCTGCTTCATGGGGACAGAAATCGAAATGCTGGTGGTGGGAAACTGCGTGCTCAGGAAGGGGCAGCAGGACCCCGCCTTGAAGCAGGACTACAAGGATGCCTTCGAGCTGGACTAGCGATTCCCTGGAGGCCGGCGCCCGGCGCCGGCAGAGGATGCTCCGGAGCGGGTCTCGTCAAATGAGATCCGCTCCTCTTCGTTCAAGCGGGAAAATTCGGGGCCCGTGTGTTGATCTGCTCCGGCTTTGGCACTAAAACTTCGGAAACAGGATAGTAGAATTCCCGATGCCTCGCTGGTTGCTCAACCTCTCTCTTCTCAAGGTTTCGATTGTTGCAGCACTCGTTGTTGTTGAAATCACGAGCCGTATCATCATGCCGATTTCTCCAGGCGTTCGTTATCTTGACGGACGGGGAAATGCGGTAGTATTGAGGTCATCGAACCCATATCGTCTTGTATCAGGCCAGTATCACGAAGTAGCATATGAATTCGACGCTGTTGTTACCGTAGGTGAAGGTGGAAATCGTGTGCCAAATTCGAGAGGAAATCCACACACGATATTTCTTGGTGACTCCTTCACCTTTGGGCAAGGTTTATCGGATCGTGAGACATTCGTCTCGATCTATTGCCAGGATCTGAATCTGGAATGCGAGAACATGGGTCGAAGTGGTACCGGGACGTTGGAACAAGCGGACATACTGGCGCACTATCTTCGCACCGAAGGCTGGCAGCCCAAATCGGTCAAGGTCTTTTTGTTGGCCATGAAAAGCGCCCTGATGTCGGGCAACGATCTGGTGGATAACATCGAATATGCCGAGGGCAGGAGGGATCCGTTGAAAACTCCGGTTGGGGTCGAACCCGATTCTCCTCAACCGGAAATCCGGCCAAAACCCGTCGGCTGGAACGCTTCCGCAATCATCGGGATGCTCCGGAGTGGCCTGCTCGCCAACTCCAATTTGATTCGTATCGCCTATTTTTATTTTGGTCCGATAATGAGATCTGCGGTTTCACCCCAACCCGACCAGGATAGACTTGAGAAAGGTCTTGAGTTGACAAAGCTCGCATTGGCCGAGATCTTCGATTTGGGACAGAAGTTCGGTTTCGACACGGAGATCTTCGTTCTGCATCCAATTCAGGATATCATCAATGGAAGTGCGGCTGACACCTTCGCCGAGATCCAGAGTCGGGTTTCCTTTGCAACGGTAATTGAAACCTACCACCTTTTCGAGGCGTCACCGGGCGAATTTTATTACGCTTTCGATGGTCATTTGAATCCACGTGGCAGCCGGAAGATAGCGGATTTTCTTTTGGCGAAACGGACTTCGGGCAAGCCGGAATAAGGCGGAAGGGAACCCGGACGGCCCGCCGCCTTGGCCCAGCCCCTGCCATGGCAGTTGCAATTTCGGCGGACATTGGTTTTGCTCCCCCGTGAGCGATATTGAACCTCACCGGCTGCTGGAGAAACCGGCTTTGCCCGACTGTACTGAACTGGCCCGCCGTATCCGCGTTCATGCCTTGCGCATGACGGCCCATGCCAACGCCTCGCACATCGGCACCGGTCTTTCCATGGCCGACATCCTGGCTGTGCTTTATGGCCGTGTCCTGCGCCTTGATCCGGGACGGCCGGACGATCCGGCGCGCGATCGCTTCGTGCTCAGCAAGGGCCATGGGGCGGCTGCTTTGTATGCCGTGCTGGCGGAACGTGGGTTCTTCCCCCTCTCCTGGCTGAGCCGCTTCTGCGAGGACGGCCAAGCCCTGGCCGGCCACGTCACTCGCGAGGGCACGCCTGGGGTCGAAGTGTCGACAGGCTCGTTGGGTCACGGGCTGCCCATCGGGCTGGGCATGGCCCTGGCGGCCCGGGCCGACGAATTGGGCGCAGGTGTCTTCGTCCTGCTCAGCGACGGCGAATTGAACGAGGGCTCGACCTGGGAGGCGGCGATGTTGGCCGGCCACCTTGGCCTCGGCGGTTTGCGCGCCATCATCGACCACAACGGCATCCAGGGTTTCGGTCGGGTGGCCGAGGTTCTCGATCCCGAACCCCTGGCCGACAAGTGGCTGGCCTGCGGTTGGCAGGTGCAGGAGGTCGACGGCCACGACCATGGGGCGCTGACCGCGGCCCTGACTCACGCAGTCGGCGAACGTCCCCTGGTGGTCATCGCCCGCACGGTTAAGGGCAAGGGCGTTTCCTTCATGGAGGACCGTCTGGAGTGGCACTATCGCTCACCGCGCGACGGATTGTTGCGCCAGGCGCTGGCCGAGTTGGGAGAGGCCGGGTGAGAACCGCCTTTATCGAGGTGTTGTGCGAAACCGCCCGGGTGGCGCCGGATCTTTGGCTACTGACGGGGGATCTGGGGTTTTCGGTGCTCGAGCCTTTTGCCGAGGAGTTTCCCGAACGCTACCTCAATGTTGGCGTGGCCGAGCAGAACATGGCCGGCATCGCGGCCGGGCTGGCCTTGTCGGGGCGGCGCATCGTGACCTACTCGATCGTCAATTTCGCCACCCTGCGTTGCTTCGAGCAAATTCGCAACGACATCGTCGACCACGCTGCGAAGGTGATCATCGTCGGCGTCGGCGGCGGCTTTGCTTACGGTGCCCAGGGCTATTCCCACCACGGTATCGAGGACCTGGTGGCGATGCGCAGCCTGGGTCTGATCGACGTCGCCGTGCCGGCCGACGCGGCCGAAGCCCGTCAGGTGGTGGGTCTGGCCTTGAACCATGACGGACCCACATACATCCGCCTGGGCAAGGGGGGGGAGCCGGCGGTTCACGAGGCGCCGCCGGTGTTGGCCCGGGGTGCCGTCCTGCCGCTGCGCCACGGTGGCGACGCGCTCATCGTGGCCAACGGTGGTTTGGTGGCCGAGGCCCTGGCGGCGGCCGACAGCCTGGGCCGGGATGGATGGTCGGTGGCGGTCTGGAGCGTGCCCTGGCTGGCGCCCTTTGACGCCGCTGCGTTCGCTGATGCGGCCCGGCGATTCGCGGTCATATTGACGGCCGAGGAGGGCGTGACGACAGGCGGCCTGGGGGCTGCCGCCGCGGCCGTGGTGGCGCGCGAGGCCGGCGCTCGGGCGCAGCTTCTGATGGCCGGCGTGCCCGACGACCGCAAACGCGGTGTGATGTCGCAGGAAACCGCCCGGGCCACTTTCGGCCTCGACGGGGTGGGTCTGGCGGTGCGGCTGCGCGGGGCGCTGGATCAGGCACCGAAGTAGTGCCCTGGCAAACGATCTTGTTCTATTATCCGGAGCCTGGGCATGGGGCTTGACCTTAACACGCAGCAGGGAGGCGGTCGTCGTGAGTCGAGGATTGGCGAAGCCGGCGAAATGGTGACAGCGACGGCGGGCCAGGGGGGGAAAACCCTGGTTTTCACGCCGACGCTAAACGATACCACCATGCTGGCCCAAATCGCCGCCGACATTCGCGATTTGCCCGGACCGTTTACCTATCTGGTGATCGATGACGGCTCTGAAGAGGCCATTGATCGTGAGGAACTGGGCGAGGACGTGCTCTATGCCCGCTTGCCGACCAACGTCGGCGTTGGCACCTGCACCCACGTCGCCTTCGATCATGCCTTGAGCTACGGCTACGGAGCCGTGGTCCGCGTAGACGCCGACGGCCAGCATCCGGTGGAAAACATCCCGGACCTGCTCGCCCCGATTCAAAGCGGCGACGCCGATATGGCGGTAGGACAGCGTGTCAATCGCAATTCGCTGAAGGGCATGCGGGCCTTGACTGCGATGTTTGTCCGCAACTACCTGGCCTTTGTCGCCCGCCTCATCACTCGTGGCCGGGCCCCCCAAGATGTATCTTCCGGCTTCTTTGCCGCCAATCCGGCGGCCGCAAGGATTTTGAACTCATTTCAGTTGGAACGATTCTCCGAGGCACAAATGTACATATTGGCCTGTCGGAACAACCTGAAAGTCGTCGAACTCCCCATCGTTCAGGCGCCCCGTTTGCAAGGCCGATCCACGGTGACTCTTGGCCAGGCTCTGCGGTTGGTCTACCGTTTCAATGTCTTTGTGCTGGCTGAACTGTTGCAACAATCGAGGGTAAGATGAAACTGGTGGCGGTAATCGCGGTGGCGCTCGTGATGCTCTTCCTGGTGCGCCGGAATTTGCTGCAGGTGGATCTCTCGTTTCCCTTGTTCGCGGCGATCGTCGTACTCGGATTTGCCAGCATGAATGAGGGCTTCATCGACTGGATTGCTGTTCAGTTGGACATCATCTACGCGCCACTGGCGATCATTCTCATCGCCATCGCCATCTTGCTTGCCTTGATCACCGTGTTGGCCATCGTGCTCAGCCACTTGCGGCGGCGCCAGCTTCTCATTCTGCGATATTTGGTGGCGGCGGACCTGGGCCGGCAAGAGGCGCGCCGGATGGCGCCGAATCGGCCGGCTGGGGCGCAGTGAAATTTCCCGATCGACCGGGCGCCGGGAATACGGCCCTTAGCGCAGCCCAAGCAATCGGTTGAATTGCCTGTCACGACCCCGGTGGCGGGGCCGGGGGCGAAATTTGTCGCGCCCCCACCAGGGGGCGCAGCCGGGCGACAAAGTCCCGATACAGTAGCAAGCCGCAATAGAACAGCAGGGGCTGAATGGGCAGGAGATAGCGATCCTGTGCCGGACCGAACATAACCGGAGCGATAATCGCCAGCACCAGTAGTTTCTCCGAGCGTGGCCCACGCACCATCAGATAGACGAATCCGGGGAGAAAGATCAGGCCGGGAAGCGACCTGACCACGACGATGGGCAGCGAGGTGCCGCCAAACGAGGGCCGCAGTCCGAACAGATAGGCGAACTTCGCTGCCACCAGCGAGGCCCAGGAAAGAGGCAGGTCCAGCCAGGCCGGAAGCGTCTTATAGACGCCGGCCAAGAACACCGACTGGGCGATCCCGAAATAGGGCCAGGTGTTCGTCTCGTCCACGGTACTGACGAAATAGGGCCAGAAAAACCAGGCAAAGGGCAGGAAGGCAACGGCGATCGCCAGCGCCAGCCAGATCGGCCGCCGGTTGGACCTGGCCATACCTTCGAAGGCCTGATCGACGATCATGAATACCAGCAACGACACGCCCGTGGGCCGCACAAGCATCGAAATCAGCATCAACATTGTCGACCACAAGAGTCGCCGGTCGGGCCGGAGATCCGAGTAATAGGTCATGAAAAACAGGGCAAAAACCAGGGCAAACAGCAAATCGCTGCCAAGGTTGATGGAAAACCAGATCAAATGGGGGAGAAAGCCCAGGGCAAGCAACCAGATCCAGGGCACTTTCCGGCTATGCAACCACCACAGCCAAATAGCCACGAGAACGATGCCAAGAGCGATGAACAACAGGGCCAACGGCTCGGTATGCCCTTCGTGGTAGTCAAACGCCGTTATCAGCAGGGGGAAAACAGGTGGCGAAATCTGCATCCGCCAGAGGTCGTACATGACGTGCTTCTGCCCGGCGGGGTCACAAAGCCACCTCTCGACCTTGAGTTCCACATCCATTCCGTAGTGGCCCAAGGCGATGGCCTTGACGATTTTGACGATGCCGCAATCGAGGTACAATTTGGCCATCAAGCCATAGTGCCCGAGATCGCTGCTCGGCGCGGGATGGTGGATTGAAGCCGGTTTGCCGTTTTCGTTCGGAATCGGCGCATAAGACGTAATCCCGACAGCCACCACACGAACCGCAATAGCGATGGCGATGGCCAGCATCAGGGCTTTCGATCCAGTCATTCGATAGCGCTTGAACAATGCCATTTCGATTTCGCTTCTTCATGGCGATGGTAGGGGCATGGACTTTCGGCCGAACGCCGTGCCGGTGGATCAATAACCACCCGCGTCCCGGGTAGGCCCTGGCCGGCAGGCTGACAGCGGCGGATTGTAGCTTGTTGTTTGCCACCCCGGGGCAAAAAATGGCTGCTCCAAGATCAGGCTGGAGCAGGTCAGGATTGATCCCAGCCTCCGCTCCCCCTGCCAACCAGCCTTCATAACAGACACGGGGCGGTTGGCAGGGAGAGCGAGGGGCCGGGCCATTCGCAGCAAACTTGCAACGCATTACCGCCCGGGCAGCGCTCAGGTCAGCAACGTCGAGAACGAATTGCACGAGATTTTGGAACGCTACCTCCCCATCCAGATGCACGTGGCTGTCAATCATGGGGCGTGATTTCAGGAAAACCTGCTGATCATTCGCTTGGTGGGGAAAATTTGGCCCCCCCATGACGCGCAGTGCCTCGGGCCGCCGCAGCGCCATGTCGTCCAAAAGCGCCAGTCCGAGATTGTGGCACCAGGGATAGTTGCTGAGCGCCAGAATGTCAGGGGGATCGTCGGCAATTGCCTGCTCTATATCCGCTACGTATTTGAACAAGCGGACGTCAACGTGGTCGCCTAACCGATCGATCAGGTAAGCGGCAACATAGCCGATGTTCAAGGGGAAGAATTCGGTGGCCAGTCCGACGGTATCATGGGTCAAGTCCCCGAGAAATATTCTCAAAGTGTTCATTATTTCGAGCTTTCCGCAACCCTTACCGGCTGGGCGCCTGCCGCCCGCATTAG
>PVBE011763718.1_pt1 | contig 16759 bp, 22 predicted proteins | sample 1631181 | NCBI WGS metagenome assembly PVBE01 (sample SAMN08397723, study PRJNA350692) | Marine metagenome, whole genome shotgun sequencing project. | isolation source: water | place: Pacific Ocean | collected 2012-04
GAAGTCCCGAGGGCCAGAATTTTTGAAACAATGATTCAAAATCAGGGGCGATGTTGAATCAATGTTGCTTCAACCTCAGCCTACCGGAACGATAGTTGCACAAAATCTGTCGGCTCCGACTTCTTCAACACCCTCAGCTACTTTCGAATTGGTGGATCTGGCGGCCCGTCGCCCTCGATCTCGCGCCACTCGGTGATCTCTTCCCATTCGCCGTCGATAACGCCGTCGCCGCCTCGCTGGCGCGCGGAGCGATGCACGTGGGCGCCGATGCGATGCGCCAGCAGGTGGCGCAACAAGGCCCGGAACCAGGGCAGAAACAACAGCCCGCCCAAACCGTCGGTGACGAAACCAGGCGTCAGCAACAAGGCCCCTGCGAGCAGCAGGCAGGCGCCGTCGAAAACCTCCGCCACCGGCAGCTCGCCTCGCTCCAACGCCGCCTGCGCCCGGGCCAAGATCGATAAGCCCTGCCACCTGAGAAGAACAGTGCCCAACATCGCGGTGGCGACGATGACGGCAAGCGTCGGCCAAAGGCCGAGCCAGCCGCCGACCTCGATAAAGACACCGATCTCGATCAGCGGAATCGCAATGAAAAGAAATAGGACGATCAGCGCCACGCTTCTTGTTCCTCGGCCTGCCCAGGATTATGTAACACGTGTGGCGTCGGAAAGCCCGTCCGGTCTGGACTCGGGCGATACCGGCGGGCTAGTGTGACCCGCTTGGGTTCAATACTCGGGTCTGGTAAAGGCTGGTGATGCCTTCGAATTGTCCGGTTCGATGCACGGTCGGGCGAGAATAGGCCGGGCGAGAATGGGCCGACCGGGAAATAGGTCGGGCGAGAATGGGCGAAGGTCTGAGCTTTCTGGATATCCTTCTGGTCGCCATGGTGGCCGGGTTCATCTTTTTGCGTCTGCGTGGCGTGCTCGGCCGGCGCACCGGTCACGAACAGCCGCCCCCCGATCCCTATCGTCTGCGTGAAGGCGGTGACGAGGCGGAGAACGGCGAGGACAACGTCGTCGACCTGCACGAGCGCGAAGAGACGGACCGGGAAGACCAAGGCCGCGAGGCCGAGGCAGCGCTCTGGGCGGAGGATTCGCCGATCGGTGCTGGCTTGACGCAAATCAAGATCGTCGACCATAGCTTCGAGCCGGCGGGCTTCATCGAGGGCTCCCGGGCCGCCTACGAGATGATCGTTGCCGCCTTCGCCGCCGGCGACCGCCAATCCTTGCGGCGGCTTCTCAACGACGAGGTTTACGAAAACTTCGAGACCGCGATCGACGAGCGCGAAGACGCTAAGCAGCAACTTGAAACCACGATCACGGCGATCAACACGGCCGATATCGTCGACGCCCGGCTGAACGCCAAGATCGCCGAAGTCACGGTCAAGTTCGTCTCCGACATGATCAGCGTGACCCGCACCGAGCAGGGCGAGGTGGTTGGCGGGGCGCCGCAGGAACGCGAAGTCACCGACATCTGGACCTTCGCCCGCGATACCGGCAACCGCGACCCGAACTGGGAATTGGTCGCGACCAGCAGCGAGAACTGAGCCCTGGTGGCGGGCGCCGGTGGCCGGGCGACGAGTGTCACCGTTGTTTTGGCGCTGGGTCTCGGCTTCAGCGCCTGGTGGTTGACCAAACCGTCGCCGACGCCGCCCGAGGAACGTCTGCTTCTGACACCCTTCACTTTCAAGGCCCTGCAGGGCTGGCGCCGCGACGCCCATGGCGAGGCCCTGGTGGCGTTTCGCCATACCTGTCGGCGCTTTGCCCGTCGCGCCGAGGCCCGCCCCGTCGGGCCGGACGGGATCGGGGGCCGGATCGCCGATTGGCGCCAGGTCTGCGCCGACGCCAGAAGCGTCGACGCCCGGGACCATGTGGCGGCGCGCGGCTTCTTCGAGGCCGGCTTCAGGCCGCTCGCGGTCAGCTTCGGTGGCGACGATAGCGGCCTCTTCACCGGCTATTACGAACCGTTGCTGAACGGCAGCCGACGCCGGGGCGGCCCCTATCAGGTACCGCTACAGGGTCTGCCGCGCGATCTCGTCCGCGTCGATCTCGGCCGCTTCGATACCAAATTGAAGGGCCGGCGCGTCACCGGCAGGGTCAATAAGGGCCGCCTCGACCTCTATCCGGATCGGGCCCGCATCGAAAAGCAGGGCCTCCGCCAGGCACCGGTGCTGCTCTGGGTCGACAGCGCCGTCGACGCCTTCTTCCTGCACATCCAGGGCTCGGGCCGGGTCCGCCTTCCCGATGGCGGCGAAGTTCGGCTCGGTTATGCCGGGCAGAACGGGCGACGCTATTACGCCATTGGCCGCGAGCTCATCAAACGCGGCGTCCTCGACCGCAAGACCGTCTCGATGCAGTCGATCCGGCGCTGGCTGGAGAGCCATGAAAAGGAAGCCGTCGAGGTGATGCGGCTCAATCCATCCTATGTCTTCTTCCGCGAGCTCGGGCCCGAGGGACCGCTCGGCGCTCTCGGGGTGACGCTGACGCCGGGCCGTTCGATCGCCGTCGACCGGCGGCGTCTGCCGTTGGGGGCACCGCTCTGGCTCGAGGCGAAGCGACCGGCCGCCACCGAAGCGGCACCCGACCAGCTGCTTCGCCGGCTGATGGTGGCGCAGGATACCGGTGGTGCCATCCGAGGCGCGGTGCGCGGCGACGTCTTCTGGGGTCATGGCGCCGAGGCCGCGGAAGTGGCGGGACGGATGAAGCATCCCGGGCGCTGGTTCCTGTTGCTGCCGAGGCCGGTGGTGGCCCGTCTCGAGGGCCGCTGAAGTCAGGGCGTGCCGCCGGCTTGTCCGGCCCCGATCGGCTGCTATAGTCGCTCGGGGCCAGCCATGCCCCAGCCATGCCGGGCGCCCACCATGGCCCAGAACGCGCCGAACGTCGGCCTCTTCGTCACCTGTCTCGCCGATCTCTTCCGGCCGACGGTGGCCTTCGCCTCGGCCAAGCTGATCGAGGCGGCGGGCTATTCCGTGCAGGTACCGCTGCAAAGCTGTTGCGGCCAACCGGCCTACAATGCCGGCGACCGACCCGACGCAGCGGCCCTGGCGCGCCAGGTGATCCGAGGTTTCGAGGCTTTCGATCACGTGGTGGCGCCGTCCGGTTCCTGCGCCGGGATGATCCGCCGGCACTATCCCGAGCTTCTGAAGGGCGATCCGGCCTGGGCGGCGCGGGCCGCCGGTCTGGCGGCGAAAACTTACGAATTGACGGAATTTCTGTCCGAGGTGGTGGACAAGGTGTCCATCGAGGCGCGTTGGGACGGTCTCGCCACCTACCACGATGCCTGCGCCGGCCTGCGCGAGCTCGCCATCAAGCACCAACCACGCGCCCTGCTCGACAAGGTCGACGGTCTGGAGCTGACGGAACTCGAGGGCGCTGAGGAATGCTGCGGTTTCGGTGGTACCTTCTGCGTCAAGTATGGGGAAATCTCGACCGATATTCTCGATCGTAAGGTCGACGATATTCTCGAAAGCAAGGCCGAGTTGCTGCTGGCGGGCGATCTCGGCTGCCTCCTCAACATCGCCGGACGGCTGCAGCGACGCGGCGCCGGGATCGAGGTCCGCCACGTCGCCGAAGTGCTGGCCGGCATGGCCGAGGAGATCGCGCCCATCGGCGAGGCTGGCCAGGCCGGCCGGGGGGACGAGACGTGATCGAGCTGAAAGACCCCCGCGCCTTCAAGCAGAACGCCGCCCGCGCGCTGGCCGATCCCAATCTCGCCTCGGCCCTCGGCCGGATGACCCGGGGGCTGGTGCCGAGGCGTGCAGAGGCGGTGGCGGCGTTGCCCGAATTCGAGGCCTTGAGCACGCGCGGCAGCGAGCTCAAGGACCACGTGCTGTCGAACCTCGATCACTATCTCGAGGTCTTCGAGAAGAACTGCACCGCCGCTGGCGGCCAGGTCCACTGGTGTCCGACGGCGGAGGACGCGCGCCAGACGATCCTGGCGATCTGTCGGGCGGCCGGGGCCCGGACCGTGACCAAGGGCAAGAGCATGATCGCCGAGGAGATCCGGCTGAACGACTACCTCGAACGCCACGAGATCACGCCGGTGGAGACCGACCTCGGCGAATACATCGTCCAGCTCGCCGAGGAACCACCCAGCCACATCATCGCCCCCGCCGTGCACAAGACCCGCGAGCAGATCTCCGACCTCTTCCATGAATACCACGCAGCCTACGGCAAGAGCGAGCGGCAAACCGAGCCCGAGGCCCTGATCGGCGAGGCGCGAGAGGTTCTACGCCAGAAATTCCTCGATGCCGACGTCGGCATCACCGGCGCCAACTTCCTGATCGCCGAGACCGGCTCGTCGGTGATCGTCACCAACGAAGGCAACGGCGATCTGACCCAGATCCTGCCCAAGGTGCATCTGGTGGTGGCCTCGATCGAGAAGGTGGTGCCGACGCTGGAGGACGCGACCACCTTGCTGCGCCTGCTCGCCCGCTCGGCGACGGGGCAGCAATTCTCCTCCTACACCACGTTTTCCACCGGCCCCCGGCGCGAGGGCGACCTCGACGGGCCGGAAGAATTCCACGTCGTCATCCTCGACAACGGCCGCAGCCGGCTCCTGGGCAGCGAGTTCCAGGAGATCCTGCGGTGCATTCGCTGCGGTGCCTGTATCAACCATTGTCCGGTCTATCGCTCGGTCGGCGGGCATGCGTACGGTGCCGTCTATGTCGGGCCCATGGGGGCGGTGCTGGCGCCGGCGCTGGCCGGTCTGGAGGCGATGCGCCACCTGCCCCAGGCGTCCAGCTTCTGCGGCCGTTGCGAGAGCGTCTGCCCGATGCGGATCCCGTTGCCGAAGCTGATGCGCCATTGGCGCGAGCGGGCTTTCGAGACCGGGCTGCAGCCGGCGGCGGAGCGTTATGCGGTCCGGTTCTGGGCCTTCCTCGCCCGGCGGCCCCGGCTCTATGCTCTGGCCGGCCGGGCCGCCGCCCGCTCGCTGGCCTGGCTCGGCCGCAAGTGCGGGCGGATCGGGTGGCTGGTTTTCGCCGGTGCCTGGACCGACAGCCGCGACCTGCCGGCGCCCGAGGGCCGAACCTTCCAGGAGCTCTGGGCCCGCCGGCAACGCCAGCGCCGGCATCGGGGACAGGCCTGATGGCGAAGCGGCGGGATCCGGGCCGGGCCGCCGTGCTGGGCGCGATTCGCGCCGGTCTCGGCCGCGGACGGCTTTCGCCCGATGCCCGCCGCGAACTCGACGACCGTACCGCCCGGCACCGGAAGAACCTGGTGCCGGCCCAGGGCCGGGTCCCGGCGGCGCTACGGCTGGCGCGGTTTCAGGAACAGGCGGAAGCGGTTTCCTGCACCGTCGAGCGTCTGACCGACGCTGGCGAGGTACCGGGCGCCGTCGCCGCGTATCTCCGAGAACACAACCTGCCGCCGAGCCTGGCGCTGGCGCCGGAGCCTTGGTTGGCCGAGCTGCCCTGGGACAACGAACCGCTGCTCGGGCTGGAAAAGGGCGCCGTCGCCGCCACGGAGCGGGCCTCGCTGACGCCTGCCTTCGCCGGCATCGCCGAGACCGGCACCCTGTTGGCGCTGAGCGGCCCGGAGCACCCCTCCAGCCTGAACTTCCTGCCCGAGCACCATATCGTGGCCCTGAAGGCGAGCCAGGTGGTCGCGGCCTACGAAGACGCCTGGGCCAGGCTCAGGATAGCGCGCAAGCAAGGCCGGGGCTTCGATCTGCCGCGGACCCTGAACCTGATCACCGGGCCCTCCCGCACCGGCGACATCGAACTCACCATCCTGCTCGGCGCGCACGGACCGCGCGGTCTTCATATCCTGCTGATCGACGACGAGGGCGGCGATGGCGACGCGGGATAAGGGCGCGCGGCAGCCGAGCGAGGCGGAGCAGGCGCTCTTCGAACGCACCGTCGCCGGGGCCCGGCGTGGGGACGAGAAACCGGTTCCGGCACCGCCGCGCCCAGCGGTGAAGGCGACGAGGACCCCAGCCGCGCCGGCGAAGGCGGTCGTCGCGGCGGTGGCCCCATCGCCGCCGGCGCCGAGCCCGAAGCCTGCTTACGTCGTCGAACGGCGAAGCTCGGTCCCCGGCCTCGACCGCCGGACCACGGAACGCCTGGCCAAGGGTCGCTTGCCGGTGGAGGCCAAGCTGGACCTGCACGGCCATCGCCAGGCGACCGCGCACCGGTCGCTGGAGGCCTTTATCCTGGCCTCGCATCGGGCCGGCCGGCGCTGCGTGCTGGTGGTGACGGGCAAGGGCCAGCCGAGGACCGAGGCGCCGGCGCCGATCATGGCCGAGGAGGCACCGGGCGTGCTCAGGCGCAACCTGCCGCGTTGGCTCGCCGAGCCGCCGCTCGCCGACAAGGTGCTGGCGATCCGCTCCGCCCTGCCGCAACACGGCGGCGAGGGCGCCTTCTACGTCCTGCTGCGCCGCAGCCGTTAGGTTTTTGATGTTGAAGCCACCGGGCCACCCGCTCCCCCTCCCGACCACCCGATAAGGGTACCCTCGTGGTTGGTCGGGAGGGGGAGCGGGTGGCTGGGCCCAGACCCGAAACGGAGAGACCGCCATGCTGCTCGAAGGCTCGTGCCATTGCGCCGCCGTCCGCTTTCGCCTCGATTCCAAGACCCCGCATCCCTACATGCGCTGTTATTGCTCGATCTGCCGCAAGACCGCCGGCGGCGGCGGCTTCGCCATCAACCTGATGGGGCTCTATGACAGCCTCGAGGTCGAGGGCCGGGAGGCGATCGCCGTCTATCGGGTGCGCGACGCCGACGGCTCGGAAAGCGACCATCGCCGGCACTTCTGCAAGCATTGCGGCTCGGCGCTCTGGGTCTGGAGCCCGAGCTGGCCGGAGTTGGTGCATCCCTTCGCCTCGGCAATCGACACCGAGCTGGCGCGCCCGCCCGCCTTCGTCGACCTGATGCTCGGCTCCAAGGCCTCCTGGGTCGCCTTGCACGAGGGCGACGAGATCGACCGCTTCGAGGAATACCCCGAGCAATCGATCGCCGATTGGCACCAGGCCCATGGCCTGACGGTGGACTGAGGCCGGCATGGACAGGGACGGCTTCAGCCATCACCGGGCCGATCTCGGCGAGGTGGTTCTGCACTACGTCACCGCCGGCGACGGCGAGGAGATGGTGGTTCTGCTGCACGGCTTTCCCCAGACCTGGCACGAATGGCGGCTGATCATGCCGGCGCTGGCGGCGCGCTACACCGTGCTGGCGCCCGACCTGCGTGGCCTCGGCGATTCCAGCCGGCCGCCGTCGGGTTACGACAAGCGCACCGTCGCCAACGATATCTGGCGCCTGATCGCCGAACACCTGGGCCAGCGGCGTTGCTTCCTGGTCGGGCACGACTGGGGCGGCCCGGTCGCCTATCGGCTGGCGGTCGATCATCCCGAATTGGTCCGCCGCCTGGCCATCCTCGACGTCATGATCCCAGGCGACGGCTCCGTCCTCTTTGCCACCTCTGGCGGGCGCTGGCACCACGGCTTCCACAACACGGCCGAATTGCCCGAGGCTTTGATCGCAGGCCGTGAGCGCGCCTATCTCAGCTACTTCTTCCGCCACTTCGGCGCCCGCCCCGACGCTATTCCAGCCGACGCGGTCGACGAATACGTTCGCTGCTATGCCGCCCCCGGCGCGATTCAGGCGGGCCTCGCCTATTATCGGGCGACGGCGCAAGACGTCGCCGACAACGAGGCCTCCATTCGCCAAGGCAAGTTGCAGATGCCGGTGCTGGCGCTCGGCGGGGCCGAGGGCATGGGACGGGGCGAGCTTTGCTTGGAATCCATGGCCCGGGTGGCGGAGAACGTGACCGGCGGCGCCATCGCGGGTGCCGGCCACTGGCTGCCGGAAGAGGTGCCGGACGCGCTCAGCGCCCGGCTTCTCGATTTCTTCGGCGCGGAGGCATGACCTCGTTTGGCCGCCGGGTGCGGCAGCTCAGGCGCCAGAAGGGCGTCCGGCTGAAGGACATGGCGGCCGAGTTGCAGCTTTCGCCGGCCTATCTCTCGGCCTTGGAGCACGGCCACCGGGGCCGACCCTCGCCGATCCTGGTGGAGCAGATCCGCGCCTATTTCAACATCATCTGGGACGCCGCCGACGACTTGCGCCGGCTCGCCGAGCTGAGCCATCCGCGCGCCGTCGTCGATACCGCCGGGCTCTCGGCGGACAGAACCCTGCTCGCCAACCGGCTCGCCGAGCGCATCGCCGAGCTGCCGGAGGAAGTCATCGAGCGTCTGCTGGCCGAGATCGGGTCGGAGGACGCTTAACCCGGCGGGTCGTCAATCGGCCGCCGGTCGCCTCAGAGGATGAACTTGGAGAGGTCGGAATCCCTGACCAGGTCGCCGATGTGCTGCTCGACATAGGCCGCGTCGATGGTGATCTCCTGGCCGGGCCGGTCGGAGGCGGTGAAGCTGATTTCCTCCAGCACCCGCTCCAGGATGGTATGCAGCCGCCGGGCGCCGATATTCTCGACGTTGGCGTTGACCTCGGCGGCCAGCTCCGCCAGGGAGTCGATGGCGTCGTCGGTGAAATGCAGCACCACCTCCTCGGTGCCGATCAGGGCGACGTATTGCTTGATCAGGCTGGCCTCGGGCTCGGTCAGAATGCGCTTGAAATCGTCCACCGTGAGGGCGCTGAGCGTGACCCTGATCGGCAGCCGGCCCTGCAGCTCGGGCAACAAATCGGACGGTTTCGCCTGATGGAAGGCGCCGGAGGCGATGAAGAGGATGTGGTCGGTCTTGACCGAGCCGTGCTTGGTGGCGACCGTGGTGCCCTCGATCATCGGCAGCAGATCGCGCTGCACGCCCTCGCGGCTGACGTCGGCGCCCATCCGCTCGGAACGGGCGGTGATCTTGTCGATCTCGTCGAGGAAAACGATGCCGTTCTCTTCCACGGTCTGGATCGCCTCGCGCACTACCTGCTCCTCGTCCAGCAGGCGGTCGCTCTCCTCCACCATCAAGGCCTCGTACGAATCCGACACGGTCATCCGTCGACGCTTGGCGCGCCCGCCCAAGGCTTTGCCCAGCATGTCGTTCAGATTGATCATGCCCATCTGGGCGCCGGGCATGCCGGGGACGTCGAAGGTAGGCAGGCTGAAGCCGGAATCCTGCAGTTCCAGCTCGACCTCCTTCTCGGCCAGCTCGCCCTCGCGCAACTTGCGGCGAAAGCTGTCGCGGGTGCCGGCGCTGGCGTTGTCGCCCACCAGGGCGTCGAGAACCCGTTCCTCGGCGGCGATCTCGGCCTTGGCCGTGACCTCTTTTCGCTTTCGCTCGCGGACCATGCCGATGGCGATCTCGACCAGGTCGCGGACGATCTGTTCGACGTCGCGGCCGACATAGCCGACTTCGGTGAATTTGGTCGCTTCCACCTTCAAGAACGGCGCCCCGGCGAGGCGGGCCAGGCGGCGCGAAATCTCGGTCTTGCCGACGCCGGTCGGGCCGATCATCAAAATGTTCTTGGGCAGCACCTCTTCCTTCAGGAGGTCGTCCAGCTGCATCCGCCGCCAGCGGTTGCGCAAGGCGACGGCGACGGCGCGCTTGGCATCGTTCTGGCCGACGATGTAACGATCGAGTTCGGAGACGATCTCGCGCGGACTGAACTCGGTCATCCCTCAATCTTCTCGATCAGTACGTTGGTGTTGGTGTAGACGCAGATCTCGGCCGCGATCGCCATGGCGCGCCGGGCCACCGCCTCGGCGTCGAGGTCGTCGCGGTCGATCAAGGCGCGGGCCGCCGCCAGCGCGTAGTTGCCGCCGGAGCCGATCGCGATCAGGCCGTCGTCCGGCTCCAGCACGTCGCCGGTACCGGTCAGGACCAGGCTGGTTTTCGCATCGGCTACCGCCATCATCGCCTCCAAGCGGCGCAGGTAGCGATCTGTGCGCCAGTCCTTGGCCAGTTCGACCGCGGCCCGGGTCAGGTTGGCGGGGTGCTGTTCGAGCTTCGCTTCCAGCCGCTCGAACAACGTCAACGCGTCTGCGGTCGCGCCGGCGAAGCCGGTGATCACGGCGCCGTCGCCTAGGCGGCGTACCTTTCGGGCGTTGGCCTTGAGTACGGTCTGGCCGAAGCTGACCTGGCCATCGCCGGCGACGACGACGGTGTCGCCCTTGCGGACGGATAGGATGGTGGTGCCGTGCCAGACGGCGGTCTCGCGCTCACTCAAGGTCGTCTTCCATGTGCAAGGGTGCGGCGTCTCCGCGAGGCGCCCGGCGAACCCCCACCATGTAAGCTTTTCCGAGATAGCGTCAAGCGGCGATTGGCGCCTTCGGCCCCGGGCCCGGCGGTCCCGGGCTCAGGCGGTGCTTCGCAGCCGATCGTTGCCGAGCAGATGGATCAAGCGCTCGAATAGAACGTCCGGGCGGATCGGCTTGATCAGCACGTCGACCCCGGCCTTGGCGGCGGCGCGGACGATGGCGATGTCGTTGTCGGCGGTGATCAGCAGGAACGGCAGGTGCGCCCAGCGCTCGTCCTGGCGCAATTCGCTCAACAGCTCCAGGCCCGTGATCGGCGCCATGTGGTGATCGCAGATGGCCAGTTCGAAACTCTCGTTCTCGAGCCGGCGCATGGCTTCGAGACCGCTGCCCAAGGTGACGATATCGGTGAAGCTGAATTGCTCCAGCATCGCCCGAAGCATCTCCTGCATGCGCTCGTCGTCGTCGATGACGAGAACCGGAAGGGCTTCCTTTGAACTCATTGAACACACCTGGATATCGACGAAACGTCGGTCGCCATGCAACCGCTTAGATTATACATAGGACCGAATCGTTAAAAAACATTTTAGTCACTTCATTATATGCGGACAAGCATTTCGTCGCCTTCGAATTCGAGGCGGCAATGCCCGGACTGGCGAGGCGGCGGTCATCCTGCTATACCGCGCGGGCTGAATCGAACCGCCGAGCCAATGGAGGTCGCCGCCATGCGCCAGGCCAGCGTCCAGCGCAAGACCAAGGAGACCGAAATCGTCGTCAACCTCGACCTCGATGGCGACGGCGGCTACCGGGTCGCCACCGGGATCGGCTTCCTCGACCATATGCTCGAACAGCTCTCGCGCCATAGCCTGATCGACCTGGAGGTCGAGGCCAAGGGCGACCTGCATATCGACTTCCACCACACAACCGAGGATGTCGGTCTCGCGATCGGCGAGGCGGTGGCCCAGGCGCTCGGCGAGCGGGTCGGCATCCGTCGCTACGGTGCCGCTTTGGTGCCGATGGACGAAACCCTGACCCGGGTCGCCATCGACCTCTCGAACCGGCCTTATCTGATCTGGCGGGTCGCCTTCGCCCGGCCGAAACTCGGCGATATGGACACCGAGCTTTTCCGCGAGTGGTTCCACGCCTTCGCCCAAAGCGCCGGCGCCACGCTGCATGTCGACAACCTGTACGGCGAGAACAGCCACCACATCGTCGAAAGTTGCTTCAAGGGCCTGGCGCGTAGCCTGCGCGAGGCGGTGGAGATCGACCCGCGCAAGGCTGATGCCGTGCCCTCGACCAAGGGCGTGCTGGGCGGCTCGCTCTAGCGTTCGGGCGGGAGACGCGGCATTGCAATTCTACACCGTGCACCGCCGACCGGCGCCGGGTCTGGCCGCTCCGGACCTGGCCTTCGTCAAGGAGGGCTTCTCTTGGCCCGCCTTTCTGGCGGCCCCGCTCTGGCTCTCGTGGCGGTGTCAGTGGCTCGGGCTCGCGGCTTATTTCGCGGGTCTGTCGGTGCTGGGTGCGCTGGCCTGGTTCCTCGACGAGACCGGCTGGATCGTGCTGGCGTTCGGCTACCACTGGTTGGTCGGCGCCAGCGCCAACGATTGGCTTCGCTCGCGGCTCTCCCGGGCCGGCTACGAGTTGGTCGACGTGGTCGCCGCGGCCGATCTCTCCGAGGCCGAGTTCAGGATTCTATTGGACGCTCGGCCACCTGTCGCCGCCGCACCGCCCGTCCGGTCTTTGGTGGCGATGGGGCGGCCGCTCCGCGCCACCGAGGCGGCGACGCCGCTGACCCCCTGGTCGCCATGACCGAGACCGTCGCCATCGTCGACTACGGCACCGGAAACCTGCATTCGGCGGCGAAGGCCTTCGAGCGCGCGGCGGCCGATTCCGGCGGTGGCGTCAGGGTCACCGTAACGCGGGAGCCCGAGGTCGTCGCCCGCGCCGAGCGGGTCGTGCTGCCCGGCGTCGGCGCCTTCGCTGACTGTCGCCGGGGTGTCGGCGCCATTCCCGGCATGGAGGCGGCGCTCGACGAAGTGGCGATCGCCCGTGGCCGGCCCTTTCTCGGCATCTGCGTCGGCATGCAGCTGATGGCGGATGCTGGCCTCGAGCACGGCCGGACGACGGGCTTCGGCTGGATCGCCGGCGAGGTTCGGGCGATTCGACCGGACGACGCCCGTCTCCCGAATGCTGCCCGTCTCAAAGTACCGCACATGGGTTGGAACGGGCTCGCCTTCGCCGGCGCCACGGCGCATCCGCTGTTCGCCGATATTGCCGAGGGCGCCTATACCTATTTCGTGCACAGCTACCAATTCTGCCCCGACGATCCGGCCCGAGTGCTGGCGGCGTGCGACTACGGCGGCCGGATCATCGCCGCTGTCGGCCGGGACAACCTGGTCGGCACCCAGTTCCACCCGGAGAAGAGCCAGGCCGTCGGCTTGGCGCTGATCGGCAACTTTCTCGGCTGGCGGCCGTGAACCTCTATCCCGCCATAGATCTCAAAGACGGTGTCTGCGTCCGCCTGGTCCGCGGCGACATGGCACAGGCGACGGTGTTCAACCGCGATCCGGCGGCGCAGGCGCGCCGCTTCGAAGCCGAGGGCTTCCGGCAGCTGCATCTGGTCGATCTGAACGGCGCCTTCGCCGGCCGACCGATCAACGCCGAAGCGGTTTCCTCGATCCTGACGGCGTCGCGCCTACCGGCGCAACTGGGCGGCGGCATTCGCAATCAAGCGGCGGTCGAGAGTTGGCTCGAACAAGGTCTCTCCCGCGTTATTCTCGGCACCCTGGCGCTGCGCGAGCCCGGGACGGTAAGTGCCCTGGCGGGTCGTTTTCCGGGCCGGATCGCAGTCGGCATCGATGCTCGTGCCGGCCTGGTCGCGGTCGAGGGCTGGTCCGAGCAGTCCGAGGTTCCGGCGCTGGACCTGGCGCGCCGTTTCGAGGACGCAGGCGTCGCCGCCATCATCTACACCGACATCGATCGCGACGGCGTGCTGGCCGGCCCCAACGTCGAGGCCACGGCGGCGTTGGCGGAGGCCCTCTCGACCCCGGTGATCGCTTCCGGCGGGGTCGGCGGAATCGAAGACCTGGCCGCCTTGAAGGCGGTCGAGGAGACCGGTATCGAAGGCGTCATCATCGGCCGTGCCCTTTATGACGGCCGCATCGAGCCGGCAGCGGCCTTGGCGCTGGCGACGGCCTGAGGACCAGCCATGCTGACCAAGCGCGTCATCCCCTGTCTCGACGTCAAGGACGGCCGCGTCGTCAAGGGCGTCAACTTCGTCGACCTGGTCGATGCCGGCGATCCGGTCGAGCAGGCCAAGATCTACGACCGGGCAGGCGCCGACGAGCTCTGCTTCCTCGACATCACCGCCTCCTCCGACAAGCGCGAGATCATCTTGGACGTGGTTCGGGCCACCGCCGAGCAGTGTTTCATGCCGCTGACCGTCGGTGGCGGCGTGCGCCGGGTCGAGGACGTCCGCCGGCTCTTGCTGGCCGGCGCCGACAAGGTCTCCATCAACACCGCCGCCGTGGCCCGGCCCGAGCTGGTGGCCGAGGCGGCGGCCAAGTTCGGCAACCAATGCATCGTCGTCGCGATCGACGCCAAGCGGGTCGCTGCCGACCGTTTCGAGGTCTTCACCCATGGCGGCCGCGAAGCCACCGGGCTCGACGCGGTCGAATGGGCGGTACGGGTTTGTGCGCTCGGCGCCGGCGAGATCCTGCTGACCTCGATGGACCGTGACGGTACCCGCCAGGGCTTCGACGTCGAGCTGACCCGTCGGGTCGGCGACGGGGTGCCGGTGCCGGTGATCGCCTCGGGCGGCGTCGGCGAGCTGGCGCATCTGGTCGACGGCATCGTCGAGGGCCATGCCGACGCGGTCTTGGCGGCCTCGATCTTCCATTTCGGCGAGCACTCGATCTCCGATGCCAAGCGTTGCATGGCCGCCGCCGGCCTGCCGGTACGGCTCTAGACCGGGCCGGGCCGTGACGGTTCTCTATCTGATGCGTCACGGCGAGGCGGAGAACGCCGCTGCTGGCGACGGCGATCACGAGCGGGCCCTGACCCAGGCCGGCCAGGAGGCGGCGGGTTGGATCGGCCGTGCCCTCACCGACGCGGGTCTGGTGCCGGATCTGGTGCTCTGCTCCAGCGCCCGGCGGGCGGCGGAGACCTGGGCCGCGATGGTCGACGAATTGGCGCGGGTGCCGTCCTTCCTCGAGGAGGAGGCACTTTACCTGGCGTCGGCGCCGGCGCTGTCCGAGCGCCTGGCGGCGTTGCCACCCGAGGCGGCGACGGTGCTGCTGATCGGCCACAATCCGGGCTTGCACCAGCTCGCCTTGGCCTTGGCGGGGGATGGTTCGGCCGATGCCTTGGCGGCCTTGCAAGGGGGCTTTCCGGCCGGTGCCATGGCGGCGATCGAGTTCGCCCGGGACGACTGGTCCGGGCTCGAGAGCGCCGCCGGCCGGTTGCTCTGGTTTCCGGCTCCCGAGGGCGCATATTAGGGCGAAGGCGCTGGCGTGGGTCGCTGGCGTTGCCTAGAATTCCGCCGGCGAGGCGGTGAGCGAGGGACAGGTGAGCAACGATATCGAGGACGGTGCCGAGGTATTGGATCGGCTTTTCGAGGTGATCGAGAGCCGCCGCGAGGCCAATCCGAAGGACTCGCGTACCGCCAAGTTGTTTCAGCGCGGCATCAACAAGGTGGCGCAGAAGGTCGGCGAGGAGGCGACGGAGACGGTGATCGCGGCACTCGCCGAATCGGACCAGCGCCTGGTCTCGGAATCGGCCGACTTGATCTATCATCTGCTGGTGTTGTTGGCGATTCGCGGCGTCCGGCCCGAGGCGGTCTATGCCGAACTCGGCGCCCGCGCCCGCGGCACCCGCTGAATCGAAGGCGTGGGCGGGCGCGGCATGGCTTACGACGACGGCAACATCTTCCAGAAGATCCTGCGGGGCGAGCTGCCCGCGAACAAGGTCTACGAGGACGAGCACGTGCTCGCCTTTCACGACATCAACCCGCAGATGCCGGTGCATGTTCTGGTGATCCCGAAGGGCGCTTATACCAGCCTCGACGATTTCTCTACCGAAGCGTCGCCGGAGGCCCAGGCCGCCTTCGTCCAGGCCCTGGGCGAGGTGGCGCGGCTGACCGGGGTCGACCGGACCGGCTACCGGGTCGTCGTCAACAACGGTTCCGATGGCCGCCAGGAGGTGCCGCACCTGCATGCCCATGTCTTCGGCGGCCGCCGAATTCGCGGCGCCGTCGTCAGGCCGGAGGCGTGATCGGCAATGTCGTCGCGTCTTCGACGATGTAGACATTGAGCGGCTCGGCCCGGCCGCGGACCTGGATCGCGTGCTTCGGGTAGGCCCCGAGGTCGATCCCGGCGGCGGCCACGACCTCCGAGACCACCAGCTGACAGCCGAATTCCTTGGTCAGCGCCTCCAGTCGGCTGGCGGTGTTGACGGCATCGCCGATTGCCGTCATCGAGACCACGTCCCGGTAACCCATCTCGCCGACGACGCAAGGCCCGGCGTGGATACCAATCCCCATCCGCAGGCTCTCGCCCAGGTCGTGACGTAGCCCGGTGTTGATTTCGACCAGCGCCAGGGCCATCCGTCTGGCCGCTTCGAGGGAGCGCCTGGCGCCGGCCTCGAGGCCGCGGTCGATGCCGAACAACGCCATCTCGCCATCGCCGATGAATTTGTCGAGACGGCCGCCAGCGCCCTCGACCGCGGCGCCCATGGCGGCGAAATACTGGTTGATGACGAAGACGACGTCGTAGGGCAGCTTGCTCTCGGCGAACTGGGTGAAGGCGCGCAGGTCGGCGAACAGGATCGCGATCTCGCGTTCCGCACCTTGATGGTAGGCGGGCTTTCTGAAACCGTGGCGTGGCGCCGCCGTTGCCGGCAGCAGCGGCACCACGGCGACGTCGCGGCCCGGCCGCAGTTGACAGGCGAGACGAACCCCCGCCGGCGCCCCGACCCGGGACAGCACCCGGACTTCCGGCTCGTCCGGCGCCGGCAAGTCGTCGGTTTCGGCGAGGACGCGGACCCGGCAGGTCGAACAGTGTCCCCGGCCGCCGCAGACGGAGGCATGCGGGACGCCGCCGGCCCGGCTCGCCTCCAGCAGGGTGTGGCTCCGGTCGACCTTGACCCGGCGGCCGTCCGGGTAGCTCACGGTGATGGAATGGTGCCGTTCGTACAGGTAACGGGCGAAGCGAAAGCCGGCGATCGCCACGACGACGGCGAGCGTCGCGATCCGGACCGCGTCGGCCCGGGCGTGGATCCAGGCCACCGCTTCGGGGTTCGGTAGGCCGATGAGCTGGAACTGGCGCTCCAGCCAGAGCGGCTCTCCGGCCAGCAGCGCCGCTTCCTTGGCGCCACCGGCGAAGCCGGCCAGCGCCACCGCCGGCAACAGCACCGCGAGCGCCAGCAAGAGGCCGCTCTAGCGCTGGTAATCGGGCTTCAGCCGCAGCCAGTAGTGCAGGCCGAGACAGCCGTGCGTCCAAGCGACCAGCACCGCCACGCTTTGCAACAGCCCACCTTCTTTGAGAAGGGTGTTTCGCAGGAAGTCCTGAGCTGGGAATGTAGCAATAAAGCTGAGCAACTCATATAGGAATGCAAATAGGAAATCATA
>PVBE011444375.1_pt1 | contig 16758 bp, 7 predicted proteins | sample 1631181 | NCBI WGS metagenome assembly PVBE01 (sample SAMN08397723, study PRJNA350692) | Marine metagenome, whole genome shotgun sequencing project. | isolation source: water | place: Pacific Ocean | collected 2012-04
CAGAGCGCTCGAAGCCGTGCCCGACGGCGCCGAGGCGCTCATCGAGGCGCTGGCGATCTCGCCGACCACGGCGCTGCCGCTCCTGGCGGGCCGAAGTGACGCCATCGAGGTGCTCGAGCAGGCCAAGGACCACGGCAACCGCACCATCGCGAACCTGTCGCTGGCGGCGTTCGAGGAGCTCAAGGCGGCCGAGGAGGACGTCGAGCCCGACAAGCTGCTCGCGGTGATCGACCTGCCGCCGGTGCCGGTGCCGGGCTTTGATGAGGAGGCCCTCGACGCCAAGGCGCTCAAGGCGGCCGCCAAGCAGCCCGAGGTGACCGCGCGCAGGCTCGTGCACTCTCTGGCGGACAAGCGTCCGGTGGTGCGGCGCAACGCCGCCGCGGTGCTGGGGGCCATGGGCGCGGACGCGAGCTCCGTGGTGGGTTGGCTGGCGTCGGTCCTCGATGACGAGGAGGCCTCGGTGCGCGAGGCCGCCGCCGAAGCGCTCGCCGTGATCCCCGCGACGGCCCTGCCGCTGGTGGTCCGCGGACTGGTCCGGGCCCTGTTCGACACCGAAGCGTCGGTCGCAAAGGCGGCCCGCACGGCGCTGGAGGGCATGGGCGACGGCCCCGGTGCGGCGCTGATGGAGGGGCTCGACTCCGACCCCAACACCGCCAAGGGCACGATCCTGCCGCTCATCCAGCGGCGCGAGGACGCGGCGGGGCTGCTCGGCCGGGCGCTGCAGAGCGCACGCCTGCAGATCCGCCTGAACGCGGCCACCGGGCTCTTCGAGCGGGCCCAAGGCGGCGACGAGCTGGCCGTGGTGTTCCTGGCCATCGCCAAGAGCGACCCCGAGGCCCAGGTGCGGCTCGCCGCCGCGGGCATCGTCGAGTCGGACCTGCCGCCCAAGCCGCCTGTCGTGAAGGAGCCCGAGCCCTTCCCGGTCGAGGGGTTCGACGAGCGGGTGCTCGACTGGGCGGTGCTCGAAGCGGCCAGGGAAGACCTGGATCGTGGGCGCATGCACCGCGCCCTCGAGGACGGCCGGATCGTCGTTCGCGTCAACGCGGTGAGAGGCCTCGGGCTGGCGGGGGAGGGGGGCGACGTGCCCTCGCTGCTGCTGGCCAGCCGCGACGCCGACCCCACCGTGCGCGACGCGGCGGGCGAGGCGCTGGAGCGGCTCCCAGGCGCCGGCCCGGCGCTCGTCGCCGCCCTGCGCGACTCGCCCGAGGCGGCGCTGCGCCAGCTCGTGCGCCGGTCGGACTGCGAGGCCTTGCTGGAGGCGGGCGCGGCCCACGACAACTCGCGGATCTCGGCGGTCGCCTCCTCGGCGCTGGCGGAGCTGCAGGCGGCTGCCGATCCGGGCGACGTCGAGGCGTTCCAGGCGGTGCTCGAGGGGCTGCCCCTGCCCAGCCCGGACTTCGCCGAGCGGGCGCTGGGCGAGGCCGAGCTGGCCGGCCTGGACGTCCCCGTGGATCGGCTGGTCCGCCTGCTTTCCGACGGCCGCACGCACGTTCGGGTCAACGCCGCCGCGGCGCTGGCGACCCACGGCGAGGCGGCGGTGGACGCCGCGGGCTGGCTGTCCGTGACCCTGCGCGACGGCGAGGGCGACGTGCGGACCGCCGCGGTCCGGGCGCTGGCGGCGGTCGGCGGGCTGTCCCTGCCGCTGGTGACCGCCGCGCTGGTGGACGCGCTCAAGGACACCTACGACGAGGTCCGGGAGGCCGCCGCACAGGCGCTGGTGCACGTCGAGGGAGACGTCCTGCGGCTGCTCATCGATGCCCTCGACGCCGAGCCCGTCGACGCCTTCGACACGATCCTGCCGGTCATCTGGGCCCGCGCCGACCGCAACGCCCTGCTCACCCAGGCCGTGGCGGACGGCCGCCTCCAGGTGCGGGTCAACGGGGCGTTCGGGTTGTTCAAACACGCCCTGGACGGCGACCGGGTGGTCGAGGCCGCGCTGGAGGCCGCCCGCGCGGACTCGGTGGCCGCCGTGCGCGACGCCGCGATGGGCGGGCTCGCCTGGCTGCTCGGCCAGGGCAAGAAGGACACCGCCCTGGACGCGGACCCGGTGCCGTTCGACGGGTTCGAGGACCGGGTGCTGACGACCACGCAGCTCGCCGGCCACGAGCTGTCGCTGGAGCGGCTGACCAAGGCGCTGGCCGACGGTCGCCGCAAGGTCCGGCTCAACGCCGTGCGGGCCCTGCAGGTGCTGGGCGAGGCGGGCGCAGACGCTGAAGAGGCCCTGCTCATCGCGCTCAAGGACGGCGAGCACCGTATCCGGGTCGCGGCGCTCGACGCCCTGTCCGCCGTGGGCCGGCCGGCGCCGCCCGAGGCGCCGCCCGAGGGCCCCGCGGCCCGCGAGGCCGAGCCCCCGCCGGTGCGCGAACCGCTGGTCGAGGGGACGGACGCCCTCGGCGACGTCGCCGCCGAGATCCTCATCGCCCTGCTGGGCGACGGACGGGCCGAGGTGCGGGCCAACGCCGCGGCCGAGCTGTCCGGCCGCGGGGACGTGTCGGCCAACACCGGACCGGCGCTGGCGGGGCGGCTGCGGGACGGCGATCCCGCGGTCCGCCGGGCCGCCCTCGCTGCGCTGGTGGACCTGGGGATCGCGCAGGACCACGCCGCCGCGCTCATCGCCGTGGTCCGCGACGACGAAGACGAGGAGTGCCGCGCCACCGCCTCGGCCTGCCTGGCCACCGACGACCTGTCCAACGGTCTGGTCGGCGCGGGGCTCGTGGGCGACCCGACGTTTGTGCAGGCCGTGCTGCTCCCGCTCATCCTGGGCCGGAAGGACGCCCGTGGGCTGCTGCTGCGGGCGGCCTCCCATCCGAGCGTCACGGCGCGGATCAACGCCGCGCTGGGGCTGTACCGGCTGTCCGCCGGGTCTGCGCTGGAGGACCTGCTGGACGACCCGGTGCTCGAGGTGCGGGCCGTGGCGAGGGCGGGCCTGCGTGGGCTCATGCGCAGCGACGGCCGCCCGCACCACGGCAAGCTCATCGAGGGGCTCGTCGGGCGCTGGACCCCGCCCGGGACGGTGCCGGACGAGGCGCCTGAGCACGAAGAGGCCTTCGTCCAGGCGATGCCACCGCCGGGCCAGGCCTCGCCCGCCCACTTGGTGATCCTGCTGCGCGACTCCGACCCGGCGATCCGGCGCGAGGCGGCCCAGGCCATCGGCGAGGGCGAGGCCGGCGCGGACCCGGCGGCGGTGCTCGAGCTGGCCACCGCGGTGGACGACGGTGACGAGGAGGTCCGTGCCGCGGCGAGGGCGGCGGTCGCCCAGGTCACGGCGGCGGCGCTGTCGAGCGCGGCGGCCGGCGGCGGACCGAGCTTCCCCAAGGTGCTGTCCGAGCGCCCCGACGCCCTGGCGATCCTGCTCGCGGCCACCGAGTCCGAGTCCTCGCCGGTGCGGCGGGGCGCGGTGCACGCCATGGCCGCGCTGGGCCGCGACGACGCCCCGGGAGCGCGCAAGCGGCTGCTGGAGCTGGAAGGCGACGCGGACACCGAGGTCCGCGACGGGGCCAAGGCGTCGATGCGCATGCTGGCCGAGCGCCACCGGCCGCAGTCCGGCGTGCGCGAGGCCAAGGCCCTTCCGCTGCAGGAGTGGGCGACGGAGCTGCTCGACGACAAGACCCTGAAGGCCTGCGCCGGGGACGCCGGGCTCGACGGGCTGCTGTCCGCGCTGCAGGACGGCCGCGAGACCGTCCGGGTGAACGCCGCCCGGGCGCTGGGATTCCTCGGCAAGGAGGGCCGCCCCGCCGCGTCGATGCTGATGCTGGCGCTCAAGGACAGCGCGCAGCCGGTCCGGTCCGCCGCCGCCGCCGCCATCGGCAGGCTCAAGCTCCCGCTCGCCGAGGCTGCTCCCGCCTTGCTCCTCGCCCTGTCCAAGTCCGGCCCGGAGGTCGGCGGCGCGGTCGCCGATGCGCTCGGCCGCTACGGCGCCGCGGGGGTGAAGGCGGTGGTCGACGCCCTGGCCCACCGCGGCCTGGACATGGAGACGAGCGTCGAGCGGGTGGCCCGGGCTCGCCACTCGGAGTTCGTCGGCCCCCTGACCTCCGCGCTGGACGTGGACTCGGCGGTGGTCCGCCGCAACGCCGCCGACGTGCTCGCAGCGCTCGGCCCGTACGCCCGCGACGCCGAGCCGAAGCTCGCCGAGCGCCTGGACGACCAGGACTTCTCGGTGCGCCTGTCGGCCGTTCGGGCGCTGGGGCGGCTGGGCGACGTCGACGACCGGGTCGTGTTCCGGCTCATGGACATCGTGCGGGACGACCCGAACGTGTCCATGGTCATCGCCGCCAAGGAGGCGTTCCGGTACCTGGGGATGGGCTGGCGGATCCCGGGGTGAGCCGATCCGGATGACCGGTCGTCCGGGGCAGCGCCCGGTGTGTGACGCTGCTCTCCCTGGCCTTGATGGTGCCGGCGCTGCTGTCTGGCGGCTGCGCCTGGTGGAACAGCCTGTGGCACGACACCCTGGCCGGCCCGTACTACTCGCTCAACGACGCCGAAAAGGCAGCCATCACCTGGGCTTTCGGCGACGCCATCGACATGTCGGAGATCCGGCTGGTGGCCAACAAGACCGAGGGCACAGCCCCCGCGCGGGCGGTGGGCAACCTCATCGTCATGCGGCCGGGCGAGGACCCGGCGGACGAGGCGCTGCGCAGCTCGCCAGCCCACCTCGCGCTCATCGTCCACGAGGCCACCCACGTGTGGCAGTTCCAGACTGGGGGGCCGGAATACGTGCTGGACGCCGTGTCGCATAACCTGGAGGCCCTGGCCGAAAAAGGCGACCGGGGGCAGGCCTACGTCTACGAGCTCACCGAGCAGCTGGACCTGAGATCGATGCGGGCGGAGCCCCAGGCCAAGCTCATCGAGGAGTGGTACGCCCTGGCCAACCACGGGACCGACCCGTTTCGCTGCCTGAACTGGGGGTCCCTCGGGGGGACGGAGTTCCTGCGCGTCGCGGGGACCTTGATCCCCGCTGCGCTCGGGCCGGAGAGCTCCGACAATTCAAGCCCAATTGGGCCTTGACCGACTTTTCCCTTAAGATCACGCGCAAGCGACCGATGTCCTCTAACCGGGGAGCGCCAGGATGGCCCTCATCATCAATAGCAACATCGCCGGCCTCAACGGCCAGCGTAATATCAATCGCTCCAACAAGAGCATCGCCGAGGCCTTCCAGGCCCTCTCATCGGCGAAGCGCATCAACTCCGCGGCGGACGACGCCGCGGGGCTGGCGATTGCCAACCGCTTCAGCGCGCAGATCCGTGGCATCAACACGGCTATCCGCAACGCCAACGACGGGATCGGGGTCACGCAGACCGCCGACGCCGCGCTGGGCCAGGTGACCGACAACCTGACCCGGATCCGCGAGCTGTCCGTCCAGGCGTCCAACGGGCTGCTGACGGCTTCGGACCGCCGCTCCATCCAGACGGAGATCGAGGGCCTCAAGGGCCAGATCAACGACATCGGCGGCAACACCGAGTTCAACACCCAGAACCTGCTCGACGGCACGTTCCAGGACAAGACGCTGCAGATCGGCGCCTCTGAGGGTCAGACGGCGACCATCTCGCTGGGCGACGCCCGGGCCACCGCCCTGGGCGCGACGGCTGAGGTGACCGGCGGCGACGTGTCCGCCGGGGCCATCACCGGCGGCGGCGACCTGACCATCAACGGCACCGAGATCCGGGCCTCCCTCAACGGCGACGACACCGTTTCGAGCACGGGTGCGGACACGTCGGCCATCGCCAAGGCGGCCGCGATCAACGAGGCCTCCGGGACGACCGGCGTGACCGCAACCGCCAACGCCACCGACGCCGCCGCCGGCGCCGCCGTGGGTGCGGGCGACCTCGCCGCCGGCGAGCTGGTCATCAACGGCGTCGACATCGGCGCCGTGAGCGGCGTGACCGCCAGCGACGGCGCTGGCAACCTGACCGCCGCCATTAACGCACAGACCGCCGCCACCGGCGTCACCGCCGAGGTGGACTCCAACGGCGAGCTGCAGCTCACCGCCGAGGACGGCAGGAACATCGACATCGACGTCAACGGGGGCGGCGCCGCCATCTCAGGGTTCGCCGCCGATTCGACCGAGCGAGGCACGGTCACGCTGTCATCGGCCGAGGCCATCACCGTGGGCGGCAGCAACTCCGCCGTCGCCGGCCTGGCTTCGACGACCACGCAGGTGCAGGCCACGGACACCGTCGCCTCCATCGACGCCGCCATCGACCAGGTGGCCTCGCTGCGAGCCAACATCGGCGCCACCGAGAACCGCCTGGGCACGGCCATCGAGAACCTGGGCAGCGTGTCCCAGAACCTGGCCTCCAGCCGCAGCCGGATCGAAGACGCCGACTTCGCCCAGCAGCAGGCCGAGCTCATCAAGGCCAAGCTGAGCCAGCAGTTCGGCGTGGGCATCCAGGCCCAGGCCAACTCGTCGGCGCAGATCGTGCTGGGGCTGCTGTCGTAGGCCGGTAGCTCGCCCCCACGTTCGCACGTGCGCGCAGGGGCTGTTCATCGCCCACAATCTGGCTACCCTTCCAGCGTGGGGAAACGTCCGCTCGCCGCGCTCGCGGCCCTGTTCGTGCTCGCGCCGAGCGCCGGGGTGGGCGCAGCCGAGGGCGACGCCGCCCATCGCCAGGCGACGACGCTGGGTGAGACCGGCAAGGCCGCCTACCGGGACGGCCGGTACGACGACGCCATCATCGCCTTCAAGGCCGCCTTCAAGACCGAGGCGCTGCCCAAGTTCCTGTACAACCTCGGCCTGGCCTACCGGAAGAAAGGCGCCGACCAGGCCGCCATCGCCGCGTTTGAGCGGTACCTGCACGGCACGCCCGAGGCCGAGGACGCGGACAACGTGCAGGCGGCCATGTCGTTCCTGCGGACCCGCCTCGAGGAGACCCGGGTCGAGCTCCGGGTCCTCACCAAGCCCTCCGGCGCGGCCCTCGAGCTGTCCGGCGCGGACGACGACGTCCGGGGCACGACGCCCTACGTCGGCTGGCACGAGCCGGGGAGCTACGAGCTTCACCTGCAGGCCCAGGACCACGAGCCCTTCGACAAGGCGCTGGTGCTCGCCCTCGGCTCGCCGACGGAGCTGGAGCTGGAGCTGAGCCTGACCCCGCGGCCCGAGGTCGCCCAGGCGCCGCCCGCGCCTTCGTTGGGGCGGTCAAGCGGGTCCCCCCCTTCCGGGCACGCTGTGCCCGAGGCGGCCCCCCGTTCCCCGCCGGCGTCCGCCAAGTCGCCTCCCAAGGCCTCGGTCTGGCCCACGGTCGCGTGGACCACGGCGGGGATCGCGCTGTTGAGCGCCGGGCTCTTTGCGCTCATCGCCCAGGGCAAGGCGGACCAGCTGGAGGTGTACGCCGGAGAGCGGCGGTCGCCCGGGCGCACGCGGGAGGGCGCACAACAGCTCGACGACTCCGTGGCGATGTTCGGGGCGGCTGCCACCGGCAGCCTCGCGCTGGCCGGCGCCGCCCTGGCCACCGGCGTGGTGCTGACGTGGTGACCGCACCATGAGGTGGCTGGCGGCGCTGCTGGCGGTCGGGTGCACCCCGGACCGGCCCAACCTGGGAGCGGGTTGCCAACAGGACGTCGACTGCTTCTCCGACGAGCTCTGCGACGCTGGGAGATGCGTGCCCGTCGAGGGTCGCGTGGTGGTTGGAGAGGGAGAGGGTGAGGGCGAGCCACGGTTGGGCGACGACGATGGCGCCGGCGACGAAGGCGCCGCCGGAGAGGGAGAGGGAGAGGGCGAGGTCGTAGTCGAAGGGGGAGGGGAGGGCGAAGGTGAGCTCGATCCGGGTGGGGAAGGGGAAGGGGAAGGCGAGGGCGAAGGGATCGTTGACGTCTGCAACGGGCTCGACGACGACGGCGATGGGATCGTCGACGAGTTCGAGGACTGCCTGCCCTTCGATCCGCCGCTGCCATTGGCCCGGGAGATCCAGTCCACCTAGTCGGGGCCGCCCGGGACCGGGGAGGGGGTGCGACGCTCCATCCCGGTGGAGATCCCGCTGGTGGCGGGTGGCTGGCTGGACGGCTCGGTGCAGGGCTACTGGAAGCTCGACGGCAACCCACGGGACGCGTCGGGCCAGGGCCGGCACGGTGTCGTCGGAGGCGTCGTCGCCAACCGGCAGGATCGGCGCGGCGCGGGCGACCGGGCGCTGGGCCTCGAGGGTGCCGGGTGGGTGACCGTCGACTCGGGGCCCGACCTGTCGGGCTTTGACGCCATGACCGCCTGCGCCTGGGTGTGGTCCGCAGAGGATGTCCGGAGCGAGGCCACCGTGCTGTCGCTGCATGAGGGTCACGAGGAGGACCCGTCGCTGTACGCCTACCGGCTGTGGGTCGACGCAGCTGGGCGCCCCGTCGCGTCAATCCACCCGGATGGCGGGGACGTGGCCCACGCGCGGGGGTCGGACCCGCTGGCCGCCACGCGGTGGGCTCACCTGTGCTTCACCTACGACGGCGCAGAGCTGACCCTGCTCGTCAATGGGGGCGTGGTCGCCAGCGGCCCCGCGACGGGGGCTGTGCGGTCCCGCGACAGCCAGATGGTCATGGGCAGCTGCGACGGGCCGGTGGTGTGCCAGGGGGCGGTGTGGCCCGGTCGCATCGACGAGGCGGTGATCCTGTCGCGGGCGCTGACACCCCGCGAGGTGACGCACTACTGGCGCTCCCGCGCAGACTTCGGCGCGGTCCTCACCGGTCCCCTCTGGCCGAGCACGGCCGCGCCGGTCCATCTGAACGAAGCCCAGGACGACTGGGATGATCTAAGGGTCACCGAGGAGGGCGTCGAGATCGAGCACGGGGTGATCGGCGCCCGACCGTTGGCGACCCTCGAGGGCGACCTTGACGAGCACGTCGTCGCCTACTGGCCGCTGGACCGGGGGGCGCTGCGGCGGCGGGCGCCGGACGAGGCCGTCGCCACGGCGCAGGGCGGCGCCGAGCACGACACGGGCCGGTTCGGAGACGCAGGCGGGGCCTTGGTCTTCAGCGGGGAGGACCAGTGGGTGGACACGGGCTTTGCGTATGAACCCGGGCCGGCTCAGGACTTCACCTACGAGGCTTGGTTCCGGGCGACCCCGGGCCGCGCGGCCGTCCAGAGCATCCTCGGCTGGGCCAACGGCAATGAGCACAACCTCGTGATCAGCTGCGGCAACGACGGGACGCTCAGCGGCATCGTCGCGACCGGTGGGGCACCGGCCATGCGCACCATGGGCGAGGGCGTCTGCGACGACGGGCTGTGGCACCACGCGGCGCTGGTGCGGTACGCCGAGGCTGAGGAGGTGCGGTTCTACCTCGACGGGGCGGAGAGGGCGCGCGCTCCCTTGGCCCGGGGTCAGCCGGACGCAGGGGGGACCCACCTGTTCATCGGGGCGCGGCAGCTGCGGCACCCGCCGAACGGCGAGATACGGGCCGAACTGCACTTCGCCGGCGCCGTGGACGAGGTGGTCATCCACTCGACCGCGCGCTCGCCGCAGTGGCTGCGCGACCGGGCCGATCCCCTGCCCAGGGTGCGCCTGCACGCCCGGACCGGACCGCTGCTCCACCCTGAGGGGAAGCCCCTGTGGCGGGCCTATCGGCTCTGGTACGGCGACAACCGCCTGCCGGCTTCGGACCTCGCTGTCGAGGACGGCGTCTTCTCGCCGCGCAACGACTACCTTGGCTGGTGGTCGTTCGACGGGATGGCGGTGGCGTCTCGCGGGCCTTCCTTGACCGGCGCCGGCATTGACGGGCAGCGCGGTGGGGTCGACGTCTCGCCGGCCACGCCGCTCGTGCCCGGCGTCGACGGCTTCACGCTGGAGCTCCTCGGGCGACACGGCGGCCAGTCCGGTGAGGTGCTGTCGATGCCCTATGACGGCCTGGACCTCGCCGTGGACTGGGCCCCGGCCGGCGTGACGTGCCGCCTGCCGACCGCGGCGCTCGAGGACGTGTTGCCCGCCCGCGAGGTGATCGACGGTTGGCGGAGCTTCCTGTGCACGCTGACCGCCGAGCGGTTCGCCACCTATCTGGACGGCGTCGTGGACGTCGACGTGCGGGCCTTCGGAGGCGGGTTCGATGAGCCGACCGGGCCATTGCACATCGGCGGTCCGCTGCCCGTGGACGAGGTGCGCGTGATGTCCAGGGCGCTGGGCCCCGAGGAGCGCCTGCCGACCGGGCCGCTGATCTTCACCGTGACCCGGGAGGTTGAGCCGCCGTGCGTCGACGTGGACGGCGACGGCGTCAGGGTCTGCGACGGCGACTGCGACGACCGGCAGACGGCCAGGACGCCCGGCAAGGTCGAGGAGTGCGACGGCCTCGACAACGACTGCGACGGCGCTGTTGACGAAGACCTCGTCGGCGACCCGGCCGACAGGATCTTGGGCGTGTGCGCGCTCCAGACGAAGGTCTGCGCGGGACAGGCGGGCTGGATCGAGCCCGACTACGAGGCCATCGACGGTTTTGAGCGGGCTGAGGAGTCCTGCGACGAGCTCGACAATGACTGCGACGGCCACCTCAACCAGATCCGTCCCCCCGGAGAGAACCGAGCCGGCGTCTGCTACTTCGGCCTGCAGGAGTGCCGACAGGCGGACCGCCGCTGGGTGGAGCCGGACTACTCGCTGCTGTTGGACCACCAGGACCCGGAGATCCGTTGCGACGGCCTGGACAACGACTGCGACGGAGTGGCGGACGGACTCGACGAGTGCGTCCCGTTCGCCCAACGGCGGCCCTACCGCACGGGCTTCGACCTGACCCTGCGCACGGACCCGCGAGTGCCCGCCTCCAGCCGCGACAATCGCGTCGCCGCGCCGGTGCAGCTGCCCCTGGTCGCCGGGGGGTGGGCCGACGCCGACACGGAGACCTGGCCGCTGGACGGGGACGCGGCGGACCGCATGGATCGTCCCGGCGAGGCGACCGCCATCGCCGGCCGGGCGCACGTCGTTCCGGGGGGCGGCGACGTCGCCGGCCTCGATCGCATGTCGGTGTGCATCCGGGTCCGCCCCGCCGACTCCGCGCCAGAGCCCTCCGGGTGGGTCCTGGCCGGCGTGGGCGACTTCACCGACCGCGTGGCGGCCAACGACGCCTGGCAGCTGTCGCTGCTCCCGGGCGGGATCCCGCGGTTCTCCCTTGGCGCGGCGGGCGGGGTGGCGTCGGTCGACGCGCAGGTGGCGATCCCCTCGGAGGCGTGGACGCACCTGTGCGGAGTGTACGGCCTGACCTGGGTGCGGCTGTACGTCAACGGCGCCCTCGTGGCCTTCCGACAGCACTCGCTGGGGGTGCACGACACCGGCCGGGACATGCACATCGGCGGGTGCGAGGGAGTGGGCTGCGCCGCACGCATCTTCGAGGGCCTCGTCGACGACCTGGCCGTCGTGGGCCGGCGCCTGACCGCCGAGGAGGTCCGCATGGCCTGGGGGGCCGGGCAGGACTGGGGCACGCCGCTGACGCCGGGCGCCCAGCGCGACCTGGACGACGTCGGCGTCAGCGAGTTCGGCCTGGAGGTCACCTCGCAGGTGTACGGGGCGAGGCCCCTGTCCGACGACCCGGGGGCCGCAGGGCCTGGGGTCAACATGTACTGGCCTCTGGACGGGAGCGTCCGGGAGCTCAGCGGCGGGATCCCGGACCTGCTGGGGAGCATGTACGGCGGTCGCCCGGCGTTGGGGCGCTTCGGCGACCCCCGCGGCGCGATCCGCCTGGACGGCGTCGGAGGCATAGACACCGCCTGGATCTTCGCGCCGTCGGCGCAGACCGCGTTCACTGTCGAGCTTTGGGCCCGGCTGGCGCCCAGCGGTCTCGACGAGGTCACGCTGTGGGGCTGGGAGGTCGACGGTCTGCGCGGGCTCCGGCTGTCCTGCCGCGGGGCGGTCCTTGGCCTCGTGGCGAGGGCGGGCGGGCAGGGCGACCGCTTCGATGTGGCCGGACCGCTGGGCTGCGAGGACGGCGTCTGGCACCACTATGGCTTGGTTCACAACCCGGACGACGGGGCGCTCACCGTCTTCGTGGACGGTCGGCCTGTCGTCAACGAGACCATCCCGGGGGCCGACTTCGACCCCGACGGTCGCTCCATGTTCGTGGGCGCCCATCAAGGCCGGAACGGGCCGGAGATGACCGTCGTCGGCGAGGTGGACGAGTTTGTCGTCCACGCCGCTGCGCGTTCGGAGCCCTACATGCGGGATCGGTCGTCGCCGGTGCCGCTGGTCCGTTTCCTGGCCTCTGCGTCCGTACCCGACGGCCCGGTGGCCCGATACGACCGCTACCACCTGTGGTGGGGCGACCCCGAGGCGACCTCGCCGGACCCGTTCAGGCAGGACAACGTGTTGGCCACGCCCGTCGCCCTCGCGGCGTGGTGGCGGTTCGAGGATGCAGACACCACCTGGTTCGACGACTCCTCGGGCCGGGTCACCCACGCCCACCGCAGCGTGGCTATCGGCCTGGCCCCGCCGCCGGAGCGGGGGGCCGCCATCCGCTTGAGCGGCGGCGGCGGGCTCCTGCGCTTCCAAGGAGATTCCCTGCGCACCCCCACCTGGACGCTGGAGGCCTGGGCGAGGCGGGTCGCGCCCCGGCCGGGGACGACGGCCTCGGTGATCGACGACCTCGACGGGCAGAGCCGGCGGCGGCTGCTCGCCATGAGCCACGAGGGCCGCTGGCTCTGCCAGGCCCAGAGCGGGGGCCGGACGCTGCAGGTCCGGGCGGAAGTCGCGATCGCCGAGGGCGTGTGGAGCCGCGCCTCGTGCGCTCTGTCCGCCGAGGAGCTGCGCCTGACCGTCGACAACCACAACCAGACGTGGGCCGTCCCCGCTGACGGCTACGTGCACCAGCCGTCGGACAACCTGTTGCGGATCGGCATCCACCCGGTCGTGCCCGAGGCCAACTTCCGCGGCGACCTCGACGAGATCAGGGTCCATGGCCGCGCGCTGACCATCGAGGAGGTGGGGCTGCCCATCCCCGACGGGCTGGCCGTGGGGCCTGCGCGGCAGGTGGGGGTCTGCGCGGATGACGACCGTGATGAAGCCGGCCAATGCGCTCCCGCCCCGGACTGTCCCGACGCCGGCGAGGACGGTGAGCCGCGGATCGCCACCGAAGAGGTCTGCGACGGCGTCGACAACGACTGCGACGGGTTCGTGGACGAGGACACCGCCCCGGCCGGCTGGGTGTGCGTCCCGGCGACGGGCGAGGCCGGCTTCACCATGGGCAGCCCGGTGGAGGAGGAGGGCCGGGACGGCGCTGAGGACGAGCACAACGTGATCCTGAGCCGTCCGTTCCTCATGCAGGCCACCGAGGTCACCGAAGCCGGGTACGCCGAAGTGGTCGGCGGCGACGCCCCCTGCCCGACCTGCCCGGTCGACTCGGTCACCTGGGTCGAGGTCGCCGAGTACGCCAACCAGCTGTCGCTCGATGCCGGCCTGCCGGCCTGCTACGACATCGTGAACACCCGCGTCACCTGGGCCCGTGGTCAGGCCTGCCCCGGCGTCCGCATGCCCACCGAGGCCGAGTGGGAGTGGGCGGCCCGGGGCGCCACCACCACCACCACGTACCTCGGCGACAACGTCTACGGCGGCTGCCCCGAGGACACCGAGGTCAACCGCATCGCCTGGAACTGCACCAACAGCGACGACGCCAAGCACGCTGTCGCCCAGCTGCACCCCAACGCCTACGGCCTGTTCGACATGCTGGGCAACCTGTCCGAGTGGGTCTTCGACGGCCGCACCGTCGACCCCGACCTCCTCCCCCAGACCGACCCCGTCGCCCCCTTTGATGACGACCTGCGCATGTTCCGCGGCGCCGCCTTCTCCGACCAGCTCCAGCGTTGCCGCGCCGCGTGGCGGGACACCCTGGGCCGCCACGGGTCCTTCCCGAGGCTTGGATTCCGGTTGGTCCGAACCGCGGCCCACGCCGCGGACCCCGTCGACTGAACGTGTCCGACTCCATCCAGATCGTCCCGCTCACCGTCGATGACGTAGACGCCTACGTCGATCACATGCGCCGCCACTCGCTCGAGAACGGCAGGGAGGGCACCCCGCTGTTCATGCCGTATGGCGACGAGCACCCGTACGACGCCCACGACGGCGGCGAGCGCCGGCGGAGGCTGTGGGCGGCGGCCGTCGACGCCACCGACTGGGGTCGCGGGTGGGGGCTGCAGGCGACACCGTCGGACGGCTCGCCACCCCGCCTGGTCGGACACATCGAGCTGCAGGTGAGCTTCCCGCCCACCGCGCATCACCGAGCCAACATGGGCATGGGGCTCGAGCGTGGGTTTCGGGGCAGAGGCCAAGGCCGGGCCTTGCTGACCACGGCCATCGAGTGGGCCCGAGCCGAGCCCTCGCTGCGCTGGATGGATCTGGGCGTGTTTGGGGGAAACGAGCGCGCCATCGCGCTGTATGAGCGCTTCGGGTTTCGGGAGGTGGGGCGTACGGCCGAGCGGTTCTTGGTGGATGGGCGACCGGTGGAGGACATCTCCATGACGCTGTTCATCGGTCCCGGCCAGCGGGCTACAGCTCCAGCTTGAACTCCGCCAGCGGGTCGCTCGCTGCGATGGCCGCCTTGTCCGTCTCGATGATCTGGACGAGCGGGGCGGCGTGGGGGTTGCCGCGCAGGTCGGTGAGGACGTGGCCGAAGCGGTTCCACATGTGGCCGCGGGCGCGCTTGAGGAACTCGGACCACTCGGTGTCGGCCGTCAGCGCGGCGGCGGCGCGGTAGGCGGACAGGAAGGACTCCGCGGTCTCGCGGGTCTCTTCCGGGGTGGGGTTGGGGACGGACCAGGAGGCCTTTCGTGTCCGGGGGTTGATCAGGAGGATGTGGGCCAGGAGCTGGCCGACGTCCGAGGCGGGGTCGGCGAAGCCGGCGTGGTCCAGATCGATGAAGCCTGCGACGCCGGCGCCGGCGGCGGAGGGCGGGGTGAGGATGACCTGCTGCTCGTACAGGTCGCCGTGCACGAAGGTGACCGGGCCGGAGTCGATGGACCCGGCGAGGTAGCCCAGGCGGGACTTGGCATCCGCGCCGCACCACATCTCCTGCTCGCAGCGGGCGATCATGGCCTTCAGGGGCTCGGCGCCGGAGCGGTCCGAGTCGGGCTTGCGGGGGCGCAGGTGGGCCTTGTGCAGGCGGCCGAGCTCGCCGCCGACTGCGGCGTAGGCGGCCGCGATGGCGGCGGTGTCCGGCTGGCCCTCCCGCTCGAACTGGCGCTTGACCTGGGTCCGCAGCGTGCCGCCGGACAGGAACTCCATGAGCAGGGCGGGCTGCTTGGAGTACGGCGCTGCGGCGCCCCGGTCATACTCGGTGGGCACCGGCCACTCGTGGGCCAGGGCCGCCCGGAACTGGGCCGCGTTGGCCTCGGCGCGGGCGGCGTCGGGGAAGATCTTCAGCGCGAAGGTGGCCAGCCGTCCGCCGTCGATCTCGACGGTGAGGTTCCAGGTCTCGTGGTGGTGGCCCTCGTCGAAGGTCCGGGCGTCCTTGAGGACCGCCTTGGTGACCGCCGTGTCCTCCACGGTCTTGCCGGGCAGCACGCGGGCGACATATGCCCCCAGCGCGACTTTGGCGGCGTCGGCCTTGTCCTCTGTGAGCACCGGCTTGACCGCCGGGGCGGTCTGGACGGCCACGGGCACCGCCGGCGGCGTGGCGCAGGCAGCGGCGGCGAGGCCGAGCGTGGCCGCGGTGAGCAGGGACGGGAGGCGACGGGTTCGGAGGCTCTTCATGTTGCCGCCCGGTATACCATCGCGCCCCCCTCTGTACGGAAGCGGCAGGGAGTTCCTGTGGGCACGGCGGCGCCTCTTACGCCTCGTCCAACGCCGCGACCCCCAGCCTGTCGTTCGGCGTCGAGGCCCGCTGACCGGCGGTCGACAGGCCCGCACGCCGCAGGGCCTCAGTGATCGACTCCAGCGAAGCCCGCCAGTCGGCCTGGTCGAGCTCGCACCGCTGAAGGCACCGGTCCAGCTCGGCCGGATAGGGGTCGAACTCCTCTTCGTCGTCCACGACGATCCCGCACTCCTGGGCGGCGTACCGGGCTGCCGTCACCAGGTGCACGGCCGCGGCGACCTCCTCGGAAGCCCGCCCGGGCGCCCGGAGCCAAGCGGCGTCGTGGTGACGCCGGGCCACCTCGACCACCTCCTCGGGCATCCCCCAGCCCTCCAACAGCGCGGCGCCGAACTCCGGGTGCTTGGTGCCCACCTCCCGGCGCACCTGAACGAACGGCGGGGCGATGGGCAGGTCTTTGACGACCTCCTCGATCACGCCCAGGAGCAGCGGCTCGCCGATGTCCATGAGCAGGGCCAGGGTGTACAGCCGCTCGGGTTCGGGATCTCCGGCGGCGCCGGCGAGGATGCGGGCCGCCGCGGCTGTGGCGACCGACCGCCGCCACAGCTGCAAGGACAGCCTCCCCCGTCGACGGTCCGACGGGCCGGCCTCCATGCGCTCGGTGACCGACTTGATGGCGATGGAGAAGACGGTGTGTCGTCCGAGGCGGTCGACCGCCTGACGGAGGTTGTGCACCGGCCCCATGGCCAGCAACGGTTCGGCGTTGGCCCGGTGCACGACCCGCAGCGCCAGCTCCTGGTCCCGCTCGACGATGACCTGCAGGAAGCGGGTCCCCCGGCGCAGGGGGTTGCCCATGATGCGGGTCACATCACGGAGCACCGGGTGGGCCACCGGCAGGTTTAGCGAGCCCTCCTGAAGCCTGCCGCGCACGTGCTCGAGGAGCGTCGAGTCCTCTGGCCGCCGGGTGTACGCGCGGGGGGCCGGGGGCGGTGGCGGTGGGACCGGCGTCGCGGAGCGGGCCGGGGTGCTGCCGATGAGGCGGGCGTCGCCCGCGTCGAGCCGTTCGCGCACACG
>PVBE010035919.1_pt1 | contig 16756 bp, 12 predicted proteins | sample 1631181 | NCBI WGS metagenome assembly PVBE01 (sample SAMN08397723, study PRJNA350692) | Marine metagenome, whole genome shotgun sequencing project. | isolation source: water | place: Pacific Ocean | collected 2012-04
ATTCTTTTGCATCAATTAACGTAGGATGGTCTTCCGCGCCTACAAACAAAGCTCCTTTTTGAAACAATAAAGATTCTTTGCTTTCATTTTCAATCTCTTTCCATATTTCCTTTGATCTTAAAAGCATAGGAACATAATGTTCACCATCTGAATATGAGAAACGAATCATACGTGATTCGCCATGAGAGGAGCCCTTGTCATGTCCAATAGAGAAGCTATCTATACCAAGAACTTTTTTTTCTGTTTTAGACAAGTGATACAGCGTGGAGCTACCATGTGCTCCCAGCCCAATAACTATAAAATCGTAAACCAACCCCACTTTGTAATTATATCAAAAATTAATAGAAAATTGCGCGCCTGGAAGGACTCGAACCCTCGACCTCCAGAGCCGTAATCTGGCACTCTAATCCAACTGAGCTACAGGCGCATATCAATCGGAGAGAGGGGGATTCGAACCCCCGGTACGAATTTACTTCGTACGGCGGATTAGCAATCCGCTGGTTTCAGCCACTCACCCACCTCTCCTGAAGATTGAAATTATAGCACAATTAATTATTAAATCATGGCTGGTGGGTTGGCAAAAATAAATCCTCGAGATTTTTAACTGGCGTAAAGCAAGCCTTGGGAATTTCTACGAAAATTGTATGCCAATAGTGCATACATCCATTCCACAAACCGGGTCTTTCAACAAAGATAGATTCTTTATCAAAGATATTCTTCCTGACTTTCATACCAAGAGAATTTTCTGCAAATTCAAATAAATCAAATTTATCTCCCTTGAAATCTCTAAGTGAACAAATCATTTCCACTGGATTAAAGTAAATACCAGATTCCCATATGGCCTTTTGGTTTTTATCTTTCATATTTACTTGAGATTCTTCAACTATTTGTACCGACTCTGAATTTCCATCAAAAACCCAAAAGGCTTTACCACCCTTAGATTGATTATCTTTTACCACACCACAAACACGTATAGGCTTATTGAGCATATCAATTATAAAATCCACCTTTTTTTCAATCGCTTCATTTTTAATCTTGTCGGGCAACGTACCTACAATAGAATTAATTGAAGGAAGTAGAAGATCGTAGTCCCTCTCGATGAAAGTTTTAAGTATCATATCGTATTGCTTCTTTGTATTGGCAACTACATTATAAAGTATTTTGGAAATTTCGTATCGTAGCGTCCTGGTTTTAGGAGAAATATTATCAATATTATTAATAAAAACATAATCGGACTCGACTTCGTTAAGATTGCCCAAAAGGGCTCCATGACCAGAAGGATGAGTGTATATTCGTCCATCGTCATACCTAACAAGATTCTTGTTCATATCAAAACATAGACTATTCGTAGCGGAATCTTGGTAGGAAAATTTCACAAAGTCCTTAAAATTAACCTCGCTAAGCAACACGGAGTCACGTAATGTTTTTAATATCATTTCTTCATCAGTTTTTTGAATTGTAAACCACATATACGAATTGACTATATCACCTAAAGAATAGAGAATAATCTCTTCTATTGGTGTAACGGCAATACCTTTTAAGAAATGAAATGGCAGTATGGCTTTAGGTAGGCTGGCGAAATTCATTTCCTTTTGGGACAGGAGAATATCTTTAAGTTTATCTAGATTTTTGTCTTCAATTATTTGACTCAAATCAATGCTATTTCTATCACAATACGAAGAAAGCAGGTTAAACAAAGGAAGGGATTTAATATTCTTGAAGAATGTATCGCTTGAATTATCAAAATCAAACATCCTAGTTGAAGACCCCGATGCTGGTATAAACCTTGAGATACTGCTTGTATCTATATCGTGTATTGGCGGCATCTTATTGATTTCGTCATATGACAACAGACCGTCATTCATCAAGCAAGGTCGAGACAGAACAAGTGTCTTTTTATTCGTGTCAGAATTAATAAATTCTATCTGAGAATTAACTTCGGATTCACCAATCCCTATTGAAGAAAGAAAATCCAAGTCGCTTTTATCAAGACTTTTCCTCATATTCTCTCGGGGTCGACGGGACTCGAACCCGCGACCTCTGGCGTGACAGGCCAGCGTTCTAACCGACTGAACTACGACCCCTTAATAATGGGCGCTACAGGATTTGAACCTGTGACATCTTCCTTGTAAGGGAAGCGCTCTCCCGCTGAGCTAAGCGCCCGGAATAGATTTTTATACTATATCGGAGGTAACAAATGTCAAGAAAGACCAATTGGTTTCCCTGATTCAGTCACATCAACTTTCACAGGCATGTCTGGAACGATTAAGTCTTCCAATACCGGCTTATCAGATACGATGGCATGTGGTATAACCTCATCCATATGGTCAACCGCTATGACTTTCACATCTTTTAATACTTCTTTCGGTATATCAGGCAAATCTTTTTTGTTCTCTTCCGGAATGATAACAACCTTAACTCCACCACGATGTGCAGCAAGAATTTTTTCTTTAAGTCCACCTATTGGAAGAACTCTGCCCCTCAAGGTTATTTCTCCGGTCATAGCCAAATCTCTTCTAACTTTTTTTTGTATCAAAGCAGAAAGAATTGCCGTAGCCATCGCAATTCCGGCAGAGGGACCATCTTTTGGTTGAGCACCCTCAGGAACGTGCACGTGTATATCGACTTTTTGATAAAAACTTCTCTCGAGACCAATCCTTTTTGCTCTTGACCTTACATAACTCATAGCTGCTCTAGTAGATTCCTGCATTACTTCACCGAGCTTACCAGTGACCGTAAAAGTTCCCTTGCCAGGAACAATTGAAACCTCAACATTGAGCAATTCTCCGCCAACTTCGGTCCAAGCTAAACCAGTTGACATTCCAATTTGATTCTTATCTTCAATCTCACCATGTTTAAATTTGGGAACCCCAAGGAACTTCTGTATGAGTTTGGGATTAATATTTAATGAAAAATCTTTTCCATTTTTTAGAACTTCTTTTGCTGTTTTTCTACATAGTGTACCTATTTCTCTTTCCAACGTCCTAACTCCTGCTTCACGCGTATATCTCTGAATTAGGAAATTCAATGCTTTATCAGAAAATTTCGCATTAGTCTTAGTCAATCCATTATTCTCGAGCTGTTTTGGAACTAAGTATTTTCTGGCAATCTTACCCTTTTCGAGTTCTGTATAACCTGAAAGTTTGATTATTTCCATCCTGTCTTGCAAGGCCCAAGGTATGGTATGCAACACATTAGCAGTTGTTATAAAGAGGACTTGAGATAAGTCATAATCAATCTCCAAATAATGATCATTAAAAGCTACATTTTGTTCCGGGTCTAAGGCCTCCAGGAGAGCTGAAGATGGATCTCCTCTAAAATCAGTCCCTATTTTATCAACCTCATCTAGCAAAAATACAGGATTTTTGGAACCAGCCTTTTTCATCCCTTGAATAATCTTTCCAGGTAATGCACCTATATAGGTTCTTCTATGGCCTCTAATCTCAGCTTCATCGCGTACACCGCCAAGAGACGTTCTCACAAACTTTCTTCCCATCGCACGGGCTACAGATTTAGCAAGAGAAGTCTTCCCAACTCCTGGTGGCCCAACTAGACATAATATAGGTCCTTTTTGTTTTGATGTTAGTGCTCTCACAGCCAGGAATTCGGTAATTCTCTCTTTAGGTTTTTCAAGACCAAAGTGATCTTCATCTAAAACATCTTGAGCCTTATCAATCGAAACTTCATCATCGGTTATATCTGAGTTCCATGGAAGAGTAACCAGCCAATCGATATAATTTCTTACAACAGTGGCTTCCGCTGACATTGACGACATGCTTTTGAGCTTCTTTATTTCTTTCTCAATTCGTTTCTGTATGTCCTCCGGCATGTCTTTCTTTTTTAACTGGTCTTCGAATTCGGCAATTTCGCTTTTCAAATCATCTTTGTCTCCGAGCTCGTTTTGAATTGCTTTCATCTGTTCTGTTAAATAATACTCTTTTTGGGCTTTTTCCATTTGTTTTTTCACCCTATTTCTTATTTTCTTTTCAACTTGAAGAATTTCTAATTCTGATTCAATCTTTTTATATAGTATCTCAAGCCTCTCTGCACAGTCGAGACATTCTAAAATCTCCTGTTTATCAGCAAGTTTAAAATTTAAGTGTGAAGCGATAGTATCCGAAAGTTTGCCAGACTCTTCTATAGATGAAACAGTAACAAGAGTCTCCGTAGGGACTTTTTTATTAAGTTTCGCATATTCTTCAAAGGCGTCTATTACAGTTCGCATCATTGCATTTGTTTCAGCGTTTACATCATTGGTTTCCGGCAAATCTTCGACTTCGACACTAAAAAACTTATTCTCATCGTGGAATCTGTTAAGAGTAGCTCTGTTCTGACCCTCGACAAGAACTTTGACCGTCCCATCGGGCAGTCTCAGCATTTGAACAATGTTGCCTATGGTTCCAATGGAATGAATATCGTCCGGACCTGGATCGTTAGTCTTTGCATCTTTTTGAGCTGATAGAAGAATTTTCTTATCATTATCCATCGCCTCTTCTAAAGCTCGTATTGACTTTTCCCTACCTACAAACAATGGCGCAACCATGTGAGGGAAGATAACTACATCTCTTAAAGGTAAAAGGGGTATGCTATAAGGTTCTTTCATCCTACAATCCTCCAATGAGCGTATATATTATGAAGTTAACCATTAAATCAAGTTATGCAAGTAAAATTAACAAGAATCATCAAAAATACAGGAAAACAAGCAATTTTTTGCTGTTTTTCCTAGTTCGAGGCTGATTTTACCTCATCATCATAAGTTAAAAGTGGCATTTTCCCTTTGATAATCACGTCTTCTGTAACAAGACATTTTTTGAGTCCATCTAGAGAGGGGATTTGATATATCAATTCTAAAATAGCATTTTCAACAATTGATCTTAATCCTCTTGCGCCAGTATCCCTCTTTATCGCCTCTTTAGCTATTGCTCTTAGAGAATTTTCCGTGAATTCAAGAGAAACTTGATCATTGATTTTAACTAATTTCTGATACTGTTTAACAAGAGCATTTTTAGGTTCAGTTAGAATCCTTATTAAAGATTCTTCGTTTAATTTATCTAAAGCCGTTACGACCGGAACTCTACCGATAAACTCAGGTATAAAACCAAACTTAACAAGGTCCTCAGGGCGTACGGCATGCAGACATTCGTCTATATTAAAATCTTTTACAGACTTATTTTCGGTTTTGCCAAAACCGATTGTATTCTTTCCTATTCTTGAAGCGACGATTTTTTCTAGGCCACTAAACGAACCCCCTAAGATGAATAATATTTTAGTAGTATCAAGTGGGATAAATTCTTGTTGGGGGTGCTTTCTCCCTTGCTTCGGTGGTACATTCACAACCGAGCCCTCTATAATTTTTAGTAATGCTTGTTGAACCCCTTCTCCAGATACGTCTCTTGTTATAGAGGCGTTATCTCCGCTTTTTCTTGCGATTTTGTCAATTTCGTCAATATAGATTATTCCTCTCTCCGCATCTTTTGCTTCAAACTCCGCAGATTGAAGTAGGCTAAATAACATATTCTCTACATCTTCACCGACATAACCGGCCTCAGTATAGCACGTAGCATCAACTATGGTAAAAGGAACATTGAGAAACTTTGCTAGGGTTTGAGCTAGTAACGTTTTCCCCGAACCTGTGGGTCCGACAAACATGACATTGCTTTTCTGAATTTCTACTTCTTCAGAAGCCTTTTTGTTTCTTTTAGGTTTTACATCATAACTAATTCTTTTGTAGTGATTATAGACGGCAACCGACAAATATTTTTTGGCTTGATCTTGACCTATTACATAGGAATCTAGATGTGCTTTGATTTCTTGAGGCGTTGGAAGGCTTGTCTCTTCTGCGGGAGAAACTTCGTGTATTGCTTCATCTTCAATAATCTCAGTGCATAACGCAACACATTCGTTACAGATATAGACAGTAGGTCCGGCTATAAGCTTCTTGACTTCTTTTTGAGACTTATCACAGAAAGAGCATTTAAGACTATCCTTACTTGAAGCCATCATCCTACCTTTGCCTTTTTGGTAATAATAGTATCAATAATTCCATATTGTAAAGCCTCTTCGGCTGTTTGATAAAAGTTTCTCGTAATATCAGAATTAATTTGATTCAAATCTTTTTTTACGTGTTTTGAAAGAATCGTAGCCAATATGCCTTGTTTTCTTTTCGTCTCTTCCATTTCTTTTTCTAAATCGTGGAATTGACCTCCAAGCTCAGTACCTACAGAGTGAAGCATAATAGTAGAATGAGGTAGCGAATTTCTTTTTCCAGGATTGCCACTTGCCAGAAGCACCGCGCTCATACTACCCGCCAAGCCAAAACATAACGTTGCCACATCAGGTCCAACATACTGCATGGCATCATAAATGGCTAACCCCGCCGTTACGCTACCACCTGGCGAATTGATATATAAATGGATATCTTTTTTGGAGTCAACTGACTCAAGAAATAACAACTGTCCAACAATTACGTTGGCCACATTATCATCAATGGGCCCTCCAAGAAAAATTATTCTTTCGTTGAGCAATCTTGAATAGATATCGTAAGCTCTCTCGCCATTAGAGCCTTGTTCTATAACGTAAGGTATAAAATAAGACATATGCTGATTCTAATTTAATCAATATTTATAGTCAATTAAGAAGAATGCTTAACTTATTGAAGACTTCTTAGATTTAACTTCTTTAATCGTTGCTTTTGAAATTAACAATTGAATCACTTTTTCGTCAGTAAGTTTGGCTCTCACATCGTCAAGTAAGTTGTTTTCTTCGTAATATTTTTTGATTTTATTAATCGAAGCCTTCTGAGCTTTAGCCATTGAATTTAAAACAGCTTCGATTTCTTCATCAGCAACAGAAATATTTTCCAATTTAGCGATTTCTGCAAAAATGAGTGCCAATTTAACATTTCGATTTGCAGATTCGCTAATAACTGATTTTGTTTTGTTATCAACTTCATCAATTTTTATGCCTTGCTGGCTCATTCTGTTCATATACTCATTGGACAATCTTGTCTCTTCAGCCTCAATAAAAGAATTAGGAAAATCAAAATCATTGTCTGACATTAATTTGTCGCCGATATTTTTTCTAAGAGTACCTTCCGATTTTGTTTCATATGATTTGCTAAGATCATTTGAGATTCTTTCTTTGAGTTCGCTCTTAGAATTAAGACCAATTTTCTTTAAGAATTCATTATCGAGCTTAGGGGTAACTTTTTTAAATATCTTGTTTACAAGAACTTTGCATTGCATCTTAACCCCCGCCGCTTCTTTGATAGGAAAATCTTTAGGATAATCAACATCAAATATCTTCTCTTCTCCAATTTTCATCCCATTGATTTCAGTATCAATTGCTGGAATTAATGATTCGTTTCCCACTTCTACCATGGCGTTTTCTCTTGTCAAATCTTTAACAAGGGTTCCATCAAGTTCGCCCGAAAAATTAATACTTACAATATCTTTTTTCTTTACTTTCTTCCTGTTTGTAATTTCTTCATTGGAAGCAAAATTGGTCAGAATACTATTAATCGCATCGTCAACATCCTTCTTCTTCACAGAAAATATTTCTTTGTTCACCACCAGTGAATCATATTTTGCGAGTTTAATCTCCGGTATAAATTCAAAATTCAAAGAGAATTTGAAATCGGCATTCTTGTTAACATCTCCATGTTCTAAATCTTTTGTTTTAACTATATTGATTTTCTGTTCCACCGCTAGCTTTCTAAGATGAACGTTTATCAGTCTCGTCTTAAGTTCCTCATTGATTTGTTCCGAATAAATTGACTCAACAACATTGATTGGAACTTTACCCTTCCTGAAGCCTTTTAAATCGGCATCTTTTTGAAAAAGTTTTACTATTTCAGAATAGTTATTTAAAACTTCAGACTTATCAATGCTAAATTGTGCATTCTTCTCGGTTTTACTTACGTCGCTTATTTTAAAACTCATATCGGTTACTCCAAAATGGGAGCGGGGAGACTCGAACTCCCACACCCGAAGGCGCTAGATCCTAAATCTAGTGCGTCTACCAATTCCGCCACGCTCCCAACACAACAAACTTCGGTGCTGTTTGAAAAAATAAATATAATGACAATCCACAGAAAAGCAATTTAAAGCCACCTCCTAACGCTAAGAAGGGTCCACAGATACCGTAACCTTGCTCTTTCCTTTTAGATATTTTTCAATTACCGAATTAATTGAGTCTTGAGAAATACTTTTGATTTTCGAAGAGAAATCAAACGGCTCATTTAGACTTAGACCGTAAAGTCCTGCGTAAGCAATTCTGGCATTAATTGAAGCATTCCTCTGAAGAGAGATATCGTTTCTACCAATTAGGTAATTCTTAGCTCTCTCCAATTCTTCATTTGTAATACCCTTCTCAATAAGTTTTTCCAATTCATTATTAATTGCATCAATACTCTGCATTTTCTTTTCAGGAGAACAACCAATGTAAATACCAAAATATCCATAATCTAAATTGGCTTTAAAAAAAGAATGAACAGAGTAAGCTAAGCTTTTCTTCTCTCTTAGCTCCATAAACAATCTTCCTCCCATTCCAGATAGAACTGCATCAAGGACATTAAACGAGAACCTATCCTCCGAGTCCAGACTTGGTGCGTATGTTCCAACTATCGTGTGAGATTGTTGCTTGTCTCCTAATTTGATTGATTCAACTATATCTTTATCGATTAGACTACACAAGGCAACATTTGGTAATTTTTTCTCTTCATTTTTAAAAGAAATGTTTCTGTTTAATTCTTCAAGCAAACGAGCCACCTCAAAATTACCAACCGCGCATAGCAAGATATTGTTTTTAGAAATAAAATCTTCATGAGTTTGCACTATATCGTTTCTTTTTATATTGCTAACACTTTCCTCAGTACCAAACTGGTTTAAAGAGTACGGATGCTTATTAAAGAGTAATTCGAAGAATTTTTCAGCAACTATGGATTCATAGCTTTGTTTTTTTCGATTCAAATAAGAAAGCATATCGTTTCTTACAATCTCAATTTCAGAGTCCTCAAATATTGGATTAGCAACAACATCAGAAAATATTGGCACCACTTCTTTTAAATTGGCACTCGGCCCAACCATCTTAACCCCCAAGCTATTTTTGCCAGAAAAGCCCTCTATGTCGGCCGCTAAAATTTCCGTATTCATTGCAATCTCATTTTTTGTGTAATTGCTTGAACCTCTTGTTAACAATTCGGACAACATATTGAATTTACCGTTTGACGACCTGGTTTCATATCTTGAACCACCAAAAGATACAGATCGTAGAGAGATTAGAGGAGTTTTGCTGTTTTGTAGAACGATAAGATTGATTCCACAATCTAACTGCAATAAAGTTGGTTCCGGGTATTGTACGTCTTCAATTAAATAATTTTTTATATTAAAAGTCTCAAAATTGTTTTTGGAGAATTGTAATTTTTCATCAAATGCTTTATTAAGAATCGATTTGAAACCGTCAGCATCCTGTTTCTTGGAATTTTTCGGAAATATTAAATTCAAAGCTAGATTGTCAATGTGAAGAAACTCCTTCGCTACATTTTGTATTACATCAGGAGTTGCATGCTTAACACATTCCAGATAATCCTCCTCAAATTTGATTGAGCCAGCTTCAGATTCGAGATAACCTATTTTTTGAGCCTGACGTTGTACCGTTTCGTTCTCATAGAGATTTTGTGTTAACAATTCTGTTTTCGCCCTCTTTAGTTGATCAGAATCAAAATCTAAATTAATTATTTTTCTTATTTCGTAAACGATTAATCTTAATGCATCTTTAATATTTTTTTCTAGCAAGGTCCCACCAATCACAAAAGCTCCTCCATGCCTCGCAGAAAAATTATAAGAGTATATGGAAGTAACCAAGGCTAGCTCCTCTTTGAGTCTTTTGTTCAAAACAGAACTTGTACCAACTCCTAAAATTATTCCTAATACATCAAGAATAGGTGATTTTAAATCGGATGTTTTCTCTGCTCTAAAAGAAAGAGCGAAATAACATTCATTCACTTCCCTATGGTCAATATGGACCTGTAATCCAGAGTAATTAAAATCGTCATTTAGCTTTATCGTATTGACATTCTTAGCTCCAAGGCTGCCAAAAGTTTGATTTATTTTATTTTTCAGTTCGCCTGTTTCTCCACCACCGACTACAATTAATTTAATATTTTTTGGTTGATACCATTTATTGTAAAAAGATTGTAAATCTTTTCTTGCGAAACTTTTTACGCTCTTTGGGGTACCTATTATGGGCAAACCGTAGGGGTGATCTTGAAATGCGTTTGCGCATATCATATTCCATAAGACTTTATTGGGTGAATCTTCTCCCATTTTGATTTCTTCAAGGATAACTTCAAGTTCTTTCTTTAACTCTCCTTCATCAAATAAAGCATCATGCATACATTCGGAAAAAACACTTAGCGCAACGTGGACAAAATCATTTGAAAGAGTGGTGTAATATACCGTTTCGTCATACGAAGTGAAAGCGTTTACCTCTCCACCATGAGCTTCAATTTGCCTTGATACTTCTCCAACTTGTAGTTGTGATGTACCTTTGAATATCATATGCTCATGTACGTGTGCTAGGCCCTTCTCCTTATCATTCTCATAGGCGCTTCCGGTATTAACCCAAACGAATAGTGAGGTTACAGGTGAAAACTCATCTTTCTTCAGAATGACCTTGAGGCCATTGTCTAGATAATATTGATCGATTTTTTCTGGCATATAATCAAATTTCAGAAGTCGTGGTATGGCGTTTTCTGTATTTCATCATTGCAAATTTAGTCAAACTAAAAAATAAGTAAAAGTAGAATAAAGCAAACGACCCAACTTCGATATGGGTCAAAATTGCTATCGAAAGTATCGATATAATAATTAGCGCATTAAATTTCCTAATCTGGTTGAGAAATATTTTCTTAGTAAAAATAATATTGCTTACCATTAACATGCCGACTATAGGGGAAAAAATTAACAAGATAATCTTCACATTTTCCTGTGAAATAAAAGCAAATTTATAATCAATTAACATAAGTGAAATTATAAGACCTGCCCCCATTGGACTAGGCAAGCCCACAAAGAAAGTGTTTTTTTCATTGTGAGACAAGGCATTAAATCTTGAAAGTCTAAGAGCAACGCATATAGTTAAAAAAATTGAGCACATCATTCCTAATTTTCCATACGAAGAAAGATAAAAAACGTAAATCAGAAAAGATGGTGCAAATCCAAAACAAATTAAGTCAGACAACGAATCATACTGCATTCCAAATTCTGAATCATTTTTTAGAAGTCGTGCAATCTTACCATCAACAAAATCCACAAAAGCAGCTATGTAAATAAAGATACAAGACCACCATAGAGATTTTTCTGTTAAGAACTCCGTTTCAATTCCAATAAATTCTTGATTAGTTAGTGGTAAAAGTTTCACTATGTTGAATATCGCTAGCAATCCAAAAGACAGAGCAATGGTGGTTAAAAGATTTGGAATAAGAGAAATTATTTTTTTATTTTTCATTGTTATTTAACATCTTATACAATATAGTTTCCCCTGCTACTACATGACTCCCTTTCTTTAGGTCGGTTTTAAAATGTTTGGGTACATATATATCAACCCTTGAGCCAAACTTAATTATCCCAATTCGCTCTCCTCGTTTCAAGGTTTGATTAACGGCAATATAAGAAATTATTCTTCTCGCTATAAAGCCAGCATATAGAATCAACACTATATCGTCATCCGAATCCGTTTTTAAATGAATACATAATCTTTCGTTTTCAATTGCCTTAACAGAATTGGCTAAATGGAATTTACCCTCATTATATATAGTCTTATTTACTACACAATCAGTTGGGGACCGATTAATATGGCAATCAAAAATCGACAAAAAAATACAAATCCTATTCATCTCTTCCTTGGTAAACTCAGATTCGATAGATTCGTCGACCGATACGATTTTCCCGTCGGCAGGTGAAATTATTCCATCCATATTTGGCAAAATCCGTTCGGGGTCCCTAAAGAAATATAGAACGACAAGAAACGAAACGAAAAGAACTAGTGAGATTATAGATAAGCCAAAAAATGCTGTACCAAGCCAACAGACAAAAAAAGAAGTTAGGATTGGAAGGTATCCCTCTTTTGCGACTGACCAATCGTAATCTATTTTCATTAGTTCTTAGTTTTGTCCACCAATTTCTTGCGGAAAAGCGGGGTCATCATAGATCTTAACGTTTCTCCAATATCTTCAATTGGATGCGTTTCTCCTTCTTTGAGCTACCTTGTGTAGTTTGGTCTTCCCGATTCATTTTCCTCTACCCATTCTTTAGCAAACTCACCACTTTGAATATCCTTTAAAATTTTCCTCATTCTTTCTTTGACTTTACTGTCAATAACTCTTGGGCCCCTTGTTATGTCTCCATATTTTGCGGTATCACTAATCGAATACCTCATATTAGAAATTCCACCCTCATATATCAAATCAACAATCAGTTTAACCTCGTGGCAACACTCAAAATAAGCCATCTCTGGTGGATAGCCAGCTTCGGTCAATGTTTCAAAACCAGCAAGGATTAAACTTGATAAGCCTCCGCAGAGAACCGTTTGTTCGCCAAACAAATCCGTCTCGGTTTCATCTTTAAAGGTTGTCTCGATAATACCCACTCGAGCAGATCCTATACCAGATGCATAAGCAAGTGATATATCTTTTGTATCACCAGATGCATCTTGATGTACAGCGATTAGTGCCGGAACACCTGCACCACTTTCATATTGATCTCTCACTGTATGTCCTGGGGCTTTAGGTGCGACCATAAATACATTGATATCTTTGTTGGGAACGATTTGATTATAATGAATATTAAAACCGTGGGCAAACCCTAAATATTTTCCTGGTACCAAATTATCTTTTACAGATTTTTCATAGATTTCTTTTTGACTTGTATCGGGAGCTAGAAACATTAGAATATCCGACTTTGATACTAATTCAGGAACTTCGACAACATCAAAACCAGCAGATACAGCCTTGTTCCAACTTGGTCCACCCTTCAGCTCGGCTACAGATAAGTTAATTCCTGAATCTCTCAAATTTTGAGCATGGGCATGGCCCTGACTTCCAAAACCTATTATTCCAACGTGTTTATCTTGTAACAATTTCAAATTGCAATCCTCTTCGTAAAAAATTTTCATATTAAATCTCCTTTATTTTTTTTTCTCTCTAGGCAAAGATATTAATCCGGTTCGAGTTACTTCTTTTAATCCAAGCGGCCTCAGAATTTCCACAAAAGCTTCTAGTTTATCTTTATTGCCTGTAAGTTCCAATGTGTATGATTTTGATCCCACATCGATTACATTTGATCTAAAAATATCTGCAATTCTTAAGACCTCAGGCCTAGTGCCCTTTGTTGGAACAACTCGAGCAACAAGAAGTTCTCTCTGGATACTGTCAGTACTAGAGAAATCTCTAACCCTAATAACATTAATCATATTTTCAAATCTTTTAACTATTTGGTCTATTACCCAATCATCACCTGATGTAACTAGTGTTATTTTTGATAATGAGGGATTTTCCGTTTCCGCGACACAAAGACTTTCTATGTTGAAGCCCCTCGCAGTAAAGAGACCTGCAATTCTCGCAAGCACACCCGGTTCGTTGTCAACTAAAATCGATAAAATATGGCGCAAAAACCATCTCCTTTCAAAAGAGAATATAATAAACTAATTTTTAGCTATTATATAGTAATCAGACTGCAATCTCGATTAAACGAAGACCTTTGTGATTTAAATATTTACTTAAGTTTTTTCTGATATTCCTGTCGGTTTTTATTTTGAAAGATTTAATTCCAAATGACTCTCCCATTAACTTATAATCGGGAGCTTTTTGTTGTTGGTTCTGATTACTTTCGTTGACAACAATAATACTTAAATCTAAGTCTTGTTCTTTTGCTACTATCATCTCTTGCATACTAAATTGAAAATTAACTCCGCAAGAAATACTTACAATCTTTGATCGTGGTCTGGAGAAACTTGCTCCAATTGCGGCAGGAAATCCATAGCCAGGAGTACCATTTCCTCCAGCTAAGATACTATTTCTGTAATCCGTAAATTCAAAGAACTGCTGTAGTGTTACATCCTCGTAACTAAAATCAGAACACACAATTGCTTCATCTTTCAACAAAGAGGATAAGATATCAAAAATAAGTGCTTTTTTGTTCACTCTGATTGTATTTGATTTTTGTTCAGAGTTTTTAGTATGTAAGTTGCTTAAATATTCTTTATCCCATTCGAAATGAAATTCGTTCTCCGTATCTTGAAAAGAATCAAGAAAGAATTTTGAATTTGTATAAATATTAAGATTATCCTTTCTGAGATAATTGAACTGCGTTTTGTCGATATTGACCACAACGAGTTTCTTATCTTTTAACGATACCTCTGGAATAATCTTATTTAAATTACATCCAATAGATATAATTAAATCCGCATTTTTAATTAATTCTGATGAGGCAAAGGATCCATTGTCTCCAATCATCCCGAAATTACTTTTACTATTGCCTAAAATTCCCAAAGACATTAGAGAAGTTAACGAAGGAATTTTGAATCTATTGAGAATACGTCTAATATTTTTCACATTCGACATATCACAACTACCCCTACCAAATACAAGAAGTGGCTTAGTTGATGACTTAAGTAGAGATATAAAAGTTTTAAAATCCTTTTTTTGCAAGATAGGATTGTCTTCATAGCTTGGTAGTTTAATTTGGTTAGGTATTTTAAACTCGGCTTCGCTGATTAAGACATCTTTCGGCATATCGACAAGCACCGGGCCTTTTCTGCCAGTAGTTGAAATATGATATGCCTCAGCGATTGCCTTCGGAAGATCAACTGCTTTTCTGACTAGATTGTTATGCTTAGTGCATGATCTAGTAATACCAATATGATCCGCTTCTTGGAATGCATCACTACCAAGAAAGGGGACTGGCACTTGACCGGTAAAAATAAGTACGGGAACCGAATCCATATAAGCAGTAGTGATACCAGTAACGGTATTCGTAGCAGCAGGTCCAGATGTACAAAGAATTATTCCTGGCAAAGAACTTGCTCGCGCAAAACCATCCGCCATATGAGTTGCAGCTTGTTCATGTCGAGTTAGTATATGTTTAATTTTTTTTGAATACGCTGGTAGAACATCATAGACTTTTAATACATAACCACCAGGTAATCCAAAGATAGTTCGAACCCCTAGATGGTATAAAGACTCAAAAAAAAGTTCTGCACCTAAGTATGTTTTCATTGCGATTATTATATATTAATTCTTTTTTAACTACCAAAAGAATAGCTGTTAAACGGTACCAATGGAATCTTATTAGAAATTAATTCCTTTTGAAAATTCAAATCAACTTTTGAAAGAAATTTGGAGCTTGCTCGAAAATTCTTATCGATAACCAGTGTATCAGAAAGATTGCCTCTGTTTATTTGTTTGTATTTTTCTAAGCCTGTTCCAACAATAATAGAATCATTTGTATCAATACAGTCCATATCCTTAAGGCTTATATTGAAATTATGTTCAATCAGAGAAATTTTTGAATTGTTTTGGCAAAATCGTGCATATGCAAAATGATTATTCTTTAAATCGAAGAAAACTATTAAATCTTTGTTGTTATATGAATAATTAAACGCATAAGATAAGAAAGATGGAATTCCATACACTGGAACCTGGGCAAAATTACCAAATACATTCGCAGTTGATATGCCCACTCTCAAAGACGAAAGATTACCCGGTCCAACATTGACGTTTATACTAGTTAAATCGTTAATATCTAAGGAACTTTCTCTAAATAGTTCTTTAATTAGAGGCATTAACAATTCACAGTGGTTTGGTTTTCCATTATTTCTCTCTAAGCAAGAAAGAATGCCATCTACTGAAGATAGACACACACTCGTTGTATTTTGAGACGTTTCAATATTAAGGGAGACCATTAATAGCTATTTCTTTGAAGCAATTTGGTTTTTAACTTCATTTTCAAGATTGCTTGCCAAGTTCGAATTTTCCCCTAAAAATTTTTGAGCATTTTCTCGACCCTGTCCAATTCTTTCACCGGAATAAGAAAGCCAGGCGCCCGCTTTTTCAACAAATCCAAATTCTACTCCCAAATCAATTAGTTCACCAAATTTTGAAATTCCTTTGCCAAAAATGATATCAAACTCGGCTTCTCTAAAAGGAGGCGCAACTTTATTTTTAACAACTTTAACTCTAACTCTATTACCAATGACCCCATCGGGTGTCTTTATCGAAGCAATTCGTCGCACATCAAGTCTTACCGAGGCATAGAACTTAAGGGCGTTCCCACCAGTTGTCGTTTCCGGGCTCATATACGAAGGAACGCCAATCTTCATTCTTAATTGGTTTATAAAAATAACAGTTGTCTTGGAGCGAGAGACGCTGGATGTTATTTTTCGTAAAGCTTGCGACATCAATCTAGCTTGAAGACCAATATGCTTATCACCCATTTCTCCATCTAATTCTGCCTTAGGAGTTAAGGCGGCAACAGAATCTATCACAACCATATCAACCGCCGAGCTTTTAATAAGTTGATCAACTATTTCTAATGCTTGCTCGCCGAAATCAGGTTGAGAAAACAGTAATTCGTCCGTTTTAATTCCCAAACCTTTTGCATAAGTTGGATCAAATGCATGTTCAGCATCAACGAATGCGGTAGTTCCCCCTTCTCTTTGATTTTCGGCAATTGCATGCAAAGCAAGAGTAGTTTTTCCTGAG
>PVBE010238539.1_pt1 | contig 16756 bp, 10 predicted proteins | sample 1631181 | NCBI WGS metagenome assembly PVBE01 (sample SAMN08397723, study PRJNA350692) | Marine metagenome, whole genome shotgun sequencing project. | isolation source: water | place: Pacific Ocean | collected 2012-04
CGTAGTGCAGGCTGTGCCCATCGACGTGCCGGGTGAGGTTGAGGTTGATCAATCCGGGCTGCACGACCGCGACGAGGTCCTCCTGATCGACGGACAACACGCTCCTCATCCGCGCGGAGTCGATGATGACCAGCGGTTGCGAGGGCGTTGCGCCGCCCGACAGCCCGGTCCCGGCACCGCGCGGCAGGAAGGGGATCTCGTACTGATTGGCGATGCGGACCGCCTGCTGGACTTCTGCGGTGGTTTCGGGCAGGACGACGGCGAGCGGGGACTGGCGGTGGATCGTGAAACCGTCGCACTCGTACGCGATGAGCGCGTCCTTCGTCGTCAGACTTCGACGAGGGCCGAACAGGGATCTCAGCTCCGCAAGCAAGGGTTCCACGGGCGCGGAGCATAGCCGTTCGTGCCTCGCGTTCGAAGTCGGCATGCCATCGTCGGCGCCAGCGTTGCCCCGGTTTTCGTTGTCGAAGACAACCGTGTAGGAGCGAGGGCGTTGCCCTCTCTGGCGCGAGAGGGTAGTTGTCTCCCATACATGCCAAGTTCCACCCCGTCCGAGTTCATCGAGCCGGCGAATCTGAACGACACACTCGAGAACGTCTTGATCGGCAAGCCCATGGCCTTGGGTCGTCAGTACCTGGGCATCGAAGTGGAGCGCTTGATTCTCCACACCCAAACGCAGGAGTCCGCCCCGCTGGAATTCTGTCGTCAGTTGCTCATCGATCTTGCGGATGACATCGAGGGAAAGAAGTACTTCGACGGTGACGTCGTCAACCGCGTCGACGGAGACGGCTATTCGTTCACGATGGAGCCCGGCGGGCAGCTCGAATTGGCGACCACGCCGCGATCGAGTCTCTCTGAAGTCGACCCGACGATGACGATGATCCGCGAGTTGGTTGACCGCAGACTCGCGGGAACCGGCTACGGCCTGTCTTCCCTCGGGCACGCGCCGATCACGAAGGTCGCTGACCTCGGACTGCTCCCCCGAGACCGCTACAAGATCATGGATGCGTCCATGATGTCGCGGGGACATCTGACTCGAAACATGATGCGCGCGACGGCGGGATTCCAGCTGACCTACGACGTCAACGATCGCGAGGACGCAGGTCGCAAGCTCGCGCTTCTCAACCGGATGGCACCAGTGATGGTGGCGATCACCGCGAACTCTCGAATGGTCGAAGGCGAGGACAGCGGGTTTGAGAGTTTCCGACACTACGTGTGGTTGCACACGGACCGGGATCGCGTCGGCGTCCCCGAAGGTGGCTTGCAGGCGGAGACCGCGATCGACGGCTACAAGCAGTTCGCGAAGCGCGCGACGATGATGTTCCAGAAGCGGGACGGCGCGCTAGTGGCCGCTCCCGCGAAGCCGTTCGAGGACGTCGTCGCGACTGGCGATGTCACGATGGAGGATCTGGAGCTCCACCTCACGGGGCTCTTTCCGTTTGTGCGGTTGCGCAACTACCTCGAGGTGCGTTACCTCGACTCGGTCGAATGGGAGTTCGCCCGCAGTGTCCTCGCCTTGCTCTCCGGCCTGATCTACTGCCCGCCGGCGACATCCCGAGCCGAGGCGCTTTCCGGCAGCCTCGTGCCGCCCGATGCCGACGCATTCCTCGCGCTGCACACGGACGCGGCCCGCCGTGGATTGGATGCCCAGGATGTCCGTGGCACGAGTTTCCGGGAGCTCGCCCGCGAGCTTCTCGGATTCTCATCCGCGACGTTGGGCGGCGACGATTGTCGATGGGCCGAGCCAGGGGATCTCGACGTGGTGGCCGCACACATCGGCTGACACCACCCCCCCGGCCTTGTGAAACCCACCGCGGTCGCCTAAGAAACCCTGCGGCGAACCCGGATTCCGACCATGCGTCTATTTGCGATCAGCGACCTCCACCTGAGCTTTGGCGTGGACAAACCCATGGATATCTTCGGATCCCATTGGGTCGGGCACGCGGACAAGATTCGGGAGTCGTGGGACAGTCGGATCACCGAGGACGACTGGGTTCTCGTCGGTGGGGATACGTCGTGGGGGTTGTCCCTCGACGAGGCCCGGCCCGATCTCGATTGGCTCGGCGAACGCCCGGGGCAGAAGATCCTGATCAAGGGCAACCACTGCACCTGGTGGAGTTCGCGGACCAAAGTGCAAGCCGTGATCGATGACTCGATCCACCTGCTTCAAAACGACGCGGTCCGAATGCCTGACGGCACGGTGGTCGTCGGCGCGCGGTTGTGGGATCCACCGGACGCTCCCTGGGCAAGCGAGACGGCGGCCAAGATATTCAACCGTGAGATCGGTCGGCTGAAGCTCTCGATTCAAGCCGGCGCGAAACTCGATGGTGAGCGGACACTGGCACTGATCCACTACCCGCCTCGGTACACGGACGGTCGGGTCACGGACGCCGTCGCCCTGCTGGAAGAAGCCGGGGTTTCAGTCTGCGTCTACGGTCATCTGCACGGCGATGCCCACAAGTACGGCTTCCAGGGAGAGGCCGGAGGAATCCACTACTATCTCACCGCGTGTGATGCGATCGGATTCGAACCGATCGAAATCTCGCTGACACCTTGATGCACGGAACCATGATTCGATCCACCTGTCTCGTTGTCGCGCTCGCCACCCTGAGTCACGGCCTGTTTGCCCAAGTCAAGACCGGGGAAACTCCGCCGCAAAAGGCCGACGCGCCGAAGAACACCAAACAGGACAAGAAACCCGCCAAGAAACAAGACCCTGTCGACGCGGCGAAGCTCCTGCAACGTTCGCTGGATGCCGCGAAGAAGGAGAACTCGTTCCTCAAGGAAGTCGGGCGGTCAGGCGGGCTTGTCAAGCGGTTCATGGAGGCTCGCCGCCTCGCGAAGGAGATGGGCGAGGTGTACACCCCCGACCAGAAGCCTATCCCGACGGCACTCTTCCCATACAATTACCACGTCGACGACTTCGACAATGGGATGCGGCTGATCACGATTCCGAACGACTATCCCGACATCGTCTCGCTGCACATCGTCGTCGCCACGGGATCTCGCAATGAGATCGAAGAGGGCAAGTCTGGATTCGCGCACTTCTTCGAGCACATGATGTTCCGGGGTTCGAAGAACTACACGAGCGCCCAACAGGCGAAGATCTTCAAAGAGGTGGGCGCCGACCGAAACGCTTACACGACCGACGACTACACGAACTACCACACCACGTTTGCCAAGGAAGATCTCGAGACCGTTCTCAAGGTCGAGGCGGACCGGTTCCAGGGCCTGATGTACTCGAAGAAGGTCTTCCGCACCGAGTCGCAGGCGGTGTTCGGGGAATACAACAAGAACAGCTCGAACCCCATCAGCAAAATGTTCGAGGTCATGCGCGACACGGCCTTTCAGAGGCATCCGTACAAGCACACGACGATGGGCTTCCTGCGCGACATCGTGAAGATGCCGCGGCAGTACGAATACAGCCAGTCGTTCTTCAAGCGGTGGTACAAGCCCGAGTACATCACCATCCTCGTCGTGGGCGATGTCGAGCACGACGACGTCTGGCGGTTGACGAACCAATACTTCGGTAAATGGAAGAAGGGTACTCACGCCGTCGAGATCCCGGCAGAACCCCCCCAGAGCAAGCCGCTGACGTGCCACGTGCCGTGGCGGACACCGACGCAACCGTGGGTTGGCGTGGCATTCCACGGTCCGGCATTCTCGCCGAAGAACAAGGACATGCCGACCCTGGACGTGCTGAGTTCGGTGGCGTTCTCTCCGAGTTCGGAGCTCTACAAGAAACTCTTCGTGACCGAGCGAAAGGTCGATGTGCTCTTCTCGCACTTCCCGGATCACAAGGATCCCTATCTGTTGATGGTCTTCGCGCGAGTGAAGAAGGCGGAAGATCTGGGCTACGTAAGAGATCAGATCTTGAGCACGTGCGAGAGCATGAAGACGAAGTCCATTAGCGACGAGCGGCTGGTAGAGGTCAAACAGAGCCTGAAGTACTCGTTCGCTGGCGCACTGGACAGCTCGGCGGCGATCGCAGAAAACCTCGCGCACTACGTCGCTCAGTCGCGAACGCCGGCGACGATCAATCAGGTCTACGCCACGTACGACACCGTGACCGCGACCGACGTGAAACGAGTGGCGCAGCGGTACTTTGTGCCGACGTCGCGGACGGTCTGCACGCTTCTCCAAGGAGAGGCTCCCGCTCTCGGTGAGGTCAAACTGTCAGACGTTGGGGTCGAGTCGGTCGCCGATGCGAAGGCAGCGGCCCCACCGATCGCAGCGAAACTCGAGCTGGATCCGGAGGCCGCGGATCCGAGACCCGCGGTGCTCATTCCCACTCGTTCGCCGCTGGTCTCGTTCCGGATCGTGTTCCCGACCGGCGCGACTGCGGATCCGCGGGGAAAGGAAGGTCTCGCCAACATCACGGCGCAGATGATCACCAACGCGGCCACGGCCAGGCGCAGCTACGCGGACGTCGTAGCCGCGAGGTTCCCGATGGCTGCTGCGCTGGGCGCGAGTGTCGACAAGCAGATGACCGTATTCGTCGGGACGGTCCATCGGGACAACCTGGGGAAGTACTACAACTTGCTGAAGGAGATGCTGATCACCCCCGGGTTCAAGCAGGCGGATCTCGATCGGATCAAGTCCAATACGGAGAGTGCGATCGACGCAGGCTTGCGGCGTGCGGACGACGAGGAGACGGGGAAGGAAGTTCTCTACGAGGAAATCTACGCGGGGCATCCGTACGGACACCTGAACGTGGGCGCGATTGAAAGCGTGCGCGAGATCACGCTCGACGACGTGAAGAAGTTCTACACGGAGCAATTTCGCGGGGCGTTCCTCGGGCTCTCCGGCGGCTACCCGAAGGGTTTCCCGGCGAAGGTCGCCAAAGATCTCGAAGTGGCGTTCGGCAAGTCGAAGGACGTCGCCGCCGCCAGGCGGGATTTCAGGAAGGGCATCCGCAAGATCCAGAAGAACCGTCTGACCATCGTCGAGAAGGACACGCGCGCGACTGGCATCCACGTCGGCTTCCCCATCGACATCACCCGCGCACATCCGGACTGGCCGGCCCTCTGGTTGGCGCGTTCGTTCTTTGGCGAACACCGCTCGGAGAACTCATTCCTCTACCAGCGCCTGAGGGAGATCCGCGGGCTGAACTACGGCGACTACGCGTACATCGAGTACTTTCCCAATGGCGGAGGGCTATCCCACCCGGAGCCGAACTTCGCTCGCTCGAGCCAGATCTTCCAGATCTGGATCCGTCCGGTGCCGCACGAGAACGGACCGTTCACGTTCCGCGCGATGAACTACGAGTTGCGGAATCTGGTTCGGGACGGGATGTCCAAGAAGGACTTCGAGGCCACGAGGACGTACTTGTCCAAGTTCGTCAACATTCTCGTGGCGTCCCAGGATCGCCAACTCGGCTACGCGATCGACAGCCGTTTCTACGGGATCCGTTCGTTCCCCATCCATATCAAGGAGAGCCTCGCGAAGCTCACGGTCGATGACGTGAACCGCGTGATCAGGCAGTACCTCCGATCCGATCGCCTCCAGTTCGTCGTCATCACCAACGACGCGAAAGCCTTTCAGGCCAAGATTCTCGGGGACGCTGCGACGCCGATCACGTACCTGAGCAAGCCGGCGAAGTACATCCTCGAGGAGGACAAGGTCATCGAGAACCTCAAGATCAACATCGACTCGGACGCCGTGAAGATCGTCCCGATCGGAGAGGTGTTCGTGCGGCGGTGAGGCTGCCCAAGCGCGTGGGGCGCGGAGTACGCAGACATCGCATCGATCCACGTCGAGCGTCAGCGGGAAGCGATAGTAGATGCTCGTGCTGACGCGATGGACGGCACGAGTGACGTCCTTGCGCTTATACTTCGCACCCTTGGGAGTCGGTTGTGCCGTCGGCCCCATGCGATCGGGATAATGTCGAGTTGCACGGTTGTCGCGGCGCGTGGGTTGCTGTGCAATTCCCGCAGCAAACCTGTGAGCACGACGAACCAAGAACCTCGAGCGACAACCCCGTCCCTCGAATCGAAGGTCTGGATCCCGTTGTTGGCGATCTTCGTTTTCGGTTGTGTGCGTCGCCTGTCGGGGTTCGACGCTTATTGGCTCAACCCTGACGAAGGCATCTACTTCTCGATGGTCACATGGAACGAGTGGGGAGAGTTCTGGAAGGAATACTCGGCCAACACCCACCCGCCGCTCTTCTATCTCGTGGCCCGAATGGTCAGCTTCGTCACGACCGAACTCTGGGCGTTCCGATCGATCGCGCTCGTTTGCGGCTGCTTGGGTGTACCGGCGACTTTCCTCCTCGCGCGTGAGTGCATCGGTCGCGGCCCGATCGCGACGTTGACAGGCCTCTTCGCTGCCCTCCTCGTCGCCAATTCCTTCACCGCGGTCGAGATGTCGCAGCTCATCCGACCCTACACGATGCAGATCCTGTTCCTGACCTGCGCGTTGTACTTCCTTGTCCGCTATCTTCGCGTCGGGGGTAGGCGATGTCTTCCTGCGTACGCTGGTTTGATGATCGTCGCGATCATCACGCACTACGGTTCGCTGCTGATTTTCGCCGGCATCGGAATGACGCTGATCGGTCTGCTCGCCTTTAGGCGGCTCGACGCCAGACAATTCCGAGCACTGTTGATCTGGAACCTGCCGGTCGTTGCCGCGTCGGCGGCGGTGTACCTGCTGCACATCCGCCCCACCGTCGACGGCAGCGTGATCGCAACGCAGGCCGTGAGCACGTGGTTGAAGCCAGTCATGATCCACGGCGTCGGCGATGTCTGGCCGCGGTTCCTCGGCGTGTTGTCGGCGTTCGGCGCCCTCTTCGAGGGCCCCACGAGTCTCGTGTTCTTCGCCGGGATCGGTTTGGCGGTGTACCGGAAGAACCACCTGGTCGTGTTGATGGCGTTGACGATTCCCGCGGTGGCCATCGTCGCTGCCGCCATGCAGAAGTACCCGTTCGGCTACAGCCGCCACTCTCTGTATTTGACGATGGTCCTGGTCACGCCGATCGCGTTCGCTCTCGCGTCGATGTTTGCCGCAGCGTTCACCGGACGACGTGGTGCCATCCCCGCGGGCATCGGTCTGTTGGTCCTCGTGGCCGCATTGATCTTCCACGTCGACGTATCACGTTTTCTCGGGTCCGCCCTGCGGGTCAGGGACTTCGAGAACACATTGTCGCGCAAGGATCTGGCGTGGGTGCAGCCTGCGCTCGACGAGATCTCCAACAAGCCCGGCATCCTGCTCATGGGGGTGCAGACGCACTACCTGCTGATGCCCTTCTTCCAGCAGGAGAGGCAGAAAGCGGTCGCGACGCCGGACGCCTCGGTCAAGCGGTTCCGGTGGCGCCAACGCGACGTGCTCATTCCACAGGTCTGGAACCTGTCCACCTGGTCCGGCGCGTTGGGCATGCCGATTCACCTTCACGACGCGATCCGCAACATCGACCGGCAGTATCCGGAGTTGCGATTCAGCACGCTGCGCAGCGTGGGGATCTTCGTCGGCGGCTGGTCAAGACTCGCCGATGAGATCAGGAAGATGTCGGAAGAGGGAACGCCGGAAGAGCGGAAATTGGTGAAGGGAGGCGGGAGCGTGAAAGGCTTGTCCGCGTTCGAATTCGACATCGCTGCCTACAAGGCGATGATGGACCGGAAGCTGAAGAAGGGGCGCTGACGCGTCCGTCGCGAGGTCGTTCCGAGATCCAGTAGCGTCGGGGCTCCCTACAGGGAGTCCCAGTCCACCCGATCCTTGTCTACCCGGGGGATCTCGGTCTCCATCACCTCGATGTACTTCTGCATCGCCCCGGTGTTGAACACGACGATCCGCTCGTTCGGGTCGATGTGTCCCTCCTTCAGCCCGCGCTCGAGGACGCCGATGCAGATCGCGGTTTCGGGACAAAGCGCCAGCCCTTCGAGTTCGGTGGCGAGACGCATCCAATGGTCGATGCGGTCTTCGTCGGCGGCCATGGCCCGGCCGCCTGATTTGCGTACCGCGTTGAGAATCAGGAAGTCGCCGATCGCCTTTGGCACGCGCAACCCCGACGCGCGGGTGTGCGGGTCTGTCTGCGCCACGCCGCGCTCGACCCCCTGGTCGAACGCGTCGACGATCGGTGCACACCCGGTCGACTGGCAGCTGAACATCCGGGGACGGTGGTCGCCGGAGATCCAGCCGATCGTCGCGAGCTCTGCGAACGCCTTCCACATGCCGATCAACCCGGTCCCACCGCCAGTGGGGTAGAGGATGACGTCCGGCAACTCCCATCCGAACTGCTCGGCGAGTTCGAGGCCCATCGTCTTCTTGCCCTCGATGCGGTACGGCTCGCGCAACGTACTCATGTCGAACCAGCCCATCTTGTCTGTGCCCTCGCGCACGATCGCGCCGCACGTGTCGATCAACCCGTCGACCAGAAACGCCTTGGCGCCGTTCCACACGGCTTCGAGCTGGTTGATCCGGGGCGTGTCATCCGGCATGAACACGAAACACTCCATGCCGGCGCGCGCCGCGTAGGCCGCGAGCGCACCCCCGGCGTTGCCCGCAGTCGGTGCTGCAACGCGCGTGACGCCGAGTTCCTTCGCCATCGAGACGGCTATCGCCATGCCCCGAGCCTTGAACGACCCCGTCGGCAGCTGCGACTCGTCCTTGATGAACAGCCGTTCGATGCCGAGCTTCGCGCCGAGGCGCGGGCACGGTAGCAGCGGGGTCATCCCTTCGCCGAGACTGACGCGGTTCGCGGGATCTTCCAGCGGCAGGAGTTCGGCGTAGCGCCATAGACCGGGCTCCCGGTGCCGCAGGTCGTCACGCGTCACGGCACGCGCGACCGCGTCGAGGTCGTAGCGCACGAGGAGCGGCTTGCCGTCGTGAATCGTCTGCAGCGTGCCTTTGGGGAGCGAGCTCCCGTCAGCGGTCGACTCGAGGTGGGTGACGAAACCGGGCATGGAACTTCTTGAACTACCTTGTGGTGAAGAGAATCTGCGCGTTGACTTCGCGACCGCGCTCGATGATATGACCAGTGGCCGTGGTGACCGCGAACCATCGCCGGCCGTCCGTATCGATCAGGCCGAACCGGAATACGTCCGCGCTGCCGCGTTCCCGCTGGACGACCTCGACCCGCTCGATCTTCCCCGCGACGGAGAGCGCCGCGGCGCGGGCCTCCTCGGGGCTGTCCGCGACGGGGACCTGGTGCGAGCGAGCGAGCACCTTGCCGGTGTGGTCGACGAGCACGGTTCGAACGGAGCCGCCGTCTTCGTAGAGCTTCACGAACCGGTAGCCGCTCGCGTCCACATTCCACTCCCACCCGGCGAACACTGTTTTTCCGCCTGGCTGGACGATCTGGTCCGCGGTGCGACGCGCGGCAGCAGGAATGGTCGCCGGGTCGACCGAGGCGGCGTACCGCGTGATCTCGCCGCCTCGAAACTCCAGAAACACCTTTCCGCCAGCCGGCATGTTTCGCGCGAAAGCGGCGAATTCAGCTGCAAAACTGGTCGTTCCGCATCCGGAGAGAACCGCCAACACCGAGCAGAGGAGAGGCACTCGCATGGGGGGATCATAAAGAGGTGACCTTGCGACCTTCCAGTGTTGAAAGCGGGGCGCGCACCTCCAGACTGTGACGGAACCGCCATCGAGCCGCACATGATCGACAAACCCTTCTCTGAACTCGTCCAATCGTTCGCCGCCAAGACACCGACGCCGGGCGGCGGCGCCGCCGCAGCCATGTCTGCGAGCCTCGGAACCTCCCTTCTCTTGATGGCGACCCGTTTCAGCCGCGGCAAGAAGGCGACCCTCGAATTCGACAGCCAGCTGGAGGAGATCGAGAAGAGACTCGCCCAGAGTCTCGCGCATCTGCTGCCGATGGCCGAGCGGGATTGCGCGTCGTTCGATCATGTCTTAAAGGCCTACGGTCTGCCGAAGGAGACCGACGAGGAGAAGGCGATCCGGGCTCGGGCCATCGAAGAAGGCATGTTGGGCGCGATGGTCGTGCCGGAAGAGGTGTTGTGCATGGTGCGGGACGTGATGCGGGCGATGTCGTCGATCCTCGAGCTGGTCAGCCGCAACATCGTCAGCGATCTTGGCAGTGGATCGGAGATCCTGACCTCCGCCGCGGAGAGCGCCTTCCTCAGCGTCCGCATCAACGCGAACTACCTGAAAGACAAGGATAAGGCGTTGGCCGCGCTGCAGACGAACGACGTCGTCATGACCGACATCCGCGAGCTTCACCGCGCGTTCCGCGCGAGGGTCGATCAACAGCTCTCCTAGACATGGCCGGACCCGTCGCACTGATCGTCTTGGACGGCTTTGGCGAAGCACCGCCCGGCCCATGCAACGCGGTGACGCAGGCCGAGCCCAGGTTCCTGCTGGATTTGCGCGAAAGGTATGCCTGGGACACCCTCGACTGCAGCGGTGCGGACGTCGGCCTTCCGTGTGGATTGATGGGGAACTCCGAAGTCGGCCACATGAACATCGGCGCGGGGCGGATCGTGTATCAGGAGATCTCCCGGATCCACAAGACCATCGAGGACGGGTCGTTCTTCGCAAACCCTGCGCTCACCGGGGCGGCGAAACACGCGGTGAAGACCGGCAGCACGTTGCACCTGATGGGCCTCGTGAGCGATGGCGGCGTGCACAGCTCCGACGTGCACCTGGCCGCGCTGCTTCGCATGTGCAAGAACGAGGGATTGACCGGTGACCGAGTCGTTCTGCACGCGTTCCTGGACGGACGCGACACGCCTCCGCGATCGGCGATTCCGTACCTGGCGGCAGTTCAAGAGACGATGTCGGAACTCGGAGTTGGCCGCATCGGCACGGTTTGTGGGCGCTACTTCGCGATGGACCGCGACAAGCGGTGGGATCGGACAAAGCTCGCCTTCGACACACTGGTGGGTCGGGGTGATGCCGCTTCTTCGGAATCAGCGATTGCTGCGATCGAGGCGTCGTACGCCGCAGACGCCGGTGACGAATTCGTCAAGCCGGTGGTCATCGGGGACGCGACGGGCGGGCGCATCCGTGATGGAGACAGCGCGATCTTCTTCAACTTTCGCACCGACCGCACGCGTCAGCTGACCGAGGCGTTGACCGTCGACGCATTCGAAGGATTCGAGCGAAGCGCGCGACCCGACGTGCACATGGTGACGTTGACGCGGTACCGCTCGGACTTCACCTGTCCGGTTGCGTTTGATTCACAGCATCTCAAGGGCATCTTCCCCGAGGTCGTCAGTGATGCCGGCCTGACGCAGCTGCGCATCGCGGAGACCGAGAAGTACGCGCACGTCACGTTCTTCATGTCCGGCGGCGACGAGAGCGAATTCCCCGGCGAACGACGCATCCTGGTACCCAGCCCGAACGTCGCGACTTACGACCAGCAACCATCGATGTCCGCGCCGGAGGTTACAGACAAGTTGCTCGCGGCTCTCGACGATGCCGCGCCGGACCTGACGATCTTGAATCTTGCGAATGCCGACATGGTCGGGCACACCGGAAACATCCCCGCGGCGATCGAAGCGGTGCGAACCATAGACCAGTGTCTCGTGCGTATCGTTCCGCGCTACCTCGAGCTGGGTGGAACCGTCGCGATCACCGCGGACCACGGCAACTGCGAGAAGATGGTCGACGAGACGACCGGCAAGGCGCACACGGCGCACACGACGAACCCGGTGATCTTCCTCGTCGCCGGAAGGGACGTGCAGGGGCGGACGATGAAGTCCGGAGGCCGCCTGTGCGACATCGCGACCACTCTGCTACCGTTGATGGGTCTCCAGAAACACGCCTCCATGGAGGGCGTCAACTTGCTATGAACGCGATCCTCGTCGGTGTCATGCTCTTCGCTCCGGTTCCGCAAGATCAAGGAACGCCGGCCAAAGCGGTCGCCAAGACAATCGACAAGAAGATCCAGTCGATGGTCGGCGACATCCGCGCGGCGGAGATGGAAAAGACGGTCCGCAGGCTCGTGGGTTTCGGTACGCGTCAGGTCCTTTCTGCGACCGACAAGCCCTACGGCACCGGTGCGGCACGGAACTACCTGCAGAAGAGACTCGAGAGCTTCATTCCGTTGAGCGACGGTCGATTGACAGTGAAGCGCGAGACCTACGAGATGCCGGCACGACGGCTCCGACAGACTGTCAAGCTCGTGAACATCGTGGCGACGCTGAAGGGCGTCTCCGATCCGGCTCGCGTATACGTCGTCGGGGGCCACTACGACTCGATCAATAGCAACGGACGGGATCCGAAGGGACTTGCCCCCGGCGCGAACGACGATGGTTCGGGGACCAGCGTCGTCATCGAAGCGTGTCGCGTGATGTGCAGCGTGCCATTCGCGGCGACCATCAAGTTCGTGTGCTACGACGGCGAAGAACAGGGGCTGCTCGGCTCAGAGGGTCACGCCAAGGCCTTGGCCGATGCCGAGGTGAATGTCGATGGGATGATCACGAACGACATCGTCGGAAACACGCTCGGCATGGACGGCAAGCGCCGCCGCGGCTACCTGCGCTGTTTCTCGTACTCGCCGAGCGGCAACGACTCTACGGGGCGAAACCTCGCGCGAGTCGGGACGTTTGCGACACGCCGCTACGTCGGTGGTTTCGAACTGCGTCTCATCTATCGTGGCGATCGTTACGGGCGTGGCGGTGACCACAAGTCGTTCAACAAGCGGGGATTTCCCAGCATTCGCTTCACGGAGCCACGGGAGGACTTCTCGCGCCAGCACAAGAACGTCACCGAGCGTGATGGCAAACCGTACGGAGATCTGCCGGAGTTCATGGACTTCGAATACATGATCAAAGTCGCGGCGGTCAACGTGGTGCTGCTGGCCCAACTCGCATCCGCACCCCCGGCTCCCGTATCGGCGTGGGCACGCGGCGTGCGCTCGGCGTACGACACGAACTTGTCCTGGTCAGAGGTAAAGGGCGCAAAGCATTACGAAGTCGTGTGGCGGCAGACCACGTCGCCGGACTGGGAGCGTTCCAGGCTCGTCGAAGAACCCCGGAAGTCGCGGGGAGGGCTGTCGTACACCATGAAAGGTGTCTGCCTCGACGATGTCGTCGTCGGTGTTCGCTCGGTCGCGGCAGACGGCAGTCGAAGCCGGGTGAGGACGCCCCCGGAGCCGGACGCGGTGAACCAACGTCGAGTCAGGAGGAATCGGTGACAGCAATTCGAGGGGGAGTGTTTGCGATCGGTGGAGCGGGGGTCCTTGGTTGGGGTTTCCTGCTCGCGTCGTTGTTGTCGATCCAGGGTTGCAGCAAGGGAACCGGTTCTGACATCGGGCCCAAGCTCGACACCGCGCCGACGTACGACTACCGAGTTCTGGTCTGCGACGATTCGGGCAAGCCGATCGTGGGCGCGAAGATCTCGGTGTCCGGTGCCGCATCGACGGCGACCACGAGTCACACGGGGCGGGCCTTCTTGTACGAGCACATCGTCGGCGTCCGGCTGTTGACTGTCGATGGCGCGAACGCTGCCGCAACCGACAGCAGTCGACCCGGCACCTGTGTGGTCGCTGCGGTGTTGCCGGACGGTGACGAGTTGCCATACGCAGTCTACCTGCCGGATCACGGCCCGAGCGTGGGCTTGTCTCTGATGACCGGCGTGCAGGGTGGCGGGTTCCTCGACGACGACGACGCGACGGTCACCACGCGGTCCGGCGCGAAACTCACCGTGCAAGCCGGCGATACAGTTACCTTTGGCACGGCGACCAGCGTCGAGGTGCGCACCGGCAAGCTGTCTCCCGGGCACCTTCCTCGGACCCTGGCCGAAGGCGGTGCGGCGATCCTCGCTTCGAGAGCGATCTACATCCATCCGGTCGGCGTTCAGTTTGCGACCGGCGCGAGCCTGTCGATTCCGGACGACCTCGGTCTCGCCACGGCGGAGTCGGTCGACGTCTACTGGCTCGATCCTGCGACGGGTCTGTGGGCGAAGATCGGGACGGGTGCAGAGTCTTCCGGTCGCATCGTTGCCGCGCCGCCGCTCGCGCCGATTCGGAATGGCGGGTTCTACAGCTTCGGCAAGCCAGCGATCGCGACGACGACCATCTCGGGTTGGGTGCGCGACGCCAACAACTTCGCGATTCCAGGCGCGTTGATTCGTGGCCCTCAGGCCAGCACGCGGGCCGGAGCGGGTGGGCGGTTCACGCTCCCCGCTCTCTCGCGCACGGACAACACCGGGGCGAACCGGGACATCACGATCGAGGTTCACGGAGGTCGTTACCACCTGCCGTCCAAGGTGTCGGTAAAGATCGACAAGGCGTTGCTCCTGGGCACGACTCACGAACTGGCCGACATCCTCGTCCTCGATACGCCGCCCGCGACCAACCTGCGGCTCCTCGTGCTCAATCGTGGAGGCACGATCACTGGCAGGCGCATCCGCGCGAGCGCGCGCACGTCACTCAGCGACAGCAGCGCCGTGATCGACGAGCGAGGCATTGTCAGGTTCGAAGAGATCGCGGCGGATGTCTTCGGGTTTATCGATTCGATCCCGCGAGACATCCTGGCCGTCTACCGCATCCGACAGATTCTTGCGTTGCGTCCCGGGCTCGACAACGCGACGAACGTCTTCGCATTCGAGATTCCCTGGCGGTGGGCGCAGGTCGGCGGCACGTTGATCGCAGCGGTCGACAAGGCCGGGACGGGGGCCTTGTTCCTCGCGCACGTCGTACGCGGCGACATCCCGGGCAAGGGTTTCCTCGGGCAAACGGACCTCAACGGGTACTTCGGTCTCGGCGTGTCGCCGAGCGACTCGTTGACGACTGTCATGAAGACCGAGATCGGTGGGCGCACGGTGACGAGTGCGTTCACAGCGGAAGAGCCGGACATCGGTCGCATCGAGACGCCGCTGGAGCGGGCGCCACGACAGTTTAGCGAGTTCGTTCGGTTCGGCGTTGTAACGGGTGACTTGACCGGAGTGGCTTCGTCGACGACGAAGACTCGGAGGGTTCGCGCGTCCGGGAGGATGACGCGGCAGGACTTCGTCGATGCCGCGGCGTTCGGGCGACCGATGCGTGATACGCCTTCGATGGTCATGCCGACGTCGACGAGTCCGACGTTCCGAGTCGGTGTGCCAGCGGGCTTCGGCCACGTGGCCGCCGCGGAGGGTTCGACGGAGGCAGGTGTGTTTCATCTCGAGCGGCTTGGTGTCGTGCTCAATACGAAACCCGTGGAGGGGGCGCAAGTCACCCAGAACATCCCGCTCATCGCGATCCCCGCCAGCAGCCTGTTTCACATCGATAACGGCCTGAAGAACAAGGACGCGGCGTTCCTCACGACGGACCTGCGTTTTTCCGTCGCCGGTGAGTTGGAGTCAGGGTTGCTCGTCGATCTGGTAGCCGACGTCGGAATCCTGGGAAGCCAGATCAGCGGCGATGACGTGTCGCTGCTCTTGCCGCCGCGACCGTCGGGCATCCAAAAGTACTGGGCCGTCTTCGGTGGTTTGAAGGTGACCGGCGGTGTCACGACGAAGCAGTGCATCGTTGTCCCGCTGCACGAGGCCGCGGTTCCGGACGTCGCACAACTCGCCTTGCCCACGATCACCTCACCGCTTCCCGGGGCCACTCATCCGAAGACGGGTTTCAATTTCAAAATCGAGTTTATCCTGCCGCCGGAGTGCCACTACGGAGTCGTGCAGATCCGCTCGGAGAAGGGCGAGACTGATGTGCGTGACTGGACGGTGGTGGTCCCTCGCGACCGGACGGAGGCGAACTTCTTTACGTTCAGCCAGAACATTCCCGAGGTGCTGGTCGATGACGCAGATCGCACCTGGACGGTGACCGTATCCGCCGCTCGCATCGATTCCGGACCCCTCGTAGATCCGATTCTCGAGTACCGAAGGACCTACGTCCGCATCCTCGCGAATTGGGTGAGCATGAAGGAGGTCGGTCGCGAGGCTCGGGCTTTCTCCAGCGTGAGCCAGACCTTCAAGACCAAGAAGTAGCGGTCTGTCCCGCGGGAAACCAACTCATGCAGACCGCGCTTGTTCCCCAGGCCCTACTTGAACCCGGTGATTTGGCCGATAATCACAGGATGGTCAAGCGGCTCCGTGTACTGATGCTGGGAGCGGTGGTGTTCGCGGCCCTTGGCGCGTGCAAGTACTGGGGGAAAGAGCCGAACCCCGCGCTGGCGTCGGACTACGTGGTGGCGGCGGTTCGGGAGTTGGGCAAGGGGAACTTCGACGAGGCTGAGGACATCCTGTTGCGCTCGCGGGAACGCTTCCCGGACGACGAGGTTTCGCTGCGTTGGCTCGCCGAACTCGATCTCATGCGCTGGAGAGACGACTCGGCGCTCGACTATCTGGTCGAGTTGACGCGGGCCGACCGCGTGGAGACTGTGTCGTATCGCGAACTCAAGGGACAGATAGGTGATCTGTTGTTCCGCCTGGGCAAGTACGGCGAGAGCGCGAACTACCTCCGCGCTGGCCAGGTTGGCGAGGCGGAACAACAACGCAAGGCGAAGGCCTTCGTCACGCTTGGATTGCCCTACGTCCGCGGTGATCCCGAAATCGAACCGACGAGGCTCCGACTGTTCGGAGGGATATGGCCGTCGATGCTCTGCACGTTCGGCAAGAAGGATCGCCTCTGCATCCTCGACACCGGATCGTCGATGTCCGCATTTGCGGACTCGATGGCCCGCGACGTCGGCGTGACGGACATGAGCACATTCGGACTTGTCAGCGACAGTCTCGGTCGCAAGCACTCGGCGTCGATCGGCATCATGCCTCGGTTCGCGATCGGCGGCGCCGAACTCGGTCCGCTCCCTGTGTTGGTCCTGGATGATGAGCGTCTCTCCCTACGCAACTTGTCCGGAGGCCCCGACAACCC
>PVBE010262950.1_pt1 | contig 16753 bp, 12 predicted proteins | sample 1631181 | NCBI WGS metagenome assembly PVBE01 (sample SAMN08397723, study PRJNA350692) | Marine metagenome, whole genome shotgun sequencing project. | isolation source: water | place: Pacific Ocean | collected 2012-04
GCCTCGGCCTCAGCGTCGTGAACGGTGGAAATCTTTCGGCAGAGAGCAAGGGTGTCTTCATCGGTCAAATGCTTGGCGTAATCGTCCCATGCCATGGCGCCTTCGCGCAACACTACAGCGGCGCAGAACGGCATGGAAAACTGACCGTCGACGACACTTTCGGGGTTTATTTTAGCGTCCAGAGGCTGCCCGATTATCTTTCGGCCGGTTTCTGGAAGACCGATCTCCACGGCCTCGATGTCATCCGTTGCGATGCCGTGTTCCTTGGTCAGCGCCACCAGACCGTCCATGGCCGCGTGGCTGTAACGGCACGACGGATATGGCTTTACCGCCAGTCCCAGGGTCTCCCAGTGCACGCCCAGTCGGTCCGTGACCTTAGCCCCATCCGGGTTCGGCGCGTAGGCGGAGAGGAATCCCCAGTTGCCCTCAAAGGCTTCGTCCGGCCCCTTGAAACCCTCGGCAGCTAAGGTAGCACAGATCAACCCGTTCTGGGCCGCTTGCCCCACATGGCTGCGTTTGGTCCAGGACCCGTCGGCCAGAAACTGCATAGATCCAGCCGCTTGACTGAGGGCAATGCCGAAGGCGCTCTGGATGCCGACCCCATCCATGCCCAGCAATCGGCCCGCCGCCGCTGCCGCGCCAAAAACGCCGCAGGTGGCCGTCGGATGGAACCCCCGGTCATAATGTTCGGAGGGATTGAGTGCCAGGGCCAGGCGGATCTGCACCTCATAGCCGACAACACAGGCAGCGATCAGGTCGCGACCCGACGATCCGGCCATCTCGGCAGCAGCCAGAGCCGCCGGCACGATAGGCGCGGAAGAATGAAGCGATCCCGCGGCGTGCGTGTCGTCAAAGTCCAGAGAATGGGCCAAGGTGCCATTAACCAGGGCCGCCGCCGTCGGCGCGTAGGCTCTTGGGTCCCCCATCACCGAACAATCACCTGACGCCAGGCCCAGGCGTTCGACGGCGGAAATCATGCTGGCTGTCGATTCCGCATCGTGGCGGGCGCGGACCATGACCCCGGTGATGTCAAAAATCAGAAGTTTCGTGCGTTCGACTACCTCCGCCGGCAGGTCATCGTAGCTGAGATCGGCGGCAAAATTGGCAAGCTGACGGGTCATCCCGGACATGACGAGCCCTCCTTGATGGATTTTCAAATAATGTTGGATCAATCAATCATAGGACCCTTGGTTAATCCAATAGAAAAATATGGATAATTGTTCTTAAAAACGGTTTCAATCGATTGAAACCGTTCAAGACCGTGCTCAGTATCACCATCAAGAAATTTAAAACCTTCGTCGCCGTCGCCGAAACGGGCGGGCTTCGCCGAGCAGGGACTAACCCTGGTGTAGGCTTATGAGATGCTGCACCACCAGACCTTGGTGACCATGGCAAAAGCAGGCGTCTGCATCATCCGGGTATCGCGCTTGAGGGTGCGGGACGGAGCCGCTGCCACCCGTTTAATATCACATCTCCTCAGATCACGCGGAAAATCGGTATAGTCATCTCTCGGGAACAGGCGCCCTCACCAACAGCCAGGGCTATGGCGAAAGCCATCTCCGAAAGCTTCGGTTTGCGGCCGACCTTGGCAGGCTAGACCGGGCCGGTTAAAACCGGACCACCCCATAATCAATCCGGAGGACCAGGCCTTGGCGCTTTATACCCAACTGCTTATCCGCGAGGCCGCGAACGACCCCTTGCGCGTCGGCATCGTCGGCGCGGGCAAATTCGGATCCATGTACCTAGCGCAAGTGACCCGGACACCCGGCGTGCATCTTGTCGGCATTGTCGATCTATCCGTCGACAACGCGAAGCGCAGCCTGAAACGAGTCGGCTGGCCCGAGGAACAATACGCGGCAGCCAACCTCGACGCGGCTGTGCAAAGCGGCGCGACACATGTGGGTGAGGACCTGGATAAACTGGTCTGCCACCCAGCCGTCGACATCATCATCGAATGCACGGGCCACCCCATTGCTGCCGTTGATCATTGCCTGAAAGCCTTTGAGAATGGCAAGAACGTAATCAACGTTACAGTTGAATCGGAAGCCTTCTGCGGACCCCTCCTCGCCCACAAGGCTGAGGAGGCAGGCGTCATCTATTCCATGGCCTACGGCGATCAGCCGGCCCTAGTCTGTGAGCTAGTGGATTGGGCGCGGACCTGCAGCTTTCCCATCGCGGCCGCCGGACGCGGCCATATCTGGCTCCCGGAATACCGGGAGTCCACGCCCGAAACGGTCTGGGATCATTGGGGCCTGACAGCCGAACAGGCGGAACGCGGCGGGCTCAATCCGAAGATGTTCAATTCCTTTTTGGATGGCTCCAAACCAGCCATCGAAAGCACTGCCATCGCAAATGCCACGGGGCTACGCGCACCATCGGACGGCCTCGCCTTTCCGCCGGGCTCCATCGACGACATCCCGACCCTAATGCGGCCAACATCGGAGGGCGGCGTACTTGAATCCAAGGGTTTGGTGGAAGTGATCTCCGCGTTGACCACGAAAGGTGAGAAGATCCCCTACGACATCCGAAAGGGGGTCTGGGTCTGTGTCGAGGCGGACACGGACTACATCAAGAACTGCTTCGAGGAGTACAAGGTCGTCACCGATCCGGACGGGCGCTACATGAGCCTCTACAAGCGCTGGCACATGATCGGCCTGGAGCTTGGCATGTCCGTGGCGTCGGTTGGCATTCGCCGCGAGGCAACGGGCGCGGCCATGTGCTTCAACGCCGACGTCATCGCCACGGCAAAGCGGGATTTGAAGGCCGGCGAGATACTGGATGGCGAAGGCGGTTACACGGTCTTCGGTAAGCTCATGCCGTCGGACAAGTCCCTGGCGAAAGGTCACCTGCCGTTAGGTCTTGCCCATGACCTGAAGCTGATCCGCAACGTGCCACAGGATGGCTCGCTCACATGGGAAGACGTGGACATTGACACGACCCTAAATGCCTACCGGCTGCGCCGCGAGATGGAAGCCCTATTCGAGGTGCCGAGCGAGGCGGCAGCGAAGTAATGCTCGGTGCATTCCACGTCCTTTAACACATACCGATGCGATCCCCATCCCGTCATTCCAAAGTAGCCCCATGAGTTAATTCTAAATGGCGTTTATCGTGGAACCATTCTAAGCCAACGACTACACTTCCAGACATTGACTTTGGGGAGGGTCGAACATGGACGTGCACAGCTCGTCGGAAACCAAAAACAGTGTGTGCCCGCTAGACTGCCCAGACACCTGCAGCCTGAGCGTGACGGTCATCAACGACGAGGTGATCGAGGTCAAAGGCCGAGCCGACAACCCCTACACAGCCGGCGTGATCTGCAACAAAGTGGCGCGATCCTACCCGGAATTCGTGCACGGGCCGAACCGGCTGACCCATCCCATGAAGCGTGCCGGGCCGCGCGGCGCCGGTGAATTCGAACTGATATCCTGGGACGAGGCCCTGGATTTGATCCACGCCGGGGTCTCCGGCGCCATCGAAAAACACGGTCCGCAATCCGTGCTGCCGTTCAACTATTCGGGACCTCACGGGGAATTGGCCGGCGGCTCCATGGATCGACGGTTCTTCCACAAGATGGGCGCGTCCTTGGTCAATCGGGGACCGCTGTGCGGGATCGTCCGCGGGTCGGCCTACGACAGCCTGTTCGGAAACGCGCCGGGCATGCACCCGGAACAGGCAGCCCACGCCGACCTAATCGTCATCTGGGGCAACAATGTAACCGTTTCCAACCTGCACCTCGCCCGGGTTATCAAGGATGCGAAGAGGCGCGGCGCGAAGCTGGTGGCCATCGATCCCAAACGCATCAAGATTGCCGAGCAGGCCGACCTGTATCTGCAGATCGAACCGGGCACGGATGTGATCCTGGGACTAGCCCTAGCCGCCGAGTTTGAACGGCGCGGCGGCATTGATACAGCCTTCGTCGGGGAATGGGTGTCCGGTTTCGACACCTACATGGATGAGGCCAGGAAATACAACCTCGAGCAAGTCGCCGAGACCTGCATGCTGCCGCTCGAACAGGTGGAAACGCTCATCGATTGGTATCTATCCGCCGAGACGGTTGCCGTCTCCGTAGCAAACGGCATCGAAAGGGGCTCCTCGGGCGGATCCGGCATCCGCGCCGCCATGGCCCTTCAGGCCCTGACCGGCAACCACGGGCGCCTGGGTGCCGGTGTCTTCGCAAAACCAGGTTACGCCTTTCCGAAGACTACGGACAAACTGCAACGGCCGGAGCTGATTCCGGCAGGCACCCGGACGGTGAATATCCTCGATGTGCCCGAACTAATCCTGGATGACAGCCAGAATCCGCCGGTCCGGGCCGCCTTCATCTACAACCACAACCCCGTATCCACCCACCCGGACCAGAACCACATGCGCGAGGCCCTGTCTCATCCGGACCTGTTCGTCGCAGGCACCGACATCGCGATGACCGATTCCATGTCCTATTGCGACGTCGTCCTGCCGGCCTGCAGCCATTTTGAGATCGACGATCTCTATGGCGCCTACGGAACCATTTACCTGCAACGGGCCGAACCGGTGATTCCGCCGGTCGGCGAAGCCCTGCCGAACACAGAGATTTTCCGCCGGCTTGCGGCACGGTTCGGCTATGACGATGCACTGTTCAAAGAGACAGACAAGGAACTCATGGACCAGGCCTTCGACGTCGCCGATCCTCGCATGCAGGGCCACAGACCCAGCACCTTCCCGCTGGACAAGGCCTTGTTGATGATGGCCGCGAATGGTGACGATCTGATCCTGTGCAAGAACCACGCGCCGGGCACGGCGTCGGGCAAGATTGAGCTGTTCAGCCAAAGCCTAGAGGACCGCTTCGGCTGCGGCCTGCCCAGGTTCCAACCGGTCACCCGCGATCGGCCCTTCTCCATCATTTCGCCATCATCATCGAGGCGAACCAATGCCACCTTCGGCGGCTGTGCAGAATCGGAGGGCCTGGAGATATGCGAGATCCATCCGGACGACGCCCGTGTCCACGGCATCACCAATGGCGATGAACTCCGGATCTGGAACGACCGTGGCGAAGTTCACCTGAAAGCCAAGGTCACCAACGCCGTGCGCCCGGGCGTCCTCTACACGCCGAAGGGCACCTGGGGCCACACCAGCCCCACGGGCCAGACCGTCAATGCCCTGATCCCTGCCGACGTCCGCGCCGACATCGAACGGGGCGCGGCCTACAACGAGACCTTCGTCGACATCGAACACGTTGCCTGAAGCCGATCCCATCTGGTCGCGGGCGGGGACCGTTTGAGGCAATGAAATCGATATTCCACGATGAGGCAATTGCTACTCGGCCGCCTGGTCCATGTTCTCGAAGGCGTATTCCTTCTCCGCGTCGTAATACGCTGGAAAGCCGACGAGGTCCTGCAACTCCAGGAAGGTCGCCTTGCCGTCGTCGCCGACCTCCCCTCGGGCCAAACGGGCCATTTCCGTCTCCATGCCACGCATCGCCGCGAGCATGATCGAGGCCGGCCAGATGGCAATCTTGTAGCCAATCCCCTCCAGTTCGGCAGGCGTCAGGAACGGGGTTTTCCCCTGTTCCACCATGTTGGCCATCTTTGGGCCGTCGACTTCGTCGCAGTAGCGCTTCATCTCGCCGACGTTCTTCGGCGCCTCCATGAAGGTAATGTCCACGCCGATGCGGCGGAACTCGCGGCAGCGTTCCATGGCTTCCTCAATCCCATGTTTCTCGTTGGCGTCGGTACGCGCCATGATAAGGATGTCACCACCGGCGGCGCGGACCTCCTCGCGCGCGTCCACGGCAGCGCGGAACCGGGTATAGGCCTCGGCCCGGCTGACGATTTCCTTGCCTTCCGTATGGCCGCAACGCTTCGGCGCTAATTGATCTTCCAGCATGATGCAGGCAAAACCGGCCGCCGCATAACCTTTCACGGTGCGTTTAATATTGATGGCATTTCCCCACCCCGTGTCACCGTCGCCGATCACCGGAATGGACACGGCATCAACCAGGTTGCGTCCCTGATCCAGCATTTCTGTATAAGAGATCAAGCCCGTATCGGGCATGCCAATACGCGCCGCGGCAACCATGAAACCGCTCATGAATACCGCCTTAAATCCGGCCCGCTCGGCCAAGCGGGTGGACACGGGATCGAAGACGCCCGGCATAGGGATAATGCCGGGGGCGTCGAGTAACTGTTGAAGGGCTTGGGCTTGGGTCATGATTTATTCCTCCGTTAGCGGCCCTTGAAGGCCGGTTTTTCCTTGGCAAGGAAGGCACGCACGCCCTCGGCGTAGTCTTCAGAATCGCATGGGGTATAGCTTTCCGCCAGTTCCTCGGCGGTTAAGGGCGCCGGATTATTAGTCAGGCGATTGACGAATTTCTTCGTGTAACGCATGGATAGGGGCGCGGTGGCGGCCATGTGCCCGGCCAGATCGTAGGCGGTTTCGACGACCGCCTCGTCGGTCACCACCTGAGTCACTAGCCCCATGCGCAGCGCTTCGTCGGCACCGATGATGCGCCCGCTCAACAACAGGTCCAATACGTTGGCCCGGCCCACCACCTTCATCACGGGCTCCAATTCCGGATAGGCGAACGGATGGCCAATGCGGTTGATGGGCACGCCGAACTTGGATGATTGGTTGGCGATACGAATATCGCAGGCGACCGCGATCTCCAGCCCGCCGCCGGTGCAGGCACCCTGGATCAGGGCAATGGTCGGATGCAGGCAATTGACCAGGGTGTCCAGGGCCAAGGCCGTGGCCTTTCCGTATTCGGCCGCCTGTTCGGCGTTGGCGCGCACCTCTGGGAATTCTGAAATATCGGCGCCCGCCGCGAAGGCCTTGTCGCCGGCGCCGCGGATCACGATGCAGCGCACGGTCTCATCCATCCCGATCGGCGCGAGAGCGTAGGCCAGGCACGACCAGGCCTGCATGGTCAGCGCGTTACGCTTGTCCGGATTGTTCAGGGTGATTGTGACGATGTCCCCGTCGCGGGCCGTTTGAATCAGCTCGGACATGCCTATTCTCCGTTCAACAGCCGGACCGGCGACTTGTTTATCCATCCGATGATGTCCTCGACGGCCTGATTGTAGACCTTATCGTAGAGTTCCACGATGACGTAGCCTGTGTGCCCCGTCAGGACAGTATTGTCGAGACCACGCAACGGATGGTCCTTGGGCAGGGGCTCAATATCAAAGACATCAAGACCGGCACCGGCGATACGCCGGTTCTGCAGAGTGTCCAGCAAGGCCCTCTCGTTGACGATTGGCCCCCGCGAGGTATTGACCAGATAGGCGGAAGATTTCATCAATGAAAGTTCCGCCGCGCTCACCAGATCGCGCGAGCGATCACTCAGCACCATGTGAATGGTGATCACGTCGGCCTCGGAAAACAGTTCCTCCTTGCCGGCTAACGTGACGCCAACCTCGGCGCAACGCTCTTCAGTCAGGTTCTGGCTCCAAGCAATGACGTTCATGCCGAAGGCCAGGCCTACGCGTGCCGCCTGCGCGCCGAGTTTACCCAAACCGATGACGCCCAAAGTCTTGCCCTTGAGACCGACACCAAACCCCTCCTGCCAGCCACCGGCCTTCATGGCCCGGTCCTCTCTCGGTAGTTCCTTGACCAGCGCCAGGATCATGGCCCAGGCATGTTCAAAGGCCGGATAGGGCAGCATTTCCGTTCCGCAAACATCCACGTCCTGAGCCCGCGCCGCCAGCATATCGATGCTCCCGTTCCGCATGCCCGTGGTCACCAGCAACTTTAGGTTAGGCAGGTTTACGAGCATAGAGGCCGGAAACTTCGTCCGTTCGCGCATGGCGACAATAATATCAAAGGGCAATAAGACCTCGGCGACGCGTTTCGCATCATGGCCCAGAAATTCGGTGAACACGGTAACGTCGGTGTTGGGGATGCTGTCCCAGTCGGCGGCTTCCAGGGATTTTTCCTGATAATCATCAAGGATAGCGATACGGGGCATAGTGGTTTTGTCTCGCTCTGGCGTGTGCGCTAGACTGCGCGTTAGATGTATCAAGCGGAGGAGAATAACCGTGACCTGGTTGGAAGGCAAAACACGCAACCCCACACCGCCTGGGGCCCGGCTACGCGCATATCTGGAGAAGCCGGAAATCCTGCAGGTGCCGGGTGCACACAACGCAATGGCTGGATTGCTGGCGAAGAACGCCGGCTTCAACGCGCTCTACGTCTCGGGCGCGGCGCTGACCTTGTCCATGGGGCTGCCTGACCTCGGGATTATGGGCCTGAACGAGCTTTCTTTCATCAGCAAAACCATCAGCCGCGCCACGGACCTACCGCTGATCGTCGATGGTGACGTTGGCTACGGCGGGGCCTTGAACGCCATGCGGACCGTGCAGGAGCTGGAAAACGCCGGCGCGGCAGCCGTCCACATCGAGGACCAAATGCTGCCGAAGAAGTGCGGGCATTTGAACGACAAGCTCCTTGTAACGGCCGAAGAGGCGGCGGCGAAAATCACCGCGGCGAAGAGGGCGTCCAGCGACCTGGTCATCATCGCGCGCACGGATGCGGCCGGCGTGGAGGGCCTGGAGAGCGCCATAAGACGCGCCAAAATCTACAAGGACGCAGGTGCCGACGTGGTCTTTCCCGATGCCCTCGCCTCAGCTGATGAATTCCGCCGCTTCGCCGACGAACTGCCCGGCTGGAAGATGGCCAACATGACCGAGTTTGGCCGCACACCGCATTTCACGGCTACGGAATTCCAGGAGATGGGATTCGATATCGTCATCTGGCCGGCCACGTCGGCCCGGGTCGAAGCCTTTGCCTGTCGTGATCTTTATAACTTCATCCGCAAGACCGAGGGCACGGACGGCTACGAGGACAAGATGCTGACCCGGGACGAGCTATACACGACCATCGGCTATCACGATTTCGAAGGCCTGGACACCAGCGTCGCCCAATCCATCGTGCCCCAGCATACAGGGGAAGATACGTCCATGCCGGCGAAGGAAGAACCGGAGCGCCTAGCCGGCGAATAGGGTTCAGCGAAAGACCGCCCGACCTTCCGAAATCGCCACTGTCCCGTCGTCAGCGATCACCTCAACATGGGCGCCGTTCTCCACCGCGCCGTGCCGTACCGTGATGATGCCCCCCGGAATCACCATCCCCGTGAACCGGCCGGAGAACCGCGCAAGGCTAAAGGGGTCTCCGTCAGCATGCGCCTCAACCACCGCCTTAGCCGCCAACGCCCAGGTGCAAGTCCCGTGCAGGATGATGTCCGGCAGGCCAGCGGCTAAGGCCACCGCACGCTCCGTATGAATGGGATTCCAGATATCGGCGCATTCTGAATAAACGTGCGGCAATTCACGGGCGACCGGGACGATGGTCTCGGCCCACGCGGCGGGCGGGTCGCCGCCCAGCCAAGCCGGTGCCACTTCATCGATCACGTCATCCCCTTCAGTCTCCACGCCCCGATAGATGACGGTGGAATAGCTCGTTACCACCGTATCGCCCGTTGAATCCGTAATATCGAAGCGGAAGATAATCCGTGTGCCCGGCCTGATCCGCTCCACAGAGATAACTCGACCCCGGGTATTTAATTGATCGCCGGGCCGGACCAGTTGGTGAAAATACGTGTCCTGCGCCGCATGGACCCCTTGCAAGCGTTCCGCGTCCGTCGCCCCAAACCCCGGCATAACCCGGATATCCCGAGACGGTGGCCATTCCAGCGCCACGGTCATGGCCGGCACAGCGACGATGCCACCCGGGCGCGCATCATCGAAATAGACGTCTGCTGTCTCCCCCAATGCAGCAGCGTAGGCCAAGCATTGGCGGGCCGTGATGCTGAAGGGGTACACGTCTGTTTCCAGGCCTACGGCGGCGGTATTGATAGGCATGGTGATCTCCCAGCAGTCGAGGACGTCCCGAGATCGTAGGGCTCTGGTGCGGCCTAGGCCAGATAGCGGCTTTTCAAATGGCCGGCGAAGACGTCGGTGGCCAATGGTTGACCCGTCGCCGCGGTCAGCAAATCAGCCGAAGTCACGAGCCGTCCCTTGCCATGCACGTTCTCTTGAAGCCACGTCATGAGCGGATGGAAGCCCCCTTCGGAAATTCCCGCCAGTATTGCCGCATCCGCATCGCATGCCGCTGCGTATAGCTGGGCCGCCGACATAGCACCCAGGGTATACGTGGGGAAATAGCCCCAGGCGCCGTCGTACCAGTGCACGTCCTGGAGGCAGCCCTCCCGGTCCGTGGGCGGCACGATGCCGAGCAACTCTTTCATGCCGTCGTTCCAGGCAGCGGGGAGTTCGTCCAGGGTCATGTCGCCGTCCAGGAGTGCGCGCTCCAGTCGATAGCGAAGGATCACGTGGGCCGGATACGTGACCTCGTCAGCGTCGACGCGTATGAAGTCCGGCTTCACCTGTGTATACAATCGGTAAAGATTTTCCGTTTCCCAAGCCGGGCCGGACCCGTTGAAGGCCGCTTTCATGATCGGCGCGGCCCACTCAATAAAGGGACGGGAGCGGCAGACCTGCATTTCAATTAGCAGAGATTGGCTTTCGTGAATGCTCATGCCCAGCGCATTGCCCACGGGCTGGCGGCGCCAGGCTTTCGGTAAACCGCGTTCGTACATGGCGTGTCCCGTTTCGTGCAGGACGCCCATGAGGCTCGAGGTAAAGTCATCCTCGTCATAGCGCGTGGTAATGCGGACATCGTCCGGGGTACCACCGCAGAAGGGATGACGGCTCACATCCAGGCGGCCGAAGTCGAAATCAAACCCTATGGCCTTCATGAACCCCTCACCCAGCGCCCTTTGCGTGTCGACCGGAAACGGTCCCTTGGGCAGGACGGCGGACGGACGCGACGCCTGTACGTCCAAGGCTTCCTGGAGGAAGTCTGGCAAGAACGCCTGCAACTCGCCGAAGACGCGGTCGATATCGGCGGATCGGCCGCCGGGCTCGTAATCATCCAACAGGGCATCATAGATTGATAGGCCCAGCGCCTCTGCCTTCGCCTGTCCGGCCTCCCGGGTGCGGTCCAGGACTTCCTGCAATAAAGGTTTCACGGCGGCGAAATCGGCGGTTGGTCGAGCGGAACGCCATGACGTCTCACAGGCCGAACAGGCCAGAGACAGGGCGACAACCAAGTCCTCGGGCACGGCGCGGGCCTTTGTCCATTGGTGCGACATCTCACTCTGGTTGGCGCGCTGCCAATCATCCAGGTCGCCCACCTGGGTCTCCGCTTCGCCGATCAGCTCGCCAACCTCAGGAGCTGTCTTCAGGCCGTGTATAACGACCTGCATTTCCGCCAATTGCTCAGCCCGGGCCGACGCGGCGCCGCCGGGCATGATCGCCGCCGTGTCCCAATGCAAGATCGCAGATGTCTCACCCAGCAGGGCGACGCGGCGGTAGCGGGCTTCCAGTTCGACGTAGGCGGGATTGGTCATGGGGCGTTTCCTTCGGTTTTCATATACCCTTCATATAGTAAGGCCTGTGGCATCAATCGACGCGTTGATGTTCATCCGCCAAACAATACCGACGGTCGGCTAGTTTCCCGTCGGCGATGACCTCTTGACGCACCAGGCACAACCAAATACCCCCGCCGCTCAGATAAACGCCGTCTTGCCACTAGCCCTCCAATTGGAAACCCAGCGCCTGACCACAGAAGCTGATGGATAAGGCACCAGTAGTCTGATTATTGAGGCCTTTGACGGCTATTACATCACTGGGATGAACAGCAGTCGGTCGACCAACATGGCAACGAAGATCATGAATAGATAGAAGATGGAAAACAGGAACAGTGGTTTCGCCGTCTTCTCCTGCTCCTCCTCGCTCTTCCAGACCCGCCAGCAGCGGCGCCAGAATTCGATACCAAGGACCAGCGCGATCACACCGTAGACCGCGCCGGACATGCCAACGGCGACAGGCGACAAGGTCGACGCGATCAACAGCACCGTGTAGACTAGGATTTGACGCTTGGTTTCGCGCTCTCCGGCGACCACGGGCATCATGGGCACGTCGGCAGCGGCGTAATCGCCGCGCCGAAACAGGGCCAGCGCCCAAGAATGCGGGGGCGTCCATAGGAAGATGATGGTGAACAGCGCGATCGCGCCCAAACCGATATCACCGGTTACCGCGGCCCAGCCGATCATAGGCGGGAAAGCGCCGGATGCGCCACCGATGACAATGTTCTGCGGCGTGCGGCGCTTCAGCCAAATTGTGTATATGAAGACGTAATAAAGGATCGTCAGCGCCAGCAGCGTGGCGGCGGCGAAGTTGACGAAGAAGTGCATGGTGACAACGGACCCCACCGAGAGGAAGGTGCCAAAGATAAGCGCTTCTTTCGGGTTTATCCGCCCAGCCGGGATCGGGCGATTTTGGGTCCGGCGCATGATACGATCAATATCCTCGTCGTACCACATGTTGATGGCACCCGATGCGCCAGCGCCGGCGGCGATACAGATGACCGCGATGATCGCCGTTTCCAGACCAACGGATCCAGGCGCCAAAATCAAGCCACAGGCGGCCGTAAACACCACCAAGGACATAACCCTGGGCTTCAGCAAAATTGCGTAATCGTGCAGCCGGAACCGGTGTTCCTGGGCTATATCCGTCTTGATCTCCGGAGTTTCCATGGCGGTCTTGGGCACGATTGATCCCTCACAGGATGCCGAACGTGACGCTTTATAGTGAAAGCCCGGCCGCGTTTCCAGCATTCTTCGCCTCATGGATCGACGCGGCGCAACAGCGCCCGTCCGGTAAGCCAGATGAACATCACACCGCCGACCACCGCGATCACCGCGCCGATGCCCATTCCGTAGAGCCCAATCTGGGCGCCAAGGGCTTCGATCATCTGGGCGTCGCCGGCAGTCTTGCGCGGCGCCCCGTAGCCCCCGGCCAGGAACAAACCCAGGGAATGCAGAGCCTGCCCCGTGGCGTAGAACCATACGGACAAGCGCTGCGCCCTGCCCGGATTCAGGCTCCGGTCCATGAGCGGCAGGAAAAATCCGAAAAACAGGCCCATGAAGGCCAGATTGATGCCACCGATGACACCGTGATAGTGGGCCGGGGTGCGCGTGTCCGCGCCATCTACGAATATCCCCAGCACGCCGCCAAGGCCGAACACGGCGATGGACGTCACTAGACAGAGAAAGCGCACATCGGTCCAGGTCCGCGGGGCGGCCGCCATCGTCTTGCACCCAAGGACGGCCACCAGAAGCGTCGGCGGCACAAAGGCGTACTGCAGCCAGGTAAAGGCGCCGGTCTGGTCGCTGTCGAAAGGATCAAACAGCACAAAGAATAACGGTGCCAACAGGGCGGCGCCAAAGAGAAGAACATGGGCGACGCCCTGTTGGTTGGGTCTGATGAACGGCGCTCCGAAGGCCAGACCGCCCAACAAGTACCAAGCAGTAATCAGCAACGCGACGTTCATGAATTGCAGCACGTGGCCACCGCCCCAGAAAAGGTTCTCAAAGTAAGCGCCATCCTTCGGCGCGCCCGCAAGAAGGCCACCGGCAATGCCCACGCATACCAAAGCGACCAGGAACAAGAAGGCTCCATTCAAGGTGCCGAGCCCTACCGGCTCCAACGGCCCGGTTCGGTAGGCGACGGCGACCAAAATGCGAACCACCACCAAACCCAAGGACACCGCTAATCCGGCCAGCCCGGCGTAATACAATGGATCCATAATCACGGGGATGTAATTGTTCAGGCTCGGTTCGCCCCGGTCCATGAACCCGGGCACGAACAACATGACGGACGCCATATATCCGAGGCCAATAGCAGTCAGGCCCAGCCTCCGACCGGCCGGACGGCCGCCGCTTATCCGGTAAGCCGACACTGTGGCTAAGGCGCCAAACACGCATAGAAACCAGACAACGAAGGAAAAGATTACGTGGACGACCAAGCCCTTATTGAAGAAGGCGACGGGCAACGGCGCCAGTGCCTCGAAGCCGGGCACTCGGGAAAGCGCCACCAACAGCGCGAACACACCGGCTACGGCTAACGCCGCAAGGGCCAAGCCGCACCAGGCGCGCAATTCGGTCCGCGCCTCTATGGACGACGTGGCATCGGCGAAGCCGACAAATATGTTCCAGCTTTGCGTCTTGGCGGGTTGGAACGCGGCCACTGTGCTCAGGATGCTTGAAACGGGAACAAGTGGACTGCCATCACATAGACCACTACGCCTGAGACCCCCACGTACATCCACAAGGGCCAGGTCCAGCGCGCCAATCGGCGGTGCCGGTCAAACTCTGCCTTCAATGCCAAGTGGACGGTCCAAGGCACCAACGGCGTGATCGCAATCGCGCCAAGGACATGGGCGGCCAGGATGGTGAAATAGACCGGTCGTATCCAGCCTTCGCCACCGAACTTCGCAAACCCGAAGTTCGCCTTGTAGATTACGTAGAAAACCAGGAACAGGGCCGACACGGACAACGCCGCAATCATCGATGCCCGATGCTTGTTGCGCTCGCCGTTGCGAATGAATAGATAACCGGCCATCAGACAGAGCACGGACAAGCCGTTCAGCCCCGCCATCACGTGGGTCAGGTCCTGGACATTGAAATCTATGATTACGGCGGGCATCGATCAGGACATCTTCACGAAGATGCCGAAGTACATGCCCAGTGCTGCCATCGCCAAAACGGCGCCCAGGATTAAGTTACGGCGGCGAGTTCCGTTGTTGTCTTCTTCGGTCATTTGGCCTGCTCCGTAAGTTGCGTTTGCTAGATAATCCCGATGGCCGACCGTTACAACGAAAAGGATGGGGAAAATTGACTATTGATCGGCCGGGTTCAGATAAACTCGAGAGTAAAAATTAGTATCATTCCAATTCGGAATCCAAAGGCCCGCCAAAGCTTGCGTGCGCCTGTCTGGGCGGATACAAAGACTGCATTCAATTGGATGCACGCGTGTCATTGGCACGCTTCGAGTTGGGTGACTTGGGATTAATTATTTGTCGATCTGAAAAACGGATGGAAAGCATGTTGAAAAGACTATTCGCTGCGATCGCAGTGGTGGCAGTCGGGGTGATGATGAGTGCCGACTTGGCCATGGCCGAAATGGTCGAGATGCGGTCCAAGCCCTGGCAACTGTTCTTCCAGGAGCCCATGTCGCCGACGGCAGAGAAAGTTTACGATTTCAACGTGTTCCTGCTCTGGGTCGAAGGCCTGATCACGATCTTCGTCTTGGGGCTGATGGCCTACATCTGCATTAAGTTCAACGCCAAGGCGAACCCGACGCCGTCGAAGACGACGCACAACACGCTGTTGGAAGTGATCTGGACGGGCTTGCCGATCCTGATCCTCATCATCATCGCCATCCCGTCGTTGAAAATCCTCTACTTCGCCGACAAGACCCAGGATGCGGAAATGACGCTTAAAGTCATCGGCAATCAATGGTATTGGACCTATGAATATCCGGACCATGATGGCCTGACGTTCGATAGTAACCTGGTGCCCGACGACGAACTCAGGGAAGGCCAACCGCGTCTCCTGAGCGTGGACAATCCGGTCGTACTGCCGGCGAACACCAACATCCGCCTTCTGCTGAGTTCCAACGATGTGATCCACAACTGGGCCATGCCGTCGCTGGCAATCAAGCTCGACACCACGCCGGGCCGGGTCAATGAGACTTGGACACACATCAACAAGCCCGGCAACTACTACGGCATGTGCTCGGAGCTGTGCGGCGTCAACCACGGTTTTATGCCGATCCACATCAAGGCACTCCCGAAAACGGAGTTCAGCAAGTGGCTCGCCAAGGCGAAGAAGGAATTCGCCACCAACGAAACGCAAAAGAAAGACGCTCCGGTGCGCCTGGCGCAAGCCGCGACGGCCAAATAGCGGCCTCTTAACGGAACGTCATCAAGTATTTATCGAGAGGGTAATAGAATGGCCAATACCGCGGAAGCCCACCACGACGATCACGACCATCACATGCCGGGGTTTTTCACCCGCTGGTTCTGTTCCACCAACCACAAAGACATTGGAACGCTCTATATCTTGGTTTCGTTCATCGCTGCCATCATCGGCGGTGCCATGTCCTGGTACATTCGCCTCGAACTGGCCGCACCAGGCATCCAGTACATCGACGACTTTCAGTTCTACAACGTACTGGTAACCGCCCACGGCTTCCTGATGGTCTTCTTCGTCGTCATGCCGGCGATGATCGGCGGCTTCGGTAACTGGTTCGTGCCACTGATGATCGGTGCTCCAGATATGGCGTTTCCGCGGATGAACAACATCTCGCTGTGGCTTCTGGTCGCGGGCTTCATTCTTCTGATGCTGTCCGCTGTCATTGGCGACGGTCCGGGTACGGGCTGGACAGTCTATCCACCGCTCTCGAGCCAGGACTACCAGCCAGGACCCTCGGTTGACCTGGGCATACTGTCCTTGCACCTGGCGGGCGCGTCCTCGATCCTGGGCGCCATCAACTTCATCGTCACCATTTTCAACATGCGCGCACCGGGGATGACCATCCACCGCATGCCGCTGTTCGTATGGGCGATCCTAATCACCGCGTTCCTGCTGCTCCTGGCTCTGCCGGTGCTGGCCGGCGCGCTCACCATGCTGCTCACGGACCGCAACTTCGGCACGGCGTTCTTCGTTCCGGGTCAGGGGGGTGATCCGGTGCTGTGGCAGCACCTGTTCTGGTTCTTTGGCCACCCGGAAGTATACATCATCATCATTCCGGCCTTCGGCATCATCAGCCAGATCATTTCTACCTTCTCTCAAAAGCCCGTGTTTGGCTACCTGGGTATGGCCTACGCCATGTCGGCCATCGGCGTCGTCGGCTTCGTTGTCTGGGCCCACCAC
>PVBE011479821.1_pt1 | contig 16751 bp, 18 predicted proteins | sample 1631181 | NCBI WGS metagenome assembly PVBE01 (sample SAMN08397723, study PRJNA350692) | Marine metagenome, whole genome shotgun sequencing project. | isolation source: water | place: Pacific Ocean | collected 2012-04
CCCGCGTGCCGATCAAACAGGCCGGATACATATCAGCGACTTCCGGTATCCAGCAAATTCTCTCTTGCGAACAGCAGCCGGTCCATACATTTGGGTCATAAGCTGACGTTTTTCATCCGGTGGTACGGTAACCCGGTACTTTGCGGAAAGTTTGTTAATCATCGTCAGCCATGGAAGAACTGGTAACTGAATTCCTGATCAACGGCATCGGCTTTGCCTTGCTTTTGTCCGTCGTTCTTTGTGGCGCCATTCGTTTCGGACTAGGGCCTGAGAATGGCGCCAAGCTTGCCGGAGCCGCCATCGCTTTGGCCTTTCTCGCTACCTACGCCAATCTGTTGGACTGGCCGCCGTTCCCGCCCCTCAGCGCCACCCAAAAAATTGCGTATCTGGTTCTTTTCGGGCTGATCATCGGGCTGGCGCTCGACTTGTTGAAAAAACGACGCTTACTCCGCCCTGCCCTGGTGCTTTTTCCTGCCGTCATCATCGGCTGGATCGGCTGGCGACAATTAACCTCGTCCAACATCGAAGGGGTATCGATCATGGCCGGCCTGTGGCTGGCCGGGGCTTTTGTATTTTTACGGCTACAGGCGGTGTCTGAGAACCCAAACCCCCATGCCGCCGTTCTGGTGCTGGCGGCTTCCGTCGGGGCGGCTATCGTCTCGTTCCTCGGGACAGCGGCTTCTCAGGCCCAGTTAATGGGGATTCTGGCGGCGTCAGTCGGCGGGTTTTTATTATGGAACTGGCCAACGCCTCGTTTGGCATTTTCCGGCGCGGCAATATTTGGTTCCGGCACGGCGCTGTTGGCCGTTGCCACAACCATCATCCTCTATTCCGATGTCAGCAAGCTGGCGTTGTTATTGATTATTCCGGTTTTCCTGGCGCCGGCTGTTCTTGCCAATAACCAGATTGTGAATAGACCCGCCTTGGGATCATTGGCTATAGGTGGTGTAACCCTTATTCCCGTCGCCATTGCCACCGCTATCGCCTTTTTTTTCTTGGATGGGAGTCAGTAAAGTACCACTTATAAAACTCAACCTATGGGGAGGAGACAATGAAACTATTCAAAACCATTGTTCTTGCAGCGGCGGTCATCATGCCGGTAGCACTCTTAAATGCGCCGGCGCAATCCGCCGACACTTTCACGCTGGACAAACCGCACTCCCAGATCAGCTTTTTCATCAAGCGAATGGGCTATACCAACATCGGCGGCTGGTTCCGCAAGTTCGACGGCGAAGTGATGTTCGATGCCAACAACGTCGCCAATTCCCAAATCAAGGCAACCATCATGACATCGAGCATCGATACCGGTTTCAAGAAGCGTGACGATCACCTGCGCTCGCCTTCTTTCTTCAATGCCAAGGAATTCCCGGAAATGACCTTTGTCAGCACCAATGTTGAAAAAACCGGCGCCAAAACAGGCAAGATGACCGGCAACCTCACCCTACTGGGTGTCACCAAGCCGGTAACCCTGGACGTTACCTTCAATAAGTTGGCGCCTCATCCGAGAAACAAAAAAGTCTTTGCCGGGTTCACCGCCACCGGCACCCTCGACCGCACGGCATTCGGTATGAAATTTGGGTCACCAGGAATCAGCCCGAAGGTGATGGTCAGGATCGAGGCGCTGACCCAGAAAAAATAAAAACTTTTAGGAAGGCGCCCCTACCCCATCGCCTTCTGCAAATTCTCGTCGAGCTTGTCGAGGAACGCCTGGGTGTTGAGCCAAGCCTGGTCGGGGCCGATCAGCAGCGCCAAATCCTTGGTCATGAAGCCGGCCTCGACGGTCTCGATGCAGACTTTCTCCAGCGTTTCGGCGAAATTGACGACATCCGGGGTTTCGTCGAACTGGCCCCGATAGCTTATGCCCCTGGTCCAGGCGAAGATCGAGGCGATGGGATTGGTCGAGGTTTCCTTGCCGTCCTGGTGCTGGCGGTAATGGCGGGTCACGGTGCCGTGCGCCGCTTCGGCCTCGATCGTCTTGCCGTCCGGCGTCATCAGCACCGAGGTCATCAGGCCCAACGAGCCGAACCCCTGCGCCACCGTATCCGACTGCACGTCGCCGTCGTAGTTCTTGCAGGCCCAGACGAAACCGCCTTCCCATTTCATCGCCGCCGCCACCATGTCGTCGATCAGACGGTGTTCGTAGGTGATGCCGGCGGCGTCGAACTGGTCCTTGTATTCGGCGTCGAAGATATCCTGAAAGATATCCATGAACCGCCCGTCGTAGACCTTGAGAATGGTGTTCTTGGTCGACATATAGAGCGGCCAGCCGAGGTTGAGCGCATAGGTGAAACACGACCGGGCGAACCCCTTGATCGACTCATCCAGGTTGTACATGGACATGGCGACGCCTGAATCCTCGAACTGGAAGACCTCGCGCTCGATGACTTCGCCGCCGCCGTCGGGCTCGAATTTGAGGGTCAGCTTGCCGGCGCCCGGCACCAGGAAATCCGTCGCCCGGTACTGGTCGCCGAAGGCATGGCGGCCGATGACAATGGGCTTGGTCCAGCCCGGCACCAGGCGCGGCACGTTCTTGCAGATGATCGGCTGGCGGAAGATGGTGCCGCCGATGATGTTGCGCAGCGTCCCGTTGGGGGACCGCCACATTTCCTTGAGGCCGAATTCCTCGACCCGGCCTTCGTCGGGGGTGATCGTCGCGCACTTGACGCCGACACCGTGTTCCTTGATCGCTTCGGCGGCATCGATGGTGATTTGGTCATCGGTTTCGTCACGTTTCTGCACCGACAGGTCATAATATTTCAGGTCCACGTCCAGGTACGGCAGGATCAGCTTTTCCTTAATAAAAGCCCAGATGATGCGCGTCATTTCGTCGCCATCGAGCTCGACAATAGGGTTTTGGACCTTGATTTTGGACATATGGAGTTTCTCCTGGGAAAAGGGCTGAATTTCCCGGCAACTTAAGGGCCGGGGCCGGGCTTGGCAAGGGCGCTAAAGGTGGCTGGTCAGCACTTCTTCCTTGGGCTCCGGCTGGGCGGCCAGAGCCTGGAAAACCGCCTCGGGGTCGTCGACCATGGTAAACAGTTCGGTCACCGCCGAATGGGCGAAGCCGCCGTCAACGGTGCGCTGGACAAAGTCTTCCAGCACCGACCAATAGCCGTCCGTGTTGAGGACGACGACCGGCTTGGAATGAATCCGGAGCTGTTTCCAGGTAATGATCTCCAGCGTTTCGTCGAGCGTCCCTAAGCCGCCCGGCAGCACCACGAAGCCGTCGGAGAGTTCGAACATCCGGGTTTTGCGCTCATGCATGGAGCCGGTGACGATCTGCTCGGTCACCGCGTCGTTACCGACTTCCAGGTCTTTGAGGAATTCGGGAATAACGCCGATGGCCTCGCCGCCGCCGGCCAGCACCGCGTCCGCCACCACCCCCATCAGGCCGATGCGGCCGCCGCCGTAAACAAGCCGGATGCCGCGTTCGGCCATTTGTTCACCCAGCCTGCGCGCCGCCGCCTCAAAAGCCGGGCCTTCGCCGGTTTTGGATCCGCAAAAAACGCAAAGAGATGAAATCTTGGTCATTTTTTCGTTTTTACCTTATTCCGGCCTTGGTAACGCCACGCGCAATGTATAGGAAGGCGTCCGGGAATTCGAGCCTTTGAAAATTCTTACCTGGACCTAAAAGACCTTTTGCAATCGGGGATGCTTCCCGACGGCGATTTTGTCGGCAGTGAAATGGGTGAGGTCGTCGATCAGGCGACAAGCAGAATGAGCGATGCCGATATCAACGCGATAATCGTCTACCTGCGTTCCCTGCCTCCCATCCAAAATGCGGTCGAATCGAAAAAGAAGAAATAACCCGGCCTCGAATAATGCTATAATCGCCTCGATTCTATTCAGGAGAGATTTCGCCTTGCCGATAAAGCCCCTTGTTATCGTCGCTGCCATCGGCGGCACCGCCGTCGCCGCCGCCATCGGCGTCAATGTTTTCCAGTGGCAGGACGAGGTCAAGGTCACGCCCACTCCGGCGCCAACCGCCGCCCAGGCCCCGGCCAAGGAAGCGGGTCCCCGGATTTCAGCAGAGTCCCCACCCAGCTTCGACGTTGTCCGCGTCGATCCCGGCGGCGATGCGGTCATGGCCGGCCGTGCCCGGCCCGGAAGCACCGTCGTCATTCTCGACAACGACAAGCCGATCGGTGAAGTCAAAGCCGACGCTCGTGGCGAATGGGTGTTCGTCCCAACCAAGCCACTTTCCCCGGGAAGCCGGGAGTTAACCCTGACCAAGCGCTTTGCCGACGGCAAGACCGTGATTTCCGACGATGTTGTCGTTTTGGTGGTTCCCGAACCCGCCAAGGATATTGCCGGGCGCGCCACCAAAGAAACGTCCGGCGCCTTGGTCCTCAAAACACCACGGTCCGGAGGCGCCAGCACCGTTTTACAAAAACCGTCGGGTTTGCAAAAACCTTCTGGGTTGCAAAGACCGCCGAGTTTACAAAAGCCGTCGGGCAAGGTCCCAACCGGCCTTACCGTGGAGGTCATCGATTATGACGACGATGGACGGCTGGTCATCAGCGGCCAGGCCCCAATCGGCTCAGGGGTGAACGTTTATCTGAACAACATATTTATTGGCCGCGCCAAAACCGGCCGCATCGGGGTTTGGCGTTTGAGCCCGGAGACCAAAGTCAAGCCGGGGCTATATACGCTTCGCGCCGACCAAATCGATGCCGCCAACAAGGTCATGGCCCGGCTGTCGATGCCGTTTTCCCGGGCAGAACCGGCGGTCAACCCGCCGCCCGAGCCGTTCGTCATTGTCCAACCGGGCAATTCCCTGTGGCGGCTGGCGCGGCGCACCTATGGCGAGGGAACCCGCTATACCATCATTTTCCAGGCCAACAAGGAACAGGTCAAAGATCCGGATCTGATCTTTCCCGGCCAAGTGTTGGCGCTGCCGGTGACCAACTGATCCCCCAAACGCTTTCCGCCCTTGGGCGAACTGGCGGGAACGACTAGAATACCGTTTCTTGAAACCGGATAGGCCCATCGTTCGTTGAAAACTCTTATGGTTCCCATCCACCGCGCGGGGTGGCCGTTCATTGCGCTGTTCGCCGCGGGCACGGTGGCGCTGAACATGTATTCTGACGCCCTTGGCCTCATTGGCGTGGTCTTGACGCTGTGGTGCGTCTATTTTTTTCGCGACCCGGAACGGATCACGCCGGTACGCGAAGGCCTGATCATCAGCCCCGCCGACGGCGTCGTGCAGATGATCGACAAGGCGCCGCCGCCGAAAGAATTGGACATGGGCGACAAGGACCGCTGGCGCGTTTGCGTGTTCATGAACGTCTTTAACGTGCATGTGAACAGAATTCCCATCGGCGGCACCGTGACGGCCCTCAACTACCGACCCGGAAAATTTCTCAATGCGTCCCTGGACAAGGCCAGCGAACTCAACGAACGCCAAAGCCTGGGTCTGACACTGGCTAATGGCAAGGATATCGCCTTCGTTCAGATCGCCGGACTTGTCGCCCGGCGTATCCTTTGTGACGTGACCGAAGGCCAGGAAATGAAAACCGGAGAAAGATTTGGTATGATCCGTTTCGGCAGCCGCGTCGACGTATACCTACCCGACGGCGTTAAGCCGCTGGTTGCCGTCGGGCAAACCGCTATTGCGGGGGAAACCATGATCGCCGATATTCAGGCCAAGGAGCCGGCCCGCGCCGGTGAAATCCGTTAGTTAGTCCGGGAACCGCCGCCATGAACAAACCACACGCCACCGGTGACGGCCGCAAGAAAAGATTCCGCGGCCTGTCCCTCAACTACATGATTCCCAATATGCTGACATTGTTGGCGCTGTCGGCGGGCCTGACCGCCATTCGTTTTGCGCTCGACGGCAAATGGGAACACGCGGCAATGGCCATCGTCGTCGCCGGTATCCTGGATGCCTTGGACGGGCGGATCGCGCGGCTGCTCAAGGGTGCCAGCAAATTCGGCGCCGAGTTGGATTCACTCTCCGATTTCGTTTGTTTCGGTGTCTCGCCGGCTCTGATTCTTTACCTGTGGACGATGCGCGACGCCGGCCGGCTGGGGTGGGTTGTGGTCATGCTGTTTGCCATCTGTTGCGGGCTTCGGCTGGCGCGCTTTAATGTGATGATGGAAGACCCGGATTCGCCGGTCTGGAAGTCCCGTTTTTTCACCGGCATCCCGGCGCCCGCTGGTGGGGGACTGGCCTTGTTGCCCCTGGCCCTGTCGTTTCAATTGGGGGAAGGCTTTTTTCACCAACCCTGGGTTTCCGGAGCCTTCCTGTTGGTCGTGGGGGGAATGATGGTCAGCACCGTTCCCACCTATTCGTTTAAAAATTTAAAGATTAGCCGCGGCTGGATTCTGCCGACGATGCTGATCGCCGGGGCCGTCATCATTCTTCTGATCAACGCCCCCTGGATAACCCTGTCGGTGATCGGATTCGCCTATATCGCTTCCTTCCCCTTCAGCATCCGTGACCACCAGGCGTTGGTAAATGCCGATAAGGGCGCCCCCCCCGGGAGCCAAAACCTAAACCTATAGCCTTTATTGGCGGCGATCCTCCTGATCGCGCCGATCCTCATCCTTGCGGCGCCCTTCCTCTTTCCGCCGGTTCTCTTCCTTCCGCCGTTCTTCGCCGTCAGGTGGCTGTTGATCCTTGCGCCTGTCCTGTCCACGGCGGTCTTTCAGCTTCCGCCTTTCCTCGCGCCTGCGGTCCGACCGGCGTTTGGCGAGCGAATAACCGACACCGCCACCGATGATTAACAAAACCCCAGCCCCGCCGAGAATGACAAAAAACAGCCCCGGCCCGTCCCATACCGCCTTTTCCTGGACCTGGGCGACGACCCTTTCGGAGCCGGCAGCCTGTGGTTTCGGTTTAACCTGTTTGGCGGCAAGTTCCGCGGCCAAATCCGGCGTCTTGAAGGCCTTCGGTTTAGTTTTTACCTTCTCCTTCGGCTTTTTGAACTCTTCCTGGCCAAAGCAGATCCTCTGTATACCACGATCATCGGTCAGCCTGAGCGTCGGCGCGGTGATGACCGATTGCCGGCCCGGGCTTGGAAAGTAATAGATATAGAGATCGGGCTTATCATCGGCCTTTAGGATGAAGCCGATATTATCGATGACGCCATTGGCGTCATCATCGAGGGTAAAGGCCCGGTCCAGCCAATAGGGGCGTCCTGAAACCTTATGAAACCCTGGTGACCAAACGTCCGATAAATTTTGGCAATTTCCGGGATCCGGCGCCGCCTTCCCGATGACGATCGGCGGACGTACCGGTATGTCTTCGGTCGGTATGGGGACGGGGATATAATCGTGATCGGAGGGTTCGGGCTTAGCTAAAACAGCTGATCCGAAGGCGCTTTTCCTCCATTTCTTTGGATCGTCCTTCGGGCTGGGGATGGTAAACGTTTTTGCCCCCGACCCTTCACCCGTCACCAAGGCTTCGACAACGGCAGGCAGTTTCTTCAACCCCTTGCAGTTGGTTTTGTTTCCCGGCAGATCCAGAATGCCGGCGCCTTCCCCCATCTCTCTCGGCAGGGGGTACACAAACAGGCGGTTCACCAACGGTCTCTTCAATGCCTTATTGACCACCTGTTGCAAGCGGCTTTCCAAATCGCCGAGTTGATATTTGTTTTCGGAAACGACGATGGGGTTTTGATCAACCGTGATCGTAATCGCCTCGCGCACACGGGGCACAAATCGGCAAAGGGCTTTGACGTCGCTCTGATCACTAACTTTCATGAAGACAGTCATCGGAGTCTGTGTCAGCCATCCCCCCTTGGCGAAGATGGGAAACAGAAACGAGTCCAATTGGACCGTGATTTCGCCATTGATGACTTCTGGCTTTTCCTCATCCACCGCCCCCTCATGCTTTTCAGCAAAAGCACCCGAAACAGTCAGAAAAAAAGCGCAAAGCGCGGATACGAGAAGTTTAACGATGAGTCATCTCCCAGAGGACGGACTCTAGCATAGGGCGTCAATCAATTGGAAAGAGTGATGGCCTCATCAAGCAGCCGTGTCATGCCTTGCCAACGGGCATGACCGATCCCATCGACAATTTGACTATGGGCTTTCTTCCAAAGCGGCAACGCCTTGGATAATGCCGCATTTCCTGCCCGGGTGATGACGATTTGCCGCTGACGGCGGTCCTTTGCACCGGCGCCCTCCTTAACCAGCCCACGTTCCATCAACGGTTTCAGGTTACGGGTCAGGGTCGTGCGATCCATGACCAATGCCTTTGAGATCGCCGTCATGGAGGCAGGACCCTCAACCGCCACTGCCGCAAGGACGGAAAACTGGGTCGCCTTGAGGTCGCTTGGCTTGAGGGTTTCGTCGTACATCTGCGTCACCGCACGGGCGGTACCACGAAGAGTCAAACAAGCGCAATCGGGTGTTTCATTTAGTATCGGCATAGGCTTCTTCACAGAGTTGAAATATTTTAGGTGCATATGCAAAATTTAAGGCACCTAAGTCAACCCGGATCATACCCCAGGATTATTACGGCAACCTGAATACCCTATGAAGATTTTCAGAAGCGACCTTTTTCGCGGTTTTCAGCGTTAGTCCGCCAAGCGCGGTTCGTATTTTACGGACCCGCTTGTCGAAATCCCTGATGTTTTTGGGGGTCGCCGACGAATCGACGCCGACGATAAAGCGCTCCGGCATCTCCTCGATCAATTTTTTCCAGTCCGGGATGAAGCGGCTGTTTTCATCAACCAGTGGGGTGGCGACATCATCCAGGGGCTTGTGCAACCAAGCCAATTCGCAAATCAGGTTAGGGAACCGTTGCAGCAGCTTACGGGCGTCCTCGGGCTTCGACTGCCCGCACCAATGCGCCCAGATGACCGGCGCGTCGGTGTTGTGGGAGAGGGTTTCCTCGATAAAGGTTTCGTATTCATCGGTGCGCTCATAACCGCCACCGGCCTGACGGTAGGGATTGTGGTGAAACGTCACCGGCATGTTGTACTTGGCGGAAATCTCCAAAACCTGCTTCAACAGCGGACTGTCGGGCCGGGAATTTTGCTTGCCGCCGATCTTGCCGCGCACCGAAACCTCGCCAAGGGCTTTGAAATCACCCGATTTTGCTTTCTCACGCACTTTCTTGATGAAGCCCTCTTTCTGCTGAGTCCAGCCTTTGTTCTGAAAGGCGATACCGGGAATAACGCGGCCGGGATAATCCTCGCTGAAGTCAAGTGATGCGCTGTCTTTCCAGCCTCCCTGGCCTTTGACCCAATGCAGCACGACGTCGATGTTGTTGCGGTCCATGGCGGCAATGGTGGCATCGGCATCGGCTTTTTTCCCCTTGAAGTGCCCGTGGCCGTCGGAAATGACACCGGTGTAGAGGATGGCGACAGGTGTGGAGGCGGCGGGAATGGGTTTAGCCGCCCTCAATGAGGCCGCCGGAGGTGAAGTTTTTACACCCTCCCTAGCTTCCTCCCACGTTTTTCCGGTCAGTAATTTCCAGGCATTGCGGTAGCCGATATCGTGTTTGGCCCCGTCAGGCAGGTCGCGCATGAGGAGCCGAAGGTTCTTAACCTTCTTTTGCAGGAAATTCGGAAATGGCGCCCGCCCGCCGCCGTAATCGGTGCCGGCGACGAAACGGCCGCTGAATTCCGTCAGGATGTCTTTATATTCGGATTTGAGTGTTCCGGACTGACCGTCCCCGTTGCTTTGCCAGATGACCGTATCTAGAACCTTGTTATTACACTTGTATTTCCGTCCCGGTTTCCCCGTGGACAGGTCATAAAAAAGGTTGGGATAGGCGTTTAACAGGCGGCGCACCAAATCCGGCCCGAAACGGGTTTCCTTTTCCGGATGCCTAATCTGGCCGAAGTGGGCGACGATGACCTTGGCCTTGGGATATTTCTTGAGCATGGCCTCCAGAGAATCCAGGGCATGGTCCTCGGGTTCGTGATGGATGATGAACGGAACCCCCGTTTCCGCCGAAAGCCGGAACAGCCGTTGGCCGTTGTCGCCATCGAGGGGAATATCCGAGTCGCGGTCGGTTTTGCCCTTCTTGCACTGGCTGCCGGACATGTAATGGCGGAAATCGTACTCGGCCATGATCGGGTACTGGCCGCTCCGAACCTGATCTTCCGTCTGGCTGATGAAATCGTCCTTGCCTTTGAGCCAGTTCTTATTGGTGCCGCCGTTGGTGGCGAGGATGAAACGGTCCGGGTGGGCGTTGACGACCTCATGGATGTAATAGCCCCAGAGGTAATCTCCCTTCTTTTTCGGTGAATAGCCGTCGAATGCAATGAGCGCCAGGCCCAGCGCATCCATCACCGGCAGCGCGTCATCCAGATAATCCTCACCGTCTCCGCGCTTGAGGCTGGATTCGAGGTCGATCAGGGGAATGACGCCTTTATCCAGGAAGGATTGAATCCGCCCCCGCCATTGTTGTTCCAATTGCTGGCGCGAAAAGTTGATCTCCACCGGCGCGGCGGCGGCGGAATCGATGACCAGGGCAAGAGCCGCTAACAGGCTAAAAAAAATGCGGAATTTCAATGACCAACGCCTCCCGGAAGCATTCCTGAGGACCTCTCGATAAGTAGCATAACCGAATTTTTTAAGCATGGATTAGGGTTTATTTGGTGGCCCTGCCGTGACATGGTTCGGGCCTTCAATTCTGACTGGATTTCAAGAACATGGCGGCGGAAAACTGGAACCGCAAAACCTGGTCTCTGGCCGGGCCGGTGATTTTGTCGAATATCTCGGTGCCGCTTCTGGGCGCCGTGGATACCGCCGTCGTCGGTCATCTTCCGGGGCCCCATTACCTGGGCGCGGTCGCCGTCGGCGCGTTGATTTTCAGCGTCATCTATCAGGGCTGCAACTTCCTGCGCATGGGAACCACGGGCCTGACGGCGCAGTCGCTCGGCGCGCGCGACCCTGACGAAGTGCGCACCTGGCTGGCACGGGCGGCGTTGCTGGCGGTCAGTGTCGGCGTCCTTTTAATTGCCCTGCAATCGCCGCTAATTTGGGCGTCTTTACAGATCATCAATCCCGGCCCCCAGGTACGGCCCCTGGCCGATGCGTATTTTTCCATTCGCATTTGGGGGGCGCCGATGGCGCTGTTGAATCTGGCCATGTTGGGCTGGTTTTTCGGCATCCAAAATACCCGCGCCGCGCTGGCGACGCAGATCTTCATGAATGGCGTCAATATCGTGCTCGACCTTTGGTTCGTCCTCGGCCTCGGCTGGGGCGTTGAGGGGGTGGCCTGGGCGACTCTGATTTCCGAGGTCAGTGCCATTGCCTTGGGCGCCTGGATGGTACGGCGCAACTTATCCCGCGTCGGCGGCCATTGGCACATGAGGGGCGTTATCAATGCCGAACGGCTGACGCGCATGTTCCGGGTCAACGGCGATATTTTCATCCGCTCCATGTGCCTGCAGGCGGCCTTCGTCCTGGTCGTCTCCATCGGCGCGCGCATGGGCGACCTGACCCTGGCCGCCAACGCGGTGCTGCTGAATTTTCAGATATTTTCGGCCTATGCCATGGATGCCTTCGCCAACGCCGCCGAGGCCTTGACCGGCGAAGCCGTCGGCGCCCGCAACCGGAAACAATTCCGCAAGGCGGTGAAAGCGTCGAGCCTGTGGGCGCTAATCTTCTCCGCCCTTTTTTCGTTATTTTACTTTGCCGTGGGGCCGCTGTTGATTGACCTTTTGACCAGCATCGATACCGTCCGCTTGGCGGCGCGGGAATACCTTCCTTGGATGGTGGTGCTGCCGCTATTCTCCGTTTGGAGTTTCCAGCTGGATGGCATCTTCATCGGTTCGACCTGGACCACCGAAATGCGCAATGGCATGGCGATGTCATTGGTTGTCTTCGGCGTCGCGCTTTTCTTATTGGTTCCGGAATTAGACAATCACGGACTTTGGCTGTCCTTCTGTCTGTTCATGGTGACCAGGGCGCTGACCCTTGGCGCCGTTTATCCGCGCCTTGAGAGAACCGTCGGCTAGTAACGGCACAAGTGGACGCGGTGATTGTAGGTTGGCGAAGCAGTTTCTATTTTTGATTTTACGCTTGACGTATTACGTATCATGTAATAAATTTATCCATGATTAATAATTACAAAAACGCCAAGTCTCGTAAGGTTCATGAGACTGGGAATCCCAGGGGTTTTAAGGGGCTCGACGGAGAACTTGCGGCCGACCGCATGGATGACTTGGACGCAGCGCTGGATATTAACGACCTCTCTCCACTGAAATCAGTCAATCTTCATATCTTAAAAGGGAGCCGGAAGGGGCAATATGCGGTTAATGCAAATGGCCCTTGGCGAGTTGTCTTTACCCTGACTGAAGACGGCTTCGAAGATGTTGAGATAATCAACTACCACAAAGGATGAATAGCCATGAGAATTCCAAAGCACCCCGGAAAACTTCTTAAGGAAGAAATTGACGCCCGCGATATGAGCGCAAATAAACTCGCCTCTGCGCTCGGCGTCCCGACTAACCGGATTTCCGATATTATACGTGAACGGCGAAATGTAACCGCCGAAACCGCCTTGAGACTAGCGCGATTTTTTGGGAATTCCCCGGAGTTCTGGTTACGCTTACAAATCAAGTACGACCTCGGGAAAGCCAATGCCGAAAAGGGTGCGGCAATCCGCCGCACCGTGAAAAAAGCAGCGTAAGGGTGCTACCCTACCCGCAAATCATTATTTCACCTTTCATGACCAGACGATACCACCCTGACAGTCGCCGGAAGCTGCCATGTGCGGCCTGACCGGGTTCGTCGATTTCTCACGGAGCACCGATGCCGAGACGCTCAGTCGACGGGTCGAAGCCATGGCCAACACGCTCAAACACCGTGGCCCCGACGACGAGGGTACCTGGGCCGACGCCGAGGCGGGTGTGGCGCTGGGATTCCGCCGCTTGTCCATCATCGATCTTTCGGTCCACGGCCATCAGCCGATGGCCTCGGCAAGCGGACGCCATGTGATCGTCTTTAATGGGGAAGTCTATAATTTTCAGGAACTGCGCAAGGAGCTGACCGCCGCCGGCGCGAAATTTAAAGGCAACAGCGATACCGAGGTAATTCTGGAAGCGATCGAGGCCTGGGGGTTGGAACAAGCCGTCCAGCGTTTCATCGGCATGTTCGCCATCGCGCTGTGGGACCGGAGCGAGCGTACCCTGCATCTGATCCGCGACCGGCTTGGCGTCAAACCGCTTTATTGGGGACGCCAAGGGAACCTATTGCTGTTCGGCTCGGAACTTAAGGCGCTCCGTGCCCACCCCGGTTGGACCCCGGAAGTCAACCGCGGCGCGCTCACGGCGTATTTCCGGTATGCCTATGTGCCGGCGCCCCATTCCATTTATGCCGGTATCGAAAAGCTGCTGCCGGGGACCATCGTTTCCATCGGCCCCGAGGGCAACGCATCGACGGCTGCCTTTTGGTCCATGGCCGAGATTCGGGACACCAACAAAAAAAGCCCCTTTCGGGGCTCTGATGATGAGGCCGCGGACGAGTTGGACCGGTTGATCCGGGAGTCCGTGAACTTAAGAATGGTTTCCGACGTGCCAATAGGGGCGTTTTTGTCCGGCGGCATCGATTCGTCGACCGTCGTCGCCGCCATGCAGGCGTTGAGCGATCGCCCGGTCAAGACGTTCACCATCGGCTTCGAAGAGGCCGCCTTCAATGAAGCGGAAGGCGCCAAACGCATCGCAGGACATTTGGGCACCGATCATACCGAGCTTTATGTCAGCCCCGCAGAGGCGCGGGATATCATCCCCCGGCTGGCGGACCTTTACGACGAACCGTTCGCCGATTCATCGCAAATCCCGACCACCCTGGTTTCCCGGTTAGCGCGAAAGGACGTCACCGTGTCGTTATCCGGCGACGGCGGCGACGAGCTGTTCGGCGGCTATGACCGCTATCTTCAAGGCCAATCGCTATGGAACCGGCTTAAAGCGATTCCTGGACCGCTTCGCCCCCTGGTCGGCGGCGTCTTCAAAACGATCCCCGTTTCGGCCTGGAATGCCCTATTTGCCGTCCTGCCGGCGACATTAACACCGGGGCAGAAAGGCGAAACCATGCATTGGCTGGCCGGCAATTTAACCAGCAGCAATTTCGATGCCCTGTTCCAACGTCTCATCAGCACCTGGAACGAGCCCGAAATCCTGGTTCCGAACGCTGCCGAAGCGGTATCGCCGTTCTGGGCCAGGGAGAACGGCAATGACGACACCCTGGAGCGCATGATGTACCTGGACAGCGTCACCTACCTGCCCGACGACATCATGGCCAAGCTCGACCGCGCTTCCATGGCCTTCGGACTGGAGGCCCGCGAGCCGCTGCTTGATCACCGGATTTTCGATTTTGCCTGGCGGCTGCCGGAAAATCAGAAGTTCCGGGGCGGTAAGGGTAAATGGCTGTTGCGGCAGGTTCTCGGTCGCTACGTTCCCGACAGCCTGACCGAAGGGCCGAAACAGGGGTTCAGCGTGCCCATCGCGGATTGGCTAAGAGGCCCGCTTCGCGATTGGGCCGAGGATTTGCTGTCGGAAAAACGTCTAAAAGAAGACGGGTTGCTCAATACCGCTCAGGTCCGGCATACCTGGGAACGGCTAATGGCCGGCAACACCGGAACCGATGCCCGCATCTGGACCGTGCTGATGGCCCAGGCGTGGCGGGAGAGGTGGTGAGGCTAACGGAGACTGGTCAATCGTCGGCGGGCCCGGTGTCGATGGAGTAAGCGGCGGCGCTGGCGTCGTCGTAGAACATTTTCACTGTCTCCAGAGTGAACGCATCCAGGTCCTTTCCGATGCCGGAAAGCTTCCTCAAAACGTCGTTGGTGACGGTGATAATATGGCAGCCGACGGCATCGGCCTGATAGATGTTCAGCAACTCGCGCGGGCTCGCCCACAACACTTCCGCGTTAGGCTTGGCATTGGCGATCTCGACGGCTTCTTTCATGTGGGGCACCGGGTCGCGGCCACTGTCGGCCACCCGCCCGGCAAAAACTGACAGGATGGCCGGCGTCGCCGGGTCAAGAACGGCGATAATTTCCTCCACTTGCTGCAAAGTGAACATAACGGTGACGTTGACCTTTACCCCCTTTTCGGACAGCCGCCTGACCAGTGGCGCGGCGCTTTCCCCCTTGGTGTTGGTGGCGGGAATCTTGACGTTGACGTTGTCGCCCCAAGACGCGATTTCCAGCGCTTGGGCCTCCATTTCCTCGAAATCATCAGCGAAGACTTCGAATGAGATCGGCCGGTCGGAGACGATTTTCAATACATCAAGAGCAAAGGCCTTGTAATCCGTCACGCCCGCCTTGCGCATCAGCGTCGGGTTGGTGGTAAAGCCGCGGATCAGGGGATTGGCAGCCATTTCGCGGATGCCGTCAAGGTCGGCGCCATCGGCGAATATTTTTATGGTCAGTTTTGCTGGGTCGAGCGGTTTGGTCATTAAAGAGCTTCCTTGGTCTCCAATGACAAAATAAAATCCGCCGCCTCGGCAACGGAACCGACCGTCACGTCCGGCGCATCTGAAAGTTGCTCCGCATACCCCATGTCGATAAAGACCGTCATGCAGCCCGCCGCCTTACCGGCGCCGACATCCCGCCAACGGTCGCCGACCAAATAGCTCCGGTCCAAGGTGATATCATGGTCTCTGGCCGCCTCCAAGAGCATCCCCGGTTTAGGCTTGTAACAAGGTGCAGCGATATCAAAACAGGTCTTGATTTCATCAATTTCAAGTTTCTCCATAAGTTCGGCGTTGATGGCCTCGACCACGTCGCGCGTGACCTTGCCAGCAGCCACGTCGGGCTGGTTGGTGACGACAATAGTTGCGAAACCGGCCTGTTTAAGCCGCCGGACGGCGTCTTCGGCACCGTCCAAAACATCCAGCGCATCCAATGAGGTAATGGCATATGGCTTTCCATCGCGCACGTCTGTGCGGATGATCACTCCATCACGGTCTAGAAAAACGGCGCGGTTCATTCTTCGGCAAGCCGGACGGCCCCACCGTCGCGGCGATAGCTACGGTGACACGCCGCGCACTCGGCCTCGGTCCAATCACCCTCAGGAAGTTTTTCAGCACAAACGCACATGATGCCCATCTGGCGCGCCGGGTTGCCCACAAGCAGCGCGAAATCGGGAACGTCCTTTGTCACCACCGCGCTGGCACCGATAAAAGCGTAGCACCCGATGGTAATGCCACAGACGATGGTTGCGTTGGCGCCAATGGTCGCGCCCTTGCGGACCAAGGTTTGCATGAATTCGTGTTTGCGCTCGATCTCGGCGCGCGGGTTGATGACATTGGTGAACACCATGGAAGGTCCGCAGAACACGCCGTCTTCCAGCGTCACGCCTTCGTAGACGCTGACATTATTTTGAACCTTGCAGCCGTCCCCAATGGAAACGCCCCGTCCGATATAGACGTTTTGGCCGATCGTGCAATTGGCGCCGATCTCTGCATTCTCGGATACGTGGCTGAAATGCCAAACTTTGGTTCCCTCGCCGATCCTGACCGGTTCATCGACGACGGCGGTTGCATGGATGAAGGCTACGGTCATGGCTGTTGGCTCTTTCCGGTCTCAATGGAACGCTGGGCGGCGTCCAATACCCGTAACACACGCAGCCCCTCGCGGCCATCGGTGCACGGGGTCTCGCCGCTGGCCACGCATTCCAGAAAATGAAGGCATTCGAGGCTAAGTGGCTCGGCTTCGTCAAGAGTCACGGCTTTGCGGTCAGCCTTGGAAGGAATTGGAATACCGCCGTTCCAGTCCACCCGGTGCGGATAAACGCTTACCTTTTCGTCCCAGCCGCGCAAGTCATCGAACACCGCCATGC
>PVBE011541590.1_pt1 | contig 16751 bp, 10 predicted proteins | sample 1631181 | NCBI WGS metagenome assembly PVBE01 (sample SAMN08397723, study PRJNA350692) | Marine metagenome, whole genome shotgun sequencing project. | isolation source: water | place: Pacific Ocean | collected 2012-04
CACGTCCGGGATCGCGTCGCAGCGGCCGCCGCCGTTCGTCGCGAGGCGGTGCCACGTCTCGCCGCCGTCGAGGCTGCGCGAGAGGCCCTGTGCGTGCCAGTCGCCATACGGTCCGATTCCGCTGCCGGCGTAGAGCACGCGGCCGTCGACCGGGGAGATCGCGAGCGCCGTGAGCGCGCCGAACGGGAACGCCACGCTCGGATCCACCCGCGCGTCCGCGAAGGTGCGCCCCCCGTCGCGCGACTTCAACAGCGGCACCGCGCCGACCCCACCCGCGTAGACGACCTGCGTGTCGTGCGGGTCGATGGCCACCGCGAGCGCCACCCGCAGATCGCCGTCGCGTTTGCGCACGTGCTCCCACGTCCCTCCGTAGTCGGCCGAACGGTAGATCCCGAACTCCCGGTCACCGGCGAACACGACCGGCCCCTCGGTCGCCAGCGCCAGGATCCGGTGACCGTTGATCCCCGAGTTGTTCGCCTCCCACACCAGCGAGCCGGCGCGACCCGGCTCACCGAGGTCGAAGTGCGCCGACACCATCACGCCCTCGCCGCGCGAGATCGCGTACACCCTGTTCGTGCGCCCGGCCGGCATCGCGGCGGCGGCCGGGAAGAAGTCTCCGACCGCCACCGGTGAGCCGACCTGGCTGATCCCGCGCCAATCCCAGGTGGCCGCATCCACGACGACGATCCCCGACGGGAAGTGCTTGCTCCACGAGCCGAAGGCGACGACCTCGCGACGCTCCGGCAGAATCGTCAGCGCCGCCGCCGGGAGCGCCGCGGGGCTGCCGTCGTGGGCAGACGCGAGCGCGAGCGCGGTCCAGGCGCCTCCCACGCTGTCGAGCCGTGAGCGGTAGACCTTCGAACCGGCGACCGCCAGCGCGTAGCGGCCGTCCGGGCCGTCGACGAAACCGATCTGGGACACGCCGCTCGTGAGCACGCCCGAAGGCCCCTGACTCCAGGGCTGCCAGCTGGCGCCCCCATCCAGCGAGCGCACCACGGATCCGCCGCCGTGCCCGAGGCGCGCGCCTGCCACGAGCAGCTGCGGATCACGCGGATCGATGCCGATAGCGCCCGGCGCGCCGGGCAGGTTGGGCTGCGCCGCCGACCGATAGAGGCAGCCGGGGTTCAGGGCCGGCGCGGTCCGGGGGTCGCAGCCGCCCTTGAGCAGGAAGGTCGCGCCGCCGTCGCGGGACTCGTAGACGCCACCGCCGTCGAGGCCGACGTAGATGCGCGCCGGATCCTCCGGGTGGACCGCGATGGACCAGGTGTCGGCCACCTTCCCCTTGCGCAGCATCAGGTCGCCGGCGCCGGTCCAATGCCAGCTGCGACCCCCGTCGTCGCTGCGCCACAGCGAGCTGACGTGCTTCATGTCGGTGCCGACGTAGATGACGTCCGGGTTGGACGGCGCCAACGCCAGGCTGCGGATGCGGACCTTTGGCAGGCCGTTGGGCAGGCCCACCTCGGTCCAGCGCGCGCCGCCGTCGGTGGTCTTGAACAGCCCACCGTCCCACGCCGCGACGTACGCGATGTCGGGATCCCGCCCGTCCACCGCCACGGCGCTCAACCAGCCGCCGTCGATCGATCCCGTCTGCGTCCACGTCGAGCGCGCGTCGACGTACGTCGTCACCCGGACGTCGTCGATGCGCAGCTCGGCGTCAGGCACGCCCGTGTGCCGGATCTGTACCGTCCCGCGCAGCTCGGGGCCCGTGTGGTCGTCCCACCAGAGCAGCAGGGCGCCGTCGACGAAGACCTCGATCCGAGTCTCGGGGCCCGCGGCGTTGTGCGTGCTGATCCGCACATCGCGCCAGCGCACGCCCGGATCCGCGGCGCTCGTGAGCGTCTGGGTCCCCGAGGCTGCGTGCTTCAGCAGGGTCCAGACCCCGGCGGAGTACTCGAGCAGGTAGCCGCGGCTCTTCCCGCTCTTCATCGAGCGCCGGAAGCCGAAGCCCGCGGTCGCCCCGGGCTCGGAGAGGAATCGCAGCTCGAAGTCGTGGTCCCTCCAGGTGCTCGCCGCGGATCGTGACGGGTGTGGCTGGAGGACGAGGTCGAGGTTGCCGACGACGCGCGCCACGTGGTCGCCCGCCCGGGACGCCTCGACCACGTCGTGGGTTCCGCAATCCCCCGGCAGCGTCGCGCAGCGCCAGAACGACGGGATGAACGGGTCGAAGCGGCCGTTCTCGAGGTCGTCGTGGAGGACCGTCACGGCCTCCACGACCGGCGCCGGCGCCAGCGCGCGCAGCTCCCGCTCCGTCTGCGGCCTCGCGTTCTCTCCGCAGCCGAACAACCACACCAACAGCAGGAGCAGCGGCCAGGGCAACGCGGCGCAGCTGGCCGCCGGCTCGCGCAGGACCGGTCGCGCCACAGCGGCCTCCGACCGGTACGCGGTGGACGCGACCACGGCCGTGGGCGGAGGCAGGTGCCGGACGGTGACGAAGTGGTGCGCGTACGCCGAGAACGACTCGCCGCGGGCGTCGGATATCGTGGCCTTCAGGATCCACTCGCCCTGCCGCAGCTCTGCTGTCGACCACTCGAACTCACCCGCGCCGACCGCGGGCAGCCCGTCGGCGATGACCCGCGCGTCCCGGCCCCGCGGATCGCGCCCCGCCTCCAAGCGCACCGTGCCGGACCCGTCGGGATCGAACGCCTCGTAGCGCACGGTGAACGCCTGGTCGGCACGCGCGTTCGGACCGTGCGGCTCGGTGAAGACCACCGCCGGAGGCACCGGGTCGCCCGGATGAGCGACGGTCACCAACCCGGGTGAGATCGCGAGCTCAGCGAAGGGTGGGTCGGTGGTCACCGACCAGATCCAGTAGGCGCCGGCCGGCACCTCGGAGACGTCCCATGACAGCGCGTTGGCGGGGTCACCCAGCGGGATGCCCTCCGCAAGCAGCTGGCTCGACGCCAGGTCGGGCCATGCGCCGGCCGCCACCGCCGACGGGAGCGACGGGCTGTAGAACCAGTCGACGGTGGACAGCTGCTGCCAGCCGTGCCCGTCGTCGTCCGACCAGTTCAGCGTGAACATACGGTCGACCACGTTCCCGACGCCGCTGGGATCGACCGGGACGGCGACCGCCGGCTCCGCGCCGGGATGGGCGTGGGCGGACGCACACAACGCGGCCGCGACAAGGGATGTGAAGAGAAGTCGTGAAGTCTGCATGTCGGGCCTCGCGATGGGGGGATGCCTCTCCCTACGCAGGCGCATGCCATTCTCTTTTTTCTTCGGATCTTCCTATCGGGCTAGGGCGCCCGGCCCGGAGAGGTGTCGCCTGCCCCGACCGCGTCGTGCCGGGCGAACGGGGCGCCGCGGGTAGCTGTGGGGTCGCGGTTGACGCTGACGCCCTCTTCGATCAGCGCCGCCGGCCCCTGCGCGCGATCGATTTCGGCGCCGTCGGCGGTCTCCAGCACGAACGTGAAGTCGTTGCCGTTGGCGAATCCGAACGCGTTCGTCGAGGCCTGCTCGACGCCCACGGGCGCGGGGTTCCAGATCCAGGCGTCCACCGACTCGTAGATTGCGACCCGTCCGCCCGGCGCCAGGCAGCCGCTGTCGAAGCGCACCCGCTGGCCCAGCGAGTCGCCGCGGTTCGAGCGCAGCACGAGGCCGGCCAGGGCGATCGGTTGCGCGGCGGTGCTCACCAGCTCGACGAACTCGTTCTCCCGCTCCGGCGCGAACGCGTCGACGAGGATCTCGTCCACCAGCACATCCCCGGGCTGCGGCGCCCGGCAATCGCCCGAGCCGTCGGGTAGACACCACGACGCCTCGCTCCCGGAGAAGGCGATGGGCGCGCAGAGCCGGAGGCCGGCCGGACAGTCGGCCGCGTCGTCGCAGGTGCCGCTACAGCGCGCCACGTCGCCCTCGTCGATGCACACCGCACTCTCGCAGTTGGCCTCGCCGTCCGCGCCACACGGCTCGCCCGCGCCGCGGTCTCCCCGCTCGCCCGGAATGCAGCACGCGACGGGGTCGAGCTCCGTGCCCACGTTCGCGCAGCGCCGGTCGTCCGGGCAGTCCAGGTTGGCGAAGCACGCGTCAGCGGCGATCTCGGCACAGTCGCCCACCGGGCCGATCGCGACGTCGGGCTCCGATGAACCCGCGTCCGCAGGGCCCGGGCCGTCGTCCGGGTCGAGCCCACCACCGTCCGGGTCGGGCACGCCCGCGTCGGGGTCAGGGGGCGGGATGCCGTCGTCGGGGTCGGGCGCCGCTGCGTCGCGATCGTCTGGAGACCCGCCCATGTCGCCGCTTCCGTTTCCCCCGTCCAACGCGCGCCCGGCGCCACTCCCCGCACCCTGGGTGCACGCGCACAGCGCGACCACAGCCAGGCCGGCGAACCCCCACCTCTTCGTCTCGCGCATCGACTCCCCGGTCACTGTTCACGATCGGCTCGAAGCCGACACTGACGCGCCGCCCCGAACGACGCCAGCTGCAATCGCGGGGTTCCCGCCGCGAGCGCAGCAGCCGTAAGGCCGGCACCGCACGCGGGTCGTCAGCGCAGGCCGGTCAACCGCCGGTAGAGGACCTTGCCGTGCTTGTTCAGGAACTTCTTGCGCTGGTTGGCCGCGCGGCGCTTCTGGCAGCTGTTGAGGGACCAGCGCGGGCCTTCGCAATAGTCCATCACGTTGGTGCTGCCGCTGCAGGTGCGGCCGCTCTTGGTGCCCTTGCAGCTGGCGCAGTAGCCCTTGGGGGCGCCCTTGGGCTTGAACGACTTGTTGCAGAGCAGCCGCGGGTCGGGGTTGGTGAGACGCTCGAAGCTGTGGCGCAGGCTGAAGAAGTGCCCGATCTCGTGGGCGAAGAGGGGGTCCCAGCTGTAGCCGGACAGCAACAGGATCCCGTGCTTGCGCGAGAAGGGATTGACCCAGTGGGGGAAGGTGGCGCGCCCGGCCAAGCTGCACTTGCCCTTGATGCACACGTCGCCGACGACAATGACCCGCATGTGGCCGCTGGTCTTCGACGGGCGAAGCTGGATGGCGACAAGGTGTACGCGGGTGCGGTCGCGGCGCTCATCGAGGCCGAGAATCGGGACCGCGACGCGTACTACGACCTGGAGATGCTCGGGTACCAGGCCGAGATGAAGGCGCAGCTGGACGACCAGGTCCCGGCGCTCCGCAAGCAGGTGGTCGACGAGCTGTGCGGTGACGGCTTCACAGAAGAGCTCTGCGAAGGCGTCACCGAGGCCGTGGTCCAGCAGGCGCTCGAAGTCGCGTTCGCGGCGGCGCTGGCCGAGGCGCTCGTCCCGCTGCGCGCAGCCGTCGAGCGAACGCACGCCCAGTTCTGGATGCGAAAGACGACCCGCACGGGCGAGTGGATCGAGGTGCGCGGCAGCGACGACAGCCTCGTCTGGGCAAAGAAGCCCTGACCAGGCCGGCAAGGCCTCCTAGGGGTTTGTCCAAGAACAAACAGGCGCCTCGCATCCACGAGGCGCCTGTTTGTTCTTGGACAAACCCTAAGGATGCCGATCCTGTTTAGGTTGCCAACTCCGACCGGGGTCGCAGCTCATAGCGCCGGAGCCGCTGACCCCTCGGCGGGGAGGCGCCGTTAACGCCTCCTCGCCACCTTGCACGGTCGGCCCCACGCCGACGCCCCGCTCCTCTGGCGCGGGCGTCTACCTCAACGAGGTCGGCGCAGCGAATTCACGGACGCGATGGATCTCGCAGCCGATCACATCACGCGGCCTGCACAGGATCTCCCTGCCCGCCCTCAACCAACTCAGGCGTCAACAACCAGCAAGCACGTGGCGCGAGCCGACACGTAGCTGAGCATCAACCGGAACGGCTTGGTACGCATGGCTCCCCCGACGAGACGAGCGAGAAGCGTACGTACTACAAGGTCTGTAGGTAGGGTTCCGCCTCGAAGGTCAATTCGTGCGGGACAAGCCGCCGGAGCGGCTTGTTCGTCGTCGGGGCCGTCCGTCGAAGGGTCGACGTGGCGACCACCTGCTCAACGCGGGCACGATCTCCCGAACGCAGGTGGTCTGCAAAGGACGGCGAGGCAGACCGAAGTCGCCGACTTACTTGGAGAAGCGCTTGAAGAACTTCCGGAGCGCGAGCGCGCCGCGGTTGCCCTTCTTCTTGCACATGGCCGCGGCCTGGTGAGCGCCGAGGATGGCGACGTTGGTGTTCGAGGAGAACTTCGTCACGGCGGCCGCGCACTTCGAGGCGTTCTTCGGAAGCGGCTTCTTCTTGCCGAGCTCGATGGCCTTGGCGAAGTCGGTCAGCAAGGCGAACATGGCCTCCTTGGCGGCGCCGACCTTGGCAGCCTTGCAGAGCTTCTGGTGGAACTTCGGATTGTTGTACTTGGGGGCCTTGGCGCGCTTCGCCATCTTCCAGTTCTTCGCGACGGCGGCGACCTTGCCGACGCACTTCTTGCCGGCCTTGCGCGCCGGGTAGTGGCTCCAGAACGCCTTCAGCGCGAGCACCGGGCGGCGGTTCTTGGCCTTGCAGTACGCCCCCGCGACCTGCTTGGCGAGCTTCTTGTCGCTGGTGTTGGACGCGACCTCGTTGAAGAACTTGACGCAGCTGCCGTCCGCCTTGCGGGCCGGCTTCTTCCCGAGCTTGACCGCCTTCGCGAAGTCCTTCGCCATGTAGTGCAGGGCTTCCTTGGCCGCGCCGCGCGTGGCCCGGTCGCAAGTCTTCTTATGGTACTTCGTCTTGTTGAACTTGGGAGCCTTCGCCCGCTTGGCCATCTTGGCCATCTTGGCCATCTTGGCCAGCTTCCCGGGGCACTTGGCTCCGGCCTTGCCTCCGGCGTGCGCGGCAGGTGCAAGGGTCAACGCGGCGAACGCGCAGAGAATGGTCAACGGACGGAACATCAGCGTCTCCTTCAAGTTCTTAGCGAGAGCCCGCCCCGAAACTACATTCGGTTTAAATATCAGCTAGTTGAGTGAGTGTCGGGGGCGCTAATTCTCCCGGGACGGCGTAATATCTGGGTTACCACACTCAGACACACGCCGCGGAGGCGCCCCCGATGCGCGAGAGCCTACACCCGCAGCTTCCCTTGGTCCCGGGCTACGTGGAGCACGCGTTCGGTCGAGCGCTCGCCGCTATGAGCGATCTCCTCGACGCGGTAGGCCGCGAGGTGCTTGACCTCGTGTGGGCGGACCTCGTCGCGGGGCTGACGAACCCAGAGGTCGGGCGCAGGGGCCTGTCTGCTGAGCAGACGCTGCGTGTCGTCATCGCCAAGCAGACGTTGCGGGTGCCGTACGAGCGCTTGGCGTTCCTCCTGGCTGACTCGCAGAGCCTGCGTGCGTTTTGCCGCCTTGAGTTCTGTCAGACGCCATCGGCCTCAGCATTGCAGCGAGCCTGCAAGCTGCTCCGGCCTGAGACGCTCGAGGAGGTGAACCGGCACCTCCTTGTCGGCGCCGCGTCACCACATCACGATGCTCAGTCCTGGGGAGGGGGCCGCTGTCGGCCGAGACCACAACCAACCCGCTGGTCGGTATTCTGGCTCGGCCAACGTACTGGAAATACAGTCGTTTCGGGTCGGGCTCTAGCGAGCGACCGACCCTACCCCCTATGAGCATGATGGTCCTTCCCGCGCGCTGGACGTTTGCACAACGCGTATCATTCAAAGAAGGGGAATTTCTTATCAATAGGTCTTGTTAGGGCCCGCGCAACAAAAGCTTCCGGTTTCGCATCCACGAGCGCACGCGATCCAAGCACCCGGGAACGCTCGGTGACCGGTGTCCCAGTGGACGCCGGTGTCCCACCAGATGTCGGAGCCCCCGCGGACGCCCCTTCGGCTCGGTCTGTTGGTTGGTCCTCGTGCTCGCGATCGGGTTCAGACGCCTCTCGCGCACGCGACGCGCAGGCCGATAAACCGTGAGTCGTCGCGCTACTTCTTTGTGGGCTGACTCGCGGCCTTCTCGGGGGCAGGCTTCTTCTCGGGGGCAGGCTTCTTCTCGGAGGCAGGCTTCTTCTCAGCGGGCTTCTCGGCGGGCTTCTCGGCGGACTTCTCAGCGGCAGGCTTCTCGGGGGCCGGCCTCCTCGCCTCGGGCTTCTTCGCCTCGGGCTTCTTCCCGGCCTTGCGCGTCTTGGGCTTCTTGATCGCCTTCTTCTTCTTCTCGGGGGGCAGCACATTGCCCTGCGCGTCGCAGAGGACGATGGGGAGGCCGAGGCTGGCGATGGCCGGCTCGACGGTGGCCCTGTCGCCGGCGACGAAGATCAGGAAGTCGGCGCCGGCGGTGTACTTCTTGGCGGTGGCGACGCTCTGCTCGAGGGTGACCGCGGCGACCTTGGTGGGCCAGGTGGCGTGGTAGTCGGCGGGGCGGGCGTCGAGGCGGAGCGTCGCGAGCTGGCCGGCGACGGATGACATGCGCTCGAAGCGGGCGGGGAACTTCTTGAGCAGGCCGCCCACGGCCTTGTCGCGCTCGTCCTTGGTCTGGGGCTTCTCGCCGTTCATGGCGGCGAGTTCCTTGAACATCTCGTCGAGGCTGGCGCGGGTCTTGTCCGCTTTGACCTTGGCGTAGAGCAGGTACATGCCGGCCGCCTGCCAGCGGTTGAAGCTGGCGCGGGCGCCGTAGGTCCAGCCCTTGTCCTCGCGCAGGTTCATGTTGAGCCGGCTCGTGAAGGTGCCGCCCAGCGTCCAGTTGAAGACGGTGGAGGCGATGGCGTCCTCGGTGCTCGTCCCAGGGGCGCGGCGACCGACGGCGACGACGGATTGGGTCGAGCCGGGGAAGTCGATCAGGTAGACCGCGCGCTTCGGGGCTGTCTTCGACAGGACGCGAGCCTTGGCTTTCGGGGAGCCCTTCCACTCGCCGAGCGCCTTCGTCAGCGAAGCCTCCAGGATGGCCTTGTCGACCGCGCCCACGACCACCACGACCGCGCCCTTCGGGCGGACCACGGCGGCGTAGTGCTTCTTCACCTCCTTCAGGGTCAGCTTCGATACCGTCCCGCGCACGCCGCCCGAGGGATAGCCGCCGTAGCCGACGCCGAAGAGGGCCCGGCGGACGTTGACGAAGAGCGCCGGCATGGGCTGCGCCTCGGACGCGAGGGCCGCGGCCACGCGCTGCTGCTTGCGGCGCGTGAACTCGTCGGCCGGGAACGCCGGGCGCTGGAGCACGTCGGCGAGCAGGGCCAGGGATGCGTCGAGCTGGTCGGCGAGCATGTCGAGGCTGAAGGTCACGCCGTCGGTGGAGGCGCTGGCGCCGTAGTCGGTCGCCAGGCGCTGCCACGCCTCGGCGAGCTCGAGCGCGGTCCTTCCACCGGCGCCCTCGTCGAGCATGTCGGCGGTGAGGGCGGTCAGGCCGGCCTTCTTTGCCGGATCGGTGCTGGCGCCGCGCGCAGTCACGAGGCGCAACGAGATCAGCGGGGCGTGGGCCTGGCGCAGGTACCAGACCTCGATGCCGTTGGGCATCGTCCACGTCGTCACCTTGGGCGGCGACCAATCGACCTCGGCGCCCGGCGTCGGCAGCGCGCTGCGGTCGGGCGGCGATACGGAGACGTCGCTCGCGGTGGAGAGGTCGCTGCCCTCGGGCGCCTTGACGGGGGCGGACGTCGGCGTGGGCGCGGGCTCGGGCGCGGCTCCGCAGGCGAGGAAGACGAGGGCGGTCGCGACACAGAGCCCGAGCGGCGATTGAGCGGGAAAGCGCTGGCGCATCACTTGGCCTCCTCGCTCTTCTTGCCGGGCACGATGTCGACTCGCAGATAGGGCTTCGCGAGCCACTTCGTCGCGTCGTCGTGCACCTTCTTCGCAGTGAGCTTGGTGTAGCGGGCGAGGTCGCCGGCGATGAAGTCGGCGCTGCCCGTCAGGTGGTAGTAGGTGCTCAGCAGCGTGGCGCGCGAGATCACGCTCTCGGCCCGGCCGAAGAAGGACTTCCGCCAACCGTTGAGCACGCGCGACATCTCGTCGTCGGTCGGCGGCGTCTTCTGGGCCGCCGCCAGCTCGGCCTTCAGCGCGGCCTCGAGCTCGGCGACCGTCTTCCCCGGCGCCGCGGTGGCGGAGACCACGAAGAAGCCGCTCATCGCCATCGAGACCTGGTAGGCCGACACATCCTTGGCCACCTTCTGGTCGTAGACGAGCGGCTTGTACAGGCGGCTCGTCTTCCCGTCCGTGAGCACGCTCGCGTAGACGTCCATCGAGGCGTCGCCGTCGATGTAGAGCCCGGGCGTGTGCCAGGCGAGGTGGATACGCGGCAGCGGCACGTTGTCAGTCGAGGTGATGTGCTGGTTCTCGGCGAGCGTCGGGATGGGCGCCTTCGGCTTCGGCGCGCGCTTGCCCGCCGGGAGGTGCCCGAAGTAGCGCTCGACGAGCAGCATCGCCTCGTCACGGTCGTAGTCGCCGACGATGGTGACCACGGCGTTGCTCGGCACGTAGTACTGGCGGAAGAAGCCCTTCACGTCGTCGAGGGTGGCCGCCGTGAGGTCCGCGTGGCTGCCGATCGTCGTGTGCTGGTAGGGGTGGCCCTCCGGGAAGAGGCTGTTGTGGAAGAACTTCCACGTCATCCCGTACGGCCTGTTCTCGTAGCGCTGGCGGCGCTCGTTCTTCACGACGTCGCGCTGGTTGTCGAGCTTCTTCTGGGTCAGCGCGGGGAGCAGCGACTCCATGCGGTCGGACTCCATCCAAAGCGCCAGCTCGAGGTAATTCTTCGGGACCCGCTCGTAGTAATTCGTCCGGTCGACGTTGGTGGTCCCGTTGGCGCCGCCCCCGATCGGCTCGAAGGGGTCGAAGTACTCTTTGTCGTGATTCTTCGAGCCCTGGAACATCAGGTGCTCGAACAGGTGCGCGAAGCCGCTGCGCCCCTTCACCTCGTGGGAGGACCCCACCAGGTAGCGCACCTCGACGGCGACCACCGGCAGGCGGGCGTCATGGCTCATCACGACGGTCAGCCCGTTCTGGAGCGACCACGTCTCGACCTTGATCTTCGGAGGTTCAGCCGCGCCAAAGAGCGCGACGACCAACAGCGCCAAAAGCAGTCTCACCGGGCCTCCATCTCTTCCGCTCACTCGCCGCTCGGCTCATCTTCCGGGGGGGGGAACGGAAGGCCGTGGGATACCCCGCGGTCCCCTTTGCGTCAACGCAACGCGCGCGAACGTCTCTTCCCACGCCCCCCTGCGAACCGCCCCCGGATTGGGTTACCTTGCTGGCCCACTCCGCAGCGCGAGCTACTGATGAAGGTCCGGATCGTCTCCACTCTCACCGACCTTTCCACCCCCGTCGCCGAGCATCTGCGCGAGGCCGGGCACGAGGTCGAGGTGCAGGTCACCACCTCCACCGTCCACGAGTTGCGCTACACCGACGGGCTCGAGCTCGACCAGGTCACCAGCCTCGTCGACTCCATCAAGCCGCTGCTGCCCACGGTGTCGACCTCGGACGAGATCAAAGGCGCCGACGCCGAGCTGTGGTTGGGCGACAGCCAGGAGCTCTCCGGCTTCGACCTGAAGATCCACGCTGACAGCGAAGCCCTGTGCCAGCGGCTGCGCGAGAAGCTGCTCCCGCTCGGCTACTCCGACGACGGGCGCGAGATCGGCACCCAGGAGAACAACCGCTTGCTCTACGGCGGGGCCACCCCATTCGCGCGCCAGGTCGTCCGCTGGTTCCTCGCGCGCGAGGGCGTCCGCGTCACCGAGAAGAAGGAGTGGGGCGACAGCGACAACGACATCTGGGTCCACGTCGCAGACCCCGCCTTCGACGGCCGCAACATCAAGGCGTGCTTCAAGGTCGAAGTCTGCGGCGACGACTACGCGCAGATGCTCGCGCTCCAGGAGCGTCTGGCCGCGGCCGGCTTCGAGCAGGTCAAGGCGCGCCTGCTCGACTCGGACCAGCCGCTGAAGTTCCTGGTGCGCCCGGGACCGTTCAATCGCGACGCGGAGGCCGAGGTCGAGCTGCGCGAGGTGACCGAGGCGTTCCTCGAGGAGCTCGAGGTCGACTTCAGCCGCTTCCCGCTCGAGGTCGACGAAGACTCTGAGACGGTCGGCGCGGAGATCACGCTCCCGCTGGGCGCGCTCACCAGCGGGGAGCTGTTCCCGTACGCGGGCGACCACCCGGACCGCTGGGACGTGGTGATCCGCACCGACGACCCGAGCGAGATCGAGTCGCTGACCGAGGCGTTCGACACGCAGGGCTACACCCGCGTCCGCGTCGAGTCGCTGCCGTCACGCCACGCGGGCTTCCGCATCAGCTGGGGCGCCGCCCGCCACGAGCCCGACGTCGCGGACTTCATGCGCGGCGCGGTCGAGGAACAGATGGACGAGCTGGGCGCCCTGCCCGACTTCCGCCTCGCCGTGACCGACGACCTCGAGGACAGCAACGAGGTCCGCATCGACATCAGCACCCAGGGCATCGAGGACGGGCGGCTGCTGTCGCGCATCGTCGCTGGTACCGGTGATTGGGAGCTCACCCTCAAGTCCCCGCGACCGAGCGACTACGCGGCGCTGCGCGACGAGCTGCGCGGGCTGTCTTTCAAGGACTTCGACGTCGAGACGGTGACCGACGTCAGCGAGGCGGTCATCAAGTACGGAGGCGCCCCGCCCATCCTGGTCGAGCACATCGCCGGGATCACCGAGCGCCACACCGGCATGCGCCCCTACGGGAAGAAGGAGTGGGGTGACGACGACGACGACATCTGGGTCTTCATCCCGAACGAGGCGCAGCCCACCGAGGAGGAGCTCCCGCAGGTCGACCTGACCGGCTGGCTCTCCGAGGGCGGCGGCCTGCAGTCGGTAGAGCCGCTGCTCGACGTGCAGCCCGAGAGCGTGCGCATCGCCCACCTGACGATGCCGCGGCGGAAGGGTCACGGGGGCAGCCTCGTCCCGCAGGCGGAGCTGTTCGCCCATTACTGCCTGGACCAGCGAACCAGCGAGACGCTCGCCCACGTCGCCGAGAGCGTGGTGATGCGCGAGCCCTGCCTGCTCGAGGGTGAGACCAGCGTCTCGAAGACGTCGATCGTCCAGTACCTCGCGCACCTGCTCAACCAGCCGGTCGTGCGCATCAACCTCAACGGCCAGACGGACACCGGCGAGCTGGTCGGGCGATTCGTCCCGGAGAGCGCCTCCAGCCTACCGATCGAGCCGGCGGAGATGCTCGCCGCCAAGGAGCTGCTCGAGGAAGAGAGCCGTCGCATCCTCGAAGGCGCCGACGCCGAAGGGCGCGCGCTGACGCGCTTCGAAGCGCAGCAGGTGATGGCGAACGAGAAGATGGCCCGCCCGCCGTGGCGCTGGCAGGACGGCCTCGTCATCTCGGCGATGAAGAAGGGGTGGTGGGTCATCCTCGACGAGCTCAACCTCGCCGAGCCGCAGATCCTGGAGCGCCTCAACTCGGTGCTCGAGCGCAACCCGATGGTGGTCCTCACCGAGCACGACAACTCGGTGATCGGCCCCGGCGCAGTGCCGGTGCACCCGGACTTCCGCATCTTCGCGACGATGAACCCGGCCGAGTACGCGGGGCGCTCCACGCTCAGCCCTGCGTATCGAGACCGCTGGCGCGGCGCGCGCTTCGTGCCCACGCCGGGTGAGGCGGAGTATCACGCGATGCTCCACTTCCTGGTCTTCGGTGGTGAGCCCGATGTGCAGATCTTCGGGCGCCAATACCTCGGCGCGCAGCGCGAAGCCCCGCTGGCGCAGCTGGCCGAGATCGACGGCATCGCCGAGTTCCTGCGCGCGCTCGCCCGTTTCCACACCGCGCTCGAAGGGGCGGTCGGGGGCGGCGGGCGCACCGCGAGGCTCGGCGCGCGCAGGCGCGAGCGGTACGTCTTCACCCGCCGCGGTCTGCTCTCGGTGATGGACTTCCTGACGGCGAGCGCGCCGGAGGCCGGGTCGGTGCGTGCCATGCGTACGGCGCTGTACCGCTACTACATCGCGCGCCTCTCCTCGGCCCAGGACCAGGCGGTCGTGTGCCGTCTGCTGGACGCCGCCGGCATCGGGCCCAATACGTGGGAGCTCGATGAGCCCAGCGGCAATTGAGCGACAAAGATGAGTGACGACGCGGCGCGGCTCTCGGCGCTCGCCGCCGGACTGTGCCAGGACGCCGGTATCAGCATCGAGATCGGGCCCGGCGGCTGGGCGTGGGATCCCGTCCGCCGGGTGATCCGCGTCTCGCAGGCGGCGCTCCGTGCCCGCGGGGCCGATTACTGCGCGGGCGTGCTCACCATTGAAGCCGGTCATTACTTCCTCTCGCGGCACCACCTCTTCCCGCTGGGCGACTTCCCCTCCGAGATGGCGGGCCGCGGGCTGATGAACGCGCTCGAGGACGCCCGCGTGAACGGCTGGATGGCCGACCGCTACCCGGGCACGCGCCCGTGGCTCGCCGAGTTCGCCCGCCACATCACGGTCTTCGACGGCGCGGTCCCGTCATTCGTCCTCTTCTGCCTCGAATGCGCCTCCGAGCTGACGCGCCACCCGGGGCCGATGCCGCCGATGCCTGCCGACACGTTGGAGGCCCTCGCGAAGACGCGCGAGGCGCGCGAGGCGTACAGCCGCGAGCAGCCGCCCACGAATTACGACGCCTCCCTGCCGTCCCTCTTCATGCGCTACCGCAACGAGGTCCGACCCGCGCTGCTCAACCCCCGTTGGGTGCCGCCGCGGTGGGAGCAGCTGGTGCAGCTGCACGCGCTCGAGGCGCTGCGCCTCGCCCAGGACGAGATCCTGCCCGTCGCTGCGGAGCTCATCCAAAACGACCTGCGCAACATCGAGAATTACCTCGGCGCCCACCCGTCGCGGCGCGCCCAGGCTCGGCGATTGCTCGAAGAGGGCAAGCTCGACGAGCTGATGTCGAAGGCGCTGAGCGAGGGCGGCCCGGACCGGCCCGCGTCGCCGTGGGTGCAGGATCTCGCGCACCAGGTCTTCGAGGGCTACCTCTCCGGGCGCCAGCCGGCGCCGATGATGTCGGGCCACGCGGCCACCCCGCGCGGGCGCATCATGGAGGAGCCGCTGCCTCCGCTGCCGCCGCTGCGGGTCCGCCCGGTGGCGCGGACCGACTACGACAAGGCCTACGGGCGCGTAGCCGACCAGGTCGAGCAGCTCACCGAACATCTCGGCGAGATTCTGCGCCCGCGCAAACGCCTGCGTGAGCGCGCCGGCTACCCGAGCGGGCGGCACGTCGACCTCAAGAAGCTGATGGCCTTCGAGGCCGACCCGCGTCGTTACGACGAGCTCTGGGTGCGCAGCACCATCCCCGACCGGCGCAGCGTCGCGATCTCGCTGCTCGTCGACCTGTCGGGCTCGATGGACGGTCAGAAGGTCGAGTCGGCCCTGCTCGGCACGGTGTTGATGGCCGAGACGCTGTCCCGGTTGTCGGTGCCGTTCGCGATCAACGGCTTCCAGGACGTGCTCGTCCCGCTGTGCCCCTTCTCGTCGCGGCTCGAGGATCCCGTGCGGGCGGCCATCTCCGAGATGCCACAAGAGGTCGCCGGCAGCCGAACGGGCGGAAACAACCAGCCCGGCTACAACGACGACGGACCGTGCGTCGAGGAGGCGGCCGAGGAGCTGCTCGACTACCCCGCCTCGGACCGGATGCTGGTCGTGGTGAGCGACGGGCTGCCGGAAGGGCGCCGCTCCTCCGCCGAGGATCTGCGGCGCGCGGTGGCCCAGCTGACCGAGACGGACGTGCCCCTCGACCTGCTGGCGCTCGGGCTCGGACCGCACACCGAGCACGTCGAGCGCTTCTATCCGGACTCGGTCGCCAACGTGCCCATCGAGCGCTTCAGCGACGAGATCGGGCGGCTCGTGGAGCGGATCCTGGTCGGCCCCGGGTGACCTGCCAGCCGGAGCCGCTGGCTATTTGAGCAGCTGGCGACGCCCCGCTGAGCGGCGGTAAGGTGGCGCCGGGACTTCGGGGGAATTCACGATGTGACTCGCTTTGCTCGCCGCGACTCTGTTCGCGGCAGCGCCCGCTTCTGCCGGGCAAGTTGGACAGATCGACACTTTCGACGACGACCTGCAAGGGTGGGAGCATGGCGGGCAAAGCCCGGTGCCGCCCCAGCACGTCGTCGACGGCGGACCGGACGGGGGCGGCGATGGCTACATGCGCGTGCGCGCCACGGGGGGCGGCGGCCCGGGCTCGAAGCTCATCGTCTTCAACGCGGACCGTTGGCACTTCGACGTCGACGACGCCGGGATCGGCGCGATATCGATGGATCTGCGCAACGACAGCGACGTTCCGCTGACGATGCGCCTGGCCTTCCGCGACGGCCTCGGCCGCGTGACGATGGAGCACCATGTCGTGCTCGAGGCGAATAGCGACTGGACCCACGCGGTGTTCCCGCTCGACGAGGTCGCCGGCGTCGAAGTCACCGAGCTGCGCATCCTGCACCACCCGAACGCGAGCTTCACCGGCGCGGCGATCGCTGGCGAGTTCTGCGTGGACAACATCGAGGCCGTAGCGGGTGAGCCCGAGCCGGACGCCGCGGTGCCGGAGCCGGACGCCGCTTTGCCGGACATGGCGGTCGTGGTGCACCCCGACGCGTTCATCCCGCCGATGGAGGATGCGGGCGACCTGCCGCCCGACGCAGCGCCCGATGGACCGCAGGCAGACGTGCCGGAGTTGCACCCCGACGTGGCGGAGCTGCACCCCGACGTCGCGGTCGACCTCGCCGACGCCGCCGACCCGGACATCGCCGAGCCCGACGCGGCCAGCGACGACGAGGGTTGCGACTGCAGCACCACGCAGACCAACCCGACGGTCGTCTGGCTGGCGGTCTTGCTTCTCGGTGTGCGACGCCGGCGGCGCTAATCACAGGAGCCGGGGTCAGGCCTAGCCACTTGACGCGGATAGCGGTGGTCCCCGCACGACGACTGTCGTGCGGGGACCACCGCTAAGTGTCAAGTGGC
>PVBE012811501.1_pt1 | contig 16751 bp, 16 predicted proteins | sample 1631181 | NCBI WGS metagenome assembly PVBE01 (sample SAMN08397723, study PRJNA350692) | Marine metagenome, whole genome shotgun sequencing project. | isolation source: water | place: Pacific Ocean | collected 2012-04
AAAGTATCTTGGACCCGCTCAGCGGGCTCACCCGCGACACCGACAACTTCGTCAACGCCTTGACGAGCGTGCAGGTGTTCCAACGGCAGTTCGGCGGTTCGTACCGCTTCAACTACGACATTGGACAGAGCCTCCTGATACAGCAACGGCTCACGGTGTTCTACAATGCCCAGTGCTGTGGCTTCGCCCTGGACTATCAAACGTTCAACTTTCCCGTGTTCGACCCCCGCTTCCCGATCCCGCAGGATCGCCGCTTCAACTTCTCCGTGACGCTGGCGGGCATCGGCTCGGTCTCGAACTTCTTCCAGGGGCAGGACGAAACACGTGGGTACCGCTAGCAGCCCGACCCGCCAGACTCCGGGGTGGGGACCGCACGGATCGGGGAGAACCATCACGTGAAGGGACTGATTCTGAGCGGTGGGCGGGGAACCCGGCTACGCCCCCTGACCTACACGAGCGCCAAGCAGCTCGTGCCGGTCGCCAACAAGCCCGTCCTGTTCTACGGCATCGAGGCGCTGGTCGCCGCAGGGATCCGAGAAATCGGTATCGTCGTCGGTGACACGCAGGCCGAGATCCGCCGCGCCGTCGGCGATGGCCAAGCGTGGGGGATCGAGGTCACCTACATCGAACAAGACGAGCCACGGGGGCTGGCGCATGCCGTCATGATCAGTCAGCCGTTCATACGCAACGATCCGTTCGTGATGTATCTCGGGGACAACCTGCTCAACCAAGGAATCGTTCCCTTCGTGCGGCAGTTCGTCCGTGAGCAACCCGCGGCCCAGATCCTGCTCGCGCACGTACCCGACCCGGAGATGTTCGGGGTCGCGGAGCTCTCGGACGGCCACGTGGTTCGCCTCGTCGAGAAGCCGGCCGAGCCCAAGAGTGACCTGGCGCTCGTCGGGGTCTACATGTTCGGCCCCGAGGTATTCGAATCGGTCGGGCGGATCAAGCCCAGCTTCCGCAACGAGCTGGAGATCACGGATGCGATCCAGGATCTGATCGATCGCGGCCTCGTCGTTCGCCCGCACGTCGTCGACGGCTGGTGGAAGGACACGGGCAAGCTCGAGGACATGCTGGAAGCCAACCGGCTGATTCTCGAGACGCTGGAACGTCGGGTCGACGGACAAGTGGACGGTGAATCCAGAATCGAGGGCAAGGTCGCGCTGGAGCCAGGTGCGGTCATCGAGCGATCGATCGTGCGTGGCCCCGCCATCATCGGGGCGCGTGCGAAGATCGTGAACTCATACGTCGGGCCGTTCACCTCGATCATGAACGATGTCGAGATCCGCGATTCGGAGATCGAGCATAGTATCGTCCTCGAGCGGAGCGTGATCGCCGACCTCGAGAACCGGGTTGAGGACAGCCTGATTGGGAAGAACGTGCGGATTCATCGTTTACCGCTAAAACCCAAGGCGTATCGGTTCATGCTGGGCGACAACTCGGAGGTTGGCATTCGCTGGTGAAGGAGTCGTACGCGTGACTGAGCCTACCCGTTACGCCGCGGTCGTCGGCAAGCGTCCCACCATCACGGGAGTCAAGACGAAGCCGCTACGCCTTATTCCTGACGAACGCGGATGGCTGATGGAGATTCTCCGTGCCGACGAGACCGACCTGTTCACCAAGTTCGGTCAGGTCTACGTTTCGGCCACCTACCCCGGCGTCGTCAAGGCCTGGCACTACCACAAGCACCAGGTGGACAACTTTGCCTGCATCACGGGCATGGTGAAGCTGGTTCTCGTCGACACCCGATCCAGCTCCGACACGGAAGGCGTGATCAACGAGTTCTTCCTCGGCAGCCGAAACCCGACGCTGGTCCAGGTCCCCAACCTCGTCTACCACGGGTGGAAGTGCATCAGCACGGAGATGGCCCTGGTGGTGAACGCGCCGACCGAACCCTACCACTACGCCGACCCGGACGAGTTTCGCCTGGAACCACACGGCACACTGCCGTACGACTGGTCGAGAAGCGATGGCTGAGGTCTTGGTCACGGGCGGCGCGGGCTTCATCGGCAGCCATTTCGTGAAGCATGCGCTCGCGCGTCATGAGGACTGGCGTGTGACGACCTTGGACAAGCTCACCTACGCTGGGCGAATCGAGAACCTCGCCGACGTGATGCAGCACCCGCGGCACACGTTCGCGAGGGGTGACGTCGCAAACCCCACGGTCGCCGGGCCGCTCGTCCGTGCCGCCGACCTCGTCGTCCATTTCGCGGCCGAGACCCACGTTGACCGCTCGATCATGGGCGCCGGCGATTTCATCACCACGGACGTCTACGGCACGTTCGTGCTGCTGGAGGCGGCCCGGGAGGCCGGCCGCCTACAGCGCTTCATCCAGATCTCGACCGACGAGGTGTATGGCAGCGTCGCCGAAGGCGCCAGCAAGGAGACCGACGAACTCAGACCGCGCAACCCGTACTCGGCCAGCAAGGCCGGCGCGGATCGCCTGGCCTACAGCTACTGGGCCACCTACGGCGTGCCGGTCGTGATCACGCGGGCCTCCAACAACTACGGTTCGAATCAGTTTCCAGAGAAGGTCATTCCGCTGTTCATCACCAACGCCATCGACGACCTGCCCGTGCCGCTCTACGGCGATGGCCAGAACGTGCGGGACTGGTTACACGTGCGCGACCACTGCGAGGCCTTGGACCTGTTGATCGAGGCCGGTGAGCCAGGGGAGGTCTACAACGTCGGCGGGGGTAACGAGGTTCGCAACCTCGACCTGACACGCATGATTCTCCAGCTGCTGGACCGGCCGCCGTCACTCATACAGCCCGTGCCCGACCGACCCGGCCACGACCGCCGCTACTGCCTCGACACGGACAAGCTACGCGGGCTCGGCTGGCAGCCGAGCACAGCGTTCGAGAGCGGACTCCGTGACACCGTGACCTGGTACCAACAGAACACAGGCTGGTGGCGTGCCATCAAGGAGAGCTCGAAATTCCAGTCTTATCACCAAGCACAGTACGGTCCCGGATAACCCCTGCGAGCCCGGCGGCGACCGAGCCGTGAGCGGACCCGTTCTCATCACGGGCGCGGAAGGCTTTGTCGGCGGCCATCTCAGGGCCCTGCTGACGACGGAGGGGCTGCCGATCGTCGCCTGGCGTCGACCACGAAGCGACGTGCCTCCGCATCGGGCACCGACACCTGCTTCGGAGCACGTGACGTGGCTGAGCGTCGACGTGCTCGACCGCCGGGCCGTTCTGGACGGTATTGCGACGCTCCGTCCTGCCGTGATTTACCATTGCGCTGGTGCGGCCCACGTCGGCAGCTCCTGGGACCGCGTGGCCGCGACCTTCGAGATCAACGCGCTCGGCACCCACCACGTCATCGAGGCGATGAGGGTGTCGGGCCTGGACGCCCGCCTGCTCATCCCCGGATCCGCCCTGATCTATCGGCCGTCCTCGGAGGCGATCCCGGAAGACCACCCACTCGGTCCATCGAGCCCGTACGGGCTCAGCAAGCTGGTACAGGAGCTACTCGGTGCCCGCGCCGCGGGCACCGATGACCTGGCAGTGCTCCTGGCTCGGGCTTTCACCCACGTTGGACCGGGCCAGGACGCGTCCTACGCCGCGTCAGGATTCGCGCAGCAGATCGCGCGGATCGAAGCGGGTCACGCAGAGCCGGTCATCCGGACCGGCAACCTCGCCGCACGCCGAGACCTCACGGACGTACGCGATACGGTGAGAGCCTATCGCCTAGTGATGGACCGGGGCCAACCGGGACGCGCCTACAACGTGTGCTCGGGACGTGCGTACCCCATCAGCGACGTGCTCGACACCCTGCTCGCGCACGCTCAGGCCGAGATCCGGATCGAGTCGGACCCGTCGCGCTACCGACCCAATGACACTCCCGTGCTCCTGGGCGATCCGGGACGGCTCCGAGACGAACTGGGGTGGACCCCTTCGATTCCGCTCGAACGTACGCTGGCGGATCTCCTCACCTACTGGCGAGCCAGGGTGCGCACGGGCTGTTAGCAGCCCGTGGCAAAAGTCCTCCTGCAGTCGACCGGCGCCGCATCCCGGCTGGCGGCGTTGCTCCTCGGTCAAATACTCCCGGCATTCTCACTCGTCGTGCCTTGCCAGCCGGGCGCAGCCCCGGTCTTGGTGCGACGTAGGACTTTCACCACGGGCTGCTAACCGACCTGAAGTAGGGCGCGAATTCGCTCCTCCGTCGGGGGGTGCGTACTGAAGAGCGAGAACAGGGCGGCGCGTGAGAACGGCTTGATGATGAACATGTGCGCGGTCGCGGGATTGGCGTCGAGCGGGGCCTGCTTGGACGCCATCTCGATCTTCTTCAGGGCATCCGCCAACCCGTAGGGGCTGCCGGCGATGCGGGCACCGCCCGCATCCGCGGCGAATTCCCTCGACCGAGAGATCGCCGCCTGGATGAGCATGGCCGCCAAGGGCGCCACGATGATGGTCGCCAGCAGGGTGAGCGGATTCGCCCCGCCGCGGTCGTCTCGACCCCCGAAGCCCCCGAAGAAAGCGGCGAACCGCGCCATGTTGGCGATCATCATGATCGCCGCCGCGATGGTCGCCGCGACCGAGCTGATCAGGATGTCGCGGTGCTTGACGTGCGCCAGCTCGTGCGCGATCACACCCTCGAGCTCGCGCTCGTCGAGCAGGCGCATGACCCCTTCGGTCGCCGCGACGGCCGCGTGCTGCGGGTTCCGGCCCGTCGCGAACGCATTGGGTGAGGCGTTCGGAATCACATAGACCTTGGGCATGGGCAAGTCAGCCTGCCGCGCCAACCTCCCGACCATGCGGTGGAGGGGGTGCTCCGGACCGACCTCACTGGCCCGGTACATCTTCAGCACGATCTTGTCCGACACCCAATAGGAGCCGAAGTTCATCACGACGGCGAATCCGAAGGCGATGACGAGGCCGGTCGCGCCGCCGAGCATGTCGCCAATGGCCAGCAACAGGCCACTGAGGCCGCCGAGCAACAGAACCGTCTTGACTGAGTTTCCCATGTGACCATGTTAGCCCGCATTGTTCATGAACCCGCGGCTGCAACGACGAATCTTCGGTCAAATCAAGCGTCCTCGCGTCCCGCGTCCTCGACGGACTGTCGTGTCCGCCTCCGGGCGCGAACCGCTGCGGGTGCTCGATTTTCCTCGAACCTTCGCCGTTTCGCTTCGCGCGTTCATGAATAGTGCGGGCTAGCCATCCAGGCCGTGCGCGATCAATCCGGCAACGAGAGCCGCCCGCCAGACCAGCTGATCGACTTCGACATGCTCATGGATGGCATGGGCCCCATCGCCAACGGCCCCGAGACCATCCAGGGTCGGCACACCCAGGGCGGCAGTGAAGTTACCGTCGGAGCCGCCCCCGGTGCCACCCTCGTTCAGGTCGCGCCCGAGATCCGCCGCGATCCGGCGGGCCTGCTCGAACAGACGAGCGACGCCAGCCCCACGCTCCATCGGTGGCCGACCGAACCCCCCCTCGACGACGAGACTCGTGCGAGGGGTCTCCGTGGTGAGGCTCCGCAAGGCCGCCTCGAGACGATGGGCGTCCGGCATCGCTGGCGCACGAACGTCGACGCGGGCCCGGGCCTCTTCGGCCACGACGTTGGGACGGGTTCCACCGGCGATCGTGCCCACGTTGACGGAGACCCCTCGGTCCAGGTCCTGCAGCGCCCCGACGGTAAGCACCAACCGCGCGAGCTCGTAGATGGCGCTCGCCCCCTTCCCAGGGTCGACGCCAGCATGCGCCGCCATGCCCCGTACCCGTAGCTCGAACTCTCCGCACCCCTTGCGGCTGGTCTTGAGGGTGCCACCCGGCAGGGCGGGCTCCAGCACCAGCACGGCCAGGCTGCGGCCGGCCTCCTCCTCGATGGTGGTACGAGACACCCGACTCCCGATCTCCTCGTCCGTCGTCAAGAGCATGACGATCCGACGCTCCGTGGCCAAACCGAACCTGGCGAGCGCCCGTATCGCCAGCATGCCGATGGCGATGCCACCCTTCATGTCGAACACGCCAGGTCCGAACAGCCGGCCGTCCTCCAGTCGGATCGGCATGCGGTCGAGCTGCCCAACCGGCCAGACGGTGTCGAAATGCCCCAGCAGCAGGACCTGCGTCGGCCCGTGGCCGACCTCTGCGCGCACGAGGTCCCCGGCTTCGTCTCTCGACAGCCGATCGACCCGGGCGCCGAGCGCCTCGAGCCTCCGGACCAGATCGTCGCCGCACCGGTCCACGGCCGCCTTGTCGGTGCTCGGGGACTCGAGCCGGACGAGACCCTCGATGGTCTCGAGCAGCCACGGGCGCTCGGATTCGCAGAAAGCCAGCAGATCCCTCATGTCGGCTCCCGTATAATATCTCTGTGCGAGAAGGAATGGCCCCCGCGGTGCTCCTGACCGCGATGCTCGTGGGAACGGGCACCGCCGTGACACAGCAGCCGGTGCCCCAGCCGTTCCCGCGCCCGGGACAGCCAGCCCCGACCCCAGCCCCGCCCGCCCCGGCCCAGGTGCCGCAGCCAACCGTTCAGGCGACGAGCACGCGCCAGGCACCTGCCGAGGCGATGCTCGGGGTGCCCGTCTATCCGGGCGCCCAGTTCCTGGCCTCCTACGACGCCGGAAGAGGCCAGCGCTTCTACCTCTACGGCGCCAACATCTCGTTCCTCGATCTCGTGAGCTATTACAACACCGTCCTCGACTCTCGCGGCAACCGTGTCTTCGAGGCACCTGCGACGCACGTGTTCGAAGTCGGCCGGTTTCGCGAGGAGACGATGGCCTTCCCGCCAGGCGTCACCGTCAAGGACTACACGTGGAACGGCTCCCCGGGCTACCTGAACCCGGAACCCGGCGCCGAGCCCGCACGGTTCCGGACCGTGATCCAGATCGTGCCCGTGCCACCGTCGACTCGACGGTAGCGGTTCGGCGCCCTCCTCCGTCTCGCAGCCACGTCACGCCCGGAGCCACGGCGCTGAATCGCTCCCAGCGGGACAGCCAAAGGCATATAGTACAATCTGCTCGTGCGTATCGCCCTCGGGTCAGACCATGCGGGATTCGGCCTGAAGGAGGCACTCAAACAGCTCCTGGTCGAGCCTACGCTCGACGTTGAGGACTTCGGGGCCCCATCCGACGCCTCGGTAGACTACCCCGACTTCGCGGCACCGGTGGCCCGAGCCGTCGCCTCCGGTCGGTGCGACCGCGGCATCCTGATCTGCGGTACCGGCATCGGTATGGCCATGGCCGCCAACAAGGTGCCGGGCGTCAGGGCTGCGGTCGCGGGTGACCTCGACTCGGCTCGATTGAGCCGCGAGCACAACGACGCGAACGTCCTGGCCCTCGGGGCTCGGTCGACGACGAGCGATCTCGCTTGCGCGATCGTGCGAGCCTTTCTCGAGACGGCCTTTGCTGGCGGGCGCCACGAACGACGTGTACACAAGATCGCGGACCTCGACCGAGCGATGGTCCGCAGGGTCGGCGACGGTGCCGACGAGCCCCTTCACCCGGAAGCCCCATCATGACCATGACTGACGCACCGATATCCGCCCTGCGGCGCTCCCTGCGCGAGACCGACCCCGAGATCGCGCAGGCCGTCGCGAACGAGGTCCATCGGCAGAACTCCGGCCTCGAGCTGATTGCTTCCGAGAACTTCGTGAGTGCGGCGGTCCTCGAAGCCGCGGGCTCAGTGCTCACCAACAAGTACGCCGAAGGCTACCCGGGACGTCGGTACTACGGTGGATGCGAGTTCGTCGACGTCGCCGAGTCACTGGCGATCAGTCGCGCCAAGGCGCTGTTCGGAGCGGAACACGCCAACGTTCAGCCGCATTCGGGAGCGCAGGCGAACATGGCCGTCTACCTCACGCTGCTCCAGCCCGGAGACACGGTGTTGGGAATGAACCTGGCACACGGCGGGCACCTCACGCACGGTCACCCGCTGAACTTCTCCGGCAAGCTGTACACCATCGTTCCCTACGGTGTCCGCCAGGACGACGAGCGCATCGACTACGACGAGCTGGACCGACTCGCCAGGGAGCACAAGCCCAAGATGATCATGGTCGGGGCCAGCGCCTACCCGCGCGTCATCGACTTCGCTCGCATCCGCAGGACGGCTGACGACATGGGTGCCGCGGTGGTCACCGACATGGCGCACATCGCCGGCCTGGTCGCCGCGGGTGTGCATCCGAGCCCCGTCCCACATTCCGATTTCGTTACGACGACCACGCACAAGACGCTACGGGGACCGCGTGGAGGGCTCGTTCTCTGCCGTGAAGATCATCGAAAAGGCCTCAACAGGACGGTCTTTCCCGGCGTTCAAGGCGGTCCCCTGATGCACGTGATTGCGGCCAAGGCCGTGTGTCTCAGGGAGGCGGCCGAACCATCCTTCGCGGTGTACCAACGTCAAGTCGTCGCCAATGCCGCACGCCTGGCTGCCGCGCTCTCCTCGCAGGGGTTCAGGTTGGTCAGCGGCGGCACGGACAACCACCTGATGCTGGTCGACGTCTTTTCGCGGGGCATCACGGGCAAGGTCGCCGAGACCGCGCTGAACGCCGCAGGTATCACCGTCAACAAGAACGCTATTCCCTTCGACCAGAATCCTCCCATGGTGGCGAGCGGGATCCGACTCGGCACGCCGGCCGTCACAACACGGGGCATGCGAGAGGATGAGATGGACGTCATTGGAGAGCTCATCGCGCGCGTGCTGGCGTCCCCCGAGGACAGCCGCACGCTCGAGTCGGTGCGAGCCGAGGTTGAGCGCTTGTGCCAGACGTTCCCGCTGTACCCGGAACGGACCTAGCTGCCGCGGTGACCCGGGCGTTCTCGCCCGACGGCCGCCTCGCCGAGGCCGTGCCAGGGTTCGAGCCCCGGACGGCCCAGCACGAGATGGCGCGGGCGGTCGCCGGCATCTTCGCCGAAGGTGGCGTGCTGCTCGCGGAGGCCGGCACCGGAACGGGCAAGACGCTCGCCTACCTCGTCCCCGCCATTCTCAGTCGGACTCGAGTCCTCATCTCGACCGGCACGAAGAACCTGCAGGAGCAGATCTACGACAAGGACCTGCCTGCGCTGCGCGACGCACTGGGCGTCGCGTTCAGCGCCACCTGCATGAAGGGACGAGGGAACTACCTCTGCCTTCACCGATTCGATACCTTCCGCGACCGCGCGCCCCTCACGGCCGCCGAGGCGGCCCACAAGGGCCCCCTGGAGGCCTGGGCTCGGGTGACCCAGACCGGCGACCGAGCAGAGCTGGCCGACTTCCCCGAGGATCTCACGTTCTGGAACGAGATCGCCGCGACCAGCGACAACTGCCTCGGGAGCGAGTGCCCACGGTACGACGACTGCTTCGTCACTCGGATGCGCCAGCGGGCCGCCGAGTCCGATCTCGTGATCGTGAATCACCATCTGTTGTGTGCCGACGCCGCGGTTCGACAGAGCGTGTACGGTGAGGTGATCCCCGACTGCAGCTTCGCCGTCATCGACGAGGCCCACCAGCTCGAGGACGTCGCCACGCAGTACTTCGGAATCCAAGTCAGCAACTATCGCCTGGACGACCTGGTTCGCGATGGCGAACGGCTGATCGCCAACAACCTCATCGGCGAGACCGAGCCCAACGACGAGCTCCTCTCGAGCCTGCACCGGCTGCGTGATCGGTCACGCGCTTTCTTTTCGAGCCTCTCGGGTCATGTCGGCGCCGCGAGCGCCGACGAACGCATCCGCCTGACGGCGCGAGCCCTCGAGCCGATTCTCCCCGAGAGCCAACTGCTGAGCGCGTCCCTGAGGGGGGTCGAAGCGATCGTAGGTCTGCTGAAGTCACCCTCCGAGGATGCGCTCGGCCTCGGGCGGCGCTGCCAGGAGTTTCGCGATCAGCTGCAGTTCCTGGTCCAAGCGGCCGACCTGGACTATGTGTACTTCCTGGAGGTGCGTGGCCGAGGCGTCTTCCTTCGAGCGTCGCCGATCGACGTGTCCGACATCGTCCGGGAGCTCCTGCTAGACCGTATGCGCGGCACGATCCTGACCTCGGCGACCCTGGCCGTCGGTGGCTCTTTCGAGTTCATCAGGAGTCGGTTGGGCATCCGCGACTCGGAGGAGATCCGGTTGGCATCCGAGTTCGACTACCGCGAGCAAGCCATCATGTACCTGCCGCGGTCGATGCCCAACCCCCGCTCGCCTGCTTTTGGTGAGGCCGTAGCCAGCGAGCTGATCGCGATCGTCGAGCGGACGGAGGGCCGCGCGTTCGGACTCTTCACCAGCTACGCAACGCTGCGGCAGGTGCAGGCCATCGCAGAGAGAGAGCTGTCGTTCCCCCTCCTGGTCCAGGGTTCGGCACCACGCTCGGTGTTGCTGCAGCAGTTCCGCACGACACCCCACGCGGTCTTGCTGGGCACCTCGAGCTTCTGGCAGGGAGTCGACGTTGTCGGCGAGGCGCTGAGCTGCGTGGTGATCGACAAGCTCCCCTTTGTATCGCCCGCCGACCCCATCACGGCCGCTCGTATCGAAGCGATCACCGGTCGTGGTGGTCAGCCCTTCGACGAGTATCAGGTGCCGTTGGCCATCCTCACGTTGCAGCAAGGCCTCGGGCGGCTGATCCGACATCGTCAAGACCGCGGTGTACTCGCGATCCTCGACCCGCGACTGCGGACCATGGGCTATGGCCGGCGGTTCATGCGTGCGCTGCCTCCGGCCCCCTTGACGCACGACCTCGCCGACGTGGAGCAGTTCCTCGGTGCCTAGCATAGGAGCGAGCCTACGCCGCCTGATTCATGGCCTGGTCGCGCCCCAGCCGGCCGCGATATCATGGAGGGCGTCCACTTTCAATCGCGGTCTCCCGTCAGCGTCGTTGAGCCTTGTCGTCACTGCAGGCCACCATCGCGGCACGACTCGAATCGGTCCGGGACCGCATGAGCGGTGCTGCGCGGTCCGTCGGCCGGGACCCCGCCGAGGTCCGACTCGTCGCCGTGTCCAAGACCTTCGACGCCGAGCACGTCCGCGCGGCCGCGGCGGCCGGCCAGGTCGAGTTCGGCGAGAATCGCGTCCAGGAAGCGGAAGGCAAGATCGACCTCACCCGCGACCTGTCGCTCACGTGGCATCTGGTCGGACACCTGCAATCAAAGAAGAGTCGGAAGGCGGCAGCGCTGTTCGACTGTGTCCAGTCGGTCGACCGGCCAGAGCTAGTCAGACGGCTCGACGCCGCGGCGCGTGAGCAAGGAGCCCACGTCGAGCTCCTCCTACAGGTCGACCTGGCGGGAGAACCTACGAAGCACGGGGCCACGCCCGACGCGATCAGAAGGATCCTGGACGAAGCCGCATCCCTGACGAACGTCCGCCTCCGCGGGTTGATGCTCCTGCCTCCATTCGCATCAGATCCCGAAGCGGCTCGGCCCTACTTCAAACGCCTCCGCGCGCTACGGGACGAGCTGATCGCGGCTGGCTACGATCCCAATTGCCTACGAGAGCTGTCGATGGGCATGAGCCACGACTTCGAGATCGCGGTGCAGGAAGGCTCGACGATCGTCCGCGTGGGCACGGCGATCTTCGGGGAGCGTCCCACGTGAGGCGGGCGCACCCAGGGTCCGCACCAGTTCCCCACGATCACCCTCCCGGCCGGGACATGCGGCCGATCGCCGATTCACCCCGCGGCGCCATCCTGTCGGTCCGGGTGATCCCCCGCGCGACCCGCTCGGCGTTCGCGGGCCTTCGGGGAGGCGCCGTGCTGATCAAGCTCGCGGCCACCCCCGTGGACGGAAAGGCCAACGAGACGCTCCGACGACTCCTGGCCAAGCATCTGGACATCGGCCAGCGACGGGTTCACATTCTCGCTGGCACCCGATCCCGCGACAAGCGCGTGGAGATCGAAGGGGTCCGTGCCGCAGACGTGGAACGGGCGCTCCGTCGCACCAGCCCCTGAACCAGACCGCCGTGCCGCCGGACGGACGATCAGCTGATCTGGTGAAAGAGCCGATCCCAGCGGGTTCGGGTGAAGAAGTGCGTAAACACCGAGAGCAGTCGCCTGACGCCGGTTCCGAGGCTGGCGCTCTCGTAGTCCTCGCGATCGGACTCGTACGACCAGTAGACCATCAGGGCCTTGCCCTTGACAAAGGGCTTCGGAAGGAAGCCCCAGTAGCGGCTATCCTGTGAGTTGTCGCGGTTGTCTCCCATCACGAAGTAGTGCCCCGGCGGCACGGTGACGGGGCCATACCGCACGCGCACATCCGACGGGTCGAAGCCACCACCGCCCGGGGCCACGAAATCCAGGTACTGGGCGTAGGGCTCCTCGAGCGAACGCGCGTCGACGAACACCTGCTTGTCCCTCACCTCGACCGTCTCTCCGGGCAGACCAATCACCCGCTTGATGAAGTCACGCTCCGGATCCTCTGGATACTTGAAGACGATGACGTCTCCCCGGCTCACGTCGCCGACGGGGAGAAGGCCCGTTTCGACCTGGCTCAGGGTGGGACCGAAGACGAACTTGTTCACCAGCAGATGGTCCCCGATCAACAGGTTCTGCTCCATGGATCCGGTGGGGATCTTGAAGGCCTGCACGACCCATGTTCGAATGAATAGGGCCAAGACGACGGCGATGACGATGGATTCGAAATACTCGCGAACGGTGGACTTGTGAAATGTGGCCATGGCCCAACGATGCTCCGTCGACCGGTTACTACCGCGTCACTCGCTCCCAATCTTGAGAACCGCCAGGAAGGCCTCCTGAGGGATCTCCACACGCCCGACACGCTTCATACGTCGCTTGCCTTCCTTCTGCCGCTCCAGCAGCTTGCGCTTGCGCGTGATGTCTCCCCCATAGCACTTGGAGGTGACGTTCTTCCGGAGCGCTCTCACCGTATCTCGGGCGATCACTCGGCTGCCGACGGCCGCCTGAATCGCGACCTCGAACATCTGGCGTGGAATCAGCTCCCGCATCTTGGAGACCAACGCGCGACCGCGTGTGTAGGCCGCGTCCCGATGGACAACCACCGAAAGCGCGTCGACCGGCTCACCGTTGACCAAGAGGTCGAGCTTGGCGAGCGACGAGCTCCAGTAGCCCGTCAGCTGGTAGTCGAGAGAGGCGTAGCCTCTGGAGATCGTCTTGAGCCGATCGTAGAAATCCAACACGACTTCGCTGAACGGTAACTCGTAGGTGACCAGGACCCGGTCGGTCTGCAGGTAGCCGAGACTCTTCTGGACGCCACGCTTCTCCTGGCACAACTGCAGGACCGCGCCCACGTGCTCCGCCGGCGTCAAGATGGTGGCAGTGATCACCGGTTCCTCGAAGCGCGTGATCCGCCCTGCCTCCGGCACCTTGGAGGGACTGTCGATTTCTTGCACCTCGCCATCGGTCGTCGTGACCCGGTAGAGAACGCCGGGCGCGGTGGTCACCAGGTCCATGTCGAACTCGCGCTCGAGACGCTCCTGGATGATCTCCATGTGCAGGAGACCGAGAAACCCGCAACGAAAGCCGAAACCGAGTGCGGCCGAGGTCTCCGGCTCGAAATGGAAGGACGCGTCGTTGAGCCGGAGCTTCTCGAGCGCGTCTCTCAGCGCCGGGTACTCGTGGCCTTCGACCGGGTACAGCCCGGCGAACACCATCGGCTTGAGCTCCTTGAAGCCCGGAAAGGGTTCGGCCGTCGGTCGTCCCGCGTCGGTGATCGTGTCTCCGATCTGCGCGTCGCTCACGCGCCGTATCCCCGCGAACACGAAACCCACCTCGCCGACGCCAAGCGCCTCGGTCGACTCCGGCTTCGGTGCGAAGACGCCGACCTGCTCGACCTCGAAGTCCTGCTGGCCCGCCATCAGCCGAATCTTCATGCCCGGCCGGATCGTGCCGTCGACGACGCGCACCAATACCGTCACGCCTCGATAGGCGTCGTACCAGGAATCGAAGATCAGCCCCTTCAGGGGCGCCTCGGGATCGCCCTCCGGCGGTGGTAGACGCGTGACGATCGCTTCCAGCACCTCTCGCGTCCCGACACCTTCCTTCGCGCTGGTGAGAATGGCCCCCGATGCGTCCAGCCCGATCACCTCCTCGATCTGGCGCGCGGTCTCCTCGGGCTGTGCCCCGGGTAGGTCGATCTTGTTGATCACCGAGATGATCTCGAGGTTGTGATCCACCGCGAGGTAAGCGTTGGCCAACGTCTGCGCTTCCACCCCCTGCGACGCATCCACGAGCAACAACGCACCCTCGCACGCGGCGAGGGACCGCGTCACCTCATATCCGAAGTCGACGTGCCCCGGCGTGTCGATGAGGTTGAGGATGTACTCCTGGCCATCGAGCGCAACGTACCTCAGCCGCACGGTATGCGCCTTGATCGTGATCCCCCGCTCGCGCTCGAGATCCATGCTGTCGAGCACCTGCGCTTCCATCTCGCGGGGCCGCAAGGCACCCGTGAGCTCCAGGAAGCGGTCCGCCAGCGTCGACTTTCCGTGATCGATGTGAGCGATGATCGAGAAGTTCCGGATCGAAGCTGGCCTCATCGTGGCCCCGATGTGCCCAGACGTCCCGCCGGTGGGGCGTAGCGATCGAGCCAGCACCCCCGAGCGGCGTCAGCCATGGAGCAGGTCATGAGGATTCGGGTCGAGCCGATCACCGCTGATCCAGCGGAACGTAGCGTTGCGGATACGCTGGGCCGACATACTCGGCGCGCGGTCGAATCAGGCGGTTGTTCGCGTATTGCTCGAGAACGTGGGCCGTCCACCCGGCGATGCGGCTGACGGCGAAGACCGGCGTGAAGAGCTCGATCGGGATGCCAAGCGAGTAGTAGGTCGAGGCCGAGTAGAAGTCGACGTTCGGGTGCAGCGGCTTCTCGCGCTTGACGGCTACCTCGATGCGCTGCGACAGGTCGAACCAGCGGGTATCGCCTGCGCGCGCTCCGACTTCGCGCGACAAGCCTCGCAGGTGGGTCGCCCGGGGATCCTCGGTGCGATAGACGCGATGCCCGAATCCAGGGATCTTCTCCTTGCGCGCCAGCCTCGCGCCGACGATCTCCTCGACCCGATCCTGGTTGGCATCGGGACCGATGGCCATCAGCATGCGCATCACCTCCGCGTTGGCACCACCGTGGAGCGGCCCCTTCAGGGTGCTGATGGCCGAGACGATCGCCGAGTCGAGATCCGCGAGAGTCGCAGCCGTCACCCGCGCAGCGAACGTGGACGCGTTCAACTCGTGGTCAGCGTGCAGGATGAGAGCCACGTCCAGTGCGCGGGCCGCCACGGTGCTCGGCCGGTCGCCCGTCAGCAGGTACAGAAAGCTCGCCGCGTGGGTCATGGCCGGATCAGGACGCACCGGTCCGCCGCCGGCGCTCATGCGTCCGTAGGTCGCTACGATGCTGCCCACTCGACCCGTCAGGTGCACCGCGCGGCGGTAGCCGGGGTGTGTCCCTGCCTCGCCCTCGCCCTCGTAGTGCACGAGAGCCGAGGTGAGGGTGCGCAGCGCCTCCATCCCATCGGCCGGGGGCAGCGTGCGGATCAGGCGGAGCAGCGGCTCCGGGAGCTCCCGTGCCGCCGCGAGCCGAGATTCGAGGTCGCCCAGCTCCTGACGATCGGGCAGGCGGCCGTGCCAGAGGAGGAAACAGGTCTCCTCGAAGGTGGAAGCCCTCGCGAGGTCGTGAACATCGATGCCCTGATAGGAAAGGACACCGCGCTCCCCGTCCAGATAGCAGATCGCCGAGGTCGCCGCGACGACGTCCTCGAGACCTCCCTTCGCTACCATGCGCTCATCATAGCAAACTGCCGGAAACCGCCCCGACGGCACGACACGCCACCCGAACGGCACGCGCCTTGCCTCCGCGTCGTCGGTCGAGATGAGGAACGGCCATCAGCCAGCGGTCGGATCGACTCTCAAGGAGTCCGGCGGGATCGCGAGGGTGTTGGCCGGTACACCCAGCCGACGACGATACCGCTCAGCGTGAGCTGCAGTACGATTCCAACCGAGAGATAGAGGGTCAGGACCGCCGAGAGCGGCATCGCAACGAAGCCCCAGATGGTCCCAAAGCACACGAGCAGGAGACCGACCAACGCCCCGAATCGCAGGCCCTCCTGGACACCGTTGCCTCCCTCGTAGCCCTTGGCGTACATGTACGAAAACAGGAACAGTCCCGCGAGCGAAGCGAGGAGGCCGAGCGGAAAGTTCACGTCGAGGGCCTCCCGGAAGACAGGACTCGTCCACTGATCCGCCACGAGGCCCTGGTAGACGAGGTACCCAAAGGCGATCTGGGCGAGCCAGGCCACCACCGCGGCGACGGCAAGGCGGGGAAAGTTCATGGGCGCTCCCTCCCCAAGGGATCTCCGGCCGACGCCGACTCACTAGCCGCCCGGCGGCCGCGCGAAAGTGGCCACTAGTCGCCGCCGACCACCTTGGTCTTCAGGCCGAGACCTTCGCGGGCGTACTGCTGCCCGAACGACAGCAAGCTGGCGTAGAAGAAACCCGCTTGAAACAGCAAGAGAAACGGCAAGGTACCGTAGATCTGGTGTGCCGTGGCATACAGTACGGCGGCGGTGAGGTAGAAGCCCAGCGAGAGCTCCACGAGCGGCTGCACGACCATCGACCGACGATACTGCTTACCGAGCCAATCGTCTTCCGGCCGCTCGATGGCGTACTTCGGCGTCCGAGCGAACTCCGTCTGGCTCCCCAACGCCGCCTCCACGACCGCCCGGGCGTTGTTCACACACAGACCGACACCCAGCGACATCAGCGCGGGGATGTGCTTGAGCTGATCGCGCAGCGCGGCGCCGACGCGCCGCTGGGAGAAGACGTAGAAGTTCGCCACGGATAGCGTGCCCGCACAGAACAGCGGGAGATCGATCAACTGCAGCC
>PVBE011382668.1_pt1 | contig 16746 bp, 14 predicted proteins | sample 1631181 | NCBI WGS metagenome assembly PVBE01 (sample SAMN08397723, study PRJNA350692) | Marine metagenome, whole genome shotgun sequencing project. | isolation source: water | place: Pacific Ocean | collected 2012-04
GACACACAGCTCCCGTCGTCGCAACGGAACTCCGACCGCAGGCATTCGTCGCAACCGGCTTCGTCGGAGCCGTCGCCGCAGTCGTTGTCGAAGTCGCAGACCCAACCCAGCGGGATGCAGTCGCCGTTGTCGCACGTGAACTGACCCTCGGCGCACTCCCCACAGGCCTCCTCGTCAGAGCCGTCGTCGCAATCGTTGTCGCTGTCACAGAGGAAGCGATCCGGGATGCACGTCGCGTCGCTGCACTCGAACTCGCCGTCGTCGCAACCGCCGCAGTCGGCCTCGTCGGAGCCGTCGCCGCAATCGGTCGCTCCGTCGCAGATGAACCTGTCCGGGACACAGGTGCCGTCGCCGCACTCGAACTCGTCGACGCTACATGCGACCGGGCAGCCCGTCTCGTCGGAGCCGTCGCCGCAGTCGTCGATCTCGTCACAGACGTCACCCTCGGAGACACAGCTGTCGTCATCGCAGCGGAACTGCCCCAAGAAGCACTCGCCGCAGCCGGCCTCGTCGGACCCGTCGCCGCAGTCGTTGTCGAAGTCGCAGACCCAGCCGAGCGGGATGCAGGAGCCATTGTCGCACGTGAACTGACCGTCTGCGCACTCCCCACAGGCCTCCTCGTCGGAGCCGTCGTCACAGTCGTTGTCGCTGTCGCAGAGGAAGCGGTCCGGGATGCACGTCGCGTCGCTGCACTCGAACTCGCCTTCGTCGCATCCACCGCAGTCGACCTCGTCGGACCCATCGCCGCAGTCGGCCGCGCCGTCGCAGACGAAGGTATCGGGGACGCAGGTGCCGTCACCGCATTCGAACTCGTCGATGCTGCAGACGACCGGGCAACCGGTCTCGTCGGATCCGTCGCCGCAATCGTCGACCTCGTCGCAGACGGCACCCTCGGAGACACAGGTCCCGTCGTCGCAGCGGAACTCGGTCCGGAAGCACTCGTCGCAGCCGGCCTCGTCGGAACCGTCGCCGCAGTCGTTGTCGAGATCGCAGACCCAGCCGAGCGGGACACAGGACCCGTTATCGCACGTGAACTGGCCCTCGGCGCACTCGCCACAGGCCTCTTCGTCGGTGCCGTCTTCGCAGTCGTTGTCGCCGTCGCAGAGCCAGCTCGACGGGACGCAGGTGGCGTCGCCGCATTCGAACTCGTCCTCGGAGCAGCCGCCACAGTCGACCTCGTCGGAGCCGTCGACGCAGTCCGGCGCACCGTCGCAGACGAGACCGTCGGCGACGCACGATCCGTCATCGCACTCGAATTCGTCGATCGTACAGGCGTCGCCGCAACCTTCCTCGTCCGAGGCATCCGCACAGTCGTCGGCCTCGTCACAGACCGCGCCCTCGGGGACGCAGCTCCCGTCGGCACAGGTGAAATCGGTCCGCAGGCAGGTTCCGCAGCCGGACTCGTCGGAGCCGTCGCCGCAGTCGTTGGCTGCGTCGCAGACCCACGTCAGCGGCACGCACGACCCGTTGTCGCACGTGAACTGGCCCTCGGCGCACTCACCGCAGGCTTCTTCGTCCGACCCGTCTTCGCAGTCGTTGTCGGTGTCGCAGAGCCAGGTGTCGGGGATGCACGTCCCGTCGCCACAGTCGAACTCGCCGTCGCCGCACCCTTCGCAGTCCGCCTCGTCGCCTCCGGCGGGGCAATCGGCCTCGCCGTCGCACAAGAAGTCGTTGGGGATGCACGAGCCGTCGGCGCACTCGAAGTCGCCGGGCTCGCATCCGCTGCATCCTTCCTCGTCCGTGCCGTCGCCGCAGTCGGTCGCTCCGTCGCACAGCGAGGCGTTCGGGATGCAGGTGCTTCCGTCGCAGAGGAACTCGTCGGGTGCGCACCCGCCGCAGTCGACCTCGTCGGAGCCGTCGGGACAGTCGTCGGTACCGTCGCAGGAGTACCTCCGCGGGATGCAGGTGCCGTCGCCACAATCGAATTCGGTGATCGCGCATCCGACCGGCACCGTGTCGGGCTCCCCGCCGTCGTCGGCATCGATTCCGGTGTCGGGAACGACGGTGTCGTCTGCCGTGTCCGGCGCGGTGTCCGTCGGGTCACCCGAGTCGTCCACGACGTCGGGGAGGTCCGGAACGTCCCGATCGGGTCCGTCGACGTCAGTGCCACCCGAATCCCGGCCAGAGCCCCCGGTATCGGTGGCGGCGTCGGTGATACCCACGGAATCGGACCCCGCGCAGGCCCCCAGGGTCGAGACCGCTACACACAAGGCAAGGGCGAGACACCTCATCGCGCACTCCGTTTCGTTCGGGTTGAAAGCAGTTGGACGTTCGACCGTAGAGGAGCGTGGGGGCAGAGTCAAAGGGGGTCGTGACCAACCGGGGGACCGGTCTCCAGGCGTCACCCAGGCGTCACCCAGGCGTCATCAGAGAAGGCCCACCTATCGGGCTCGCGTCCGGGGCCGACTCGGGCTCGCGGTCGGGGCCGACTTCGAGTACGGGGGACGGAGTCGCGGACCCGTGTCCCCGCCACCGACGAGGTACCCCATGCGCAGCCCGAAGCACTTCTTTCAGCCGCTCGCTGTCGGCGCACCGGAGCCGGTGCGCGAGATCCCATTCCGGCCGTCGCGGATGATCCACTTCTTCGACCCGTCGAACGCCAAGATGGCCGCGAAGGTCCCGGCGCTGACCGAGAAATGCGACGTTCTCCTTGGCAACCTCGAGGACGCCGTCGCCTCGGACAAGAAGGAGGCGGCCCGCGAGGGATTCATCGCCGTGGCCCGGGACACCGACTTCGGCCAGTGTCAGCTGTGGACGCGGGTGAACAGCCTCGACAGCCCCTGGTTCCTCGACGACATGACGCAGATCGTCGGCGCCGTCGGGCACAAACTCGACGTCGTGATGATCCCCAAGGTCGAAGGACCCTGGGACATCCACTACGTCGACCGGCTCCTCGCCCAGCTCGAGGCCCGCGCCGGCCTGAAGCGCCCGATCCTCGTGCACGCGCTCCTGGAGACCGCCCTGGGCGTCGCGAACGTCGAGGAGATCTGCGGCGCGAGCCCACGAATGCAGGGACTCAGCCTCGGTCCGGCCGACCTGGCGGCCAGTCGGCGCATGAAGACGACCCGCGTCGGCGGTGGCCACCCGGGTTACGTCGTGCGCACGGACCCCGACCCGAACGACCCCGAGGCGCCCCGCGTGAAGGCGCAGCAAGATCTGTGGCACTACACGCTGGCCCGCATGGTCGACGCCTGCGCGGCGCACGGCGTGCTGCCCTATTACGGCCCCTTTGGCGACATCCGCGACACCGTCGCCTGCGAGGACCAGTTCCGGAACGCCTTCCTCCTCGGCTGCGTCGGCGCCTGGTCGCTGCATCCGGTGCAGATCGGGATCGCCCGCAAAGTGTTCAGCCCGCCCGTCGACGAGGTGCTCTGGGCCAAACGTGTGATCGAGGAGATGGGCGACGGCACCGGCGCCGTGATGATCGACGGCAAGATGCAGGACGACGCCACGGTGAAGCAGTGCAAGGTCATGGTCGACCTCGCACGCACGCTCGCGGACCGAGACGAAGACCTGCGCGTCGCCTACCAGTTCTAACCGCCTCCCGAACCGAGCGCCCGCGTGCACGGTCGGACACGTGGCCGGCGCGGGGGGTGGAACGGGGCCGACGACCTTGCGGGGGAGGTTCGCCGTACACAGTCAACGAGCGCAGGCCCGACCCCGCCGCATCGATGATCGCGTTCGACAACACCTACGTCGCGCTTCCGGCTCCTTTCTTCGAGGAGATCGCGCCCTCGAGCGCGGTCCGTCCGGAGTTGCTCGCGTTCAACGGCCCGCTCGCCGACTCCCTCGGGCTCTCTTGGGAAGGCGCAGACGACGCAAGGCTCGCCGAGCTCTTCTCCGGACTGACGCTGCCGGAGGGGGCACGTCCGATCGCCCTCGCATACGCCGGCCACCAGTTCGGCCACTTCGTCCCCCAACTCGGTGACGGGCGGGCCGTGCTCCTCGGCGAGGTCGTCGACGCCGCGGGCCGGCGCTTCGACGTTCAGCTCAAGGGCGCCGGGCGAACACGCTTCTCGCGGGGCGGCGACGGACGGTCCTCCCTCGGCCCGGTCATCCGCGAGTACATCGTCAGCGAGGCGATGCACGCCCTCGGCGTCCCGACGACTCGAGCTCTGGCGGCGGTCGCCACCGGGGACACCGTCTTCCGAGAGGAGGCGCTGCCCGGTGCCGTGATGACCCGGGTCGCGTCCAGCCATATTCGCGTCGGCACATTCGAGTACTTCGCGTACCGCAAACAAGAGGGACACCTGCGCGCCCTCGCTGACTATGCGATCGCGCGGCACTACCCGGAGCTCGCCGACGACGAGGCGCCATACCTGGCCTTGTTCCGCGCCGTGGCGCGACGGAAGCTCGATCTGGTCGCGCGGTGGATGAGCGTCGGCTTCATCCACGGCGTGATGAACACCGACAACACGAGTATCGCCGGCGAGACGATCGACTACGGGCCGTGTGCGTTCATGGACGCCTACCGCGCGGACAAGGTGTTCAGCTCGATCGACCAGTGGGGTCGCTACCGCTACGAGAACCAGGGGCGCGTGGCGATGTGGAACCTGTCGGTGCTGGCGAGCTGCCTGGCGCCGTTGGTGTCTCCCGACGCGAAGGTCGCCGCCGAAGCACTGAACGCGGAGTTCGAAGCGCTCGACGCCCTGTTCGACCAGGCATGGGTCGACGCGTTGGCGCCGAAGCTCGGCCTCTTCGAGCCCCGCGCCTCGGACCACGACCTGGTGCGCGAGTGGCTCGCACACATGGAGGCGAACGCGCTGGACTTCACCAACGCGTTCCGTGGGCTCGCCGAAGCGGTCGATGCCGACGCTCCGTTCCACGCGAGCTGGCGTGAGCGTCTCGCGGATCAGCCCCAAACACGCGACGAAGCCGTCGCGCTGATGAACGCCCACAACGCGGCGTACATCCCCCGCAACCACCAGGTCGAACGCGCGATACGAGGCGCGCTAGCCGGTGATCTCACGCACTTCGAACGGATGAACGAGGTGCTCGCCGATCCATACATCGAACAGCCGGGAGCCGAGGATCTCGCGCGCGCCCCCGAGCAGTACGAGGTCGTGGAGCGGACGTTCTGCGGGACCTGAAGGAACGCTGTGGCCCGGCCGGACGATCAGTCGGGAAGGACCCGGAAGGGGGTGCCGTTCGATCGACGGTACACGGCGAAGTCGCGCCGATCGAGGGTGAACACCACGGAGAACCCCTCCCGGTCGGCGATGCGTACCAGCGTCGCGTCCGCGAAGTCCATCGGCAGGTCGCCGTACTTCGCCATCAGCTGCCGGATCGGCGGCATGTCCGCCGCCCCGAGCGGTAGCACCTGGAGCACTTCGCGTTCGATCATCTGCAGCAGACCCGCCTGGGCGGGCGGCGAGAAGTCCAGCAGGTACATCGCCTCGGTCACCGGCGCCCACGTGGTGCACAGCCGCCCGCGCAGCCCGCCGAGCACGTCCACGCACCGCGCGTGGTGCCTGTCCCGACTGCTGAAGAGCGCGACCAGGGGGCCGGCGTCGACGAGCAGGCCGCCGGTCACTCGTTCGCCTCCCGGTCGGCGCCCAACTTCTCGCGAAAGCGCTCCTTGTGGCGCTCGGCGAGATCCTCGGGCCCGTCTTCAGCGACGGCGATCAGATCGGCCACGCGCTCCAGGACACTCCGCTCGGGCGTCCGGCGTTCGTCCAGCGCGGCGAGTTCGTGGATGGCCTCGCGGATGACCGCAGAACGGGACACCCCGCGCTCCGTCGCCAAACGGTCGAGCACGGCCTCCGTCTCGGCATCGAGCCGGACGGTCGTTGGCGTGCTGGTTCGGATGGCGGGGGGCATGGCAAGTCGTTCGGGCCTGCGGGATCGACACTGCATACACCCTGTATTACGCGTGCGACGCCTTGTCAATTGCTAACGCCCCGACCCTCGTGGCAGTCCTGCAATCCGCCGTCGAACACGGCGCGCATCAGGCGAAGGCGTGATGCTCGGGCCGGAAGCGCCCGGTCAGGCGCCGGAACGTGAAGCTGAAGCCGGGGAACATCGCGATGTAGTCGGCGAGCTCCTGTTGCTCGGCGAACATCTGCGTCCAGTCCCACGGCTCCCCGGACAAGCAATACAGCGGCGACTGCACGTCGACGGCGGCGCCCGGATAGGTGTTCTGGAGCCACGTCCCACCCATGAATTCACGCCGTTCGAGAATCACGAAATCCTCGATTCCGTGCTCGCGGAGGGCGATCGCGGCGCTCTGGCCGCCGAATCCGCTGCCGATGATGATGACGGTGTGCTGGCTCACGGCGGCTCCGGGTGCCGGCAGAGTACACCGTCGGGCGGATCTCGGGGAGTCGAAGACGAGCACCTGCCGAAGGCTCACCGTACGGGACAACGCACCGCCGCCGTGGCAATGTCACTCCATGGCTCGCGATCGAGGCATACCGTGGTAGCCGGCGCCTCCCCAGGCCCGGCCCACGCGAGCGGCGCCGGCTCGCGCCCTGACGGCCCATCGGCGGCGGTCTGCTCGCGCGCCGCGGCGGTCGTCGTGTTGGCGGTGTCGTGTCTGACCGCCATGCCGGGCTGCCGCTTCTGATCCGAGCGCGTGGGCCGGGCGTTGGGGCGACGTTGATGATGCCGAAACAGACTCGCCTGGGGTCGACGACACCGATGTTTCCGAACCTCCCGACGGCGACGCGGTCATCGATGCCGAGCCCGATGACCCGTGCGAGGACGATTGCGGTGCCGCGGACGTCGACGGGCCGACCGACACCGAGGGTGACACCGACGGAGAAAGCGACTCGGCGCTGGACATCCGCGACGCCGAAGCCGATGACGCGGACACCGACGCGCCGGAGGACGCCGAGCCGGCCGACACACTCGTCGATCCGACGATCCGCGACATCAGCGTCGACCCGGACACCGACCGTGACGGCTCCGGGGACGCGGACGCCGACCTCGGGCCCGACGCTGCCGATGCCGACGACGCCGAGGTCGGGGCAGACGCAGACGTGGACGCACCAGACGCAGGCGACGCCGAGGTCGGGGCAGACGCAGACGTGGACGCAGCAGACGCAAGCGACGCGGATACGGACGCAGCAGACGCAGGCGACGCGGATACGGACGCCGGTCCACCGGCGCGGATTCTCAGGATTCCGCTGGGCACGTTGGCCTTCGTGTCGTCGCATATGTGCCCCGTCGGCTGGTCCGAGGTCGACGACGTCGACGGCCGAGCCGTGGTCGGCGTCACCGACGCCGCAGACGTGGGCGCGAGGGTGGGCGCAGGCTCTGCGTTCGGCGTGTCCTTCCACACGCACGACTACCGGGCGTCCTTCCACATCGACGGCGCTGGCGTCGCCGGGGCGTCGGCTTGCTGCAACCGGACCCCGGGTCAGTCCGGCTCTCGCGACATCGACGGGGCCACGTTGAACGGGGAGACGTTGCTTCCGCTGGTGGCAGCGGACCTCTGCAGACGCGACCGGGATCTCCGTGACGCGGAGGACCATCCGTTCCCCGACGGGACGATCCTGCACTTCGACCGGGACCGGTGTCCGGAGGGATGGTCGCCGGCCGAAGAGGCTGCCGGCCGCCTGTTCCTGGGCACCCAGGCGACCGGCACTTCGGGGCAGCTCGTCGGTACTGCGCTCGCTCCGCGCGAGGAACGGAGCCACGTGCACGCGATGACCCCGACCGTGACGCTCCCTTCCCTCAGCCTGGTCGCCGGAAGTGGTGGCAACGACGACCCGGCGCGACGGGGGACTTACGACGCGCCGACGGCTACGGATCCGACGCTGACGGTGCCACCCTACGTCCACTACCTCGTGTGTCGCGCGGACGCCCGACCGGACCCCGCACCGGACGCCATCGGCGACACGGTCCCGCCGCAGACCGTGGCCTGGTTCGAGCGCGAGGCCTGTCGGCCGGGCTGGATCGCGTCAGCGCCCCACCGGGGTCGCTTTACCGTGATCCGCGACACGACCCATGGCGTCGGGTTCATCGGGCCGGCAGCTCCGCTGGCGCCCGGCGAGGACCGGACGCACGTGCACACGTTCTTCGGCACGGTGGTCATTCCCCAGCAATCGGTCGCCCTCGGCGGCGGCTGTTGCTTCGATCGCGCGGCACCCCACGGCACGTTCAGCTACTTCGGCGACACCGCGCCGGCGTCGACGGGAGCGCCCTACGTGACCTACCTCGCGTGCACGCCCGGATAAGCGGGGCAGCGTCGCCCGCCCGGAGGCCGTACGTCCGGCTCGTGCGGGCGTCACGGCTCGACATCGATCGTCCCGCAGCTGTATAGTCGGCGCGATGAAATCGACCGCCAGCAGCAACCGCCGACGGGACGCTTGGCGGCGCGTCGTGGCGCTCGCGCTCGGAGCCCTGGTCGTCGGGGCCTGTTCGCCGGGGGAGGACGACGATCTCGCGCCGGCAGCCCCGGCGGCCGCCACGGGTCCCGGCGGCGCGACCACACCGGAGCCGGCGGACGCGCCCAGCACCGGACCGACGACGGGGGCACCGTCGGCTGCGACGCCGGTCGAGCCGGGACCCGAGACGGAACCGCCCATCGCCGGCCCGCCGTACACGCTCCAGGCCGTCGAGCACGCGCTGGGGCGGTTGTCCGCGACTCCGGTCACCAACCCCGCCCCGGGGGACGCGGCCGCATTGTCGCAATGGCGGACGAGCGCGCGGAGTCGGCTCCTCGCGTCGCTGGGAGTGCCCGGCGAGCCGGCCGACGACGTCGATCTCGAGCTGCAGACGCTGGAGTCGGTGGAGTTCGACGCGTACACCCGCCAGGAGATCAGCTACTTCGTCGAGCGGCATCTCCGCACCCGGGCCTACCTCTTCGTGCCGCAGACCGAGGGGCCGCACCCGGCGATCGTGTTCTGGCACGGCCACACCCTGGGGGGGCACCGAGCCGCGGCGGGCATCGAGCCCTGGGGAGAGGACAACCACCACCACGCGGGTGCCGCCGCGCTCGCAGCCGAAGGCTATGTCGTGCTCGCGCCGACCATCCGGACATTCGACGAGAGCACGAGTCAGCGTGCTCACCTCCATTACGAGCGGGTGATGCGCATGGGGCCGACACCGGCGCTCGGGAGCTTCACGTCGGACGCGCTGCGCGCTGTCGATGTCCTGGTCGGCCGTGACGACGTCCGACGCGATAGCATCGGGGCGACCGGCCTGAGCCTGGGCGGGCTCGTGACCCTGTTGAGCGTCGCGCTCGACGACCGGGTCACCGTCGGGGTGGTGCAGAGTTTCTTCGGCTCGTACCGCGGCGCGTTGTTGACGGCCGAGCAGTGCGCCTGCCAGTACGCCGGCGCCTTGGGGCGCGACTTCGACCTGGCCGATGTCGCCATCATGGCCGCACCCGCTGCGTTGCGGATCGTCGCCGGCGTCGACGACCGGGAGTTCCCGATCGCGGGCCAGCGTGACGCCTTTTCGGGCGTGGCCTCCGCATATGCCGCGGCGGGGTCTCCGGATCTCGCCGAGCTCGTCGAGCATGACGGCGGTCACGAGTGGGTTGCCGCGCCGGCGATCGAGTGGTTCGCGACCCATCTCCGAGGGGGCGATGGCGACTGAGTCCGCGCCCACCGGCAACAACGGAACCGCGCTGCGTCCGCGCGCCGTCATCGCGGCGACCGCCTGCGCGCTCACGGCGTTGTATGCGATTCGGATCCACGCCGCAGACACCTGGTGGCACCTCGCGACCGGTCGATGGACGGTAGCGCACCGAACGATCCCCCACGTCGATCCCTTCTCGTTCGTCGCCGCCGGCGAACCGTGGATCTACGTCGACTGGCTCCCACAGCTCGTGATGTACGGGCTCTGGACGGTGGGCGGATTCGTCGGCCTCGTGGTGCTGAAGATGGTGCTCGCGGGCACCGCGATCGGGGCCGCGGGCGCTGGCGCACGAGTTGCGGGAGCGCGCACGGGAGCGGTGGTTGCCGTCATGCTGGCGGTCGCGGTACTCGCGCAGACCCGATACTCGTTGATGCGCCCCAATCTCTTCGGTGCCGTGCTGCTCGCGACCGCGATGGCTGTCGTGCTGCGCTGGGGCGGTCGCGGCGGACGCATCCTATGGGTGTTGCCCGTACTCGAGGTGGTCTGGCTGCCGACCCACGGGAGCGCGATCATCGGTGTCGGGATCGCCGGGGCCGCCGTCTTCGGCGCCCTGGTCCAGCGCCGGCCGCGGGCCGAGGTGTTGCAGGCGTTTGCCGTGACTGCGCTCTGTGCGCTGGTGTTCGGGCTCAGCGTGTCCGGACGCCATATCGTCACGCTTATCATCGAGCTCGAGGAATCGAACGCGATCGCACTGACGAGCGAGTGGCGCCGCACCGATTGGCGGCAGACGCAGACCTGGTTTCCGCTGGGTTTCGCGATCACCGGCGTCCTGTACGCCGCAGCACGTTTCCGCAAGCACCCCTTCGCACTCGCCATCGCGATCGGCGGCATCGGCCTGGCCCGCGGCTACGAGCGAAACCTGGCCGAAGGCGTGGTCATGGCCGCCCCCGCGGTGGCGCTGGCGCTGAGCGCTGCCAGCGACCTGCTTCGCCGTCGCGGACTGGCACTGGTCGCCTGCCTCGCGGCCCCGGCCGCCGGTGCACTGATCGCGTTCGGACACCTCGCGGTAGAGCCCGAGATCGGTCTCAACACCCGGTTCGGGTTCGGGACGGACGAGGCCCGATACCCACACGACACGCTGGCGACGCTCAGGCAGCTGCCCGAGGGCCGCACGGTGAACAGCTTCGGCATCGGCGGATACCTCATCTGGCACGAAATACCCGGCGGGGTGTTCGCCGACGGCCGGTCCGTGGCGGTGTGGACGGACGAGCTGTTCGACGCGTGGATCCTGCCGACGATGCGGGACGAGTCCGGCCTCAACGCGGTCGCCGACCAGTTCGATATCGTCTACGGGCTGGCGTCGGTGGACTCGGCAACCGGCCGCGTCCTGATGACGGCGCCGAGCTGGATTCCGGTTCGCTACGGCGCATCGACGATGCTCTTCGTTCGGCGGTCGGAAGCCGGCCGGGTCGTGTCAGCCGGCTACCCCCTGCTCAACGAGCTTCGCTGGGACGAGGAGCCGGGGTGGAACGACGGCTGGTACGACGCTGTTCTCGCCGCACCTGCGGGCCGCGAAGGACTGATCCGTTCACTCCGCGAGTCGGCGCGAACGGACCCGACCAACCCCGTACTCCAACGGGTGGTGTCGACGCTACAGTCCCGCGCGCCCGACGTGGTCGAAGAGGCGTTTTCGTCGCCGACGGGTCATCGGCGCTGAGCGGCCGCCTCTCGCGCGTGCGTTCCGATGCGGTATGCTACCGGCCTCGGACCACCGAGCCCCGTCGCGTCGCATCGTTCGAGCGCGCCGCCCCGGGGTTGGACCGCAGCCGGCGCCGCCCCCCCGCCACGGAGGAGTCTTGACCGACGAGCCGCAGCCCGCGCAGAGCCTGGCGCACGCTGATGGCGCACCATCGGTCGACGCCCCCACGCCGGGCCGCGGGTCGGACGGTCTCGGTCGTCTGCTCGACGCGGCGATCGCGGTCTTCGTCGCCGCGTACACGCTGCGCGGCATCGGACCCCACGTGCGAAATGCCGCCACGCGCGGCCTCTACGCCGACGACGTCCGCATCCAGGTGCTGCCGTTCCTGAGCGAGTTCGCCGACCGTCATACGATCGTGCTCGACTACATCCGCTCGATCGTCCCCGTGGGTGCGTCGCTGCTCTATGCGGGGGCGGAGTCCGTGGGGTGTCTGGACGCGCTCGTGCGCTACGGCCCCTACGTCAACTGGTTCGCCACCGCCGCGGCCCTGGCCTTCGCTGCTCACCGAGTCGCCGGGAGACGGGCCGCAATCCTGGTCGTCGCGATCGTGCTCTCGGTGGAGCTCTACCCGTTCCGGACGGCCGGGATGTTGCCGCGGGCATTCGGGTTCCCGCTCTACGCTTTCGGCGCGGCAGCCGTCGCCGCCGGACGAATCCGAGTACTCGCGATTGTCACCGTCGTAGCGGCGGCGGTCTACCCGACCGCCTCGGTCGTCCTGGGGCTCACCCTCGCGATCGTGGCTTTGGCCGCGCCCTCCGCCTCGAAGATCCGAGACCTGCCCGAACGACGCAGCCACCGCTTGCTGTTGGTGGCGGGCACCGCGGTCGCCTGCGCCATCCTGCTCGGGCCGATGGTGGTGCGCGGGGCTGAGTACGGACCGCTGATCACGGCCGAGGACTTCGAGCGCATCCCGGAGGCGGGGCCAGGCGGCAGACACGTTCGGGCCGACCTGCCGCCGTTCCCGACCCTCGTCCATGCGTGGGACGACCAGGTCGACGAGGGCGTGTTGGATGGGCGCCACGGGTGGGGCCCGACGGTCGGACGGCTCTTCCCGGACGGCGGCCGGATCGCGCTGTTCGCGCTGGGAGTCCTGCTGGCGCTGACGCTCGCACGAGACCGGAGGATGGCCCGCCGCGTCGCCGCGATCCTGGTCGCGCTGGCGGTCGCTCGCTCGCCGTGCTCGTCGCCCCGCGGCTCCACCACCCGAGTCGCTATGACATCTACGGCGTTCCACCGTTGGCGGGGCTCTTTATCGCGGCGGGGTTCACGCTCGGCGTGGCGCGGGTCACGCGGACACTCGATTCGATCCGGTTGCGCGAAGCGCTTCGCAGCGCTGCGTTGTTCGCCGCGACTCTGCTCTTGATCGGACGCCCACCGGCGACCGCCGGCCTTACGGTGGATCGGACGGAGTCGCTCGACGTCTACGCCTCGTTGGAGGCAGCCCTTCCGCCCGACGCGGTCGTCGCCGGCTGGCCCCCGATGCGCGTCCAGGATCTCCCGTACCTGTCCAGACGCGACGCCTATCTGACCCTCGAGACCCACCTGTGCACGCACGAGCGCTACGCCCTCGCGATGCGCACGCGGATGGAGAACCTGATCGACGTCTATTCGGCAGATGACGCGCGCGACGCGGTTCGGAGACTGGTCGATGACGGTGTGTCACACCTGCTCGTGGAGCCGTCGCTCTATGCCGGGCCGCCCCGCTATTTCGAGCCGTTCCGCTCGATGGCTGCCGAGGCCTTTTCCCGAATGCCCCGCGCTCCCGCGGTCGTCCGGTGGACATCCACCGACGCCGCGACCAATCTGGGCGGGTTCTACGTGCTCGACCTGCGCGCGATCCTCGAGGCCGAGTCCCTTCTCTGAGCCCGTGCCGGCCACGAAACATATCCCGGACGCCCGCCCTGGCGCAGTCGAGCGCTGCGAGGTCCTGTCATCGGAGACGACGATGTTCGTTCCGCCCCCCAACTCCCGAATCCGTGGTCGCGAGATCGCCCTGGTTCGTCCTGGGCCTCGGGGCCTCTCCCCTCCGTTGGTGGCGGCGCCCCCCGCGAGTCCGCCTGTCCGGCGACATCTCGGCCCGTGGGCGCGAGTCGCGATCGTTCTTTGGGCCGCAATGTCGGTCTCGTGCACTGACAACGGGGATGACAGCACATCGACAGACGCACATGTGTCTGGGCGTCCAGATGTGACAGACAGCGCACCAGAGGGCTCCGGCGCTGCTGACGACGACACGACGAGCGGTCCGAACCCGTTCGCCTGCGTCGTACAGCGCCCCTTCCCCTACCCCTCCGGGATCCCCTACGTCGGGATACACGCCGAGCCCGGAAACAGCGACTTCGTCCCTTGCGACACCGCTCCGGCCTTCGTCGAGCGGTGGCACGTGCTCGAGGGATTCGGTGTCGCCCAACCAAACACCTTCAGCCCCGACGGGGACACGATCTACGTCACCTCGTCGAACCCTCAGCCCGATGACTGCACCGTCCATGCGCTCGACGCCACCACCGGCGAGGCGCGCTGGTGCCTGGCCGTCCCCCGCGCCATCGCGACCACGGTCGAGGTCGACGCCGACGGCAACCTCTTCATGACCAGCGACGCCGACGCGATCTCCCTCGACGCCGACGGGTCGGAGCGATGGCGCACCGCGATGCCGGCGGCATCCCTCGAGGGTCAGGGCAGCGGCGCGGTCGGACTCCACCTGACACCGAGGGGGAACGTCGCGACGGTCACCGACGGCGGGGTCGTCGTGCTGCTCGATCGCATGACCGGGGCCACCGTCGCAACCCTCGACATCCCGGCGACCCACGGCTTCGTTGCGCCCGCCACACTCGACCTGCCCCTCGATGCCAGCGGTCTCGTCCCCGACGCCGTCGCAGCCGAGTTCGACCGCATGCAGCACGGAGACGACGACGGTGGATTGCTCGGCGGATTCCTCGGCGCGGGGGGCGAGTTCAGCGCGAACACGGTCGCCGTGACACCGCAGGACACGATCTACGCGATCGGCGGCGGCGCGACGCCGGAAGCCGGGGCGCTGGTGCAGGTGAGAATCGAAGGAGACGGCGACAGCGTGACCCTCTCCCCCGGATGGGTGGTCCACACGGTCGGAGGTAGCGCGGCCAGCCCGTCCGTCAGCCCCGACGGCCGGTGGGTTTCGGTGTCGGACGGCTCGACGGCGACGTCGTTCATCGACCCGCAGAGCGCGGAAGCACACGCGTACCTCGTCGATATAGCCGCGTGCGACGCGAACACCGACGGAGACGACGAACCCGGTGTGTGTGCTCCGGCCCGGGCGATCCCTCTCCTCTCCGGGCCCAGTGCCGGCAGCCAACCTCTGCTCGACGGACCGAAGATCGTACTCTGGGAAGTCCAGGCTGCCGACATCCTGAATTCCGAGGGCGTCGACCTGCACGTCCACGACGATGAGTCGCTGCGCTGGCAGACCGTCTTGCCCGACGACCTGCAGTGGACCAGCGTGATCACGGTCTCGAACAACCATCTGATCGGCACCGCGACCCGGTTCGAAGGCATCGGTGCGAACATTCTGACGGTCGATCTTCCGAACACCGCAGCAAGCGAGTTGATCGTGCTCGATCGCGCGGACGGGAGTGTCGTCTTCCGCGCGCCCGTAACCGACGACGCCACCTCCACCGTCACCATCGGTCCGTCCGGTGAGCTCTACGTGACCATGCTCGGCCTGATGCACATCCTCGCGGTCGAGACGCGGTTCGTCGGCGGGGTGATCCGGTTCGACCCGGTCGGCCCATGAGCCGGCAGCCGTACCAGCGGGCAGACGGCCCGAGCCTCCTCGTCATGGTGTTCGTCTTCGGATGCGGCCATGCCGGCGCGGTACCGGGGGAGCCGGCGCCCGAGGCCGTCGCCGTGCCGCACGGCGGCGGCTCCGCCACGGGGCAGCACGACGTTGATCCGGCTCCCCCCCTGCCCGACGACGCGGGGGAGGTCGCTGCCGGGGTGTCCGGGCCGCCGCCGCTCCCGCCGGATCCCTGCGAGTGGGTCGTCGCGGAAGATCAGCTCTCGGGTCCCGGCCGCGAACCCGTCGATGCCGACCGCTGGCACGCCGTCGATGTCGCCCGTGCGCCGCCGGCGGATCTCGTCGCCGATCTCGGCAATTGCGGCAATTGGGGGCACTGCGAATTCGTCGTGTTGCTCGGGTGCGGCACAGGCACCTACCGTCCGACCTGGGGCCCCGACTACGCGCAATACCTCGAGGTCATCGAGGCCGACGGACACGGTTGGGCCCGGCTCGAAGCGGGAGACCGAACGGGAGTGGCGGGCTGCGACGTGCCGTTGACTGTCGAGTGGCGTCGCACCGACGACCGATGGGACCCTGGAGAGCCGTGCGCTCCGGCAGAAGGCGGAGTCTGGGACGACGCGTGCGGTGAGCGGCCCCCAGCTTGTCGCGGCGAGGCTCGGGGCAACCCAGAGCTTCCGAACCCTCCTGAGCCCTGATGCCCGAGACGACGCGCGGGTTCGGATTCTACGTCGCCGGATCGGTGCTGCTGATCTGCGTCTTCGCGATCGGCGTAGGCTTCGTCCTGGCCTGGCCCTGGCTGAAAGCGCCACCGGAGTCGGCGAAGACGATCGACGGCAGGTGGGACCGCGTCTCAGTGATGGCGACGCCTCCGGACCTCTGCGGCGGCGACGGTGCATCCTGAGATGCGTCGCACTGACATCGATGATGCCTGCCTCGAGCGGTCGCTGGCGGTCTACCCTCCGACAAACAGGCGGAGCGCCAGGTACGGGACGATGTTGAACACGAAGATGCAGAGTTTGAACGCCAACATTCCGCTGTAGTGGATGGCGTCGAAACGCTCCACGGACAGGTTGAACAGCCGTCCGTGAACGCGGAACACGAAGTCATGCGCCAGGTGCAGGCCGATGGCCCAAACCGCGAGCAACACGAGGTTCATCACCGAGCACCAAGCCAGGGTAGTGCGCACGATCTCGAGCGTCATTGTGTCCTCTCGCTGCGGGCGTCCCGATGTCTTGGGCTGGCCGCGTCGACGGGACGCGTTTCGATGCAGCCTGGCGAGATGTCCATAAGTAGGGTGTTGACCGAGTCGCCGCCATCCAGCGAGCGATGCGGATGGCGGCGGCGAGCCCGAGAGGCTCAGCCTGCGACGCGTTTCAACTCCGCGGCGTCGATCGCCCCCTCTCTCTCCACGACCACCGCGTCATCGACGATGGCGACGACGGTCGACTTCGGTCCGGGGGTGAGGTCGCCGCCGTCGACGAAGAGTGCCACTCGTCCGCGGAAGGTCTTGCGCACCTGCGCAGGAGAACTCTCTCCTGCCTTCTTCTGCCGGTTGGCGCTGGAGACGAGCAGCGGTCCCTCGTTCGCCGACACGATGGCGCGCATCAGCGGGTCCGAGGGGGTCCGAATGCCGATGCGGCTCTTGCGGCCTCCGAGGTGCTTGATCACGGACCTCGGAAGCTCAGGGCTC
>PVBE010034261.1_pt1 | contig 16743 bp, 20 predicted proteins | sample 1631181 | NCBI WGS metagenome assembly PVBE01 (sample SAMN08397723, study PRJNA350692) | Marine metagenome, whole genome shotgun sequencing project. | isolation source: water | place: Pacific Ocean | collected 2012-04
CTGACCAGGGATCTCTACAAGAAGTATCTGAACCCCACCGCCAGCCACGCGACCCAGAAGCTGTTCGGCCGAATCGGCGTTACCTTCATCATCGGATCGGCCTTGACGGTGGCGACGATCTCGACCGATGCGATTGTTCTGCTCGGTGGCTTCGCGGTGGCCTTCGGCTTTCAGATGTGGCCGTCATTGGCCTCGGTTTGCTGGTTCCCCTGGATCACCCGGCAGGGTGCTACCTGGGGCCTGGCGGCGGGTCTGCTGGCGGTGATCTTCACCGAGCCGTTTGGCCTTTCGATCGCCGGTCTTTTCGGTGTCGATCTGCCCTGGGGCCGCTGGCCTTGGACCATGCATTCGGCGGGTTGGGGGATGGCCTTCAACGTGGTCGTCTGCGGCCTGGTATCGGCGGCAACGCAGAACGAAGCCGCTACCGGACATCGGATGTCGTATCACAACTTCCTGCGTGAACATGCCGGTCTGTCGGCGGAGAAGAAGAAGCTGGTTCCGGTGGCCTGGATCGTCACCTTGGCCTGGCTCTTTTTCGGCATCGGGCCGGGCGCCGTGATCGGCAACACCATCTTCGGGGCACCGGCGGACGGCATCAACGGTGGCTGGACCTTCGGCATTCCGTCGATCTGGGCCTGGCAGATCCTGTTCTGGATCTTGGGCGTGGCAATGATGTGGTTCCTCGCCTACAAGATGGAAATGTCGACGGTTCCGGACAAGGAAGTGGTCTCCTTGACCGACGATATCGGCGACCTCGAGGCACAACCGGCCGCCGGATCGTGAGCACGACCGGCGCCTAGGCCGAACACTACGTGAGAGACGCGAAGTAGGGGGAGGAGCCTGGCTCTTCCCCCTTCCGCGTGCGAGACTTGCAAGTCGGCGGCGCAAACAATTAGAGCCGTTCGCCATTTCGTTTAGGGACGGCAGGGCGACGTGAACTTCTTCGCCAGCGAATATTGGCTGCTGTGGGCCCTGATCCTGGCCTTGTTGCTGTTTTTTCCGGTTCGCAATCTGATCCATGTCTTGCTGGTCCGCCGAGCCAAAAGCAAGGTCGACGACCTGGACGACGCGGAAATCACACGCCTCAAACGACGCGCCGGCGCTACCGCGGCATTGATCTGCTTTCTCTTTTCCATCTTTTACACTTTGCATCTGTTCGGCGACCCGACATGAATCCGAAGGTGCTGAGACGCTTTGTCGTTCTGTTGTTCGTGCTGACCTTGGTGGTCTCGACATTCACCCTGCTCTACGATTCCTTCTTCAGTCGCCCGCCCGGCGATTTTGAAGTCGAGCGTGGCGATATGTACCTCTCGGACGGCGACCATGAAGCCGCCATGGCGTTGTTCGACGAGGCCCTCGCCGTGTCGCCGAACCATCGCGGTGCCCTGATGGGACGCGCGGTGATCTATATGGAGCGCGGCCAGGAAAAGCAGGCGATCGCCGAGCTGACCCGGCTGATCGAATTCTTGCGCGACACCTTGGCCAGCGACGACCCGACCGGGCGCGGCGCGCTGGCGGCGGCCTATGCCAACCGTGGCATCGCCAAGGATCGCATGGGCCGCTATGAAGTGGCCTTGCGGGACTATGTCGAGGCGCTGACGGTGGACGAAGAGGCCGTATCGGGGCCCGGTCTGATCGACAAGATCGTCCACGACCCGCAGCCCTCGACGATCAGAAAACGAGCTCGCTACATCTACGAGCAGCTGCAACTTCCGATCAAGGAACGAGTCCTGACGATTCCCGAGCTGGACGCCAAGTCGCGAACCTATAAGCCTTGAAGGAGGCGGCCGGCTCAGCCGGTGAAGTTGGCGACCCCCAGCACATCCTGAAACAGCACCAGAAAAAAGAAGACCGCGGCGATGCAGCCGAACAGCATCCTGACGAAATTCGGCATCTCCTGGCGCTTGCTGTTTTCGTCGTCGTCCCCCTCGCCCGCCGCCTCCGAGGTTTTCGGGCGCGGCTTGAGCGCATGGATCGCGATCCCCCCGGTCACGACCAGAAAGATGATATTGACGGTGGTTTCCAACTCGCCGGCGAATTCGAACATCGCCAGAGCCTAACCAGCGAAGCGCCCGATATCAATGTTACTTCGTCGTGCCCGTCGACGCTGCGCCGTCCTGGATTTCGCCGAGCTCGGCGTGGCTGAAACAGGGCGGATACTGGCTGGCGCCGCAATCGGCCGAAGCGCTGGCGAAGGCTATGGCGCCGCCCAGAATACCGACCACGATCGTCGCCGCGACGATGAATTGGCCAACCCCGTTCGGCATCCGGCTGCTCTGGTAGTCGCGGTCGAAGCGATGATACCGGGGGTCGTGCTCGTTCAACTCCCCCTTCGCTTCGCTGTCGATAATGGTCCGCGCGAAATGCCTGAGCCAGGGCGGCACGCCACCATTGACGCAGTAGAAGTCGAAAAAACGGCTGCTCTCGGCCGCCGTCAATTCGCGGCCGAACCAGGCCACGAAGGCGAGTTCGACGAGCTGGAACTCTCCGACTTCCTGAAGATTGGCCGCATGCGTGATCAGCGCCCGCTCGGGGTTCTCGTCTTTATCGGGGTGCAGCAATGCATCGAGAAGGTTCATCGGATCACTCCTGTCCGCCGAACAACAGTATCTTCAGCCGGCGTATCGGTGTCGAGTAACGCTTGCGATACCGGCGCCTCCATTATGGTCACCATTTGGCAAACATCCGGTTCATCGAGCCTGGGCGACACCTCGGGCGGTGACGGCGACGCCGTCGGCGATCCGCCCTCTCGGATACAGCACCACGACCTCGCCGGCCGCGAGGCCGGAGACGATTTCGACTTCGTGCTGGTTCAGCCGGCCGAGCTCGACCAGGCGGCGGCGCGCGCGGCCGTCCTCGACGACGAAGGCGGCCCAGTTCTCGCCGAGCCGAAAGAGCGCGCCCAAGGGCGCCACGGTGACGTCGCTCGCCTCGTCGACGATGATGCGCAAGCCGACCCGGTAGCCATGGCCGAGGCCCCGCCAGTCCTGGCGCGGGCTCTCGAAGGCGATGGCGACGTCGACCCGTTGCTCCTCAATGCCGAGGGCCGAGATCTTGGTGAAGCCGTAGGGCTCGACCCGGAGGACGCGGCCGGCCAGGGCCACCTCGCCGCCCCAGTCCTCGATCACCACGGCGGCCCCCTTGCGCACCCGGACGGCGTCCGCCGACAACAGGTCGACGACGATTTCAAGCGTCGCCGGATCGCCGACCTCGAGCAACGCCGTCCCCGCCGCCACCACGGCCTCGCTCTCCTGCAGGATCTTCAACACCTGGCCGCTCACCGGTGCCCGGATCTCGGCGCAGCAGCCACCCTCGCCGCTGGCCAGGACGCCGCCGACGGGCGCGATCAGCCGCGCCCTCGCCGTCTCCAGCTCGTGGCGCTTGACCCGAAGCGCCGCCCCGGCCGTCGCCAGCGCCGCCTCGCGGGTCTTCACCTCGAGAATGGCGCGGTCGAGCGAACTGGACGAGATCGTGCCTTTCCGGGCCAGCGATCTGGCCCGTTTCAGCTCGGCCCGGGCGAATTCCAACTCCGCCTCGGCCCGTGTCAGTTCGGCTTCGGCCAGGCCCCGGGCAGCTTCCGCGGCCCGGACCACGGCCTGCGCCTCGCGCTCGCTGCGGGCATCGAGGAAGGAGGGATCGGCCGGCTCCAGCGTCGCCAGCAGGGTCTCGTCGGCGATGATGGCGTCGCCGACCTCGCGCTCGATCCGAAGCAGCCGGCCGGCCAACGGCGCCGAGACCACGTAAATGTCCTTGATTCGGGTCCGCCCCTGGTCCGCGATCGTAACCTGGATCGCGCCCCGGCGAACCTCCGCCAGATCGACCGGCACCGGCCGCGGCCAAAATGCGTAGAGCAAGGCCAGGCCGACGACCGAGGCCAGCAGGGCGGCGGCGAGAAAGCGGCGAAATCGGCGAGATATCATCGACTACTCCCGCGTCTTCAGGGTTTGAACCAGGTCCAGCCGGCTGATCCGCCAGGCCACCAGGGCCGCGGAGGCGAGCGCCGCCAGTCCCACCACCAGGCCAGCGAAGCCGAAGGTGGCCGGCTGCACGACCAGCGGAACGCGATAGAGCTCGGTGTCGAGCGACTGCGTCGCCAGCCAGGCGAAGCCATAGCCGAGAACCGAGCCGATCGGTATCGCAAATAGGGTGAAGAGGACGAGCTGGCCCAGCAGAACGTAACCGACCTCCGCCTTGGTAAAGTCGAGGACGCGCAGAGTGGCGAGCTCGCGGGCGCGTTCGGACAGGGCGATGCGGGCGCTGTTGTAGACCACGCCGAAGGCGAAGGCGGTATTGAAGGTCGTCATCAGCAGCAAATGATCCGCCATCGTCTCCCAGAAGTTTCGCACCATCTCCCGCACCAGGGCGACGCCGGAGACCGCCGGCGTCGCCTTCAGGCGGGCGTAGAGCGCCGTCTCGGCCATCGGATCGGCCCGAAGATGGGCGCCCGAGATCACCGCGCCCTCGCCCATCAGGCGATTGAGGGCGCCTAGATCCATATAGGCCCGGGTGCCGAAATACTCCTCCACCAGCGCCTCGACCCTGAGCCGGCGCACCGGCCGGCGTCCCTCCAGAACCTCGACGACGACCATCTCGCCGATCCCGACGCCCAGGATCTCGGCCAGCTAGGTCGAAAGCGTCAGCCCCTCCGGCGCCGGCCGCACCGGCTTCAGCGAAACATCCAGCAGACGGTTCAGTTCGGCATCGGGACCGATACCGGTGATGGCGACGCGCTTTTGGCGTTGCCCGAAGAAAAGCTTGGCCGGAACCATGCGGTAGGCCTCGACCGCCAAGACGCCGGGCAGGCGGTCGAGCTGCTGGCGCACCCGGCCGGGGCGCGGTTCCATCAGGGCGACCGTCATGTCCTGGCGTTGGGCCTGGTTGAACTGCACGTCGATCAGGTGTGCCATCGCGTCGGTCATGTAGGAGGCACCGATCAGGACGGTGACGGCGAGCGCGATGCCCAAGGTCGTCAGCGCCGACCGGAACGGCCATCGGACGGTCTGGCGCAGGATCATCCGGCTGGTCTGGGCCAACAGGCGCATAAGGCCGGCCGGCGCGAGGGCGCTCCGCCGGTAGAGCGGCGGTGCCGGTGGCGCCATCGCTACCGCCGGCGCCATCGCCGCGGCCCGGGCGACCGCGCCCATCGTGCCAGCCACCGCCGCCGCGAAGCTGACCAGGCCGGCAATGGCGAAGACCGACAGGCCCGGCGCGAACTCGAGAAAGGGAAACCGGAAATAAGCGGTATAGAGTTCGGTGATGCCGCGTCCGAGCCAGGCGCCGCCCAGAAAGCCCAAAACAACCCCGAGGGCGGTCAAGGCCAGGGTCAGCTTCAGATAGTGCCAGCCGACGGCCAGGCTGGAATAGCCGAAGGCCTTCATCAACCCGATCGCCTCGCGCTCGGTCCGGACCAGGCGCGAGACCACGATATTGAGCAGGAAGGCGGCGACGGCGAGAAAAATCGGCGGCACCACCAGGCTCATGCCGCGCAGCTGCTCGATCTCGCCGGAGAGATACCAGTTGGATTGCTGGTCGACGCGGCCATAGGCACCGGTGCCGCCATAGGGCCGCAACAACCGGTCGACCGCCTCGATCACGCCGGCCTCGACGGCATCGGCCTCCAGCGCGACGGCGAGGTCGTTGAAGGCGCCATCGAGATCGAAAGCCCCGGCCATGGTCGCCCGCGGCAGCCAGAAGACGCCGTAACGCTTGGCATCCGGAATCCAGTCGCCCGGCGAGATCGCGTAGACATACTCGGGCGAGAGCACGATGCCGACGATCAGCAGGCGACGGCGCTTGCCACCCATCACCGCGAAGACGTGGTCGCCGGGATCGAGACCGTGTGCATCGGCGAAGGCCTCGTTGGCCAGCACCTCGAGGCCCCTGCCGGATGCGGCCATCCGGCCCCGGCGCAGCGACACCTTGTTGATCGCCGGCTGTCCCTTGTCGGGCAGCGAGACCAGCCGGCCGAGCGCCGGTGCCGCCATTCCCGGCACGTCGAGGGTAACGCCGTGGACGATCCGGGTCTCGATCAAGCGCACCCCACCAATCCGCGCCAGCCGATGGGCCAGGGCTTCCGGCGCGCGCTTCAGATGCGCGAAGACGTCGGCAAAGCGGGCCCTCTCGTAGTAGGCGGTCCGGGTCGCCTGCAGCGAGTTGAGCGTCCCGAAAGCCATCACGAACATCGCCACGCCGGCGGCGATGACGAGCGCGATCGCCAGCGCCTGGCTCTTGATACGCCAAAGATCTCGCACCAGTTTCCGGTTCAGGGCGGTCATCGGCAGCTACCAGCCGAGCGTCGCCGCGGCCCGCTTCTCGCGGTTCCGCTCGACGCTGGCGATGCGGCCGTCAGCGAAGGAGACGACGGAATCGGCCATGGCCGCGATGGCGGCGTTGTGGGTGATCAGAACGGCGGTGGTGGCGAGTTCGGCATTGACCCGTTCGATCGCCGCCAGGACCAGGATTCCGGTCTCGCTGTCCAGGGCGCCGGTCGGCTCGTCGCAGAGCAGCACCTCGGGTTGCTTGGCGATCGCCCGGGCGACCGCCACGCGTTGCTGTTCGCGCCGGAAAGCTGGGCCGGGAAATGGTCCCGGCGCCCGGCCAGCCCGACCAGGTCCAAGGCCGCCTCGGGCGCCAGCGGGTGGGGCGCGATCTCGGTGTCGAGGGCGACGTTCTCGGCCGCGGTAAGGCTTGGAATCAGGTTATAGAATTGAAAGACGAAGCCGACATGGTCGCGGCGAAAACGGGTCAACTGAGAATCGTCCAGGCCGGTCAGATCGGTGTCGTAGAAATACGCCTTGCCGCCACTGGCCCGGTCGAGGCCGCCCAGAATGTTCAAAAGCGTCTGAGGGTGTTGAAGAAGTCCCGAGGGCCAGAATTTTTGAAACAATGATTCAAAATCAGGGGCGATGTTGAATCAATATTGCTTCAACCTCAGCCTACCGGAACGATAGTTGCACAAAATCTGTCGGCTCCGACTTCTTCAACACCCTCGTCGATTTGCCGCTGCCGGACGGGCCCAAAAGAACCACGACCTCGCCCTCGGCGATCTCCAAGTCGACACCACGCAAAGCCTCGACGGCAACCTCACCGGTCAGACGCTTGGCGAGGCCGACGGTGCGATAGGTCGCCCTGGATCCCGGTTCGATGCCGCCCTCGGGCATGGCCTATCCCCCCGGAGCCGAGGGCCGCCGGGGCCACGCCGCCCATCGGCGACAGGACCCCGGTATCGAGGTGCTCAGGCCCAGGTCGGCGGCTTCGTGAAGTGGGTTTCCACCGCCTTGACGCCGGCGATGTTCTCGGCCGCCACCCTCAAGGCCTCGCGGGTCTCGTCGCGTTCCACCAGGCCCCAGAGATGGACGACACCATCCTCCACCACGACATTCATCAGCGCCGATCCCCAACGTTGTTCTTCCAGGACCCGCTGCAGTTCCTCCTAGATGGCGCGATCGTCGGTGCGTTCCCCCGCCCGCTCGGGCGGGCGCACCGCCAAGGCACGCAACAGGTCGGCCCGGGCGACGATGCCAACCAACTTGCCGTCCGCCAGCACCGGCACGCGCTTGATGCGGCGTTCCTCCAGCAAGTGGGCGATGTCGGCGACGGAAGTGGCCTCGTTCACCGTGGCCACGTTCTTCGTCATGATCTCGGAGGCCTTCTGGGCATGCGTCTTGACGTAGTCCTTGGCCCGCTCGCCCGGGTCGGAAATCATCGCCAACCACCAGGAAGGCTGCCGTTCGCCGGCGATCTCGAGCCGGCGGACCAGGTCACCCTCGCTGACGATGCCGAGCAGCGCGCCCGCCGCGTCGACGACGGGCGCCGCCGAGACGTGTCGATCGACCAACAGCTGCGCAATCTCCTGCACGGTGGCGTCCGGTCCCACGGTCACGACGTCGCGGGTCATGATGTCTTGCGCTTCCATGATCTTCCCTTTCCTTGACGCGGCGTCGGCGATTTCCCCGCCGTGCGCCCTTTATTATCATCATATAATCACACGGACGACGATCACTCTACATTGATCTATCTCAAGGGTGCCCCATGATCCAGTGGCGGTCCAGTGGCGCGCTTGTGCCGGGCGGTGCGCCATTCCACTATGGGGCATCGTTCAGCCCGCCGCGCCCGGAAGGAAGGCCCATGTCGACGGAAATGATTAGATGCGAGATCAGCGACCATATCGCGGTCGTGACCATGGACAATCCCCCGGTGAACGCGCAAGACCAACGCTTCCACGAGGAGATGATGGCGACCTTCGACCGGCTGAGCGACGAGGACGAGGTTCGCGTCGCGGTCCTGACCGGAGCAGGCAAGATCTTCTCGGCCGGTGCCGACATCAAGGCCCGGGCCGGCGTCGAGCGCGGCCCGGGCGAGGGCTGGGGCCACAGCCGCCGGGCCCGGGAATGCTTTCACGCGATCATGGAATGCAAGAAGCCGGTGATCGGCGCCATCAACGGCCCGGCGCTGGGCGCCGGCCTCACCGTCGCCGCCTCCTGCGACCTGCTGCTGGCGGCGGAGGAGGCGAGCCTCGGCCTGCCCGAGATCAACGTCGGCCTGCTGGGTGGCGGCCGCCATACCATGCGCCTCTTCGGCCACTCGACGACCCGGCGGATGATGCTGACCGGCTACCGGGTGCCGGGGCCGGAGCTCTATCGCCTCGGCATCGTCGAGGCCTGCGTGCCGAGGGCCGAGCTGATGGATCTGGCGATGCAATTCGCGACCGAGATCGCAGCCAAGAGCCCGGTCGCGATCCGCCTCGCCAAACACGCCCTCAACACCATCGAGGAGATGAGCCTGCGCGACGGTTATCGCTTCGAGCAGGACATGACCTCGGAGTTGTCGGGCTCAGAGGACTCCAAGGAGGCCATGCGGGCCTTCGTCGAGAAGCGCGATCCCGTCTTCCGGGGCCGATAGGGTAGTACGATGGCCTATCACGTCTATGTCACGGTATCGGGCGAGGATCGGATCGCGCGATTTCTGATGGACGAGAACACCGGCGCGCTGGAGCCCGCGGCCGAGATCGCGGTTCCGGGCCGGCCGGCGCCGATCGCGCTCGACCCGACACGCCGCTTCATGCACGTCGGCCGGCGCGAGACTTGCGAGATCACTAGTTATGGAATCGATGCCGCCAGCGGTGCACTTACCGAACGCGCCACCGTGCCGCTCGATTCCGACCCCTGCTACATGGCGACGGACCGGAGCGGACGGTACCTCTTCTCGGCCTATTATCTGGCCGAACGGGCGGCGGTGCACGCGATCGACGCCGAAGGCCGGGTCACCCACCCGGCGATCGAATGGCTGCATACGGGACGCGGCGCGCATTGCTTCCAGACCGACCGCTCGAACCGTTTCGCCTTCGTGCCGCACATCGCCGGCAACGGTGCCCCGAACGCGATCTTCCAATTCCATTTCGATGCCGAGACCGGGCGGCTGTCGCCGAACCAGCCGGCCCGGGCCGAACCCGAGGGCGAGGTGGGCCCGAGACATTTCTGCTTCCACCCGACCAAGGACCTGCTCTACTTCTCGAACGAACAGGGCTCCGGCGTCGCCACTTGGGCCTTCGATCCCGAAACCGGCACGCTTCGCCACCTGGCGACGGTACCGACCCTGCCCGAGGGCTGGGAGGGCGAGAATACCTGTGCCCAGATCCACTTGACGCCGGACGGCCGCTTCCTCTACGCCCCCAACCGGGGCCACGACTCGATCGCCGAATTCGAAATCGATGCCGAGAGCGGCTTGCCGAGGCCGCTCGGCCATGCCGCCGCCCAGCAGGTGCCGAGGGCCTTCGCAATCGACCCGGCCGGGCGCTTTCTGATCTCGGCGGGGCTCTCGTCCGGACGTCTCGCCGTCTACCGCATCGACGCCGACAGCGGCCGGCTGGCCGAGATCGCCCAGCACCCGGTCGGCCAGGCGCCGATGTGGGTCACGATCATTCCGGCGGCATAGGCAAGGAGGCTGATATGGCGGATCGGGTCGCGCTGGTAGCGGGCGTCGGACGAGGCACCGGCGGCGCGGTCGCCAGGCGTTTCGCCAAGGGCGGCTACCGGGTCGCCCTGATCGCCCGCTCGGAAAGCCGGATGCGGGAATTCGAGGCCGAGCTGCCGGGCAGCCTGGCGCTGCCGTGCGACCTCACCGACCCGGCCGCCCTCGATGCGGCACTGGCCCGTTGCCGGACCGAACTCGGCGAGCCCGGGGTCGTCGTCCACAACGCCGCCCGCGGCGTCTGGGGCAGCTTTCTCGAGATCGACCCGGCCGAGGTGGAGCAGAATTTCCGCGTCAACACGATGAGCCTCCTCTACCTGGCCCGCGCCGTGGCGCCGGCCATGCAGGCACGGGGCGCGGGTGCGATCATCGTCACCGGCAACACCTCGGCCTGGCGCGGCAAGCCGGATTTCTCGGGCTTCGCGCCGACCAAGGCGGCGCAGCGGATCCTGGCCGAGGCGATGGCGCGGGAGCTGGGGCCAGAAGGCATTCACGTCGCCTACGTGGTGATCGACGCCATCATCGACCTCCGCTGGACCCGCCGGCGCCACCCGGATCTGCCCGACGACCGCTTCGCCAAGCCGGACGCGATCGCCGAGACGATCTATCAGGTGGCACACCAAGACCGCTCCGCCTGGTCCTTCAACGTCGAACTCCGCCCCTTCGCCGAGGTCTGGTGAGGCGATTGCCGACGGGCGCGGCGTCTCGTAAGCTCGCCTCGAAACCTTCGAGGGAGAGACCAGATGGACCGGAGCCACGCCGAGATCGCCCACCTGCCGATCCAGCTGGCGAAAGCGGTCGAATAGAGCCGGTCCGGTCACCCGTGGCCACGACAGGGCGCCGCCTGAAGCGGGGCGAGGGCGCGCCCTTTTCCTTCCAATTTGACGGCGAGGCGATCGATGCCTGGCCGGGCGAAAGCGTCGCTGCGGCGCTGCTGGCGGCGGGGCGCCTGGCCCTACGCCAGGAAGCGCCGGGCCACTCGCGCGGCCTCGTCTGCGCCATCGGGGTTTGCTGGGAATGCCGGCTGGTGATCGATGGCGAAGCCAACCGGCGCGCCTGCATGACCGAGGCCCGGCCCGGCATCCGCGTCGCCACGCAGCAGGGCCTCGGCGGATGAGGCGCCGCGTCGTCGTGGTCGGGGCCGGTCCGGCGGGATTGATGGCCGCCATCGAGGCCCGCCGCCGGGGTGCCGAGGTGGTGCTGATCGACGAGGCCACCCGGCCCGGCGGTCAGATCTTTCGGCAAGCACCGGAAAGGCTCGCGGTCGAGCCGATCGCCACCGCCACCGAGCTAGAACGCAAGAATATCGTTCTTGGCGCTTTCGAGGCGATACGGCCGGATATCGACTATCGTGCCGAGACGGCGGCTTATGCGCTTTTCCCCGGGCCGGAGTTGCATATCGCCGGCGCGGACCGATCCCGCATATTGAAGCCCGACGCCGTGGTGCTGGCGACCGGCGTCTCGGAGCGGGCCCTCCCCTTTCCCGGCTGGACATTGCCGGGGGTGCTCAATGTCGGCGGCGTACAGGCGCTTTTGAAAGGGCAAGGCGTGCTACCGCCGGAGCCCATCGCAATCGTCGGCGCGGGACCGCTGCCGCTCGTCGTCGCGGCGCAATTGGTCGAGGCTGGCGCCGAGGTCGCCGTGGTCGCGCTGGCAGAGCCGTTTCGGCGAATGCTGCGCCACCCGCTCGGTCTCTGGGCCGGACGCCGCCTCGTCAAGCAGGGCATCCGGCAGATCCGCGCGCTCGCCCGCGCCCGGGTGCCGGTGCTGCAGGGTTGGCTGCCGCTTCGCGCGGAGGGCGAGGCTCGGGTCGAGGCGCTGGTGCTGGCACCGACCGGCGGCGACGGCGCGGCCGAGGCCCGGCGCGCCCGGCGCCTGCCGGTCGGCAGCGTCGCCCTCAACCACGGCTTCACCGCCAATGCCGAGCTGGCGCTGATGCTCGGTGCCCCGAGCCGCTTCGATTTGGCCGGAGGCGGCTGGATCCCGGAGACCGACGCATTCGGCCAAGGTGGAATTGAAGGCCTCTTCCTCGCGGGCGACGTGGCGGGACTGCGCGGCGCCCGGATCGCCGAGACCGAGGGCCGGATCGTCGGCGCCGCGGCGGCCGAGGCCAGCCTGGACGCGGCGGCGAGAATCAGGTTGAGCCGGGAGCTCGCCGCCGACTTTCGAACCCGCCGGGCCCAGCTGAGGTTCCAGCACGCCGTTCGCGAGACCCTGCTGTTGGCGCCGGCGGCCTGGTCGCTGGCCGAGCCGGAGACGATCATCTGTCGCTGCGAGAACGTCACCCGGGGCCGCCTCCAGACGGCGTTCGAGGCCGGCCACGACAGCCTGGATGCGATCAAGCGCAACACCCGCGCCGGCATGGGCTGGTGCGGTGGCCGCGGTTGCCTTGCCAGTATCGCCGCCATGGCGGCCGGTGGAGATCCAGGTCCGGAGACGGCGCCGATGCGCGGCCGGCCGTTGGCCAGGCCGGTGACGATGGCGGCGCTGGCCAACCAGGGAATCGAGCCTTGAGCGCGGCCGGAACGGACGTCTTGATCGTCGGCGCCGGTGCTTACGGCCTTGCCACCGCCTGGTGGCTGACCGAGCGGGACACCGGCGCCCGCGTCCGGGTGGTCGATACCGGCGATTTCGCTTCGGGCGGTACGGGGCGCAACGTCGCCGGCTTCCGCATGCAATGGGGGTTGGAGTTCAACGTCCGCTTGAGCCAGGAGAGCATCGCCTTTTTCGAAGACGCGGCGGCGCGCCTCGACTATCCGGCCGGCATCGACCTGAAGCAAGGCGGCTATCTGTTGCTGGCCCATTCCGAGGAATCCCTGGCGCGGCTGCAAGAGGCCAACGCCGTGCACAAGACGCTGGGCGTGCCGAGCGAGCTGCTGGACGCGGAAGACTGCCGGCGTCTCGCCCCCGTCATCGAGGCGGAAGGCCTGGTCGGGGGTTCCTTCTGCGGCAAGGACGGCAGCGCCTCGCCCTTCCTTTGGCTCGACGCCCTGCTGACGGCTTGCCGGCGTCGAGGCGTCGCCGTCGACTATGGCACCCAGGTCCGGCGCATCGTTCCGACAGGGGATGGCTTCGAGGTCGAGACCTCCGCCGGAGCGATCTCGGCGGCCAAAGTGCTCGTCTGCACCGACTGGCAGGCACCCGAGCTGCTGGCGCCGCTGGGCGTCGAGCTGCCGATCACCGGTCTCGCCAAGGAGGCGATGGCGACCGAGCCCTCGACCGAGGTTCTGGGCCCGCTTCTGGTCGCGTTGGAGCAGAACGCGGTGATCGTGCAGGTACGGCGCGGCTCCTTCCTGATCTACGCCCCGATGGCGGAGCGCTCGGGCCAGGATTTCCACTCGACGCCCGCCTATCCGGGCCATGCGGCGCGGCTTTTCGTCGAGCTGATGCCGCGCCTCCGGCATCTGCGGGCGCTTCGAAGCTGGACCGGCGTGGTCAGCCAGACCCCCGACATGCAGGCGGTGCTGGGCGAAACCGAGCTGCCGGGTCTCTTCGTCGCGGTCTCCGCCTACAAGGGTTTCATGACCTCGCCGGCGGTGGGCCGGCTGATGGCCGATCTCGTCGTCGATGGCCATTCCAACCATCCGGCGGCGGCACCTCTCCGCCCCGGCCGTTTCGCCGCCGGCGACCTGGTGCCGGAGCCGCTGACGATCTGAGCCTCGGCCCGCTTGACGTCCATTGGTGTCTTCCGCCGGGACCTCTGCCATATGCCGGTATCGCGCATGGCTTGCTTTCTCCACGTGCCGGTCCTACTTACGTTTCAGGCGACGCCAGACGAACGCGGCAGCCCCGGCAAACTGGACGCCGGGCCCGGTCCCGTGTATCACTCCGGCCGCCACCATCAGCAAGCAACCGTAAGGCCAGCCGCGATGCAGCGTCGCAACATCGCCATCATCGCCCACGTCGACCACGGCAAGACCACGCTGGTGGATGCGCTGTTTCGCCAGTCGGGCACCTTTCGCGACAACCAGCGGGTCGCCGAACGGGCCATGGACTACAACGACCTGGAGCGCGAGCGCGGCATCACTATCCTCTCGAAATGCACCTCGGTGCTTTGGAACGGGGTTCGCGTCAACATCGTCGACACCCCCGGCCACCAGGACTTCGGCGGCGAGGTCGAGCGTATCCTCGATATGGTCGACGGCGTCCTGCTGCTGGTCGACGCGGCCGAGGGGCCGATGCCGCAGACCAAGTTCGTCACCGCCAAGGCGCTGGCGCTGGGGCTCCGGCCGATCGTCGTCATCAACAAGGTCGACCGCGCGGACGCCCGCGCGCACGAAGTCCTGGACGAGGTCTTCGACCTTTTCGCGTTGCTCGACGCCAGCGAGGCGCAGCTCGACTTCCCGGTCCTCTTCGCCTCGGCGCGGGACGGCTGGGCGGCGACCGACCCGGAGACCCGGGCAAGCGACCTATCGGCACTTTTCGAGACCATCGTGGCGCACGTCCCGGCACCCGAGGTGACGCTCGAGGCGCCCTTCGCCATGCTGGCGACGCTGTTGGAGGCGGATCCCTACCTCGGGCGCATTCTGACCGGTCGGATCAGTGCCGGGCGGGTCCGCCAGGGCGAGACCCTGAAGGCGTTGTCGCCCGACGGCCGGGCGGTACAGACGGCGCGGATCACCAAGCTGTTGTCCTTCCACGGCCTGGAGCGGGTGCCGGTGGACACCGCCGAGGCCGGCGACATCGTCGCCGTCGCCGGTTTCGCGACAGCCACCGTCGCCGACAGCCTGGTCGATCCGGCGTCGACCCGGGCGCTCTCGGCAAGACCGGTGGACCCGCCGACGCTCGCCATGACCTTCTCGATCAACGACGGGCCCTTGGCCGGCCGCGACGGCGGCAAGGTACAAAGCCGCGTCATCCGCGAACGCCTCTTCGCTGAGGCCGAAGGCAACGTCGCCATTCGGGTCACCGAGACCGCCGACAAGGACGCCCTCGAGGTCGCCGGCCGGGGCGAGCTGCAGCTCGGCGTCCTGATCGAGACCATGCGCCGGGAAGGCTTCGAACTCACCATCAGCCGGCCCCGCGTGCTCTATCGCGAGGGCGCCGGCGGTCTGGAGGAGCCGATCGAGGAAGTCCAGGTCGATGTCGACGACGCCTATGCCGGCATCGTCATGGAGAGCTTGAGCCAGCGCCGGGCCGAGCTGACCGAGATGCGGGCCTCCGGCGGCGGCAAGACGCGGCTCGGCTTCCTGGCCCCCTCGCGCGGCCTGATCGGCTATCACGGCCTGTTCCTGACCGAGACCCGGGGCACCGGCATCATGCATCGGGTGGTACACGGCTATGCCCCCTGGAAAGGCTCGATCCAGGGCCGATCGACGGGCGTCCTGATCTCCACCGCCGGCGGCCAGGCGGTGCCTTACGCGCTCTGGAACCTGGAGGAGCGCGGCCATCTCTTCATCGACCGGGGCGAGGCGGTCTATCCCGGCATGGTGATCGGCGAGAACGCCCGCCCCGGCGACCTCGAGGTCAATCCGATGCGGACCAAGCAGCTGACCAACATCCGCGCCGCCGGCAAGGACGACGCGGTGCGTCTGACCACGCCGGTCCGCCTGTCACTGGAACAGGCGCTGGCCTATATCGAGGACGACGAGCTGGTCGAGGTGACGCCGAAGCACGTCCGGCTCAGAAAACGCCACCTCGACCCGCACGAGCGCAAACGCGCCAAGCGACGCGGTGCTGCGGCGGAATAACCTCCCGAGAACGCTGATCGATCCACCACGCCGGCCGGCCGTTTGCCGTCGGCGCCAGTCCGGTTAAGCTTCGCCGATCGAACGTTCCGCAACCAGGGAGGAGACGACCATGCTCGTCGAAGAACGCATCTACACCATCGAGGTCGGCAAGCTGCCGGAAATGCTGGCCCTCTACGAGGCCGAGGCGATGGAGATCCAGAAGAATATCCTGGGCAACATGGTCGGCTATTTCACCACCGACATCGGGCCCTTGAACCTGCTGGTCCACATGTGGGGTTACAAGGACCTGAACGACCGGGCCCGGCGCCGGACCCGGCTGTTCAAGAATAAGCAATGGCTGGCCTACGTGGCCCAGGTCCGGCCCTGGATCAAGGCGCAGGAAAGCCGGATCCTGATCCCGGCGCCCTTCTCGCCGATCAAATAGGCTCGCTCGCGGCAACGCCGTCGATTGCAGGTGTGCCGGTTCGCGCGATGCGCTATAAGATGGCGATATTCGGCGGGGGTCGCGGTGACCGGCAATAAGAACCGCGAACAAGACCGAAACAACGCCAAGGGAGGCAATGGCATGAAATCCAAGTCCATGAGGAAGGGCGTGGCCCTTCTCGCCACCACCGCGGCACTGGCGCTCGGCGCCACGACGGCGGGGGCGGCGGAAAAAGTGGTGATGGCGGTACCGGCGTTCCTGACCGGAGCCGGCGCGCCGGCTTTCGGCATTCCGGCCAAGAACGGAGCCGAATTGATCATCCGCGGCATCAACGAGGGCACGCTGCCGGCACCGTACAATTCCAAGGGCCTGGCCGGCCGGCAGATCGAGGCGATCTTCTACGACGAATCCGGCGGCGGCACCAAGCAAGTGACGGAGCTGCGCAACAAGGTGCAGAAGCAAAACGTCGAAATCGTCGTTGGCTATATTTCGTCGGGTACCTGCGCCGCGGTGACCCGGGTCGCCGAAGAAATCAAGGTCCTCACCATCGAGACCGTCTGCGGCACGCCGCGGGTCTTCGAGGAGCACGTGCTCCGTCCTCGCGGGGAGCGCCTTGTGAGCGGCGCGGATGCGGACTGCGCGCTCGCGTTCCTCGGCGCA